>Ga0070658_10003668_pt1 | contig 12572 bp, 9 predicted proteins | sample KBSC13metaG_FD_64664 | JGI IMG/M metagenome (GOLD analysis project Ga0070658, IMG submission 64664) | Corn rhizosphere microbial communities from Kellogg Biological Station, Michigan, USA - KBS C1-3 metaG | ecosystem: Host-associated > Plants > Roots > Rhizosphere > Soil ... | reverse complement strand
GTACGCGTCGGTGAACTTGTCCACCACGGGAAGCTCGCACCCAGCGGGCGTGACCCCTGCGGGCGACTGGACCTCATTTTCATCGGTGGCGCAGGCCGCGCCGGGCTTCTCGTAGATCTGGCGGTATCCCTCGTCGCCGATCTCGTGGAAGATCAGCGAGAACTCGCGGAAGCTGGGCTCGGAGGCGCCCGACGGCATCCGGATCACCGCGTCCCAGCCACTGGCGAGCGGCTGGAGCGTGTGCGGATCCAGCCACTGTGAGCCTTGCGGTTCCTCGACGAGTGCGCCGAACAGGCCGTGGCCCTGAGTCTGCCGGGTGTCGCCGGTCGAGTGGAACACATGCGCGCTCTCACCCAACGCGGGATCCATGTAGACGGTGTAACTCACCGTCTGGCCAGGCGCCGCGGTCTTGTCCGCGTTGTTGCCGACCCCGCTGGACACGTCCGCCGCGGTCAAGCCGGGCAGCCCGTCCGCGTTCCAGGCGATGTTCCCCGGCGCCGTGCGAACCAGTGCCCCGTTGCAGTCCGGCGGGGACTCGCAGTTGCCCACGTCAGCCTGAGTTTCCGGAGGCGGCTGGTCCATGGCCTGGACCCCGAACGTGGTCGCGTTGGTGAGGTTGACCGTGACGCAGTCGCCCTCGTGCGCGCGTATCACCAGCGGCTGGATCGCGTCGTTGCCCTGCAGTCCGCTGGACACGGTGCCGGACTGCTCCTGCGCCCGGACCGCGGCGATGTTGCTGTTCAGCACGTACATGAACGCGTTCGGGTCGTGGACCCCGTACCGGTTCAGGGTCATGTCGACGTTGATCGCCGACACGTTGAAGGTGTCGTGCGGCGCGGTGTCGCACGGGTTGCCTGTCGCGAGGGGCACTGGCGCCGCCGCCGGGGCGCTGGCGCTGGCTGCTGTGCCGAAGCCGGCGAACGCGATGAACGTCGCAGCCGCGACGAGCCGTACCGCGCGGGCGCCGCCCAGCGCCCGGCGAACCCTGGCCAGAGCCTGGCGCCGGGGCCGGAACGCGGTCCTGGCCCGGTGGCTGGCTAGCCACAGCAGGCCCGCGAACAGCAGCGGCAGCGCGATCGCCTGCCCGATCAGCGCGTCGGTGAGCCCGTGCAGGAACTGGCCCATGAGGCCCGGGCCGGCCAGCAGCGCAGCCGGGTTGGTGTGGGACGCCGCCGCGCTGCCGTCGAAGTGGCGGTCGATCGCGTCGTGCACGCTGGCCGAGGGGATCAGCAGCACCATGAACACGAGCGAGACGACCGCGGATCTGTTCAGCGCCGCGGTGCGTCCCGGCCGGTCCAGACCGAGGCGGGAGGCACACCCGAGGCCGAGCCAGGCCGCCGCGACAGCCAACGGCACCGAAATCACGATGTCGCGGGCCGCGTGGCCGATGCCGCCTTCGGCATCAGCGAAGATCAGATGGATCAGGAACTCGAACCCGACCACCCCGACACTGAGCATCACCGCCAGCACAGCCAACTCGTCGTAGCGCCGGGGATCGTAGCGGGCGAACCCACCATGAACTGACATCGGTACTCCTCTCCATCGAGGATCGCCGCTTTTAGTGGACGTGCGGCGATGGAACGCCGATCTTGACCGGGAACCGGACGGTGCTCCCGCCGCGTGACCATGTGACGGTCAGGTTCGTGATCTGCTTGGCCGGGATGTCGAAATACATGTCGACGGTCACCGCGAAGCCGGGTTGCAGCGCACTCACGGTCGTCGCGTCATATCCGCCGTCATCGAGGACCTGCCAGCTCTGACCGCCGGGCGCGACCACCTCGAACTCGCTCGGTGCATACTGCTGCACGCGGCTGCTCACGTTTGTGAGCTGCACCTCCAGCCGCAGCCGATCATCGCCGGCCGCCTGCATGCCAGGCATCATGTTGTCAGGCATCTGGTAACCGCTGGGCACCGGAACCGGTCCGTCGCCCATGTCGTTGCTCATCCACAGCATCTGCGACACCGCGAGAGCCAGGCCGCCGGCCTGGTAGCCGTGGTCATGGCCGTCATGAGCCTGCCCCGGCAGGGACGCCAGAACCAACCACCCGACAAGCGCGGCGAGTACGGCTAGCGGTGCCGGCAACCAACGCAACCAGGACCCAGTCCGCTGCCTCGGCTCCGGCCCAATCCGGCTACGCGCGGCCGCGGCATCCACCAGTTCCACTCGCATCATGCGCTCCCTCCCCGCGCATCTCCGGCGCACGGCGGAGTCTCCTCCACGCAAGGGGATCCGGCCCCGAAAAGGTGCAGCGGTACCGTGGAAAAACAGCAGATCAGTTAGTCGCCAGCTCGCTTAGTGCGTGACTTCCTCGTTAGCTGACATCAACTAACCTGCATGTTGCTACACGCTGTAGGGTACGACTAATGACGATTTCCCCTGGGGGGGACGATTTCCCCCTAGTACTCCAGCCGCACTTTCAGGTTCGGAGTCTTCGCTGGTAATGACTGATCCGGCGCGGTACTGGTGCCGGCGGCGCCAGCGTGACCATCGATCGATATGACCTCGCGGTCGGATCCTGGTGATCAGGTGTGCCAGGAGACGTCGAACCTCGCCGAGGGTGAGGGGGATGAGGCCATCCCGCTCCGGCCGGCTGCGGCGTTTGCCCGCCGCCAGCTGTACCACCGGACCCGCTTGGTACGGCGTCCGGCCGCGCTTCCCACCGACGGCCAGCGTTATCCACCAGCAGGACCCAGCGGATCTCGTAGATGAGGCCGTCGATCATGTCCAACTGGTCAGCACGGTCTGGCGCCTGACGAACCACGTTGACGCCGTTCTCCTGATGCCAGGTCTCTTGAGGCGGAACCCGGATGCCTTCCACGTAGGCACGGACCGGATCTGTACCGAGCCCGATGCCCCACGGGCCGACAGCCCAATCTGGCGCGCCTGGTCGGTCCGCTGTCCGCTGCGGGAGGTCCCGAACGAGCCACCTTGACCGCACCTCGTAGGCGAGCTGCGCGACCTGGATCGGCAGCCGACGCGGGACCAATCGTCAGGATCTGGAACCGGGCGGCACGCTCCACGCTGACGGGAAGTGTTCGGACGAACGGACGGGGTCGAGACCCCATACAGCGACCACATTGTCGGGTGGCAACGGAGCCGGTCATCTACCGCCGGTACTCGAAGGTGGTCGATGGTTCACCTCATTGACAGTGGCGGATGCCCCCGAGATGGCGGCTTTCGTCGGTTCCCTCTGGCGGATCCTGAACCGGATGACGACGAACTGGCGGAAATCGGCGATCGCTGTCGTGCCGCCCTCACCCGGCCGGGCATGCGGACCGGGCGTCAATTGCCCGACAGATTGGCGGTCCGACCGATGCCGCTGTGAGGTGGCGCTGCTAGCGTGGCCCAGTCAGGCATATCGATCACCACGATGCGCCGGGGGCACGATGGCCATCAGCGGGTCGCCCGCAGCGGATGTCGAGGTCGACCGGCCCGGGCTGCGCATCGAGGCCGACGGGCTGGTACAGGTCGTGCGCGGCGGCCGCCGGACGCTGCGCGGTGTGTCGGTGACCGTGGCGCCCGGCGAACTGGTGGCCATCGTCGGCGCCAGCGGCGTCGGCAAGACCACCCTGCTAGACGCGCTGGCCGGGGTACGCCCCGCCGCGGCGGGGCAGGTCCGCTACGGAGGCACCGACCGGTCCACCGCCGGGGTACCGGTGGCCTACGTGCCGCAGGACGACATCATCCACCCCCAGCTGCCGCTGGCGCGCACCCTGCGGTACGCGGCGCGGTTGCGGCTGCCCGCCGGTACCGGCGGGGCGGAGATCGACCGCCGAGTCGCCGAGGTGCTGGCGGTGCTGGGCCTCGCGGACCGGGCCGCGGTGCGGGTCGGGTCGCTCAGCGGCGGCGAGCGCAAGCGGGCCAGCATCGCCGTGGAGTTGCTGGCCCGGCCCCAGGTGCTGTTCCTGGACGAGCCGACCTCGGGGCTCGATCCGCACACCGCGGTCGAGCTGGTCGCCCTGCTGCGGCGCCTGGCCGACGGCGGCGTGCCGGTCGTGCTGACCACCCACAACCCGGCCGACGTGGACCGCTGCGACCAGGTGGTGGTGCTGGCCCGTGAGGGGCACCTGGCCTTCGCCGGGCCGCCGCGGGACGCCTGCGCGCACTTCGGTGTGGCCACCGTCGCCGAGATCTACGCGCTGATCGCCGCCGAGCCGGATCCGGCCGTCTGGGCCCGCCGCTTCTCCCCGACGGTACCGGCGGCTCCCGCCGCACCGTCCGCAGTGGACGATTCTGTCCATAGTGGACGGATCGGGGCCGTCCGGCAGACCGCGCTGCTGGCCCGCCGTACCGTCGACATCCTCGGCCGGGACCGGCTGACGCTGGCCATCCTGCTCGGCTCTCCGGTGGCCGTGCTGGCCATGTTCCTGATGCTGTTCCAGGCCGGCGCGTTCGACTACGCGCGGCCCAGCCCCGGCGCCACGGTGATGGTGCTGTTCTGGATCGCGTTCGGCGTCTTCTTCTTCGGCCTAACCTACGGCCTGCTGCAGATCTGCACGGAGCTGGCCATCGTGCGCCGGGAGACGTTCGCCGGGGTCGGGGTCGTACCGTACGTGGTGTCCAAAATGGTCGTGCTGCTGCCCCTGCTGGCCGGCGCGGATCTGCTGCTGCTCGGCGTGCTGCGCGCCCTGGACCGGCTGCCCGCCCTGCCGTGGAACGACTTCGGGGCGCTGTACCTGACGGTGCTGCTCGCCTCGGCCGGCGCGCTGGCGCTCGGGCTGCTGTGCTCGGCGGCCGTCTCGGACGCCTCCCAGGCGACCCTGCTGCTGCCGATGCTGTGCTTCCCGCAGGTGTTGTTCGTGGGGGCGATCCTGCCGGTACCGGTGATGGCGCCGGTCGGCCGCGCGATCAGCTGGGCGATGTCCAACCGGTGGTGCTTCGAGGCGCTGGGGCACACGATCGGCGTCGAGCACCTGTGGCGGGAAGGCGGGTCGCCGCTCGGGCCACCGCTGCTGGCCACCTACGGACACACGTTCTCCCGCGCGGTATGGCAGGACTGGGCGATCCTCGGCGGCTTCGCGGTGCTGTTCTCCGCCGCCGCCTGCGCGGTGCTGGCCCGCCGTACCCGACCCAGGACGGCGCGGCGCCGCCCGTGAGCCTCGCCGACTTCCTCGCCCGGTACCCACGTTACGCCGGCACCGCGACGCTGGACACGCTGCGCGCCACCGAGTACGCACACCTGGACCGGTCCGGCGACGTGTACCTGGACTACACCGGCGCCGGGGTACCGGCGGCCGCCCAGGTGGCCGCGCACGTCGCGCGGCTGACCGGCTCCTGCTACGGCAACCCGCACTCGGAGAACCCGACCGCCCGCGCCTCCGACGACCTCGTCGCCTCGGCACGTTGCGCGGTGCTGCGCCACCTGAACGCCTCCGCCGACGAGTACGCGGCCATCTTCACGCCGAACGCGACGGCCGCCTGCCGGCTGGTCGGCGAGGCCTACCCGTTCGACGCCGGCCGGGCCCTGGTGCTCACCTTCGACAACCACAACTCCGTCAACGGGATCCGCCAGTACGCGCGGGACCGCGGCGCGGACGTGCGGTACGCGCCGGTCCGGCCGCCCGCGCTGCGCGTCGAGGAGCGCGACGTGGTCGCCGCGCTGGCGGGCGGGCGCGGGCTGTTCGCCTTCCCGGCGCAGAGCAACTTCACCGGGGTACGCCACCCGCTGCGGTGGGTACGGCTGGCCCAGGAACTGGGCTACGACGTGCTGCTGGATGCGGCCGCCTTCCTGCCGACCGGCCGGCTGGATCTTTCCGCGGTACCGGCCGACTTCGTGTGCGTGAGCTGGTACAAGGTCTTCGGTTACCCGACGGGGTTGGGTTGCCTGGTCGCCCGCCGGGAGGCGCTGTCCCGGCTGCGACGGCCCTGGTTCGCCGGCGGCACGATCGTGGCGGTCAGTGTGCAACCGGACTGGCACCTGCTGCTGAATGGGGAGTCCGCGTTCGAGGACGGAACACTGAACTTCCTGAGCATCCCGGATGTCGAGTTTGGACTGTCCTGGGTGGACGGTATCGGCATGGACGTCATCGAGTGCCGGGTCGCCTGCTTGACCGGTTGGCTGTTGGACCGGATGCGCGACCTGCGACACAGCAACGGCCGGCCGATGGTACGCGTCTACGGGCCGCCGGAGCTGCGGGACCGCGGCGGCACCGTGGCCTTCAACTTCCTCGCCCCGGACGGCGCTCTGGTGGACGAGAGGCTGGTTGCGGCGGAGTCGGCCGCCGCCGGCTTCTCGTTGCGCACGGGCTGCTTCTGCAACCCGGGAGCCGGGGAGGGCGCGTTCGGCCTGGGCGACAGCTCGCTGAACGGCTCGGGCGACTGGGGCGTGCGCACCGTCGACGAGTACCTGACGCTGATGGGCCTGTCGACGGGCGGCGCGATCCGGGTGTCGTTCGGGCTGGCGTCGACGTTCGAGGACGTCGAGAAGTTCCTGGCATTCGCCGCGCGGACCTATCGCGACCGGGTCGCCGACACCGCCGGCCTGGCACCCCGCCTGCGCTGCTAGCCGAGCTGGCGGTGGTACGGCACGGTTTCGGACCGACGGCGGTCGGGTAGTCCGTCGATGGATGCTCGGATGGGGAAACGAATCGTCCCACCCGACCAAGCGGGTCATCGACAAAGCGGCAGGGACAACCGGACAACCGCATCCAGGATTGCTTGCACAGACGTGACACCAGGAGCCGTAAGACGGCTGGGGCCGCCCTGAGGTGCGGGTAAACGAGGCGGTGACGAGGTGCGCGGCCGCCCGATGGACCGAGGCCTGGGCAGGTGTCGGTGACGCCGACCTGAACCCCCATGTGTCCGTGGCTCAGCACGAACCAACTTCCCATTCGGGCCGGTCGTCGATTCGGCCGTGTCGTTGGCGAAGTACTGTGCGCCCGGCGTTTACGTCACGGCGTGGGCGCGTTGATCACGTGCGCGGATCCGCCAACCGGGCGCTAACACTGCTACGGCGGTTGGCAGCTTCGGGTGTTTCGAGCCGACAGGCGAGGTCGATTCATCCGCACGACGATTGTGTGGGCCAAAGTGTTGATCTACGGTTCGCGCGTGACGAACCGGGGACGCGTGGTAGGTGGCCACCTGACGGGCGCCAGCGTGGAGTCAGGCCAGGGCGGACTTGTCATCCCGCACCAGTACAACCCCTTCAAGCGGTACAAGCTCAACGCCGAGACCGTGCTTGAGTGGGAAGAACTTCCGGGTAAGGAAGGTGTCGTCGGCGCCATGGGCCGGGCTGCCGCGACGGCTGCTCTGCCCGGGAGGATCGGTAAGGCTGTCGGCGCCAGCCTCGGGGCTGCCATGAAGCCCCCACGGATGGTCCGCGTGAACTGGGCCGACGGCAATCAGTCCGTCCTCGAGTTGCCGGAGAAGCTGTTCACGGTCTTCCTCGTATTGCTCCAGGGCCGGCAGGTCGTCACCGAAGCCTCCGCGCAGGCCAAGTCTTCGGAGCTTCAGCCGCAGCCCGGCGTGACCGAGAAGATCTTGGACCTCGCCTCCTCGGTCATCCAGCGAGGCACGCCGGGGACGCCGGCGTTGGCCGCGGCTCAGCCGGATGTCGTTGGGCAGATTGAAAAGCTCGCCTCGCTCCATGACGCCGGCATCCTCACGGATGAGGAGTTCGCGGCGAAGAAGGCTGAGCTGCTCGAGCGCCTCTGACACTCAAGCAAGTCAACGGCGGCGAGCCACGGCTAACCGTCGGCGGCGAGCTCGATCTATTCACCAGCGAGTCCCCGGCCGAGGCGATCAGCGCCGCGATCAGCAGCGAAAACTACGCCGAGCCCTGGTGGACCTGGACCAGGTCACCATCACGGACTCCGCCTGGCCGTCCTCATCGCCGACACCGGTCTGATCGCCTACGCCGCCACCCAACTCTGAGTCCCGCCTGACGACCCCAAACGCGTTGGTCACCCTGACTCGGGGCGCGTTGTCGGGGCGGCGGCGTGAGGCGGCGGGAACTGTTCGTAGCCGTGTACTCCGGAGCAGACAGTCCGAGTGCTCAACGCGTAAGGAAGTGGGTTGGGTTGCCCGGTCACGGTGTGCCGGTCGAGGGCGACCGACCGTTACCCCGGCCGGGGTCTTGGGTTAGCCCTCGACCACCTGGTAGCCGGCGGTGGTCCGATTGCTCAGGATGAACAGCAGTCCGTGGTCGAGGTCGAACTGCTGCGGGCAATCACGAGGGTTCGCCCTCGGCTCGGTGATGATCTCGCCAGGCGGACCGGGTCACTGAACCAAGTCGACCGGTGCAGCGGCCTCCGGCGTACCGTGAGCCGCATGACAGACCACGATTCGCCTGCCGAAGGAGCCTCCCGGCGGGAGCGGCTCCGCGAGCGGGAGCGACTCGTGGCCGAACGCGAGTCGCAGGCGAACGTCCGGGAGGCCGGAGCCGATCAACGTGAGGTGGATCTCGAAACGCGGGAAACGACGGCAACGGCGCGTGAGGAGCGAGCGTTCGACCGGGACCGCCTGCTCGACGAGCGAAAACGGCTGTTGGACTTGCACGCCTTGGCTGCGGATGATCGGGATCGGCAGGCCGATCATCGGGAGGCGATTGCCGTCGACCGCGCCCTCGGTGTTGATGAGCAGGAACGCCTTGCGGACCTTCGGGAGTCGGCGGCGGACGCGCGCGACCGCATCGCCGACCAGCGCGAGATCGACTCTGAGCTGGCCCGCCCCGGTCGACAGACGCCCTGACCGGGAAGCGGTTCAGGACGGTTGTCGGGCAACCGAGAACTGAACTTCTGCGTGGCCGGCTACCACTGGAGGCTGGGGCTGCTGCGGGTTTCGCCGCCGACCGGTTCGGGGATGGGTGGGCTGTTGTCGCTCGGAGGAAGTGTGATGGCGCCCGTCCGGGTCAAGGTGGCTACGGGCCGGGTTGCTGACCACCGACGCCCAGGCGATCCCGTGTAGTCGGTGATGCCGAGTGTGGCAGTCGAGTCACTGGGCACCGCGACGCTGGTCCGGCCCACCGGGCGGCTGGACACGATGTCCACTGTGGAGCTTCGAAGCCGGCTGGGCAAGGTGATCGCCGAGCAGCCCGCCGGGATCGCGGTGGACCTTGCCTGGCTGACCGTCGAGGGCGACGTGCCACTGACCCTGTTCCTCGCATTGGCGCGCGCGGCAGCCGAGCCAGCGGGCTGCCCGATGGTCCTGTGTGCGCCTTCGGCTCGGCTGCGGACGGCTCTGCACCGCCTGCGCATCGGCCGGGTTTGCCGGTGTGCCCGGGCTTGCGGGAGGCGTTGACGGCCGTGAATGCCGGCGGGTTGTCCCGCCGGTACCGGCGGGAACTGCCCGCCTCCCCCGGGCGCGGCGGCCCTTGCCCGGCGGGTGGTGGACGAGGCATGCCGCACGTGGCACCGGCCCGGCGTTGTGGACGACGGGAAGATCGTGGTGACGGAGCTGGTGGCCAACGCGGTACGTCACGCCGAGGGCGGCATCCTCCTGACCGTGGGCGCTCGGGCCGCGGTACCTGTAGGACGGCAGCCCGGTCGCCGCGGTCAGCGTGTCGCCGGGCATGGCCGGCGGTCGGGGCCTGGTTCTGGTTACGGTGATCGCGGCGAGTGGGGGCAGCACGCCGACCGCCGGCTGGAAGGTCGTCTGGGCCGCCCTTCCGATACCCCTTGGGCGGTCAGGGCGCCGCGCGTAGCGTCGCCCACACGACCTTGCCGTCGGTGCTGGGCATGGCGCCCCAAGCGGTCGCGAGGGTGTTGATCAGATGTAGGCCGCGGCCGGATGGGACGGACGGCGGCGGGGCGGCGGGGGAGGCTTGCGGGAGCGCCGGGTTGCCATCGCGCACAGCGATATGCAGCCGCTCGCCGCGTACGGCCAGGAGCAGGTGTAGCGGTGGCCACCCGTGGCGCACGGCGTTGCTGACCAGTTCGGAGACGACGAGTTCGGCTGGGTCCGCGGCGTTGGCGAGATCCCAGTCCTGGCAGGCGTGGAAGACCACGTCGCGGGCGCGGGGGCAGGCTTCCGGGGTGGACAGCAGGTCGGTGTGGATGGTGGGACGCGCCAGGACGGGCCGATCCAGGGCGGCGATGGCACGCTCGATGCTGGGATGAAACGGCGGGTACCGGTCGGGGCCTGGTCTGGTCAGCTGCTCGGCCAACGCGCTGTCGGGCCGGCACAGCAGCATGGGAATGCCCGGCCAACGGTGTGCCTGGCGCTGCACCACCCGCAGCACGGTCAGCGGCCCGTCTGACTCCGTGGCGAGGTCGGCGACGTCAACGATCAGCGCGTCGGGGCAGTCCGCGAGGCATTTCAGCAGCCGGCCGCGCACCGCGGGGGCGGTGTGCATGGTCAGGGTTCCCGCGAGCCGCACGATGGTCACCCCGGCGCGGTACTCGACATCGACCCTGACGGGGACGGGTCGCGGGACGCCGTGACCGGCGGGGCCGCCTGCCATGCTCACGCCTCGTACCGGTGGTCGCGCTTTTGCCGGGAGCCGGTGGCCTGATGTGGTAGCACGAACGCCCCCTCGGGCGGGCCTGGTGCGCGGTCCCGCCACCCCAGTTGGCGCGGCGGTAGGTCCGTCACCAACGTACTGCCGGACCGGCTGGCTCGCTGGTTCGGCGGGTGCCGGCCACGGCCGTCGTCGGTCGACGTTGCCGGATACCGGTCCGGCCGTGGACGGCATCGACGGGTTGCCTGCCGGGCCGGTCTGGGTAAGCTCGAATCAGACCCGTGCCACACGCAACGCTGGTAAGGACCCAGCGTCCAGGGACTTCCTGAGGTGAGGTGAGGGCAGTGCGCCTCAAGGTCAGCTATGACCGTTCCGGCGATGTCGTCATCGTGGTGCTCTCCGGCGAGGTCGACCTGTCTGTCGAGAAACAATTCCGCGCGATGCTCGACGAGGCACTGCGTGGGCAGCCGCCGCCGGTGGTCGTTGTCGACCTGGCGGGAGTGAGGTTCCTGGACTGTGCCGGCGTCCGCGTGCTGCTGCGAGCCCGCCGCGCCGCCCATGCCCGCGGCTGCGCATTGACCGTACGTGATCCTCAGCCCATCGTTGAACAGGTTCTGCGGGTTCTCCAGGTTGCCGACGTCCTGGGCCTGCCCCGTCCGTCGGCACCAGGACAGCCGTGACGCGGCGAAGTGAGGACGTTCGCGGTCGGATGACCCGACCCGGCCCCGGGCGGGGCGATTGACCAGCGCGGCCCGTTTGCCAGGACGCGGGCTGATCGCCATGGGCGCCTCGGCTGGGGGTGTGGAGGCGCTGCGGGCCGTGGTCGCTGGCTTCCCGCCCGACCTGCCGGCGGCCGTGCTGGTGGTGCTGCATGTGCCCGCGGACGCGCCGTCGGCGTTGCCCGCCATCCTGTCCCGTTCCGGTCCGCTGCCGGCGGAGCGTGCCGTGGACGGTCAGCGGCCGGTGCCGGGACGCATCTATGTGGCCCCGGCCGACCGGCATTTGCTGGTGCTGGAGGGGCGGCTGCGGCTGTCGCTCGGGCCCACCGAGAACGGACACCGGCCGGCCGTCGACCCGTTGTTCCGTTCGGCCGCCCGAAGTCAGGGTCGGGGGGTGATCGGCGTGGTGCTGTCCGGGGCGCGGGACGACGGGGCGGCCGGGTTGTGCGCGATCGTGCGCCGGGGCGGGACCGCCGTGGTGCAGGACCCCGCCGACGCGCTGCACCCGTCGATGCCGCGGGCCGCGTTGGAGCAGGTGGACGCGGCACGGGTGGCGCCCGCCGCGAAGCTGGGGCCGGTCCTCGCGGAGCTGGTCGCCACCCCACCCGCCGACCGGTGGCCAGAAGCCGGCGGGCCGGGCGACCCGTTGCCCGACGACGCGGTATCCGATCCGGTCCTGGATGCGGAGGTTGCTATGGCGCACCTTGAACCGGTGACGGCCGAGGAGGTACCGGTCACGTCGGCGGGGTACGGCTGCCCGTCCTGCGGCGGGGCGTTGTTCGAGATCCCGGACGGGCCGGTACCGCGTTACCGGTGCAGGGTGGGCCACGCCTGGTCGGCGCAGAGCCTGCTGGCCGAGCACGCCGTCGCGATGGACCGAGCGTTATGGATGGCACTGCGGGCGTTGGAGGAGAAGGCGTCGCTCAGTCGCCGGCTGGCCGATGCCGGTGCCGCCCGGCGCAGCGCCCGCATCGCCGAGCGGTACCGGCAGGTGGGCCGCGAGGCGGATGACGCGGCCGCTATGCTGCGCCGGCTGATCGCGGCCCTCGCCGACGAGCCCGGGCAGGCGGAGTAGCCTGTGCCGCAGCCATGACCGACCAGGCATCCCCCGCCGTGCCGGCATCCCCTGCCGTGCCGGCTCACGGAGGCACGCCGATGAACCCGACCGCCCCCAGCTTCGAGGCTCTGCTCGTTCACGTGAAGGACACGCGGGGTTTCGATTTCACCGGGTACAAGCGGTCCAGCCTGGTGCGCCGGGTCGACCGTCGGCTGGCGCAGGTCGGCGCCGACGATTACGTCGAGTACCTGGACTACCTGCAGGTACACCCCGACGAGTTCACCGCGCTGTTCAACACCATCCTGATCAACGTGACCGGCCTGGTCAGGGACCCCGAAGCGTGGGAGACGCTCGTGCGGTCCATCATCCCGGCGATCATCGAGCGCAAGCCGCCCGGGG
>Ga0070658_10003666_pt1 | contig 12579 bp, 10 predicted proteins | sample KBSC13metaG_FD_64664 | JGI IMG/M metagenome (GOLD analysis project Ga0070658, IMG submission 64664) | Corn rhizosphere microbial communities from Kellogg Biological Station, Michigan, USA - KBS C1-3 metaG | ecosystem: Host-associated > Plants > Roots > Rhizosphere > Soil ... | reverse complement strand
TTCAAGGGGAAGTCCATCGCGGACATCCTCGCCCTGTCCGTCAGTGAGGCGAAAACGTTCTTCCGCCCCATCCCGAAACTCCACCGCATCCTCGAAGTGCTGGAAGACCTGGGGCTGGGCTACCTCCAGTTAGGCCAACCCGCAAATACTCTATCAGGGGGAGAAGCGCAGCGGCTCAAGCTGGCGGTGGAACTGGCCCGCCCACAGGCACCCCATACCTTGTATCTCTTCGATGAACCCACCACCGGTCTGCATTTTGGAGATGTGGAGCGATTGCTCCAGGCCTTCATGCATCTGCGGGATGCGGGACACAGCGTTCTGGTGGTGGAGCACCATTTGGATGTCATCGCAGCATCGGACTGGGTGATCGAGCTGGGCCCTGGCGGAGGCGTGCATGGCGGTACTCTCGTAGCAGAAGGTCCACCGGAGAAGATCAGGAAAAACAAGAAATCCCCCACCGGGCAGGCCTTGGCAAAGAGGTAGGGATAACGCATTTTCCCGTTCTTCGTAGCGGAATGGCTGCGCCATTCCGACTGAGGAAATGGACTGCCAGGAATAAATTACATTTCCGAGTTCGCCCCAATCCGCACAGAAGGATTGTGCGGGGCACCTTATGGACAAAAAAATCCCACTCATTCCCTGCATGCGTGAGAAGGCTATTTCTTCGTTCTTCTGACATCCACCTTGGCACGTCGATGGCTTGGGTTGTGGCAGCATGCTCCATTACTTTGCGACTCTCGGCATGGCCAAACGGGTCTTGTGGTGTTACCTCATCTGGTATCTCTGCATCATCTCCTTTTACTTCGATGCTTCTCCAGTGCTATGGGCCTCCTCGCTGGGGATGAGTGGTATTATTGGGACTGCCTTATTGTTGAGTACGGTGAAAAAGGACACCCGCCCCGATGGATGGACGGTGTTCCGCCTGTTTCTCATGCCCTTCTGTGTCTCCAGCTACTCAGCACTTATCAAGGGGAAGGGCTTTATCCTTATCTTCCCACCGGTGATGAAGCAAAACCTCGCAGCGTTCTCCTGCATCCTTCTCTTTCTCTTCGTAGCGGGATGGCTGCGCCATTCCGGCAGGGAGAATGGGCTTTTGGGAAGAAAGCGGATTACGGAATAAGGATACGTCACATCATCGTGAGAAGTGGTATGCACCATCTTCTGTGCGGATTTGAGTGAACTCGGAAATTACTTTCATCCTGGCAGTCCATTACCCCTGCCGGAATGGCGCAGCCATCCCGCTACGAAGAACTGGAAAAGTGCGTCACAGCGTCACACAACGACATTGTTTTCCTGACGATCACGAACACCTTGTCCATTTTCTCCATGCGGGTTAGAAGAGCACGGTGAACATTGTCGATCTCATCGCGGAACGTGCTGTGGCAGAACGCCCTGCCATCATGGCGGAGGCTGTGAGCCTGACGTTTGGTGAGTTGCTCGATCGTGCGGGAAAGGCGGCGGAGTGGATGAAAGCGCAGCCGGGATTTCTCCGGCCCGGCACTACTCCGCGTGTGGGCTTGGCCTGTGCGAACGGGGTGGATTACATTGTGCTGGCGTTGGGAATTTTAAAGGCAGGCGGTTGCCTTGTCCCTTTGGCGGAGGAGCTGACGCTGGCTGAGCGGCAGGACTTGATTAGCCGCACATGCCTTCATGGTGTGATTTCCGAGGAGGGGAATGGGCCAGTATGGTCTGCGCTGGAGCAGCAGGGTTTTGAAAATGAAGCTGATTTTTCCGCGCTGGATCCGGCGTTCATCCGCTTCAGTTCCGGTACCACCGGGCGCAGCAAGGGAGTAATCCTGAGCCACCGGAAACTGCGCGAACGCATCACGGCGGCGAATGCGGCGCTGGAGATCGGCCCGGAAGACCGGGTGCTGTGGATGCTGCCGATGGCCCATCACTTCGCGGTCTCGATCATTCTCTATCTCTATCATGGAGCGTGCACGGTGCTGGGGGATTCCCATCTGGCCACGGACGTGCTGGCGCTGGCGGAGAAAACGCGCTCCTCCGTGATCTATGGTTCGCCGTTTCATCATTCCCTGCTGGCAGCGGATACCAGTGGTTATACATGGGACAGCCTGCGTCTCGCCGTGAGTACGGCCGCACCGCTGCCTCTGGCCACGGCGGAGAATTTCAAGAAACGCTTCTCAAAGCCGCTCGTGCAGGGCCTCGGCATCATCGAGATCGGCCTGCCGCTGCTCAATACCGGTGGAGCAGGGGATTCCCCCGAATCTGTGGGCAGGCCCTTGCCAGCCTTCGATGTGGAACTGCGCGATGAAGAGGGCATGCCGGTCTCCATCGGGAAAATCGGCGAGCTGTGGATCAAGGGGCCGGGGATGTTCGATGCGTATCTTTCCCCCTGGCAGGCGCTGGACGAGGTGTGCGTGGATGGCTGGTTCGCCACAGGAGATCTGGCCGCCACGGATGCTGCAGGCCGCATCTATCTGAAAGGGCGGAAAAAAAGTGTGCTCAATATCAGTGGCATGAAAGTCTTTCCGGAGGAGATCGAGTCCGTCCTGAATGACCACCCGGCCGTGAAACGCTCACGGGTTTTCGGGATGGACCACGCCGTGTTCGGCACCTTGCCGGTCGCGGAAGCCATCCTGCGGGATGATGCCGCAGCCACTTCCCGCGATCTCATCACGTGGTGCAGGGAGGCGCTTTCCTCCTATAAGGTGCCGGTGCGCGTGAAATTGGTGGATGTTCTCCCGCTAACAGCCAGCGGCAAGATCCGCCGGGCCTGAGCCGCGCATCATCCTAAAAGCGATGCCGTTACCTCGGCTGGTGTAGCGGCGATTGCACCAGGCTTTCCGGCTACCAGATGCTTCAGATCATGGTAGCCCCACGTTACTGCGACGGACTGCACGCCTGCACGGTGAGCGGTTTCCAGATCAATGGTGGAATCACCGATGAAAGCACAATCCTTTGCGTGGATACCCATTTTTTGGATCGTTAGAACAGCGCCGAGAGGATCTGGCTTGTGGGGAATGCCGGGTTCCTGCCCTTGGACGTGATCGAATGAAATACCGGCGAATAATTGGGCGACGATGGCAGCGGTAAAAGGGTGTGGCTTGTTGGAGAGAACGGCCAGCCGATGGCCGGCAGCCTGAAGCTCCTTTAACATTTCATCAATCCCCGGATAAGGAATGGTCCCCTCTGCCCACGTCCGGTCGTAGTCTTCCTTGAAGCTTTGCTCGATGACATCCAGGAGTGCTGTCTCCGTATGGGGTAGAGCCGCACGCGTAATCAGCATACGGGAACCATTCCCGATGAAGCCCCTCACTGCGGCTGGAGAATGGGTGGGCAGACCATGCGCCTGCAGCGCCCGATTCAATGAGCCCGTGATCCCCGGCAAGGAATCCACCAACGTTCCATCCAGATCGAAAATCAGTCCACGAATCACGCGGGAGCTTTAGCCGCCGGATGATGGCAGGAAAGGCTAATTAAAAGCCAATCAGGGAAACCAATTCGGTATCGCTGAATTGATCCAGATGATCTGCGGCGACCATCAGGGTCTCCGTTTCTGCGGCATCCTCCAGAGCAGCGTAGTTTTCAGAGGACCTCACACTTACTGACGCCACGGAAGGAGCGGTAGTGCCTTGATGCTGGGCGAAAACAACGGTAACGGCCACCACCACAGCAGCCGTAGCGGCGAGTCCACCGAGGGAAAGCGGGAAAAACCACTTTTTCCAGAATGGCGGTTCCTGTTCCATCAAACGCGCAGCACGTACCGTGTCATCGACAAAGCGGGGACTGGAAATCGCTGGGGGAGCTTGATCCAGTAACTTCCAAATGGCGTCGGATTCCCAGGAATCGTCGGAAGGTGGTAGGCTGCGTTTCATGAATGGTGAAGGATTACGAAGGATGAACACCCGCGTGGTGCGAAAGTTGCGCCTTCTTCATGAAAAATTAAGGAAACTCACACGCCGCGCTTGTCACCCCAGATCCGGATGTGGAGACGGTCTGCAAAACGGTAATTCCGGTCCCGACAAAAGTCTGCGAGCCATGGGCTGGTTTTCTCCAGCTCTGCTGGGACTCGCCCTTCCGGCATGAGGAGCACGCGTGACTTTGAAATGCCGTAATCTCCGCAAAGTTTCTCGATTTCCACGATATCTTCCGGCGCTGCGACAACGAACTTGAACCAGGCCTTGGGCGTGGTGGCGAAAAAACGTAGAGCCTCGGGATTGATCCGCAGCTTTTCCGGCATCAGGGCGTTGGTCAGCTTCGGAGAGACATTGAATTGATCCACTGCGGTGGCGAATTCCTCATCCGGCAGGCGGGTGCCGTTCGTCTCCACTTCAAACTGGTGGCTCGGCTTCCGGCTGCGGATGATGCGGATCATTTCCAGAAAATCCTTGTCCTGCAGCAGTGGCTCGCCACCGGTGATGACCGTGCGGTCACAATCGTAACCCAGAATGAGCCGGGCGGCCTCGCGGGGCGTGAGCTCGATGGTCACGTCCTCCTTCCTGTGCTTGGCATAACCCGGAATGGCATCCTTCTCATGAGTCCACGGTGTGCCCACGAAATTCCACGTGTGGTCTGTATCGCACCAGTTGCAATGGAGATTGCAGAGCGTGGCCCGGATGAAAACGGCAGGAACTCCTACATTGATCCCTTCACCCTGGATCGTGTGGAAGATTTCGGGGCCGTCTCCGAGTTTTGCGAGTTTCATGTCCCCCACAGGTGAACATGGAAGGACGCGGATGGACACCGCTTTTTCAAACGTTAGTCTCCCCCCATGAGTATCATCACCAGACGAGGGGATTCCGGAGAAACGGACCTGCTGTTCAACAAGCGGATCGCAAAGAGTTCCCTGCGGGTGGAGGTGGTGGGCTGCATCGATGAATTGAATGCCGCGCTGGGCCTCGCCCGCTCCGTGGAACAAAAGCCGGAATTGATCGCATTGATGGATGGAATCCAGAACCGCCTGGTGGGGCTGATGGGGGAACTGGCCACGCTGCCCGAGGATTTGGGGAAATACGCGGAAAAAGGTTACCCGGCCATCGGTCAGGAGGATGTGGAATGGGTGTTCCAGACCGCGCGCGGCTATGAGCAGCAGGGCATTAAATTCGTAGGCTGGGCCGTGCCGGGGGCAGAGGGCTCCCTGGCCAGAGCCGGGCTGGACTTTGCCCGCACCATTGCCCGCCGGGCCGAGCGGGGAGTATGGTCTCTCCATGAGTCCGGGCGGGAGGTGAGCGAGCCTATCCGGCTGTTTTTCAATCGATTATCCGACCTTTTGTGGATTCTTGCGCGGGTGAATCACGATCCTTCGGAAAAATGATACAAAGAGCGTAGAATTGGGTTGCCAAGGATCGGTCCTCTTCCTAGCTTCCGGCCCTCCACGAAGGGCAGGTGTCAGAGTGGTCGAATGAGCACGCTTGGAAAGCGTGTGTGCTGGTAACAGTACCGAGGGTTCGAATCCCTCCCTGTCCGCCATTTTTTAAAATGACGTGTGAGAAAGCGAAAAAGCCGGGTTATCCCGGCTTTTTTCGTTTGGGAGAGGATGGTTGTTCTCTCAGAAATCTCCGTCTGTTTGCGGACATTGCACGTTCTTCCCAATGAGGGGCATGATCTGCATGTGTGCCCACGATGCAGAACTGGCTCCATCATTTCCTGCATGCGGTGGAAATGATAGAGCCAGATAGAACGCGTCTTTGGTTTAAAGAACTCAGGAAAGCGCGGCGGCCAGTTTGTCCCTGTCGACGCGTACGACCCAGTTTTCGATGTCGCTGATGGCTCCGGCGTTGCCTTCGTAACGGCGCTCCACGCGGCATTGGACCACGGTTTCCGCATGGCGGATCATGGTGGGCAGGCGGTCTTCCGGGAAGGCCATGACGAGTTGCAGCCCGAAGTTCCGGGCGAGCGCAAGGCAGGCGTCGATCCGGTCGCCGGAAAGCTTGGAGAATGCCTCGTCCATGATGACGATGCCGAGATTCTGGCGGTCCTCGCGGCGGCCGATGTCATAGACGCGTTGGAAGGCGGCGAGCATGGCGACGAAGAACGGTGCCTGGTTTTCACCACCGCTTTGCTTCTTGGCATTCTTGTTGAGCGAAATGGCGGCACCTTCGCCCTTGCCCGTGGGCGTGGCCTGGATGTCCCAGTGGTGATAGTAACGGTAGTCCAGCTTCCGCTGGAACCGTGGATCCTCGTTGTTCTCGATGGCGGCCATGAGCTCCGCCTTGGCGTTCTCGATTTCCTCCTTGGCACCTGCGGCGAAGAGTTCCAGGCCGGGATTGAGGCCTTTTTCCACCAGTGCCCAGATGGCCGAGTGGCTGCGGTCCGCACGCATGGTGAGCTGATAGCGCCAGCCACCGATGTCGTGATCCATGGCCTTGTTCAGCTCGCGCTTGGTGCGCTCGGCTTCCTCCAGCTTTTCCTTGAGAACGTCCAGCACCTGATGCTGGAGGCGGTTTTCCCATTCCTTGCGGGCGTCTTCCGCCTCGCTCATGTAGCGTTCCAGTTCGTGCGTTTCCAGCTCGTGACGGCGGGCGTCGTATTGGGCGTTCGATTCGTCCGCTGGATCAAAGGACGCACTGATGTCCGAGTGGGTTTCCGCGAGGGCGCGGCGTTCGATGTCCCGCTGGTTGCGCGCCTTGTCCGCATCGTATTGACGCGTCTGGGCGCTGTCGCCGCCATCGCCCAGACGCGTCAATACGATGCGGTCCTGCCACTTGGGGAACTGATCTCTAACGGATGAAATCATGGAAAGCACTTCACCCTCCAGGATTCCTTCCAGTTTTTCACGGGTGGTCTGGCGCTGGATGAATGCGGTGCGTTCCTCTTCTTCCGTTTCCTGAATGGCATCCAGAGTCTCGCGTTCTTCCTGGGAGAATTTCTCGATCTTGGAAGCCAGGCGTCCGATGCGTTCGATCACGCCTTGGAAGGTTTTTTCCAGCACGCGGAGTTTCTCCACCACCGCCTCACGCTCCGGTGTGGCCAGCAGGCGGATGTTTTCATCCAGTTGCAGGAGGTCCTTGCGCAGGCGTGGGAGGTCCCGGAGCTTTGAGGAACCGGCCGGGGCATCTGCCTTGTCCAGCTCTGCCTGCTCTCCGCGATGGAGGAACATTTTCCAATCATCGCGCAAACGGCGGGTGATGGAAATCTGCTCACTGATTTCCAATAGTTCGTCCTGGCGGATTTCCCGCAGGCGGCGCAGGCCTTCCTGACCGATGGTGAATTCGCGCGAGGGTTCCAGATACCAGCGGTGTGGCGGGTCCTTCAGCCAGCCATCCTTGGAAAAGGCACGTGGGTGGGCATCCAGATGTGCGACGGTTTCCACCGGCACCAGGTCACCGTAAAGGTGCTTCAGGTAACTGGCGGCGAGAGGATTTTTCGTCTCGAAGAAATTCGCGATGCCGGAGGGCTCTTGTGAAGCAGCGGCGGAAAGTTCATCCGGATTGACCAGCAGTTCATCACTGTGGCCCAGACGCAGTGCGTGATTCCATGCAGCGGAAAAGTTCTCAGGTAGAACGGCGTTTTTCTTCCGGCCCAGCAGAGTCTCCAACAAGGGCCACCAGTCTTCCGCCTCGGCTTTTACCTCAATCACGCGGGAAAGTGCCTCCGCGCGTTGGCCACGGGATTTCAGTGCGTCCAACAGGGGGGAGGGGGCAGCGGTGCCTTTTTGATCAAGATCTGCCAGCTCCCGCACCAGGCGTGCTTCACGGGATTCCAAATCACGCAGTTGCTCTTCCACGGGGCGGAGTTGATCGCGGGCATCATTCACCAGTTGCTGATAGATGCGCGGCATCCGGGCAGCCGCGTCCAGTGCGGCAGGCTCCTCGTCACCCTGCATTTCCTTGAGCCACTTCGTCGCCATTTCCGGCTCCTCCAGTCCCAGATCTTGGGCGTGGCGCAGCCATTGTTTCCAATGTTGCGTGCGGTCGTGGAGGAACTGGCGCGCGGTGCGGGATGCTTCGTGGAGGGCTTCCACTTCCTTGGCCACTTCTTCCCGGCGGGCGCGGCTTTGGGCGAGGAAGGTGATCTGCGAGTCATTGCCTGCCACCAGGCGGACTTCGGAAAGCTGCTGATCTTTCTCATTCCGTTCTGCCAGAGCCGCTTCATGATCGGCCAGGTGCTCGGCATTTTGCAGGCGGAGCTGCTCCAGCTTGGCGCGGTTTCCCTCCAGCACTTCCAGTTTTTGCTCGTGGGCCAGCGCATCCCGCACATGGAGATTCAGCCGGGCATCGCGGAGGGCGGTGTGATAGGAATGATGGTGATCTGAAATGCGCGTCAGTCGTGAGAGCTGGTCGTGCATTTTCTCAAGGCGTTCCTGCGCGCGGCGGTGGGCATCCACACTGGTGCGGACGGCTTTCACGTCCGGCAGGCCCGGCTCCAGCAGATATTCGCGGATAAATTTCTCGAACGATTCCACCGGCTGGAAGGCCATGGAATTTGGCAGCGTCTTGTTCATCTGATCGCGATCAAAGGCAAGGTGCGCACGCGATGCCATCTCGCCCAGATAGGATGCCTGGCGGTCAAACACCTCGCCCCCCAGATCCCGCTTCACGTGCACGCGGAACTCTTCCTCGGACATGAAGGAGAGGCTGCGGCCATTTACTTCCAGCCCCAGATCCGAGGTGAGGAAATCTTCCTGCTCCAGACGCTGGGGAATGGTGAACCACACCGTGCGCGGGCGCGAGGTGGGACCTTCGAACTCGATGCGTGCTCCCCATGTCTCGCGGCGTGGCGATTCCTCGCCCTCCACTGCAGGCCATGCGAATTCCAGACCGGCGATGGTGACACCGGAGGGACGTAGGTATTTTTCCTGTCCATCATTGCCTTGGGTATTCGTATCGCAGAGGCAGTAGCCACGCAGGGAGCGGCCACTGCCGGCACCGGCGGCGGCCTTGTTGAAGCGGCTGAGCGATTCGCCCAACATGACGAACTGGATCAGGTCCAGCAGAACGCTTTTACCGGAACCATTCGCGCCGGTGATGAGCGTGAGGCCGGAGAGATCGATGAAACGGCGGTAGCCATACCAGTTGATGGCGATGACGCGGCTGAGGTGAACGCGCATGGGATGAATCAGTTGGAAAGTGTGGCGGTGGAGGCGTCTTCATCAGCCTCCGGTTGATAGAGTGCGGCACGGGCGAGGAATGCTTCCAGATCCTCGAAGGGAATGGTGCGGGGCAGGCTGGGCAGCACCTCGATGAGCGTCTCGCCCAACTGGGTGGAGCCTTCCGGGCGGTGGGTGCGGATGAGGCGGTGGCGGCGCATCCGGGCCACCAAGGTATCGAGATGCGTTTTTTCCGGCGGATCGATGCGATCAAAGGTGCTGCGGAAACGGCTCCACAATTCATCCACGGTGATGATGACGGCAGAAGCGGCTTCATTCGTGCGATGATCGTCCCACACCCGCCACAGGACTAACAGCAGCAGGGTTTCGTCCTTCGTGAACTGCGCCAGCAGATGGCAGGCTTCCGGACGAGGACGTGCCTGGAGGATGCAGAATTCGTCATCGATCACCAGTTCCAGCCCCAGCGGAGCGAGGTAGTCCGTGAGATGCTCCCGGTAATGATCGCGGGCCAGCAGGAAGAGATCCCGCCCGGAGCCGGTGGTGCCGATCAGGGTGCCACGGCCTAGCAGCTCGGCAATGATTTCACGGATGGAGGAGCGGTCGTTTTCAGGAACATCGGGCCAGAAGCGCGGCCAGTTATTGGATGACATGATGGGAAATGATAGAGTTTGAAAAAGATTCAGAGGCGCTCGATCTGGAAGCGCTCGACGTTCCAGCCAGCCTGGTCATCGGTAGGGATCAGCCCGGGAGTCATTCCGATTTCACGGCCCGGTCCATCGACCTTCCAGCGGACTTTTTTCCCGTCTGCCGTGACGGCGTGGTCGTAGGCGGCAGTGGCCAGTAGATCCAGCATCTCGTCCACATCGGTGACTTGGAAGTGCTCCGTGCTGATGACGCCGGACTTCTCTGAAATCAGGCGGGCCACCAGACGGGCTGCCCTTTGCGGTGTCAGGGCCAGCCGTTGGCGCTCGCGCAGGGCGGCCAGTGTGTCGTCCTCGCTCTCCGTGGAGTTCGGGCGGTCTGCAAAGCTGAGGTCCGCCGGGTTTTTCACGCGGCGGGTGCGGGCCAGCGATTCGATGCCATAGAAGAAGCGCACTTCCGGGATCAATGGGATGAAATCCGGCTCGGTATCGCGCAGTGAGGAAGTGCGGCGGCCTGCCAGTGCGGCATTCACGGCATCGCAGTAGTTTTTCACGATTTCCGGGCGGCGGCCACGCAGTTCGGTCTGATAGCGGTAGCGCTGTTGGGAAAGCTGGTTGAATGAGGCCATCCGGGAATCGATGGCATCCGCCACCAGACGAATGGCGGAAAGCCGATGCTCCAGATTTTTCAACGCATCTTCCGCGCGGACCCACGCTTCCTCTTCCTCCACATGATAGTGATCTGCCAGACCGGCCGCCAGCCGCTCCTTTAACAGGTGGTCATCCCGCCGATCCGATACGTAGGAACGCAGGGCCTGGAGGCGGGGGAGCAGTCCGTTTCTACGAAGGGCATCGTAGCAAACCATGTGCTGGCCGGTGCCGAATTCCGAATAGAGCAGGCGCAGTGTCTCGGAAGGTGTCTCGCTCTGACGCTGGCGGTAATCGAAAAGAGAAATGAGTTTTTCCACTCCATGAAGCTGGAGAATCGCGTTGCCCAGACGCTGGTTGATATCGCTCACCGTGGAGCGAATCACTTCCGGTGTATGCAGACGGGCATCCAGCACCTCCGGGCGTTCCAGAGTTTCACAGACACCGCGCACGGTATCGGCAAAGGTTTTCAGCTCCGCGATTTCATCTTCCGCCAATTCCTTCAGGAGGCGGAGCAGGGGACGCAGCCCTGGAGAAACAAGGGTCACGCGCTCATGCAGGCCGAATTGCTTGTCCTCGATCCACGCCGCATCACACATGCGGTTGAAGAGCACACCGGCACGTTGGCGGGCATCCCGCAGATTCGCCCCCTCATCCTCTTCCAGGTTGATGTCCGGGTGGGAGCTGAGGACCTCCCGGATCAGGAGCAGGGACTCCCCATGGGAAATGCTGCCTGCTTCCCCGGCCACGTCCACCAAGCGTTCGGCACAGTCCACATAGATCGCAGACGAGGGACGCGTGAGTGGACGGAAAAATTCCTTGGAGACTGAAGCTTGTAGGCGCTGGCTGAGGTTTTCGGAAAGCATCGGCAGGCCGGAAGACTAGGTAGGTCCGGGCCTAAAACCCAAGCGAGAAGTCAGAAGACTTATTCGCCGGAAACTCACAGGTTATTCACAATGATGCCGGATTCCTCGATGGCTGGATGAGCTCAATAGCCGTTTGCCAATTTGGAAACCAAGCTTTCCGCCGCTTGCTCCAGAGCATCGGGTAGCGCTCCGTTACGGGCTGTCTGTAGATTGGAATCCACGAAGAAATTACTGTCGCCAGTAGAGGAACCACGGGCGAGCACTTTTGTGCGATCCCTGGCATCCAGCAGTTGCCATGTCAGGGTCACATTGCTTTCCAACTCCTCCGGGCGGAGCGTGTCCAGACGCTTGCCCCGAAGGGGTGAGTATTTGATGGTGCTGAGTTTTCCCTCCAGCACGGCATCCGCGCTATCCACATTTCCCAGCTTGTAGGTGCCATCCCTCACCAGCGCATCTGCCACGGCGGAAGTCGCCAGGGCTTCCGCCCTGGGATGGAGTGTGCCATTGTGGAACATGGGCACGGCGATGGTTTTCACCTTTGCCAATGAGGCAGGCTTCACGCCGCCCAGTTGGTAGCCGGCACAGGAAGCGAGCAGGAGGACGGGCGTGAGGATAGCGAGGAATTTCATGGCGCGGTGCGGCTGAGGGTTGCTCCAGGATTACTCACCCAGTTCCTTCAGGCGGGCTTGGGCAGCGTCATGAATCTGGCCGGATTTCGAACGACGGATGATGTCACGGTAGTAAACCTTGGCCGATTCGGTCTTGCCGGTGCGTTGATAGAAGCTGGCGATATCGTAGGAGCGCTGGAGATCCATGCTGCCAAGATTGCTCACGAATTTACGGGCCTCCGCATTGCGGGAGTGGCCGGGATACTGGGTGAGGTAGTCGTTGAAGGCTTCCCGGGCCAGATCAAGATTGGCTTGGTTCTGGTTGCCGCGGTCTGCTTCTTCCATGAGCAGCAGGCCCACGCGGAAGAGAGCCTCAGGAGATTCCGGAGCGTCCGGTTGATCGTTCACCAACTGGCGGAAGGCAGCGATGGCTTCCTTGGATTTCTTCTTGGATTGGTTCAGCTCACCGATGGTGAACTGTGCCTTGGAAGCCGTGCGGGACTTCGGCGCATTGTCACGCACCTGAACGAGCATCTCAGTGGTTTTTTCCAATGAGTAGCGGGTCTTCAGGCCGAGGAAGCTCGATTTTACATCACCGTCAGCCACGGACTGGGCCATCTTTGCCTGGCGATCCAGTGCGGTGGCGTAGAGATTGCTGCCCTGGAAGCGGGTGAGGAATTTCTGGTAGGCCTCAAAGGACTTCGGCACATCGCCGGAGTTTTGGAGCAATTCCGCCTGGCGGAAACGGGCTTTCGGCGCGGAGGCGATGAACGGATAGCGGGTGGCCACCTCATCATAATCCT
>Ga0070658_10003665_pt1 | contig 12579 bp, 7 predicted proteins | sample KBSC13metaG_FD_64664 | JGI IMG/M metagenome (GOLD analysis project Ga0070658, IMG submission 64664) | Corn rhizosphere microbial communities from Kellogg Biological Station, Michigan, USA - KBS C1-3 metaG | ecosystem: Host-associated > Plants > Roots > Rhizosphere > Soil ... | reverse complement strand
CCCTTCTTCGAGGACTCCGATATCGCCGTCGACCACAATCAGCTGGTGATGGCGACGCTGCGCCGCGTCGCGCTCCGCCACGGGATGCAGGCCGTCCTCCACGAGAAGCCGTTCGCCGGGATCAACGGCTCGGGCAAGCACTGCAACTGGTCGATGTCGATCCGCAGCGAGCACGCGGAGCTCGACGGCTTCAACCTCCTCAAGCCGGGACAGACCCCGCACCAGAACTTCCGCTTCCTCGTCTTCCTCGCCGCCGTCCTCAAGGCGGTCTACAAGCACCAGGGACTGCTCCGCGCCGGCGTCGCATCGTCAGGCAACGAGCACCGGCTCGGCGCGAACGAAGCGCCGCCGGCGATCATCTCGGTGTTCATGGGCGAGATGCTCACCCGGTTGATCGAGGACATCATCGCCGGCAAGGCGATCTCGAATCTCCCCGGCGGACAGCGCCTCAAGCTCGGCGTCGACAAGCTCCCCGAGATCTCGCAGGACAACACCGACCGCAACCGGACGTCGCCGTTCGCGTTCACCGGCGCGAAGTTCGAGTTCCGCGCCGTCGGCTCGGCCGCGTCGCCGGCGTTCCCGGTCATGCTGCTCAACGCCGCGGTCGCCGAGGCGATCGACGAGATCACCGAGAAGCTCCGCGCTGAGCTCAAGAAGACGAAGAAGCTCGACGAGGCGGTGCTCAAGGTCGTGCGCGAGGAGTTCAAGGAGTCCTCGCCGATCCGCTTCGAGGGGAACGGCTACTCCGAGGAGTGGGTGCACGAGGCCGAGAAGCGCGGGCTGCTCAACCTGCGCCGCACGCCCGAGTCGCTGGCGCAGCTCGTGACGAAGCAGACGCGCGCGCTCTTCCAGAAGCTGGGCATTCTCAGCAAGCAGGAGCTCGAGAGCCGCTATCACGTCCGCCTCGAGCGCTACACCAAGGACATCCTCATCGAGGCGCACACCCAGGCGCAGGTCATCGACACGATGGTCCTCCCGGCCGCGCTCTACTACGCGAGCGACCTGACGAAGGGGGTCGCCCGTGCCAAGGCGGCCGGCGTGAAGTCGGGACCGCAGGCGGCGGCGGCGAACAAGGTCGTCGACCTCCTCGAGACCCTGCAGCAGTCCCGCGAAACGTTAGGCACCCTGCTCGAGAAGGCCGACGCCATGCACGACCAGCCCGAGAAGCTCGCCAAGCTCCTGACGAAGGAGGTCTCCGACGCGATGGACGCGACGCGACACGCCTCCGACGCCCTCGAGCTGGTGATCGCCGACGAGCGCTGGCCGCTGCCGAAGTACCGGGAGATGCTGTTCCCGGTGTAAGAGCAGCTGTTCGCCATCAGCCATTAGCTGCAGCGGCGGCGGTGGACCTTTCGAGGTCCACCGCCGTTCCGCTTCTGCTGACAGCTAATGGCTGGTTCGCCGACGGCTTGCCGTAGCCCGCTCTCCGCGTACTTTCGCCCAGTGAGCTTCCCCGCCAGCGACTCGGTATCGACTGCACTCGAAGCCGTACTCGCGCGGTGCGTCCGCATGATTCGCAGCGTCGGCGCACGGCATGGCCTGTCGGAGGCGGACCTCGACGACGTCGTGCAGGATGTCCGCATTCGGCTCTGGCGATCCTGCACGACGAGTGAGCAGATCGAGCGGCTCGGTACGTCTTACGTGTACAGGGCCGCCACGACGGCGGCGCTCGACCTTCTCCGCCAGCGGCGCGCGCGCGGCGCAGCCGTCACCGAGTCCGTGGACGACCACTCCGATCGAATCGCGGCGAGCGGCGGAGCGTCCGATGAAGCCGACGCGCGCGACCTCGAAGCCCAGGTTCTCAGCGCGATCGAAGCGCTCCCGCTCGCGAGACGAACGGTCGTTCGCATGTACCTGAGCGGATACGAGCGCGAAGAAATCGCTGACCTGCTCGGCTGGACGGAGGCGAAGACCCGCAACCTTCTCTATCGCGGCCTCGACGACCTGAGGGCGCGGCTGAACAAGACAGGAATTACATGGCCTCGCACCTGACCGACGAGCAGCTCCGAGAGGCGTACCTGCGCGCGGTCGCCGCGCGACGCGATCCGCGTCGTACGGCTTGCCCGACTCCGGACGCATTGCTGGCGGCGGTCAGGCGCGAAGGGTCCGAAGATCGCCGCCTCCTGGTCTTCGATCACGCGATGGGTTGTGCGGATTGCCGCGGTGACCTCGAGCTGCTGCGAGCCATTGAAGCGAGCCGCCGAGCCGACGTCGCCAGATCGGTCGAGAGCCGGCAGTGGCGAGCTCCGCTCTACATCCTGCTCGCTGCATCGGTCGTCTTCCTGGCAGCACTCGCGCTCTGGAAGCGACCGCAGCATGCCGCGCCCGATGATGTGTTCCGCGGAAATGGGCCCGCCGTCGTCGCGATCGCCCCGTCGGCCGACACCACCGTGGCTGGCGGTCCGCTCACGTTCTCGTGGCACGCGTTCCCCGGCGCGCGGCGATATGCGGTGGAGATATTGACCGCGCAGGGTGGCGTTGCCGCTGTCCGCGAGACGACCGACACCAGCGCCACCCTTGGCGATCTCCGGTTCGACCCTGGCGACTACACGTGGTGGGTTCGCGCCCGGCTCGACGGAGCCGAGGTCCGCTCGTCGGCGCGGCGGCTTCGCATCGGCCGTTAGGCAGCCGCTCCCCGGCCCTTCGTCGCGCGCCGGGCCCGCGTCACCGCGACGATCGTCGCTGCAGCGGCCAGCACGCCGAGGAATGCCAGCCATCTTCGGCGCTGGTCAGCAGGCTGGTGTAACGGGATGGCGGTGAACGGGTCGCCAATCGCGGTGAAGGCGGCCCAGTCGCGCGGCGGGACGCCGCGATGCAGCGCATCCAGCTTCGCCGCGCGCAGCGCCTCGGCGACCGGGAGCCCGCGAGCCATCGCCATGTAGAACGACTCGACGAATGGAACGGTGGCGCGATCGCTGATGCGCCATGTGGTCGCGACGACCGAGCGCGCTCCAGCGGCGAGCAGCGGTGCGGTCAGGCCCTGGACCCCTTCCCCGTCGACGACGACACCTCCAGCCGATCGGCACGCCGAGAGCACTACCAGCCCGGCATCGAGGCGGAGCGCGGCAAGGTCGGCCGGACCGACGAACCCGTCCGGGTCGGCTCCGCCCGGCGCGAGCGCGAGGGCGTTACGGGTCGTCGCGCGCTCGTCCACCAGCGCGTGCGTCGCGAAGTGGAGTACGTCATAACGTTCGAGCGGCGTACGCTCGAGAAAGTCAGCGGTTGCCTCGTTCCGAAGCCGGACGTCGGCCTCGTCGGCATAACGCGCGACGAGCCGCGCTTCCTTTGCCGAGTTCGGAAGTCGTGGTAGTCCGCCAGCGGCCGCGAACGCGGAGCGAAAGACCTCTCCTTCCTCCGTCGTCGCCGCGGAATGGAACTCCGGATCGCCGAACGCGAGGAGACGAGTTCGACCACTTGCCTTGCGACGCGTCCGCCACGACGTCGCTACGATCGTGGCCGACGGCGCGACGCCGATCGTGAAACGCTCGACGACGTAGCGCCCATCATCGCGACGAAGCACGTCCCATGGCAGGCGATGGAGCGGGCCATCCGGAATGATCACCAGTCGCGTCACGGATGCCGGCAGCGCAGCGACCGCCGAGTCGAGCAAGGCCGCGCCGAGCTCGCGCTCCAGCGAGCGTGGATCGTCGCCTCCTTCGAGCAGCGTCACGAGACGTGAGATGGCGCCGACATAGGATTCCGCTGGCGGCAGAACATATGACGCGAGCGTTCGACCGTTCCGGGCGCGTCGCGTCACGACGAACAATGTGGTCGGCCCCTCCCCCGCTCCGGTCACGTATTCGAGGACGGCGGTGCTCGTGTCAGGAATCGCCGCGGCTACCTCTTCGAGTGTCAGGGGACGAGCGGCCACCGCCGACGAGTCGTTACCGCGAGGATTCGCCGCCGCGCCGGCGGTGTCGCGCTCGAGCAGCGCGCGGGTTTGCATCAACCGTTCGCCGAGCTCGCGTCCCCGGCGGCGCTCGGCGAGCTCGAATGCGGTCGCCCCGCGATCGCCGTGAACGAGTGCAGCCATGATCACGGCAATGCTCGCGTTGCGGTCGTTGGCCTCGAACGGGCTGGCCTGGAAGGCGAGCGTGCGCATCTCGGGATCAGTGAGTGTCGCGCGCCAGGCATCGAGCTCGTTGCTCGCACTGGTCAGCTCGCGCTCGGCGCGTGGCACGTCGCCGCGGCGCGCATGGACCTCGGCGACGCGAACGCGTCCATCGTACCGCATCAGGTGCTCGGTGGTATCCATCGATGCGAGGAAGCGCGCGAACCCGCGCTCGGCCGCGTCGAGATCACCGCGCCGCAGCGCGAGCTGGCCGCGTCGGTAGGCGACACTGGCGCTCGAGGCCGGAGAGCGGGCCTTTCGGGCCGCATCATCGCCAGCATTCAGGGCGCGCTCGGCGGCGGCGTAATCGCCGGCCCGCATCTCGATCGTCGCAAGCTGGACATAGAGCTCGACGAGGTGCCCCCAATCCTGCTGGTGTCGCCAGAAGTCGAGAACGGACAGCGTCTGGCGCCTCGCACCGTCGAGATCTCCGGCGGCCATCGAGACGAACGGACGGAAGGAGAGTGCGAGCATCAGGCTTCCCGAATCGTGCGCCGCCTCGAAGGCGGCAATCGCCCGCTCGACGTACTCGGCCGCCGCCGCGTGATCGTTGAGCGTGAGCGCAGTGCCGCCGAAGCCTAACGTGACGCTCGCCTCGATATAGTGGTTCTTCGACGCGCGCGCTTCGCCGAGTGCCTCGCGAAAGACGCGCGTCGCGCCCCCGAAATCTCCGACCGACCGGAGATGGTCGGCGTGGAGGGTCAACGCGATCGCGAGTCCGCTCCGATCTCGCATCCGTCTGCGCAGGTCGATGAGTGCGATGTCGGCCGCCGTCGCCGAATCCTGGCGGCCACTGAGCCAGTGCAGCAGTGCAGTCGCGCGCAGGCAGACTGCATTCGCTTCGTCGTCTCCGACGCGGGCCGCGAATGCGTTCGCCGCCCGCAGAGTGTCGGCATTTCCGGGATTCGAGATCGCGACGAAGATCTGGGCACGCCGGCAGCGGAGGACCGCGCGCACGTCGTCGCCGGCGGCCCCTGCCGGCAGCACGCGCATCGCGCTGTCGAAGTGAAGAAACCCTTCGGGGATCCTGCCTAACGGCGCAAGCGTGTTGCCGATCCGAAAATGCGCCGCCCCCTCGGCGAGCCGGTCTCCGGCCAGGCGGGCATCGGCGAGCGCCCGCTGGTACAGCGTGAGCACCGGGTCCCCGCTCAACCCTTGCGCTTCCATCGCGAGCCCGAGCCCCATCCGCGCATATGGGTCATAACGGTCGGCGTTCGCGCCAGCCCGGGGGGGTTCGGTGAACAGCGTGCGGTAGCGCCGCTCGGCCTCATCGAAGTCATAGGTGAGGCGGGCCAGCGTCGCGAGGCCGAGTATCGCGGCTCGGTCGGTCGAATCGTCGTGAAGCCGCGCTGCCCAGCGCGCGGCGAGCTTCGCCGAGCTGTCGCCACGGATCCCGAGCGTGGCCGATCGAACGATCGCCTGGGGCTCCTCGCCGGTCAGGGCGCCGGCGGCTTGCGGCGCGGACGACGCCCCGGCCAGGAAGAGAATCAACGAGAGCGAGATCGCGTTCGGCATCGGCGAGGTCTCGGTGGTCGATAGGGAGAGCGCGGGGACTATAGAGCGTCATGGCCTCGGCTGCAACTCGTGCCGGCGGCGTGAGAAGAAATCGGCGGTGCCCGCGTTACACGGACGCCCGGCCCATCGCGCCCTGAACGGGAGCGAGCGTCATGACGGTCCCGGGCAGCAGGAGCGGACGAGGCACCCGTTCGCTCTGCGTCCCGCCTCAACTCCCTCGGAGGATCGATCGACATGCACCCCCCTATCGCCTCGCGCACGCGCGGCTCGCCACCGCTCTTCCCGCCGGAGGATACCCGTCGATGACCGCGCATCGCCTTGCAACGCGCTGGCGCACTCCGCTCGGCATTGCCGGACTCGTGTTGCTGGGTGCGGGCTGCCAGCCAGGTGACAGCCCTGTCGCCCCGGACGCGCAGCGCTGCCCGAGCGCGCCGGTCCCACTGTGCGCCGACGCCATCCAGGCTGCGGCGGTACGCGCTGCCGTCGGCGATGCGCAGCTCCGGCTCGTGCCGGCGCTCGGCGTCGCGAGCACGCGCGACATGCTGGCGCACCGCCTAACGGTGGTCGCGGCGGCCCTCGGCGATGGCGACGTGTCGGTCGCTCGGACCGCGCTCGCTGCCGCGCGTGGCGGGGTGGCTGAAGCGCGCGGACAGCTGTCGGCCCACCCCGCGGACGCCGCAGACCTCTCGGCGATCGAGCTCACCTTCGACCAGGTCGCCGCTGTCCTTGGCGGTTCCTGAGAAACCCTCCGACTTCCATCCTGCCATGAACATTCTCGAGAAGGTTCAGTGGACGAGCGCGATGTTGCTGCTCGTCACCACTGTGACGGTGCCGGCAGCGGTACGGGCCCAGCAGCCGACGGCCGCCGACACGATCCGCGCCTGCTACGTCCCTGCGAGCGGGACGATCTACCGGATCGGCGTCGAAGGCGGACCTGTCGCGTGCCACGCCGGTCATGTCGAAATGAAGTGGAACATCGCCGGCCCCCCCGGCGCGCCGGGAATCGCTGGCCCGCAGGGCGAAGCCGGCCCCGCTGGCCCGAAAGGCGACACCGGTCCGGCTGGCCCGAAGGGCGATGCCGGTCCGGCTGGAGTGGCCGGACCGGCGGGACCGGTCGGCCCTGCGGGTCCCGTCGGCCCTCAGGGACCGCAGGGTCCAGCCGGATCGGGCGGACTGATGCCGACGCGTATCGTACGTGACAGTGTCGACATCGCCCCGGGTCGCTTCGGGCGAGCCGTGGCGACCTGTCCCACCGGGTCCACGATGGTCGCCGGCGGATTCCAGTTCAGCTTCTTCGACCGCGCATTCACGAAGATCGTCGGCTCGGTGCCGTTGTTCTTCGCCGGATCGCCCAAGCCTAACGCGTGGGGGGCCGAAGCCTTCAACGAGGACGTGAGCACTGGCGCCATCCGTCGCGTGTACGCCTACGTGCTCTGCGCCGACCCGCAGTGAACGGCGCCCACGCTGACGGCGCTGGCGATCCACGACCGGTGTAGTCAGGCACTGTTTCGCCTCGATAACAGGAAGCGGACGGAGTCCCGAAGTACGGTGACGCCGTCCGCTTCCTGCTTCCAGCTCATCGCTTGCAGCTGATGGCTACCGTCAGCAGCCCGCGTTAGGGTTCGTCGTGCACTCCGACTGCGGCATCGGGAGGAAGTTCGCCTTCGCGCTGCCGGCGACGGCCCCGAAGCGCCGGATGTCCTCCCAGCGAAGTCCCTGCGAGAAGAGCTCGTAGCGCCGCTCGTGCGCGATCTGCGCCAGTACCTTGGCCGGGGTGTCCAGCGTCGCGATCGACACCGGCCCGAGCTGCGCACCCGGCGTCGTCGCCGTCGGTGCCTCGGCGCGCTCCTGGTTGATCAGGTCGATCGCCTGCTGCACCGTCGTCGCCGCGTTAGGCAGCCGCATCAGCGCCTCGGCCTGGATCAGCCGCATCTCGCCCGGCACGTAGAGCGGATACGGATCGTTGCGGTGCCCGAACATGTTGAACGGCACCAGCTGCAGCGTCGGCGGGTTGCCGGCCGGAGGCGTCGCCAGCGTGTCGACCCAGAACGGGACGCGCTTGTCTCCCGGCTCCGCGGCTCGCGCCCAGCTCCGCAGCGGTGCGACGTAGCCGGCGACCACCGAATAGTTGTAGATCGGGTTGATCTCGCTTCCGGGATACGTCAGCAGCGATACCTTGGACAGGTTCACCCGCCCGGCGGCGTCATAGGCGTTCTGGTACTGGCCGGTGATGAGGTAGTAGCGGGCGAGCATCGCGTCGATCGTGTTCCGGACGTCGACCCCCGGCGACACGGCGCGGCTGGTGAAGCCGGCGAGGTCGGCGTCGCTGACGTTGGCGAGGTCGGTGCGCGCCGACTCGAGCAGGCGAAGCACCTCGGTGAACACCTGCGCCCGGTCGACCGGGACGCCACCGCTGACCGACGCGTCGATCGGCAGCTTCGCGTACTGCTGCGCCGCCATGCCTAACGCCATCGCCTTGAACAGCTTGGCGTTGGCGGTGAGCCCGGCGGCGAAGCCGGCGCTCAACCCGCTCAGCTTCGGGACCGTGTTGATGATGGCGTCGGCGGTCCGCGCGACCCGATACGTGTTGTAGTACGGATCCGACACGACGCCGTACGACGGGTCGATCGCGTCGCCGGTGTAGAGCGACTGGTCGGCGGCGAGCGCCTTCGACGCCGTCCCCCATTCGTCGGTGATCAGCGCCGGCGCGCGCACGTACGACAGCACCGACGCCGCGAACTGGTCCTGCATCCCGAGCTCGGTGGCGACGACGCCGTCGATGCTCGACAGCGCGGTCTCCTGCGTCGGGGAGTTGGGATTGTTGAGGTTGAGGCTCGTGTCGCAGCCGGCGAGCAGCGCGAGCGTGAGCAGTGCCGAAGCTGCACCGATGCGGCTGGGCATGCGTGTCATCGTTGTTGTCCGTGTCTCTCGGCTCATGTCGTCGGTCTCCTCAGAAATTCAGCGTCGCGCCGAGTGCGAACACGCGCGGGATCGGCGAGGTGCCGAACTCGACGCCGCGAGCGACGGTATTCGCCGAGAAGAGGTTCACTTCAGGATCGATTCCGGTGTACTTCGTCCAGGTGTAGAGGTTGCGCGCGGCCAGCGAGAGCGTGACGCTCTGCGGTCCGGCGCGCCGCACCCACGGCTGGTCGAGCGTGTAGCGGATGGACGCCTCACGGAGCTTCACGAAGCTGCCGTCCTCGACGAACTCCTCGTAGAGCAGATTCCGCTCGCTGTTGAGCGTGTTCTGGCAGTAGGTCGTGTTGTTGACCGCGACGACGCACTGCTCGTTGGCGTCGCTGGCCGCGGCGCCGAAGTACTCCGACGTACGGCGGGTGAAGTTGGCGACCTTGTTGCCGAAGCGCCCGTCGAGCAGGAAGCTGAACTGCGCGTGCGCGCCGATGTTGAAGTCGTTGTTCCACGTCAGAGTGAACTTCGGCTCCGGGCTGCCGAGGAACTTCTTGAGCACCGTGCAGTTCGGGCCGCGCGCGCGCGACGCGATGATCCCGACCGTGCCGCCGATCGGGTTGCAGGCGGCATCGAGGCGGCCGGTGAGGACGATGTGGCCCTGCGCGTCGCGCGGGTAATACGCCCCGTAGAACTCGCCGACCGGCTGGCCGACCGCGACGGCGTTGAAGTAGCCGTAGATCAGCGTATCGTTAGGCGTGACCAGCTTCTCGATCCGCGACCGGTTGGCGGCGTAGCTGACGCGCGAGTTCCAGCGCAGGAAGCTGCCGTCGAGGATCTGGCCGCTCAGTCCGAGCTCGATCCCCTTGTTCGACAGCGCGCCGACGTTCTGCAGCTGCGAGCTGAACCCCGAGCTGAGCGGGAGCGGGACGCTGAGGACGAGGTCGCGCGACTCCTTGTCGTAGAGCGTGAGCTCGACCGACGCGCGGTTGTCGAGGAACGCCGCGTCGAAGCCGCCTTCGATCTCACGCTGCCGCTCCGGCTTGAGCTCGGGGTTGCCCGACACGGAGCTGGGGATGAGCGCCGGCTGCCCGCCCCGCGAGCCGACGACGTAGTTGTCGAAGACGCTGTACGCCGACGGCGGCTGTCCGCCGGTCTCGCCGTATGCGGCGCGAAGGCGGAAGGTGTTCAGCGCGCGATTGAGGAAGCTGCCCTCCCACATCGGCTCCTTGTCGATGCTCCACGACGCGCCAAGGCGCGGGAAGAGCTGCCAGCGCTGGTCCTGTCCGAACGCGCTCGACGCCTCGTAGTTCAACCCGCCGGTGATGAACAGGCGGTCGTTGAAGCCGAGACGCTCCTGCGCGAAACCGCCGATGGTGTGCAGGTCGGTGATGCCCTCGCTCGCTCCCGGCGTCGCGCCGCCGCTGCCGACCGTCGTCTGTCCCGGCGACAGTCCGCCGGCGGCCGCGCGCACCTCGTCGGTGTGATCGGCGGTCTGGCGGAAGCCTAACGTCGTCGTGGTGTGCAGGAAGCTGAGCGCCTGCGCTTCGTGCGTCGCGGTCAGGTCGTTGTTGAAGCGCTGCACCGCACGTGTCGGGTTCTGCACCGAACCGGTGAACGACGCGCTTCCCGAGCGCGCCGGCTGATAGTAGGTGAACGCTTCGTTGTCGCGATCGAAGCCGAAGAGGTAGTTCACCGTCACGCTCGGCAGCGGATTCCAGGTCGTGTTGAAGCTGCCGATGAACCGGTTGGTGTTGTCCTCCGCCTTCCAGTTCGCGATCACGTCGAGCGGATTCGTCCCGAGGATCGGGCTGTATGGATAGCGCCCGAGCGTCGAGTTGTAGGCGGGGTTGAAGGTCGTCGGCGTGAAGATCAGCGTCGTGATCACCCCCTGCGTCTGCTCGCCTTCGGGGACGAAGTCGGTGCGCCGCTGGATGTAGGTGCCATTGACCGTGAACATCAGCTTCGGCGACAGCTGCTGCGTGAGCGACGCGCGCGCGTTGACGTTGTTCAGTCCCGTGCTCCGCATGATCCCGCTCTCGTTCTGCCAGAGACCGGATGCGTAGTACGTCGTCCCCCCCGAACCGCCGGTCACCGACAGCTGGTTCATCAGGCTGTTGGTGTTCTGGAAAATCTGATCCTGGATCGGATAGCGAGTGACCGGGACCCCGATCGCCGATGCCCCGCCATACAGCACGTCCCCGCGTCCCGCGACCGGTGACGTGTTGAGCTTGTACTTCTCCGGCGCGTAACCGGTGGCGCCCTCGACGCGATACGTCACGCGCGACGCGCCCTGCTTTCCGCGCTTGGTGAAGATCTGGATCACGCCGTTGTTCGCGCGCGATCCATACAGCGCCGCCGCGGCGGCACCCTTCACGACCTCGATGCGATCGATGTCACCGGGAGCGATGTCGGCGAGGCTGTTGCTCAGCGCGGCGCCGCCGCGCGTCGAGTTCGCGCCGAGGCTGACCAGCGCCTCGGAGTTGTTTTCGACGAGCACGCCGTCGATCACGATCAACGGCTCGGCGCCGCCGAGGATCGAGCCCGTACCGCGGAGCCGGATGCTGATTCCGCCGCCGGGCTGGCCGTTGTTCTGGCTGATCACCGCGCCGATCACCTTTCCCTGCAGCGCCTTGTCGACCGACTGCGCCGCCGGCGCGTCGTTGACCTCGTTGCCGCCGACGCTGGTGACCGTACTCCCCAGCTCGCGCCGTTCGGTCGGCGCCCCCGTCCCGGTGACCACGACTTCGCTGAGCTGAATCGCCGCCGCACGCATCTCGATCGTGCCGAGATCGACGTCGTGGTCGGCGCCGAGCTGCAGCTCGCGCGTCATCTTGCCGTGGCCGATGTGCGTGAACTCGAGCGAGTACGTCCCCGGCTGGACAGCGGCGAGAAAGGTGAACGAGCCGTCATTGCCGGTCAGCGTCCCCAGTCGCGTCGCGCCGAGCACGACGGTGACACCGGGTAACGGACGCTGGCTCGGTGCCTCGACCACCCGCCCGCGCAGCGTGTACCCCTGCTGTGCGGCGAGAGGGAGCGCGGTAGTCGCGGCGCCGAGCATGAGCGCCGCGCCCCACTTGAAACAACGTGAGAGTTGCATGGGAAGGACCGCTGAAGTGAAAGCCTGTACTTCCGTCACTGACGGAAGCGCGGTAACCAGGAGGCAGGAGCATCGACCTGCTCGCCTCGTCGGCGCGGCGCGGGGGGACGTGAATCGCGGCGTCGAACAACAAATATAAATGGCGTACCGCCCCGCAAGCGCGGCCCGGAGATGTTTCACCTCTCTACTCAGGCCCTTTCTCACCTCTCTACTCAGGCCCTTTCTCACCTCTCTACTCAGGCCCTTTCTCACCTCTCTACTCAGGCCCGTTCGCCCTCCGAAGTCAGTACTTGACGAGGTAGCGGTCCAGCTCCCAGCCTGTCACCTGAGTGATGTACTCGCGCCACTCCTGGCGCTTGGCGGCGATGAAGTTCGTCGCGATGTGGTCGCCTAACGCTGCGATCACCGTCGCGTCCTTCTCCAGCTCGTCGCACGCCTCGTTGAGGTCGTGCGGCAGGTCGTCGATGCGGAGCCGGCGCTTCTCGCGATGGCTCATCTCCCAGATGTTCGCGTTCACCGGCTCGCGCCAGTCGGCCTTCGTCTCGATTCCGTCGAGCCCCGCGGCCAGCATCACCGCCAGCGCCAGATACGGGTTCGCAGCCGGGTCGGGAACGCGATGCTCGACCCGCGTCCCCGCCCCGCGCCGGTCGGGGATGCGCAGCATCGGCGACCGGTTGCGCAGCGACCACGCGACGTTCACCGGCGCCTCGTACCCGGGTACAAGGCGCTTGTACGAGTTCACCAGCGGATTGGTGATCGCGCACGAGCCGCGCGCGTGGCGGAGCAGCCCGCCGATGTAATGCAGCGCGGTCTTCGACAGCTGCCATTCCGCCTTCGCGTCCCAGAACGCGTTCTCCTTTCCACGGAACAGCGACTGGTGCGTGTGCATCCCGCTCCCGTTCTGTCCGAAGATCGGCTTCGGCATGAACGACGCCACAAGCCCGAA
>Ga0070658_10003664_pt1 | contig 12580 bp, 8 predicted proteins | sample KBSC13metaG_FD_64664 | JGI IMG/M metagenome (GOLD analysis project Ga0070658, IMG submission 64664) | Corn rhizosphere microbial communities from Kellogg Biological Station, Michigan, USA - KBS C1-3 metaG | ecosystem: Host-associated > Plants > Roots > Rhizosphere > Soil ... | reverse complement strand
TACGATAGTCCCCATGGATAGAATCCACCTATGTGGATGAAAATGGGGTATATATCGGCCACTCGGACCGACGTAGAGATCGTAATTCCTTGGGTGCAAGAGCCTGTACGATAGTCTGATCGGGACACTTTCAAGCACCTATTATTGTTACCGCGTTAACGCGAGTACGCCGAGCAGAATATGCTCATAGAGTGTCCAAGTCGGCCGAGTGTCTTCCGCGGAGGTTTAAACCGATGGATGTTCACTTTGCGAATTGCGCCGGTTTGGATGTTCATAAGCAAACGGTTGTCGCTTGCCGAATTGCGCGCCAGGTCAACGGCAAGCGTGTGATGGAGACTCGCACGTTCGGCACGATGACTGCAGATATCCTCCTGCTTGGCGAATGGCTGGGCTTGGGCAATGTTACTCATGTGGCTATGGAGAGCACGGGAGTTTATTGGAAGCCTATCTGGAATCTGCTGGAAGGAAACTTCACGCTGTGGCTGGTAAACCCGCAGCACATTAAGCAGGTGCCGGGCCGCAAGACCGATGTTAAGGATGCCGAATGGATCGCTACGCTGATGGAGCACGGATTGCTCAAGCCCAGCTTCGTTCCGCCGGCACCGCAACGTGCCTTGCGTGAGCTTACACGAATGCGCAGCACGATAGTTCGACAGCGTTCGGAGATGCTCAACCGTGTCCAAAAGGTTCTTGAGGACGCTAATATCAAGCTTGCCTCCGTCGCCTCGGATGCCATGGGTGTATCCGGCCGCGCCATGATCGAAGCGATGATTGGCGGTGAATCCGACCCGAAGGTATTGGCGGACATGGCCCTGGGCAAGCTGCGTAACAAGCACGACGAGCTTGAGAGAGCGTTGTTGGGCTCTATGAACCGGCACCACAAGATTATTCTCCAGCAGTTGTTGGACTTGGTCGACGGAATGGACAAAAGCATTGCAACGCTGGACAAGGAAATCGAGGACGGCTGTGCCCCTTTTGTGGAGGCCGTAGAACGCCTTGACGCAATTACTGGAATAGGCGTTCCTACGGCCCAGACTGTCTTGAGCGAGATCGGCACCGACATGAGCAAGTTTCCCAGCGACAATCACATCTGTGCTTGGGCGGGATTGGCTCCCGGCAATAACGAGAGCGCCGGCAAACGTAAATCCGGAAAGACACGAAAAGGGAATCAGTCCCTTAGATCGGCTCTTGTCCAGGCTGCCAATGCGGCGGCCAGAAGTAAGAACACCTATCTGTCTGCACTGTATAACCGGATCGCCGCACGACGCGGCAAGAAACGAGCCATTATCGCCGTCGCTCATGCAATATTGAAAATCATCTACCATATGCTTACGAAAGGCACAGAGTACAACGAAATGGGAGCCGATTACTTCGACAAACTCAATCCGAAGCGAACAGCGAAAAGGCTGATCAAGCGGCTCGAACAACTGGGCTATAGCGTTACGGGATCACTTGATGCCCAAGCTGTTGCCGCTTGACCAAGCCCTATTTTCTGAGCAGGATGCGCCGCAGGTGGCTATTGCTGGGTCGATTCGGAGTCGCCGGAGTGGACCATGGAGTCCGTTGCCGGGGGGACGGTGCGTGTGTCGGTGACGGATGCCATGGACGTCGGCTGTGCGGTCGACGCCACCGTCGGCTGCTGTCGACTGAATACGCCGGCTGCGACCTGATCGTCGTAGAGCTGTGTCGATCGCCGGACGGCCATGAGATGGTGCCAGTAGTACTCGTTGGTGACGTTGTCGACCGCGACCTGATGGCCGTGGCCGGCGCTGGCGTGGATAAATTGGCCGTGGCCGATGTACATGCCGGTGTGATCGATTTCCGGGTGGTGGCAGGCGAAGTACATTCGGTCGCCGGGCATCCACTTGGATAGATCGTTGAGCGGAACGGCGTAACCGACGTTGACCTGTTCGCGAGCCACGCGGGGAAGGTTCAGACCTTCGGTCTCGAAGATGGCTTTGACGAAGCCGGAGCAGTCGATACCGCCCCGAGTGTCGCCGCCCCAGAGATACGGTACGCCGAGGTAGGTGAACGCCTGCTGTACGAGGCGGTCGCCCATCGGAGAGGATTCCGAGTATTGCGTCGCCTGACTCTCGTTGGATTCGGTCGCCTGGGCCTGATTGGCGTCGTTGTTAACGACCTTGTAGTCGAGCAACTTGACGTCGTTCTTGCTGATGTAACCGATGGTTCGGTCCTGCATCAGGATGCCGTAAGCGTTGCTCGTTTCGGAATTGATCGCCAGATATTGGCCTGGCGCGCAGACAGACAGCAGTCGACCGGCGCGATCACGGCCGCCGTAGATGTGGGCATTGTTGTTGATGACCTGGCCGAGGCGGCCGACGACCGCGGATTGCTGAGTAGCGCCGGACCACCCGCGAGAAGTGGCGGCGTAGGAACGTGTGCGACTGGTCGCGCGGTGTCGATTATGGTGTCCGGCGGCGTTTGCCGGGGTGATTGCAGCTAAGGTGACGAAACAGGTGGCCGCAATTGCGGCGGACCGGCGTGGTGTCAAGACGTCGTCCTCCTGGTCTTTCTAGAATTTTGGTACGCGTCCGAGAAGGTGAACGCGCGGTGCTTACTGGAAGCTGCGAGGGCGCACTGGATATTATCGGTTGAAGGGCCAGTGATCTTTAGCCGGGAATCTTAACGGCTTACAATGGGTAGCCATCAAGGGGAAAGAAGCGGAACGTTGGGCTTCCGAAGAACGGGGCGCAGGTGTACCCGTATTTGTGCCGGCAAAAACCTCGCAGGGTCAGTATATGACAAATACCATGATTTGTCAAACTTGTGAGAGGATTTTAGAAGGAATTTCCTTCAATCTGGCCGGGTTTATCGTTTTACGGTGTCGCTTTCCGGAGCGAGGGCCGAACGGCAAAGATCTGGGCGAGCCCCCGAATGTAAAATGTGGCCCATCGTAATGATGCGATTACGTTCAGGACGGTTCGATTTTGATGAAGACGCTTTCGCCTACGGGGCTGGGGAGGTACTTGAGATTGAGTCGATAGTCGCCGCCGTCGAGTTTGATGGGGATGACGCCGTCCTGGGCCATTGTTCGGTCGCCGGGGTCGAGGCCGGCCATGCGGCGGAACTGGGCGAAGAGTTCGGATTGGATGTGCTTGGGGACGGTCATTGTCTCGCGCAGGGTCTCTTCGATGGCGTAGCTGACGACGATGCCCTTGGAAACCGGCTCGAGGTGTATCTCGGTGGCGGACTGACGGATGGCTTCGCGGATGATGGCGTAGGAGATCTTGATGATGGGCGCATTCTCGTTGACGTCGGTGAGGTCGATGTCGTCCTCGGGCTCGACGATCGACGAGATGCGGGCGACGGCGCCTTCGTGTTTGCCCTGTCGACCCTGCTCCTGGAAGCGTCGGGCTTCGTCGACGATCCAGTTGAAGATGGCGCGGCTGGGGCCGTCGATTTCGGAGAGCTCTTCCGGGTGCCATTGCACGGCGAGGAGGGTACGGCCATCTTCCGCTTCCATGCCTTCGGCTACTCCGTCTCTGGCGCGGGCGGTGACGCGTAGCCCGGTCCCGACTTCCTTGACCGACTGATGGTGGTAGCTGTTGACCTGGATGCGCGTGCCGCCGAGGACGGAGGCGAGGAGCGATTCGGACTGGACCTCGACCGTGTGGGCGGCGATGGGTTCGAGGGCCGCGGTGTAGTGCTGGTGGGCCTCGGGGATCTGGCTGGGGATGTCCTGCACGAGCGTGCCGCCGGCGGCGACGTTGAGGAGCTGCATGCCGCGGCAGATGCCCAGTACCGGTATCTGCATTTCGGCGGCGACTCGCACCAGGGCGAGCTCCATTTCATCGCGCGTGGGGTCCGGCCACTTCGATGTGGGGTGCGGTTCTTCGCCGTAGTTGAGCGAGACGACGTCGCCGCCGCCGGTGAAGACGACGCCGTGCGCGATGGCGGCGGCCGCCCGAATGGCCTCAAGGTCGGCGACGCGCGGGAGGATGACGGGGGCTCCGCCGGCGCGCAGGATGGAGTTCACGTAGTCGATATTGCAGCCCGTGTTTACGGACTGTACTTCGTTCCAACCGGTCCCGCGGTTCTGCTTCCCGGCGCTAATCAGAATTATCGGCCTGTCCATCTACGCTCCTCAATCTAGCCGTAGCCACGGAACTATCACAAACCGAGCTGCCATGACGGTCCGCCGGCGAACCCCCTCCCCCGGCCCCTCCCCGAAGCGGGAAGGGGTGCCTGGTTATCGATTGCGGTTCGTTTGGCTATAACACGTTTGCATAGGACGGTTGATCCGCCTGCAAGATCCATTATAGGCTATCTTACGCGGAAACTTTCGTTAAGAGTGTACCACCCTCACGAGTTTGTTCAAGTTTGACGCGGCCTTCGCGCACGAGGTCGTCGATAATGCGGTCGGCGACGGGGGGCGGGAGGTTCATGGCTTCGCGGCTTCGATAGAAGTGCGTGCCTTCGCCGATGAGCGCCAGATGTTCGTTGCGGACGCTTTCGCGACTGGGCGCCGGGGCGGGTTCAAGCGTGGGGGCGCGGTCGAGGAAGTTGTCGAAGGCGTCCCAGTGCCGCAGTGTTTTGATCATGGCTGAGGCGAGCGCGAAGGGCTCGGCGTAGCGGTTGGCTAGGTCGAGGATGTAGTCGGCCTGGTTGGTCCGCTTTTCGATCATGCGATTGATGAGAACGAGGTCGCGCCGGGTGCACCCGAGCTGGGCGAGGGAGTCGGCGCATTCGTCGAGCATGCGGTCCAGGATCTCGACGACGGGCTTAGGGCCGTTATCCCAGAGCAGGGTCGCCTGGAGGCCGTACTTGGCGGCGTACCAGCGGTTGACCATGCTGCGCTCGTAGCTGTCGCCGGTGGTGGGCTCCTTGGTGACGCGGCCGCCTCGGTAGTGGACGTAGGCGGCTACGAAAGTGGCGAGCTCGGCGAGGAAGCGCCGGGATGAGGCGCAGTCGAGCACGCGGACTTCGAAGGTGGCGACGCCGTGGAGTTTGGGACCGGCGTCCATACCCCAGTTCGGCTGGGCGGTTTCCGGCGTGCGGATGCTGCTGGGCCGGGTGCAGCCGTGCGCCTGATTGCGGACGCGATAGCTCTTGTACTCGCCGCGTCGACCGGGAGGGCAGACGGGCGAGTTGGCGGCAAGGGCGGCGAAGACAGCGGTGTAAGGGATGAGATCCGCCTCCAGATAGAGGGCCGCGGTTTCGTCGCGCAGGGTGCCGACGTGGACGTGGGCCGCGTTGTACATCGTTTCGCGCGGATGCGAACCGAGTGGGACGGGGTCGAGGTCGTACTCGGCCAGCATCGACGTCAACCGGTCGGTGACTTTGGTGATGCGCTCGCCGATCTGGGCGAAGCTGTGGTTGACGCCCATTGCGCATTCGACGGTGTTCATGTCGATCTGGATGGGAAGGTCGAGCTCGTGGCGGAGTGCGCCGGCGAAGCCGAACAGCTTGTCGGTGCTGACGGCGCGCTCTTTGCGGTCGAAGACCATGATTTCCCAGTCTGTGCTGTATGTTTTAGGATCGAACAGGTTCATAAGTTTGTCCTTAAAATGCGGGCGGGCACGATGGCCTTCGGCTTCGGCCCCCTAGCCCCCAATCCTGGGGGAACATGACTGACAGGACACGGGCGGTTCGTTGGCGTGACCTACCCCGGCTCGCTGGGGCTCGCCACCCCTCCCTAAAGGGAAGGGTTGAGGAGATCCGGTACGTCTGGCTCGCTTGCACGCTGCACGCAATCGGGCAGGTGACGGCATGCCTACCCAGGGCTGTAGGCATGGCACCCGGCATGCCACCCGGACAGGTTATCGGCCGATAATGCCGTCGACGTCGACGGTGAATGGGTCGTCGGCGCGGATGGCCTCGAAGGTGGCCTGGGCGAATTGGACGGGGCCTATGCCGGTGAGATAGGCCGTTTGCATTGGGACGTCGCGTCGATGGTCGCCAAGCGAGATGGTCGCGGTGGCCGGGTTGTCGTCGTTTAGTCGTGCGATGACGGCGCACTGCTGCGTGCCGTTGTCGATTGCTGAGCGGCAGGCGATCCAGGCGCCATTGGCGGAGGCGCCGCCGGTTTCGCCGACTGCGAGGCCGACCGCGAGGCCGACGCTTTGGCCGGGGCCGAGGACTGTGTAGGGCCAGAGCGGTTCGACGGCGAGTTCGTAGAAGCCGTGCCACACCAGGAAGCCGGGCGGGTCGGTGCGGTCTGTCAGGTAGAGCATGTAGGAGCGTCGCTGGGGATGCTCGGCGAGCACCCAGCCGTCGACCAGCTTCATGTCTCCACGGGTGTTCATCTCGTGGTATTGCACGGGGCGAATGCAGATCAGCTCGCCGCTGTGCGATGTGTAGACGCGGCTGCCCTGGGTGTCTCCGTGCTCGGCGACGGTGGCGGAGCGGCTGCTGTATTGGAAGGAGTCGACGGTTTCGACTGGCTCCTTCGGGTCGCCGGGTTTGTCTTCCTTGGGCTTGTGGCGGCGATATTCGCGCTGGATAAGCACGAGGGGCATACGGTCGAAGATAGTGTAGTTCGCGAACGTGTGAATGTTTTTGCCTTCGTCGACACAAGCTTCCAGCGAGACGCGAACGGCGTCGCCTTCGCGTCTGGAGCCGGCGACGTCGATGGCGGTTCCGATAGTGGCGTCGTGCCATTGCCAGGCGGACCTGTGGTGCTCGTAATGACCGCCGTATTCGAGGGGCGGTTGGACGAGGCCGGGGGGCGGGGCGAAGTGGTCGAGGCCGCGACCGGCTTCGGTCAGTGCGGTAATGCCGCCGGCGTTGGTGCTTGTGGCCAGGTCGACCCGGTACCAGGGATTGGCGACGGTGAGGTGCGGTCGACCTCGGACGATGGATTTGACGGCGGCGGGCTTAGCCGGCGTGACGGCGCAGACGGCCTTCGCCCCGCCGCATTCGACTTCGACGCAGGGTGCAGTCGGGCCGGGGACGCCGATGGCGCTGAGGTCGACGTCGACGGTGAAGCCGCCATCGGTGTTGGCGACGAGCTTAGGTGTCAACGAGCGGCCGTCGACTTTGACGGTGCAGTCCGGGGCCTTTTCGTCCTTCCACCAGGCGAGGTTGATGGTGACGGATTTGGGGACTTCGCCCGCGGCGGTGTCCGGCGAAATGGTGAGCGGCGTGAGGAAGCGGCCGGCTTCGTCGGCGGGGAGAACGATGCCGTCGCCGATGCGGCCGACTTCGCGTGGATCGGGAGCGCGACGGGTGACTGTCAAGGATTGGTCCTTGAGCCACTCGGGTGGAGCGGTGCGGGCGGGGAGTACCGATTCGGGCTTGAACGTCACCCGGTACTCGCCGTCGGTCTCTTCAATCTGAGTGATCTTGCCGAGCAGTCCCTGCATTGTGAACTCCTTCTTCGGTGACGGCCCCCTCCCCCGTCCCCTCCCCGAAGACGGGAAGGGGTGGCCTGGTTATCGAGGGCGGTGGTGCGGCATTCGGTTATGCAGACAATGTCGTCTTGTTTGGGTGGAATGCTAAAGGTAAACGTGAGACGGGCTAAAACGTTGCACGGAGGTCCGTATCGTGGGAGGAGGCGAGGGTCGGCGCGCTGCTTGGTCGACCGGACCGGTACTGTCGACGGGGCGAGGGTCGGCTTACAGGTTGCACTGAAACCTTTCAGGCGACACGTACATTCTGTTGCTGGGGCGTGACGGGCGTATGGGCGGTAGCGGATCTAAGACCGAGTATTTGCATTTCTCACGCAGCCGTCTGGGTGGACTGCGCAGGAAACCTCACCCTAACCCTTCTCCTTGGAAAGGAGAGGGAACCAGAGGCGGCTATCGCCGCAGGAAGACAGGCAGGGACGCCTGTCCTACGATAGGATTTGACTAGGCGGTGTCGCCGATGCGGAGGGTTAGCTCCAGGGTAGTTTCGATGGGGACATCACGGCCGTCGCGGATGTCGACGAGGAGGGAGACGGCTGTTTTGGCGATTTCGGTCCACGGGACGTAGACGGTGGTGAGGGCGCGTTTGCGCTCCGGGAAGGTTCGGACACCGTCGAAGCCGACGACGGCGAGTTCGCCAGGGACATCAAGGCCGATGGATTCGCAGTAGTCAAGGAGCTTGTACGCGTAGACGTCGTTCCAGCAGACGGCGGCGGTGGGACGCTGGTCGCGGGGCTTGGCGAGCATGTCTTTTTCGGCGTCGCTCAGGTTGCCGTGTGTGTCGGCGTCGGCGATGGCGACGATGTCCATGCCGAGATTTCGGGCGGCGGTGCGGTAGGCGCGGGCGCGGTCTTCGTCGCCGGCTTTGTAGGTTCGATAGTAGACGCTCTTGTGGCCTTTGTCGAGCAGGTATTTGAGAACCTTGGTGACGGCTTCGTCCTCATTGATGACCACCGACGGGATGTCGGGATGTCCGTGCGGATACATGATGACGGGGAGGCCGGACTGTCGGAAGCGGTCGACGACGTCGGGCCAGGTCCAGTAGTCGATGGCGATGCCGTCGGCCATCCCGCTGAGAACTTTGCGGCAGACGTCTTCGACGGTTTCGTCGGGGCGTCGACTGTAGAGGAGCAGAGATTGTGCGCGTTCCTGGCAGCCGTCTTCGGCGCCCTCGATGAGGGCGGCGGTGAAGGGTTCGGAGAGGCTCAGGGTGCGGTCGAAGTAGAGGGCGACGATGTCGGTACGCCTGCGGGTGAGTGAGCGGGCGGCGAAGTTGGGTTGGTAACCGAGACGGCCGGCCGTTTCGACAATTCTCCGGCGAGTGTCTTGCGAAACGTAGGCGTTCGACCGGGTGTTGTTGAGGACCTTCGATGCCGCGTTGACGCTAACGCCGACGCTGAGGGCGATGTCCTTGAGGGTGACCCGGCGAGCTGTGTGACCGTTGGTTGTCATAGTTAGTCTTCGCTTTGCTGCCACCAACTAGCGTTGGGGCGTCCAGCGCAATAGGCCCGGTCGCCGTCTGACCAAACGGGCGCTGCGCTTGCTAGCCTTTAGGCTTCTTTGGAAAATCGCCTTACTCTGGTTACGAACTGATCGCTAAACCTTTCGACAATGGTACCATGGATTGGTTCCATAGTCAAGCATTTACCGCTACTTTTTGGTACATAGATGATTGCGCATTCGACTTCGCACTAAAAATACCGGGTTAAATCGACATTAAGCGTTCAAATCGACGCGTGCTCAACCGCCTATTCTCGACATCTCCACCTTGAGGAGAGTAGCTGGCTGCTCCCCGGCCCCCAATAATGGGGAGGTGTTCTGGGAGCGGAGTTCGGAGTAGCGATCGGACCGGGCGCGCCAGATGTCGCGGATGACGTCGGCGAGCGAGGAGTCCTCGGGTATGAAACCCGAGGCTAAATGGCCTGCGGCCGTTGAAGAGGAGTTCGCGGAGGCTGAACGAAGTATTGAGCGCAGGTCGAAGCCGTCGACGGCGAAGAGGCAGGTGTAGAGGCGGCCGTCGGCGGAGATGCGGGCGCGGGTGCAGCCACCGCAGAAGGGTTTGGTGACGCTCGTGATCAGGCCGATCTCGCCGCCGCCGTCTTTGTATCGATATCGACGGGCGACTTCGCCGGCGTAGTTAGGGTCGATGGGCTCGATGGGGAGTTCGGCCTCGATCGTGCGGACGATTTCGTCGGCGGGGACGACGTCGGTCATTTGCCACCCGTTGCTTGCGCCGACGTCCATGTACTCGATGAAGCGGAGTACGACGCCGGTGTCGTGGAAGCGGCGGGCCATCGGCAGGATGCTTTCCTCGTTGACGCCCCGTTGAACGACCATGTTGACCTTTACCGGCAAGCCGGCGTCGAGTGCGGCGTCGATGCCGGCGAGGACCTGGCTGACGGGGTGGTCGACGCCGTTCATGCGCGCGAAGACGTCGTCGTCGAGGGAGTCGAGGCTGACGGTGATGCGGTCGAGGCCGGCGTCGACGAGTCGGGTGGCCATTGCGGCATGCCTACCCAGAGCTGTAGGCATGGCACCCGTTGCTGGGTTTTGGTCCGTTGCAGCATGCCCGCCCAGGGCGGCCGGCATGGCACCCTTTGTCTGGGAGCCGAGGAGGGCGCCGTTGGTGGTCAGCGTGATTTCGTGTAGCTGGCCGACTGGGTATTCCTGGGTTTTGAGGAGGCGAACGAGGGTGTCGACGTCTCGACGCAGGAGTGGTTCGCCGCCGGTGATTCGGAGCTTGGTGACGCCCAGGCCGACGAAGATGCGTGCGAGGCGGGCGATTTCTTCGAAGGTGAGGATCTCAGCGCGCGGGAGGAAAGGATAGTCGCGGCCGAAGATTTCCTTGGGCATGCAGTAGGTGCAGCGGAAGTTGCAGCGGTCGGTGATGGAGATCCGCAGGTCGCGAATGGGGCGCTGCAGGTTGTCGAGCACGGGAAGTTCCACGCCTTTAGGGTACCCCAGAAACCTAAAGAGGTAATTGCAAATAGACGGTCGTGCCGGACCTTCGACTGAAGTCGAGGCTAAAAGGGCGCAAAGTCCGCCTTCGCGGACTGATCTTTTTGCAATTACCTCAAAGAGAGTTAGTGGGCCGGCTTGTGTTTGGCGGGCTTGACGGGTTTCGGTTTGGCCTTTGCCGCCGGCTTGATGACTGGCGCCGGAGTGTCTTCGACGGGCTCTTCCGCAGGCGGAGGCGGATTCTTGATCTGGTCGACCAGCGCTTGGTATTGCGGTTCGGAGACGACGATGGTGGCCGACTTTGCTGCGTTCTGCATCTTCGATTGGTATTCTTCGATTTTCGTTCTCGAAGATTGAACTTTTTGCTGCAGGAGCTGATCGCGGATTGTCGACTTCACGGCATCCAGGGGGATGGCGCTGCCGGGCCGTTTGGCGACGACCTGAATAACCCAATAGCCAGAGGCGAACTTGAATGGCTTGGAGAACTTGCCGGCCGCGGTGGCCTTGATGGCGTCGAGGAGGGGCTTGGCTTGTGGGTTGTCCATGTCCATGGCGATCCACTGTGGGAAATCGCCGTTGGCTATTGTCCTGTCAGTGCTAGACGCGGAGTAGACATCGTCCCAGGGTGCCCCGGTTTCGAGCTTGGCAGCAGCGGCCTGGGCGTCTGCCAATTTCGCCGTCTGTATTCGCTTGATATGTGCGGCGGCCGGCCACGTGAACTGGTCGGATTTGTGGAGCGTGTAATAAAGGGTGATCTCCGAGTCGGTCACGGTGATGCCGCGGGTCACCTCGTTCAACTGACATAGTTGCGGTGTGATCTGGTCTCGCTTGAATTGATCGACAGTCAGTCCGGCGGCGGTGAGCTGGTCGTCGATCACCTTTGTGCTGTCGCGATCGTTTTGCAGGCCCATGTCACGGAACTCTTGGTCAACATCGGCTTGTGTCGGAAAGACACCGTCGGCTTTTGCGAGCTGCTCGACGAGCTGAGTCTGAATCATCTGCCGAAGTACAGCTTCGCCGGCCGAGTCCGGGCTTTGGCCGCCCATGGGGTTCGACTGTGGCCGGTATATTTTGAGCTGATGATAGAAATCCGCTTGCGTTATTGCGGTACCGTTGACGGTGGCGATGGGGGCGGTCATGTCGATGGGGGCATCCGGGGTCTGTGCCGACGCATGGTTTGCCGCAAGGCCGGCGAGTACCGCAGCGAGGACCGCGAGTCTCTTGGTTGTCATGTTGTTGGATCCGTTGAGGGTAGAAGTCAGACGCCCTCCGGCTCAGGTTGAGTCGGAGGGCGTCTGTTGTCGAGCTTAGGGCTTCTTGGGAGCCGGCGGCGCGGGTGCGGCCGGTGCGGGAGCCGGATGAGCACCACCCGCGGCGGGCGGCGCTGTCGGCGCCGGGGCTCCCGTCGGCGGGGCGCCGGGAGCGCCCATTTGCGGGGCGGCCGGCGGATTGGTGATCTGCTGGACGAGCGTCTTGTACTGCGGGTCCGTGACCTGGATGTCGGCGGTGGTGGCCTTGTTGCGCATCAACTCCTGGAACGCGCCGATCTTCGAGGGATCGGTCTGGACCTTCTGCTGGAGGAGCTGGTCGCGGATAAGGCCAGCGACCTTGCTCTCGTCGAGGACGGACTTGGGCCGCTTTTCGACGACTGTGATCACCCAGTAGCCGGTGGCGAATTGGAAGGGCTTTGAGAACTTGCCGACTTCGGTGCCCTTGATGGCGTCGAGGAGGGGCTTGGCCTGCGGACTGTTCAGGTCGGCGCCGATCCACTGCGGGAAGTCGCCGCCCGGGAGTGATTTGTCGGTCGACTTGGGCGAGTTGTACACGGTGTCCCACGATGCGCCCTTGGAGAGCTGGTCGGCAATGTCCTGGGCATCGGCGAGGTTGGCGGCCTGGATCCGCTTGATGTGCGTGGCCTCGGAGACGGTGAACTGATCGGCCTTATGCAGATCGTAGTAGGCCTTGACATCGGCGTCGGTGACGGTGATGCCCTTGGTCACTTCGAGGAGCTGGCAGAGCTGGGGAGCGATCTGATTCTTCTTGAACGAATCGGGGGTCATTCCGCTCTGCTGAAGCTGATCTTCGATCGACTTCGTGCTGTTGCGATCGTTTTGCAGCTTCATGTTCTGGAACTGCTGATCGATTTGCGCATCGGTGGGATATACGCCGTCTTTCTTGGCGGCCTGCTCGATAAGCTGAGTCTGGATCATCTGCCGAAGCACGGCCACGCCGGCCGGCTCGGTACTCATCCCACC
>Ga0070658_10003663_pt1 | contig 12582 bp, 11 predicted proteins | sample KBSC13metaG_FD_64664 | JGI IMG/M metagenome (GOLD analysis project Ga0070658, IMG submission 64664) | Corn rhizosphere microbial communities from Kellogg Biological Station, Michigan, USA - KBS C1-3 metaG | ecosystem: Host-associated > Plants > Roots > Rhizosphere > Soil ... | reverse complement strand
CGAAGCCAAGCTCGAGCTGTACCAGGTCCACGCAGTGACTCAGGGCACCGACGCGCAGGCCGAAGTCTCGGTGCGGCTGTCGCATGAGGGACGTGCGATGACGGCGCGCGCGGCGGATCCAGACACGCTGGTGGCCTCGGCAAAGGCCTATCTCGGTGCGCTCAACAAGATCGTCATGAAGCGTCAGCGCGACGCGGTGACGACCGCGGCGGCGAGCTGACGAACGAAGTTCGTCATTCCGGCGCTCGCGAAGCGAGAACCCGGAATCTCGGGATTCCGGGTTAGGTCCTAACGGACCTCCCCGGAATGACTCTGCATGTGGCGGCGAATACCTGCCCTGCTAAGGGCCAATAGCGGCTCCGCCTCCCAGCCGCTATTGATGCAACCTGCATAAGGATCGGCCCCCCGCGCCGGGTGGCCCAAATAACAAAAGGGAGAGATTATGCGCACCTTCGCGATCGCTGCGTCCATGGCGGTCCTGGCACTTGGCTTGACCGGGCCGGCATCGGCCCAGTCGCCCATCATCATCAAGTTCAGCCACGTGGTGGCCACCGACACCCCGAAGGGCAAGGCGTCGGAGAAATTCAAGGAGCTCGCCGAGAAGTACACCGGCGGCAAGGTCAAGGTCGAAATCTACCCGAACTCGACGCTCTACAAGGACAAGGAAGAGCTCGAGGCGCTCCAGCTCGGCAGCGTGCAGATGCTGGCGCCGTCCAACTCCAAGTTCGGCCCGCTCGGCATCCGCGAATTCGAGGTGTTCGATCTGCCCTACATCCTTCCCGACCTGAAGACGCTGCGGAAGGTGACGGAAGGCCCGCTCGGCCTTCGGCTGCTCAAGCTGCTGGACTCCAAGGGTATCACCGGCCTTGCCTATTGGGACAACGGCTTCAAGCAGATGAGCGCCAACAAGAAGCTTGTGGCGCCGGCCGACTATCAGGGCGTCAAGTTCCGAATCCAGTCCTCGCGCGTGCTCCAGGCCCAATTCAAGGCGCTCAGCTCGCTGCCGCAGGTGATGGCGTTCGGCGAAGTCTACCAGGCGCTGCAGACCGGGGTCGTCGACGGGCAGGAGAACACCTGGTCGAACATCTATACCCAGAAGATGCACGAGGTGCAGAAGTACATCACCGAGAGCAACCACGGCTACATCGGCTACGTCGTGATCGTGAACAAGAAGTTCTGGGACGATTTGCCGGCCGACATCCGCGACCAGCTGACGAAGGCGATGAAGGAAGCGACCGACTTCAACAATACGCAGTCGCAGAAGGAGAACGAGGACGCGCTCGCCGAGATCAGGAAGAGCGGCAAGAGCGAGATCATCAAGCTCACGCCGGAGCAGGATGAGGCGATGCGCAAGGCCATGGAGCCGGTCTACAAGGACGCCGCAGGCCGCGTCGGCCAGCCGTTGATCGACGAGTTCCAGAAGGAAGCAAAGAGCACGACGAACTGATTTGAACGGACGTTGAAAGGGGCTTCCGTGCCGGGCGCGGAAGCCCCTTTTGTTGCGAATGATTTCCGATTGCGACTGAACTAAAATTCAGGAGCGTTACATCTTGGAAAGGACGCGCTCCCTGTCCAAGTTGTAAGTTGCGCGTAAGCCGCGCTGCGCCCATCCTCACGACATCCTTCCAGAGGAGAGTTCGCATGAGGAAATTCACCATCGCCGCCATCGCCGTGCTCAGCATCGCCGGCTCGGGCGCGGTCTATGCCCACTATCATCGCCCGTGGATGCACGATCACATGCGCCACATCCGCATGAACCCGGAAGACCGCGCCGCCATGGTCGACGCGCGGATCGCTGCCGTCCATGCCGGGCTGAAGCTGAACGCCGACCAGGAAAAGCTGTGGCCGCCGGTCGAGGCCGCCGTGCGCGACTTCGCCAAGCTGCGCATCGACCGCGCCAATGCGCGGATCAATGCCGGTCCCGGTGATGCCGGCAAGGACGCCAACAAGGATGCCGACAGGCCGGAGGATCCGGTCGCCCGCCTGCGTCAGCGCGCCGAGGACATGGGGGCGACGTCGGCGGCCCTGAAGAAGATCGCCGATGCCGCCGATCCGCTCTACAAGACCCTGGACGAGGGCCAGAAGCGGCGCCTTGCCGTGCTGACCCGCCACCGCGGCCCGTTCGGCGGCGGCGAAGACGGCCCGCGCCGCCACTTCATGGAGCGTGGCATGGACCGCATGATGGAGCGCGGTATGGACCACTTCCACGGTGAGCGTTTCGACCGCGACGGTGGCCCGGACCGGGACCGCGAGGGCCGGCTCTGAGCCTTCAAGGGTTGCTCCGATCAACCTTGGCGAAGCCGCTGGAATCCAGCGGCTTTTCGCTTTTTTGGGGGATGTGGGCAGACCCTTGGCATACCCTTGGAAAACTTACGTGCCATCGCTTGCCAGACCCGGATCGCTTTGCTAAACGACCGGCCTCGCAAGGCTTTTAACCGCCTTTCGGGCGCATAGCTCAGTTGGTAGAGCAGCTGACTCTTAATCAGCGGGTCCCAGGTTCGAGCCCTGGTGCGCCCACCAAATAAATCAAACACTTAGCGGTTTGAACAAGCGGCGAAACGAACGCCGTTTACGCCACCGTTTACGGTTTTGTTCTCGCTTCGAGCTTCAGCACCGCGGCTTCTGCCAGCTGAATGTCGCGACCGAGATAGTGCGCATCCAGAATAGCTTCGACGTCCTTCAACGAGTGACCAGTGACTGCTGCGATCTGCGGCACGCTGGCGCCTGCGATTGCCAAGCGTACCACCGCGGTGCCGCGCAGATCATGAAACGTCAGGCCGTCGATCCCGGCACGCTCGCAAGTCTTCCCCACGACGTGCGAAAGCCGTCGGACGTCCCGGGCCGGCCCAGCGTGTTCGTGAGGATAAGCGGCCCCGGACGGGTCGTCGCATCGAGTAGGGTCCTCAAGGGTGCGCCCGCGGGCATCGCGACCCGCCGGCCACCTTTCGATTGCCGAAGGCGAATGTAGGGGGTCTCGTAGGCTGACCAGGGTAGTCGCAGCAGGTCTCCCTGCCGTTGCCCGCTCCACAATGCCAAGACGATCGCGAGCTGGAGAATCGTTCGGCGCTCAATTGGAGCAGGCTATGTCCGTCCCCAAACATCATGGCCTCGTGCCCCTGACGCGTGGATTACCGGCAAGCTATTGCTTTGCCTTAGCGGGGGAGGGGAAAATGAATGATTGATCGTCGATATCCTGGTCCGGGAGTCGATGGACGCCTGCCATAACATGCAGTTCTGCGAGGGATGGCATGGCCGCCGCAGATAGCTCGACCGACTGAGGTTGCCCTCTAAAGACTACGGTCGAAGCGACAATCACCGCCAGAACTACGAAAGAAGCGACCAAGAAACGAGTCATCAAACGTCTCCTACTTCGCCTATGTGGACAACAAAAAGTTTCAATAAGCAACATTGCCGCTAAACGCGGGCACTCGGCTCGGCAAACGCTGTAGCAGCGGACTCTTGCACGAAAGTTTCAAGAACAGCGGCGGCACCGAGCGCGACGATGGCGGCGAAGAAACAAGCAATGGTGAAAACGCGCATGGTGTTGATCCCTGCATCTTCAATGTAGCACCTGATCTGTGCATCTCATGTACAAAACGCCGTGTTCACCCCGGAAGCGCAAACGCCTCCGCCTCGATATCGATAAACGTCCGTCCGAGCGCGCCAACGGACGCATAGAAACCCGCCGAACTCGCTCGCTCGAGATCAGCGAAAAAACGTCTCATCCAGCGTGAAACATGCTGATCAAAGAAGATCCTCTCGGCGCCCGCTGGCGCTGGAATGCTCCCGCCCGCGAAGCCTGCCATGATCTCACAGAGAAATCCCGCGTGGTCTTCGGGCTCCGTACGCTCCGGAGCCTTTTCGAGGCCGAGATCCCCGAGAGTTTCCCGCAACCGCGCGAGCGGACGGCCATACAGCGTATCGGACAGGTAGTGCGACGCATAAGGCAGGAGTGCCCCCTTGCCCAATCCTGCAAAGAGGGCAAAGAACTCGCGCGACGCCGCCTGCTCATTTGTCCGGCGCGCCGCATCGGCCAGCGCAACGTGCGCGACGCCCATCGGGCTGGCATCGCCGCGCAGTGCGGAGATGCGGCTCAGCAGATCCCCGTCCGGGCTGCGCGTCAGCAGCGTCGCCAACAGCGCGTATTCCTGCGATCGGGCAAGGTCGAATTCATCGACAGTACGCACGGAAGCGCTCCTTGAGGCTGCTAGCGTGGCAATGCGCTGCCATGACGTCGTGCTCGCGGTGAGGGCAACACTGTTGTGGCAAGACCGTCAGCCTGCTTGGCAGCATCCCGATCGTCGGTCGTCGGTGTCGTGGCATCATCTGGTAACGATCGAACTGCCGAGGCCGTTGGTTCGAGGGCTGGCTGTTCGGAGTTGACGAGCCCTGCCCGTACCGGATCGATCGGCGGTGGAACCTCTGCAAGCACGTCCTGGACCTGTTCCAGGCCCTTCGAAACCTGCGCGACAAGATCGGCAATTTTGTCCGTTGGATCGAGCGGACCGAATCCCGGAATAGCGTTGGGATCATTAAAATCCCACTGGTTCTCCGCGATCCCTATGAAGTCGCGAATCGTCGGATCGGTTGTCCAGGCTCGGCGCAGTGCTGCGCGGGTCAATTCGACCGGGACGCGGGTGTTCAGGAACGCCGTAATGTCGGTGTGAGCGGTAATTGACTCGATTGACGGCAGGCTAGCGAGATCGAAGGGCCGGTCGGCCTTGCCATCCCCTAACTCGGTGGGTTGCTCGCTGCCGGCCGGATCAGCTTCGGCGTCTCGGCTTTTCGACGCCTGCTTGAGACGCACCCAGCGAAGGAAAGCATTACGGTCTGGCACTGTTCTGTCTCGTGTCCTGCGCTGAGGTTGCTAACGATTGCGCTGCCGTTTGACAAAGGGGCGATCAACATGGTGCTGGGCAATGAAACCGTCGATGATTTCGGAGATGCCAATCGGCATCGGTACTGCGTCAACCAGATTGCTGCCTGCGTCGGTAAACGCCTCGCCCTCAGCCGGATCGGCAGTGACGGCGAGCAGTTCATAAGGCGGCTCGGAGCCGGTGGGGCGCAAATTGACCCATAGCGTGGGCGAGCCTGATGTCAGATTTTCGCGATAGTTGGTGGTTTCGGTACGATGCAGTTCGATCACGGCGTCACCTGCATAGAACAGTACGACCTCGCCTTCGCCACCGATCTGAGTCCACGGCTTTGCAGACGGCACACCCGCAAAGACCGACACGGGCCGCCACAGAAAATCGGCCCACGCGCTCTTCGCCTTGCGTCGTTCGATTGCGACGCCGACAGCAATGCGTGCAAGACTTGTCGATATCAATTTCCCGTCTCCAATCGAAGTGTGGTCTCCGATACAGGGTCGCCTTTTGCGACACGCGGAGTATATACTGTGAGAATGATCCGGCCAGTAGGTGGCCGCTCTATCCTGGGAGCCGGGAGATATCGTGAGCGTCGAACCTCAAACCGGCAGGCGCTTCCTGATCTGCTCATGCGAAGGGTCGATGCCGCTCGATGCAGACGCGATTCGTCGCGGCTGTCGCGGCGAAGTGACGGCAGCGACGCAACTTTGCGGTGCCGAGCTTGATCGATTTCAAGCGATTGCGGTCGAGGATGGTCCGCTTACGGTCGCCTGCACGCAGCAGGCCGCGCTGTTCTTGCGGGTTGCGGACGAAAATAATCGTGCGAATTCGATAAAGTTTGCCAATGTCCGCGAGACCGCCGGATGGTCCAGTGACGCCGACCGCGCTGGGCCGAAGATGGCAGCGCTGCTGGCCGCCGCGGCCGAAGTCAAGGCACCTGCGCCAATGGTCCAGCTGGAAAGCGGCGGGGTCATCCTGATCTACGGCCGCGACGAGGCCGCCATTCAGGCTGGCGATTTGCTGAAGGAGCACCTCGACGTCACCGTGCTGATTGCGCCACCAGCCGTGATCGCGCCGCCACGTAGCGCCGACTGTCCGGTTGCAAAGGGTCGGATCGCCAGTATCAAGGGACATCTGGGGGCGTTCGACCTGGTGGTCGATGAGTTCGCCGAAGCAGCGCCGTCCTCGCGGCGGATGCTGACGTTCGGCCCATCGCGCAACAACGCCCGTTCGACCTGCGACATCGTCCTCGACTTGACCGGCGGGCCCGCGCTGCTTCCCGCCGACCTGCGTGACGGCTATTTGCGCGCGGATCCCGGTAGCCCCGCTGCTATTCTCCAGGCCGTGCTGAAAGCGCGCGACCTCGTCGGGACTTTCGAGAAACCACGTTACATCACCTTCGATGCCGGGCTTTGCGCGCATGCGCGTTCGAAGAAGATCGGCTGCACCCGCTGTCTCGATGCCTGTCCGGCCGGCGCGATCTCGCCGGCCGGCAACCATGTGGCGATCGATGCCGACATCTGCGCCGGCTGCGGCCAATGTGCGACGGCCTGTCCTACGGGCGCGGCGTCCTATGCCCTGCCGCCGGAAGATGCGCTGGTCAGAAAGCTGCGTGCCATGCTGCTTGCCTATCGTCAGGCAGGCGGCGAGCGGGCCGTCATGCTCGTGCACGACGAGATCCATGGTTCGCCGCTGATCGATGCGCTGGCGCGGTTCGGCGACGGCTTGCCCGCGAGCGTGCTGCCGTTTGCCGTCAACGAGGTCACGCAGGTCGGGTTGGAGAGTATCACCGCGGCTTTTGCCTATGGCGTGTCGGCAGTGCACTTCCTGCTCCGGGCTAAACCGCGCCATGACGTCTCCGGGTTGATGCGAACGATCGCGCTGGCCGATCCGATTTTAGCCGGCCTCGGCTTCGGCCCGGACCGGCTCTCCGTCATAGCGACCGACGATCCGGACTGTCTGATCGAGGCGCTCCGCACCGCGCCAGCCAACGCGCCCACGCCGCGCCCGGCGAGCTTCCGCGCCGTGGGCGGCAAGCGCGACGTGCTCCGCTTCGCGCTTGCCGAGCTGCACCGTGCAGCACCTGCACCGGTCGATGTCATTCCGTTGCCGGAGGGCGCACCGTTCGGCGCCATCAAGGTCGATGCCGCAGGCTGCACACTGTGCCTGTCCTGCGTGTCAGCCTGTCCGACCAGCGCCCTGCGCGATGACCCCGAGCGCCCGGCGTTGCGCTTTGTCGAAGATTCCTGCGTTCAGTGCGGCCTGTGCCGGACGACGTGTCCGGAGCAGGTCATCACCCTGGTCCCGCAAATCGATTTCCGCGCGAGCCGGGCGCCAACCCGGGTTCTCAAGGAGGAGGAGCCGTTCTGCTGCATCCGTTGCAGCAAGCCGTTCGGCGTCAAGAGCAGCATCGAGCGCGTCGTGGCGAAGCTCGAAGGCCAGCACTGGATGTATTCGGGCTCGGCGCAAAGGCTCGACGCAATCAAGATGTGCGGCGACTGCCGCGTCAGCTTCGTCGCCGAGCAGGGTTTTGAATCTTACGGTGCACAGGGTCCAACCGTCCGCACTACGGACGATTATTTGCGAGACCGGGAGATCAAGCGAGACCCGGACGGCCGCTCCAGCTGAATGGCCCGGTTCAGGGTGGCGCGAGCGCCATCGCTCTATTCAGCGGGCGTGGCCGAAGCTTGCCGGCCTTCCGCTTCGAGCTTTTCGGCGAGCCAGCGGTCGTGATGCTCTCTCGCCCAATTGAGATCGACCTCGCCCGTTCCCATGGCCTCGAATGCGCCTTCCATGCCGAGCGTGCCGATATAGATGTGTCCCAGGATCAGCGCGATGAAAAGGATTGCGATGACAGCGTGAGCGACCTGCGCGATCTGCATGTCCGCAATGTCAGTGCCGTAGAAGGGAAACAGCAGCACGAATCCCGATGCGGATACCGCAATGCCGGCTACGACCGACAGCCAATAGACCATCTTCTCACCGAGATTGAAGCGCCCCGCAGGCGCATGCTTCGACTTGATGAAGCCGCCGCCCTGCTTGACCCAGTCGATGTCAACCTTCTTGAGCAGATTGTCCCTGAAGAACAACACCGTGATCAGGGCAAGGCCGGTCACGAAGGCAAAGCTCGTGAAATTGTGCACGTACTTCGCGATCTCGGAGATGTCGGAGAACAGATCCGGGCCGACCAGCGGCCGCAGCAAAACTTTGCCGAAGGTGATGTTCAGGCCGGTCAATCCGAGCAGCACAAAGGACACGGCCGTCAGCCAGTGAGAGAACCGCTCGAAAGCCTTGAAGCGGACGATGGTCTGGCCGGAGCGTCCCGCCTCGATGCGGAGCCGGCCCATGATCAGATAGGCAAGCGCGAGCACCGCGACCATGCCGACGATCACCACCGCACCGCCCCAGTGCAGCAGTACCTCGTGGAAATAATCCCAGGTCCGTCCCATCGGCTGCATCAGCACGCTGGCCTTGACGTCGGGGATGTCGATCCGGCCCTGGATCCGCGGCGCCTGTTCGAGCAGCGTCTTCTGGTTGGTGACGCTGGCGGTCGGATTGGGGGCGCCGTCGGGAGCGAGCTTCTGGGCGAGCGCTGGGGCTGCCGTGAGACCGAGCAGCATCAGCAAGAGCGTTGCGAAGCAAATTCGTGCGAAGGCCGTCATCGCGGATACCTGATCTTCGTCTGCGATCGTCGCGCCTTCATCGGCGGCGATCGCAGATCCCATTATGTCTTGACGTCTTCATGATAGGCGGTCGTCCAGCCCCAGGCTCCGGAGCCGTAGCCGCGCTTCTCGACGCGTTCCTCGTAGAGTTGCGCGATGATGTCGCCGTCGCCGGCGAGCAGCGACTTGGTCGAGCACATCTCGGCGCACATCGGCAGCTTGCCTTCGCCGAAACGGTTGGAGCCGTATTTCGCATATTCTTCGGCGCTGCCGGGCGCCTCGGGCCCGCCGCCGCCGGCGCAATAGGTGCATTTGTCCATCTTGCCGCGCGAGCCGAAATTTCCGACCTGGGGATATTGCGGCGCTCCGAACGGACAGGCGTAGAAGCAGTAGCCGCAGCCGATGCACTGATCCTTGTTGTGCAGGACGATGCCGTCCTCGGTCGGATAGATGCACTTGACCGGGCACACCGACGCGCAAGGCGCATCGGTACAGTGCATGCAGGCCATCGACACCGAACGCTCGCCGGGCTTGCCGTCATTGATGGTGACAACGCGACGCCGATTGATGCCCCAGGGCACCTCGTTCTCGTTCTTGCAGGCCGTCACGCAGGCATTGCAGTCGATGCAACGGTCCGCATCGCAGAGGAATTTCATTCGCGCCATGGTCTAACCTCTCATGCGGCCCTGATCTGACAAAGCGTAGCCTTCGGCTCCTGCATACCGGTCGCAGGATCATAGCCATAGGTCGTCAGCGTGTTGACGCTCTCACCGAGTACGATGGGATCGGCCCCCGCCGGATACTTCGACCGGAGATCGGCGCCTTCGTACCAGCCGGCGAAATGGTAGGGCATCCATGCAACGCCCTTGCCGACGCGTTCAGTCACTAGCGCCTTCATCCGGGCACGTGAGCTGTTCTCTGCACCTGTCACCCAAACCCAGCCGCCGTCGACGATGCCGCGCTCGGCTGCGTCAGCCGGATTGATCTCGACGTACATGTGCTGCTTCAGTTCGGCGAGCCATTTGTTGGACCGCGTTTCCTCGCCGCCGCCTTCGTATTCAACCAAACGGCCCGAACTCAGAATCAGCGGGAACTGCTTTGCGATCGCGCGGTCGACGGCGGCCTTCTGCACGGAGAAGCCGATATTGGGCACGCGAAACTGCTTTGCGTCAGGCAAGGTCGGATAGTCGGCAACGAGGTCAGGACGCGGCGTGTAGATCGGCTCGCGATGCACCGGCACGGGGTCGGGCAGGTTCCACGCAATCATCCGCGCCTTGGCGTTCCCGTAAGGCGAGCACCCGTGTTCGATCGCGACCCGCTGGATGCCGCCGGACAGATCCGTCGACCACGACACCTTGTCGGGATCGGCCGGATTGATGCGCTCGATCACTTCGCGTTCTTGCGCGGTGAGGTCCTTGTCCCAGCCGAGCTTCTTCAGCACGCCAAGGGTGAACTCGGGATATCCGTCCTTGATCTCCGAACCGACGGAGTACGAGCCCTCGGCAAGAAGATTATCGTGGTCTTCCCGCTCCACCTCCTGGCCGTTCTCCATCACCTTGCGCTTCACGACGCGCTCAACTCCGAACCGCGCGCGAAAGGTGCCGCCACCTTCCTTCACCGGAAGGTTGGTGTTGTAGAGGATCGGCGTACCCGGATGCTTGAACTCCGGCGTCCCCCAGCACGGCCATGGCAGGCCGTAATATTCCCCACCAACCTCGGGATCGTCCTTCGGCGCCCGCAATGTCACCAGATCGAACTTGTGCTGGTTCCTCATGTGGGCCTTGAGCCGTTCCGGCGACTGCCCGCAATAGCCGGTCGACCATCCGCCGCGGTTGATTTCGCGCAGGATGTCCTCCGCCGAAACTGCGCCGTTCTCCACCTTGATGTTCTTGAACATCAGGTCGGCAAATCCAAACTTGCGGGCGAACATGTACATCATGTCGTAGTCGTTCTTCGCCTCGAAGACCGGATCGACGATTTTTTCACCCCATTGCAGCGAGCGATTGGAGTTGGTGCGCGACCCCTCCATCTCGAAGCTCGTGCAGGCCGGCAGGAGGTAGGTGCCGTTCTTGCGCTCCGACAGCACCGACCATGCGGTCGGATAGGGATCGCACACCACCAGCAGTTCGAGCTTCTCGATGCCCTTCACGGCTTCGGGCATTCGCGTGATGGTGTTGACGCCGTGTCCCATGATGAACATGGCCTGCACCGGGTTGGGCTGGCTGATCTGGTTCTTTGGCAACAAGGTCGCGTCGAACCAGCGCGTGCTCGGAATGCCCGGCGTTTCCATCAGCTTCTTGTCGGGGAAGCGCGACTTCATCCAGTCGTAATCGACCTCCCATACCCGGCACCAATGCCGCCAGGCCTCCTCGGCGAGACCGTAATACAGTGGCAGCGAGGTGACATCGAGACCGAGGTCGGTTGCGCCCTGCACATTGGTATGACCGCGGAAGATGTTCGCGCCTGCGCCGGGCTGCCCCATGTTGCCGGTGGCGAGCAGCAACAGGCAACTGGCGCGGACATTGGCGGTGCCGGTGGTGAATTGAGTCTGCCCCATCGCCCAGATCAGGGTGGCCGGCTTCTGTGTCGCGAACAGTTGGGCGATATGCTTGACCTGTGCTTCGGGCAAGCCGGTCACACGCTCGACCTCCCTGGGAGGCCACTTCGCAATTTCCTTCCGGATCTCATCCAGGCCATAGACTCGCTGGCTGAGGAATTCCTTGTCTTCCCAGCCGTTCTCGAAGATGTGCCATAGCATGCCGTAGATCGTGGCGATGTGCGTGCCGGGGCGAACGCGGACGTACTCCGTCGCATGCGCAGCGGTCCGCGTCATCCGGGGGTCGACCACGATCATGTTGGCGCGGTTGAGCTCCTTGCCTTCGAGAATGTGTTGCAGGGAAACCGGATGGGCCTCGGCGGGATTGCCACCCATCAACAAAATGGTCTTGGCGTTGCGGATGTCGTTGTAGCTGTTGGTCATCGCGCCGTAGCCCCAGGTATTGGCTACGCCGGTGACCGTCGTCGAGTGACAGATGCGCGCTTGATGGTCGGAATTGTTGGTGCCCCAGAATGCCGCGAGCTTGCGATTGAGATAAGCGGCTTCGTTGGTGAACTTGGCGGAGCCGAGCCAATACACCGAGTCGGGGCCGGCCTTCTGACGAATGTCCAGCAGCTTGTCGCCGATCTCGTCGATGGCCTTTTCCCAGGAGATCTTCGTCCACTGTCCGTTGACGAGTTTGACGGGATAGCGCAGACGCCGCTCGTTCAGCACGTCGTCGCGAACTGCGGCCCCCTTGCAGCAATGCGAACCACGATTGATCGGACTGTCGTAGTCGGGCTCCTGTCCGATCCATACGCCGTTGGCGACCTTGGCGATCACCGAGCAGCCGACCGAGCAGTGCGTACAGATGTTCTTCCGGGTCGTGACGGGTGCCCCGACAGGGGGTGGGGGACCAGCCTCGGCCTTCCGCACGCCGTGCAGCGCGAATTCGCCCACCGCGACCAATGCGCCTGCCGTGATGCCTGAGCGCTTCAGGAAAGTTCGCCGGTCCAAGCCCGATGAAGATGGGCCAGCGTCCGCATGTGAGGGCCTGGCACGCTCTGGGCGTCGCTCGGACTTCCTGATCAGCACGGAGGTCTCCTATCGAGCGGTTGGATAGCCGTTGACGCGGTAGAAGTTCCTGACTTCCTGTGAGTCAGGTCGATAGCGAGCCTTGCGTTTTTGATTCAAGTCGACCGGCTTCGCAGCAACCGGGGAGGGCAACAGATCGCCGGCACTCACTACGCCGACGCCAACAATCGTCAGTTTGAGCAAGTCACGTCGAAAAAGCTTTCGCGGAGGGTTACTCTTCAACGAAGCATACTCCCGTTTCAGGTTAGCCCGCGGATACGTTATCCGAGTTCGGCGTCAAACATCAATCGCAATCCTGTGTTGCCCTAATCGCAGGACCGATAAGCCATTTATCTATGCCTCAGGGAAATGCACTAAACCTTCCCCCCGCGGCGCTGGTGCCCTCGAAAATTATCGTGCGAATTGGGAATGTGAAAATTCC
>Ga0070658_10003659_pt1 | contig 12592 bp, 12 predicted proteins | sample KBSC13metaG_FD_64664 | JGI IMG/M metagenome (GOLD analysis project Ga0070658, IMG submission 64664) | Corn rhizosphere microbial communities from Kellogg Biological Station, Michigan, USA - KBS C1-3 metaG | ecosystem: Host-associated > Plants > Roots > Rhizosphere > Soil ... | reverse complement strand
CAACCCTCCCTCCACCATCCGCCCTTCCACCATTCGCCTTGGGGAGCTCGAGGTCCAGCGCATGGGCTTCGGGGCCATGCGCCTGCCCGGCAGGGAGGTGTGGGGCGAGCCCGACGATCCGGCCGGCGCGCGGCGGGTCCTGCGCCGGGCGGTCGAGCTGGGCGTCGACTTCATCGACACTGCCTGGTACTACGGGCCGCTGGTCGCCAACCGGCTGATCGCCGAGGCGCTGTACCCCTACCCATCCCAGCTGGTCATCGCGACGAAGCTGGGCGGGAAGCGGTTGCCGAACAAGGGATGGGCTCCGGCGCTGCGGCCGGAGGAGCTGCGCCGCGGTGCCGAGGAGGACCTGCGCACCCTGCGTCTGGAGCGCCTGGACGTCGTGCATCTGCGGTACATGCCCCGCGCGGGCGTGCCGTTGCTGGAGTCGCTGGACGCACTACGGGCGTTGCAAGCCGAGGGCAAGATCCGCCACCTGGCACTGAGCAACGTGAACACCCAGGAGCTGCGCCGGGCCCTGAAACGCACCCCCATCGTCGCCGTGCAGAACATGTTCTCGCTGGCAGGCATCGGCGGCACCATGGCGAAGCAGGCGCACGCCGAGGTGGACGATGCCGAGGGTGTGCTGGAGCTCTGCACGCGAGAGAACATCGCCTTCCTGCCGTTTTCTCCACTGGCCGCGGGCGCTCCAGAGGCCGCAGGCCCGGCCGACGTGGTCATGGCGTCGGTGGCCGCCCGTCATCGGGCATCACCCGTCCAGATCGCGCTGGCCTGGCTGCTGTCACGCGCGCCGGTCATGCTGCCGATCCCGGGCACCAGCTCGGTCGAGCACCTGGAAGAGAACTGGCGGGCCCGTCACATCGTGCTCTCCCCCGAGGAGGTGGCTGCCCTCGCGCCCGGACCAGCCGGCGCGTGAACGGTCGTCACGTTCGCCCGCAGCTCGGTCGCTGGTTTGCATGGCTCGGCGCCAGTCGGCCATTGCCGGCAACCGAACCTTGACAGGAGAGCCAAATGAAATCGCAGCAAGCGGAAGAACTGATCCTGCAATCCCTCGAGCACGAGAAGGGTGGTGTCGAGATCTACACGACCGCCTTGCAGTGTGTCCTGAACGAGGATCTGAAAGACGAGTGGCAGCGTTACCTGGAACAGACCCGTACCCACGTCACCGCGCTGGAGGAGGTGTGCAAGGCCATGAAGATCGATGCGCAGCAAGACTCGCCCGGACGAGCCGTGGTGCGCGGGGTGGGCCTGGCGCTGGTCGACGCGATGAAGAAGGCGCAGGCCGCGGGAGACCCCACCGCCGCCGAGATCGTCGCCTGCGAGTGCGTCGTCCTGGCCGAGACGAAAGATCACATGGACTGGGAGCTGCTGACCAAGGTGGCCGAACACATGCCCGACGAGGGCGCGCAGGCGCTGCGACAGGCCTGTGAGACCATCGAGGATCAGGAGGACGAGCACCTGTACCACACGCGCGGGTGGTGCCGGGAGCTGTGGATCAAGTCCCTGGGGATGAAGGCGGTCCTGCCCCCGCCCGAGGAGCAGCAGAAGGTCAAGACCGCGATTGGCGCGGCGCGGGCAGAGCAGGACGCCGAGCGACAGCGGCAGTAGGGTCGCGCTCGCCAAGGGCAGCAGGGCCACGCCGCCACTGTCGGCGGCGTGGCCTTCCGCGCAGGGCTCGTTCACGGTTCCCCGACGCTGAGTCTCGTTCGGGAGTGCCGGGCAATGGACGCTGCGCCGGCCGCTGCGCAGCGCTGGCACTGGCCAGCGTGCACCCGGTGCGCGTGCCGCAATCGGTGCGCTGCCACCACGCGGGCACCCGCGTGGGGCGGCGGTCGGGCGCTGGTACGAATCGTGCGAGCAGCGGCCCCCCAGCCACGAAAGAAGGGGCCATGCTGCGCAGCGCCCGCTTCGCCATCAGCCCGCACGCCGAGCCCGAGGTCTTCGTGTGCCAAGCTGCCCTCCTCAGTCGGCGGTGCTCGACAGCGGGACCGGGACCGGCTGAGAGAGGGGCGGGCAGACGGGTGGCTTCACACCGACCGGCCGGGGCACATCCGGCTCGGGCGCACCGCTGACCACCGGCGCGGCGACGATCCGCGCCGGTCGTGGCGAGCGGGCGCGGCGCGCCAGCACGAACTCGATCTGCGCCTCCAGATACTCGGCACGGCGGGCCGCCGTGTGCTCCGCCAGGGCGCGGCGGCGCGCCTGGCGGCCCACCTGAACGGCCACCTCTGGCGGCAGCGAGAGCAGGCGCCGCATCTCCGTGCAGGAGCGGGCCACCATGATCTCGCGCCCCGGCTCGAAGAACTCGTGAATGCCTGGCCATTCGTCGGTGATGACGGGAACCCCACACGCCGCCGCTTCGAACAGACGAACGCTGGGCGAGTAGCCGGACGCGCGCATATCGGCGCGGGTCACATTCAGCGTCCAGCGCTGGGCGGCGTAAAACGCCCGGTGCTCGGAGGCCGGCAGGTGCTCGATCCGCTCGACGTTCTCGGGCCACCGCAGGTCGGGCGGGTACAGCGAGCCGGCCACGGCCAATCGCAACGACGAGTCGTGCACGCCCGGCAGCATCAGTAACTCGTGAAGCGACGGCTGTCGGTCAGCGCTGTACGTGCCCATGTACGCCAGGTCCCAGCGCCGCTCCACGGCGACCGGGAAGTGCTCCGCCGGGTCCACCGCGCAGTACAGGGGGCGGGCCCGCTGCGCGCCATAGGTCCTCTCCAGGCGGCGCAGGCTGGGCCCACCCGTGAACGAGAAGTACATGTCGAAGCGCGGCACCTGCCGCCTGGCCAGGTACGCGCATTCGTCGGCTGCCAGCCGCGCCAGGGTCACCGGCGTGTCGATGTCATAGAAGGTCACCGCGCCCCGCGCGTTGGTCTGCACCCAGTCGATCACGGGCCGCCCCTCGGGAATGGACGAACCCACCATGACCAGATCGGCCCCGGCGACGCGCGCCTGAAACCGGTCGCCCAGCTCGGCCAGGCTGCCGTAGCGCGCGATCTCGCAATAAGGCGCCGCGGGCAGATCGCGCGCCTGCGCGTACCGGGGCACGTCGCGCTCCAGGAAGAGCAAGCGATGCCCCCGCGCCGCCAGGGCGCGCAGCAGCGCACGGTAGGTCGTCGCGTGGCCGTTGCCCCACGATGAGGTGATGGACAGTCCGAGCACCACGATGTCGAGCGGCTTCTTCATTTACATCTCCCCCTCGTTCGCCCGGGATGTCGTCCGGACACGCCCCGGGGAACGCCTCGTGCCGTGGTGCCAGTCGGAGACCAGCGGGTGATGACACATCACGAAGCGCACGCGGCCTCGCGATTCCAGGCGGTGACGGTCGGCCACGCCAGCATCCTCGCGTACAGCCGGGCATAGGCGCTGACCATGCGATCGCGCGAGTAGGCTCGCGCCCGGAGCCGCGCCTGCTGCGCCAGGAAGCTCCTTTCGTGCGGCCGGTTCGCCAGGCCGGTCAGGGCCCGCGCCAGCGCGGCGTCGTCGGAAGGATCGACGAACAGCGCGGCGCCATTCCACAGCTCGCGCAAGCTGGGGATGTCGCCCAGCACCAGCGCGCAGCCGGATAGCGCCGCCTCCAGCACCGACACACCGAACGGCTCGTAGCGCGCCGGGTGCGCGTAGATGGGCGCCGCCGCGTACAGGCGGGCCAGCTCGGCCTGGTTCACCGCGCCCATCAGCTGCACACCACCGTAGTCCGCCGACGCCTGGTCACGGCCCGCGCCGTCGTGACCGCTCATCGACAGGGGACCCGCGATGAGGACTGGCCATGGCACGGCCCCGCTGACCCGGGACAGCGCCTGCAGGTTCTTGGCCTCATCCCCCAGGCGTCCCGCTGCCAGGATGAAGGCCCGCTTGGGCGCGGGCGCGAAACGACGGCTCGAGCGGCCATTATGAATGACGCTGACGTCGGTCGGGGGCGCGTAGATGCGACGTAGCTCGGATGCCATCCAGGCCGAGGGCGCCACCACGTGGTGCGCGGCCGTCAGACCGGCCGTCATCTGACCGTGGTACTTGTGCCACTCGGGCGGCGGAGGATCCCCGCGCACCGCCCGCCACCACGACAGCACGCACGACTGCACCACCGCCAGCTTGGGCGCCCGGAAGGGAAGCCGCGCGTAGCTGTAGCCGTTGAGGTGGACCAGATCGCAGCCCAGCTCGTCCTCCAGGCGCATCAGCCACTTGCCGGCCGCCTCGATCTCCTTCCATGGTTCGGACATCCATTCCAGGCTGAAAGGCGCCTGCTGCAGGCGGATGCCTCGCCGCGCCGACAAGTTCCGCTGCCCCGTCGTCGGCGCCGGGCCAAGCACCGCCAGCACGACGTCGATGTGGCGGGCCCGCAGGCCCGTCGCCAGGTCCAGGCTCAGGTTCCACACGCCGCCGACCGCGTCGGTCGTCATCAACACCCGCGTGCGGTGACTGGACCGCGGCGCCGCGGCCTGTTCCGGGGATGGCTGCTGCATGGTCATGCCTCCGCCTCGCGCACGGGCAACCGCGCCGGTCGCGCCTCCTGCAGGTCGCTCATCGTGCCGAAGCTGGCCAGGTCGTGTTCGTGCGCCCGTTGCCAGGCCTTCTGGTCGGACTGTCCGCACAGCCGCGCTCGGTCCCCAGAATGGTCCTCGCCATGGCCACCCTCCAGTGCAGCGGATGTGCCAGCCCCGACGCAGCGGGCGGCGCGGCGGTCGGCGGCGATATTCGCGGTAATTCCGGCGCTTGCGGTGCTCGGCCCCGTTCCGGCCGCCTGCACCCGATGCAGGCCGTGCACCACGTGCACTGCCGGTCCGTGCCTGCGCTGCAGGCGGCGGGCGGTGATCACCGCGGCGGCAGCTTCGAAGTCGCACACGGCCGCCAGGACCTCGAAGGGGATCGAAGGCGCCCTGCCCTGCTCCATCCAGGCGACGGCTGACTCCGTCACTGGGGGGTCAATCTTCCCGGTCGGTGCTTCTCCTTCGTAACAGCCACATCGCGGATTCAATGAGTTGTACTGCGCATCATTCTTGCATGGCGCAGCTCCGCTGTAGTTGGTACACCGCCTTGTCGGAGCACGGTTCGATGGGCTCACACGGCGAAGATCGCCCCGCGACCAGCGGAAGCAGCGATCCAGGAAGTCGGATGGACGTCAGAGGAGGAGCGCGTGTCCACAGAAGTTGAAGTTCGGAACGCTCGCGAAGCAGAAACCGAGATCACTTTTCTCGTCGTCGGCGAGTCGCCGTTTCGACAGCTGCAACGGATCTTCCTGTCCCGGAATCATCTGCGCATCCAGGAGGCCGAGGACGTCGGCAGCGTCATCGACATCCTGAAGACCGGCGACGTCGAAGGCGCGCTGGTCGAGTTCAGTCGTTCGTTCGGCGTCTCGCTGGAGGTGATCGAGACGCTGCGCCGGCTGCGGCCATTGCTGCCCGTGGTGGTGGCCAGCCCGCAGCCCAGCGTCGCGGAGGCCGTTCGCATCATGCAGCTGGGCGTCGATTCCTACGTGCCGGCGTCCGGCGACCTGGTGATGCGCCCGGGGTCGGGCGCCCCCGAGCTGACCGATTCCGTCCTGCGAATCGTGCAGCGCCGCCGGGTGCTCGCTCCGGCCGACCGGACCCGCTGTCTGGGCGCAGTGGCGCTGAATCAGGGTCTGGTGGGCGAGAGCGAGGCCATGCAGGCGGTCCTGCGGGACGTGGCGCTGGTCGCCCCCACCAGGACCACCGTGCTGATCCTGGGCGAGACCGGCAGCGGCAAGGAGCGGATCGCGCAGGCCATTCATCAGGGCTCGCCGCGCCGGCGCCGGCCCTTCGTGGCGGTCAACTGCGCGGCGCTGTCGGAGTCGCTGCTGGAGACGGAGCTGTTCGGGCACGAGAAGGGGGCGTTCACGGGCGCGCACTGCCGCCGCGAGGGGCGCTTCAAGATGGCCGACGGCGGAACGCTGTTCCTCGACGAGATCGGCGAGCTGTCCCCCGCCCTGCAGGTCAAGCTGTTGCGGGTGCTGCAAGAGCGCCAGTTCGAGCGGGTGGGTGGCTCGCGGACGCTGTCCGTCGACGTGCGGGTCATCGCCGCCACGAACCGGGACCTGCGGTTGATGGTGAAGGAGGGCGCCTTCCGGCCCGACCTGTTCTACCGGCTGAACGTCATGGTGCTGCACCTGCCGGCCCTGCGCGAACGTCCCGGAGACCTGGAACCGCTGGCCGCGCACATCCTGGAACGGCTGTCGCTCGAGCTGGGCATGCCGGTTCCCGAGCTGAGCGACGAGCTGATGGCGAAGCTGGCCGCCTATCACTGGCCCGGCAATGTTCGCGAGCTGGAGAACGTCCTCGAGCGGCTGATGATCATGTCCCGCGGGCGCCCGGCGACCTGGAACGATCTGCCGGCGGAGCTGCATCGTCGGGAAGAGGGACCGGCTGCCCCGACGGTCATGGCCAGCGACGCCACCACCGAAGTTGGGACAGGGCACCCCCCGATTCCCGGCGCGACCTTCCGCGAGCTGGAGCGCTACGCGATCCTGCGGACGTACGAGGCCTCGGGTCACAGCCCCTCGCGCACGGCCGAGATCCTGGGCCTGTCGCTGCGCACGGTGCACTACCGGCTGCGGGAGTACCGCGGCGCCTCGGGCAGGCGCCGCAAGACCGTGCTGACCTCCGTGCCGCCGCTCGACGACGACGACGACGCTGGGACGGCGTAGCGCTGTCGTTCGGACGTCCCGGCGGACGAGCGAACATCAGGGACCAGCACGCCCGTCTGGGATTGTTTGCGCGCGAAGGCGCGGCGCGAGCCTTCCCTCTGCGCGGTGACGCCTTAGGTTCTGCCGGCACCTCTCGACCGATCCCTCACACACCGGAGCGCCATGGCCACGAAGAAGCCGCCTTCCCCGAAGAGTTCCTCCAAGTCCCCCGCCCGGAAGCCGGCGCGCGCATCGGGGGCAGCCGGCGCCGCCCGGGGCACCGTCAGCGGTCCATCGCGCAGCGATCTGGCCGGCGCCGCCGATGCGCTGGCCGGCAAGATGGAGGGGACCCAGGAGCTGGCGGCGGCCATGCCCTGGAACCGCACCAAAGCCGCCGAGTACGGTGACGCCGCCGCGACGCCGCCTCAGGGCGCCGTCAGCGATGTCCCGAACGCCGCGGTCACGGCCAGCACGTTGACCGAGGCCAACCTGTCCGCGAAGGCGGGCGACGGCCCGCTGAAGCCCGGCTTCAACCCGGCCAACACGCCCCTCGACCGCGTCCGGGTCGATTCGTCGGAGCGCCAGTTGACCACCAACATGGGCGTGCTGGTGGCCGACAACCAGAGCTCGCTGAAGGCCGGCCTGCGCGGGCCGACGCTGCTGGAAGACTTCATCCTGCGGGAGAAGATCACCCATTTCGATCACGAGCGCATCCCGGAGCGGGTCGTGCACGCGCGCGGCTCGGCCGCCCACGGCTACTTCGAATGTTATCGGCCGATGACGGAGGTGACCCGGGCGGCGCCGTTCGCCGAGGCCGGCAAGCGCACCCCGGTGTTCGTCCGCTTCTCCACCGTGCTGGGCGAGCGAGGCTCGACCGACACGGCCCGGGACGTGCGCGGGTTCGCGGTGAAGTTCTACACGGACGAGGGGAACTGGGACCTTGTCGGCAACAACATCCCGGTCTTCTTCATCCAGGACGCGATGAAGTTTCCGGACCTGGTGCACGCCGCCAAGCCCGAGCCCCACTTCGCGATGCCCCAGGCGTCGACGGCGCACGACACGTTCTGGGACTTCATCTCCCTGATGCCCGAATCGACCCACATGATGATGTGGGCGATGTCGGACCGGGCGATCCCGCGCAGCTATCGAATGATGCAGGGGTTCGGCGTCCATACCTTCCGCCTGGTCAACGCGCGGGGGAAGTCCACCTTCGTGAAGTTCCACTGGAGCCCGGTGGCGGGCACCCACTCGCTCGACTGGGACGAGGCGGTGAAGATCTCAGGCGCCGATCCCGATTTTCATCGGCGCGATCTGTGGGAGGCCATCGAGGCCGGCGCCTACCCGGAGTGGGAGCTGTCGTTCCAGATGTTCTCGGAGCGACAGGCCGAGGCGTTCAGCTTCGATCCGCTCGACTCGACGAAGATCATTCCCGAGGAGCTGGTCCCCCTCACCCCCGTGGGGAAGATGGTCCTGCACCGGAACCCCGACAACTTCTTCGCGGAGACCGAACAGGTCGCCTTCTGCACGGCCAACGTCGTCCCGGGGATCGACTTCTCGAACGACCCGCTGCTGCAGGGCCGTAACCACTCGTACCAGGATACCCAGTTGACGCGTCTGGGCGGCCCGAACTTCCACGAGATCCCCATCAACGCGTCGGTGGCCCAGGTCCACAACAACCAGCGCGACGGCATGCACCGCCAGGCCATCAACCGCGGCCGGGTGTCCTACGAGCCGAACTCGCTGGCCGGAGGGTGTCCCTTCCAGGCCGGCGCGGCCGGGTTCACGTCGTTTCGCGAGCCCATCGACGACGCGAGCAAGGTTCGCGGAAAGCCCGAGCGCTTCGCCGAGCACTACTTGCAAGCGACGCTGTTCTGGAACAGCCAGACAGATATCGAGAAGGCTCACATCGTGCGCGCGTTCCGCTTCGAGCTGTCGAGGGTGCAGGTCCCCGCCATTCGCAAGCGGATGGTGGCCTCGCTGGCCAACGTGGACGACGACCTGGCCCAGCGCGTGGCCGAAGGGCTGGGGATGGAGGTGCCCGAGGCGATGCCCCGGGCGGTGAAGCGTCCCCCCAGGCCCGAGGTCGAGCGCTCCCCGGCGCTGTCGCTGTTCGCGCGTCCAGGCGACGGCAGCATCCGCACGCGCCGCGTGGCGATCTTCGTCGCTGACGGCGTCGACGGCGCGGCGGCGCAGGCGGTCCACGCCGGACTGATGGAGCAGGGAGCTGTGCCCCGCTATGTGGGGGCGCGGCTGGGGACGGTGACGGCCGCCGACGGCATCGCCATCGAGGTGGACGCCACCTTCGAGAACATGCCCTCGGTGCTGTTCGACGCCGTCGCGGTGCCGGGAGGCAAGCAGGCGGCCACCGTCCTGGGCGGCGTGGGACAGGCCCTGGAATTTCTGAAGGATCAGTACCGCCACGCCAAGCCGATCCTGGCCCTGGGCGAAGCGGCCGATCTGGTCGAGAACGCAGGTATCCCGGCGATGCTGCCGACCGGTGAGCCCGACCCGGGCTTGCTGGTCGGCAGACACGAGAGCGCCGGGGACGCCCTGCCCGACTTCGTGACGGCGATCGGGATGCATCGCCACCACGCGCGCGAGACCGATCCGCCGCTGGTGTGACCAGCGAAGAAGGCAGAGCTCGGGGGGCGGTCAGCGGTGACACTTTCGGTTACCGGTGACCGCCTTAGATTCACGTCATGTCTCGGGACGTCGTTTCCGACCTGGCCGCTGCCGTCGAGCTGGCGCGCTTCGCCCGGGGTGACGGCCGGCCGCGCCCGCTGAACGAGGCGATCGAGGCCAGCCACGACGTGGGCACGGTGCCGTCATGAGCGTGCCGCTGGAGCTGGGCCTCCGCTTCCTGGTCGGTGGCGCGCTGGTCTCGGCGTTCGCGCTGCTGGGAGATCTGTTCAAGCCGAAAACTTTCGCCGGGATCTTCGCCGCCGCTCCCTCGGTGGCGCTGGCCACCATGTCGTTGACCATCGGTCGCGAAGGGGAGGCGAACACCGCGCTGGCCGCCCGGTCCATGGTGGTGGGTGCGCTGGCGTTCTTCCTGTACGCGAACGCCGTCGCCCTGGTCCAGCGTCGTACCGGCGCGCGCCCCCGCACGGCCGCCTGGCAGTGTGGCCTGGTGTGGGCGGCGGGCGCGGTGGCTGGCTGGGTCGCCTGGCTGAGGGTGACATGAAGGTCCGGCCGGACGGCGAGCTGTTGCGGCACACGCACTGGCAGGGACACCTGCTGCGCTTCGTGGCCGGGGGCGTGGTCACCGTGGTCACCGGACTGATCGCGAAGGCGTTCGGACCGGTAGTGGGAGGTCTCTTTCTCGCCCTGCCCGCCATCTTTCCGGTGGGCCTGGCCACGACCGAGCGGCTGCAGAATGACGAGGCCGGTCCGGCCGCGCGGGGCGATCGGGCGCGCCGCGCGGGGATCTGCGAGGCGGTGGGCGCGGCGGCGGGGTGCGTGGGGCTGGCCGCGTTCGCGATCGTGGCCTGGCGCGGGCTGGGCCGCTGGCCGGTGCCGCTGGTGTTCGCCGCGGCGACGGCGGCCTGGGCGCTGTTCGCCTTTGCGGCGTGGGCGGTGCGGCGCGCGCTGGTCAACCTGGTGCGCGCTCAGAGCCGGGCCCAGGCCTGACCGGTGAGGCAGATGAAGATGGCAATCGTCGCGACGTCCCGATGTTCGACAGCGAAGCCGCGGCGCCGCCGGGTCCTGGGTCGGGTGGGCCTGGCGCTGCCGGCGCTGTTCGGCCTGGTCATCGCTACCCTGCCGCTGCGTTCTGCGCGCGCGCAGGCGGCCAGCTTCCCCCCCATCACCAGCCGCAACTTCGACATCGACCTGTTCGAGCAGCCGGCGCTGGGATCGCCGCGCCTGATCGCGATGTCCGGGGCGGTGAACTCGGTGGCCGAGGGAGCGGCAGGGCTCTACACGAACCCCGCCTCGGCGGCGGTGCGTCCCGAGACCGACGCCGAGAAGTTCGCCTGGAACGTCTACTTCAACTCGTACGTTCCGGTGGACGGCCAGGACTCGAACAACAACGGCCAGGCCGTGACCAGCGTGCACCGCTCGTTGCTGGGGGCCGCCGGCCTGCTGCTGCAGTACGGGCCGTGGGGCCTCAGCCTGGACGGTGGCTACACGGCGCACGAGATCGCGGCCGAGGCGGGCGGCGGTCTGGGCGTGCGGTCTTTCATCCCGCACGTGGCGCTGGCGCGCACCTTCGCCGGGGGCAGCATCGCCGCCGGCGTGGGCCTGCGCGGCGGCGCGCTGAACGTCTACACGCTGATGGGCGGCGACACACTGTTCACCCGCTTCGGCCTGTCCGGCGAGGGCGGCGTGGTGTGGAAGCCGCGCGAGCAGGACTTCCGCGTCGCCTTCAGCGGCGCCCTGCCCGTTCACACCGGCTCCGTCGACTACAAGTGCGATCCCAGCAACTGCGACGGTTACATCCTGCCCAGCGACGCCATCGTGCCCTGGTCCGCCACCGTGGGCGGAGCCTGGCGCTTCGGCCCCACGCCCTGGAATCATCAGGTCGGTGGCGCCTACCGCGACGAACGACAGCTGACCGTGGCGGTGGACCTGACCTTCACGGGCGCCGTCTCGAATGGTTACGGCATGGAGGCGTTCGCCGCCAAGCAGCTCCAGCCGTCGGGCCAGGACATCAGCGTGACACCGCGGCTGGGCCTGGAGGCCGAGGTGCTCCGCGGCTGGCTGCGCGTGCGGGCCGGCTTCTACGACGAGGCCTCGCGCTTCGCGGACACGTCGGCCCGCCCCCACGGCACGGGCGGCGCGGAGGTGCGGCTGTTCGCCTTTCACCTGGGCGGCCACGAGCGGCGCGTCTCGGCTTCGTTCGCCGCCGACTTCGCCGCGCGCTACAAGAACGGCGGGCTGTCCATCGGGTTCTGGAACTGACCGCGCGGCCCGGCTCGTCACTCGGAGAAAGGCGCCAGGCGCTGCATGAGGGCGGGCAGCTCGTCCAGCAGCTCGCGCGCCAGAAAGCCGAGCGGCGCGATCCGCCGCGCCAGCCGCTCGCCTGCCTTCGCGTGCAGGAAGACGGCCCACACGGCGGCCTGCGCGGGAGCGGCGCCGCGCGCACACAAGCCGGCCACGATCCCCGACAGGACGTCGCCCGAACCGGAGGTGCCCAGGCCCGCCGAGCCCGCCTCGTTCACGAACGCCTCGCCGTCGGGCGTGGCCACGAACGTGGTCTCTCCCTTCAGGACGACGATGGCGCCCAGCTTGGCCGCGGCCTCGCGCGCCAGCTCCAGCGGGCGACTGCGCACTTCGGCCGGGTCGGTGTCCCATAGCTGCGCCATCTCGCCCGCGTGCGGCGTCAGGACCAGACAGGGGGAGGCGGCCCGGGGGCGGGCGGGCCCACCGTGCAGCGCTGCCAGGCCGCCCGCGTCCAGCACCACCGGGCAACCCATGCCGCTGAGGATCCACTGGCGCAGCAGCGACCGGGCGGCCCCGCGTCCCTCGGGTCCCATGCCCGGACCGATCAGGACGGCGTCCTTTCCCTGCAGGTCGGCGCGCAGGACCCGACAGCCGTTCGCGTGGATCTCGCCGTTCCGGTGCTGCCGCAGCCCCGAGACCCGGGCTTCGGGCAACGACACGCCGATGGCCGGCGCGACGGCCGCGGCGGTGGCGATCTGCAGCCGGCCCAGGCCCACGCGCAGGGCAGCCACGCCGGACAGCACCACGGCTCCGGGAACCTGCGCGCACCCCCCGATCACCAGCAGGGAGCCGCGGCCCTCCTTGCCGCGCGCGGTGTCGGGTCGGGGCAGCGGCCAGCCGCGAAGCAGGCCGGCGTCGATGGGCCTGGGCCGCGCGGACGCCCGGGACGCCGGCCGCCGAGGCTTGCGCGCCGTCATCGCGACGCCACCGGCGCGTCCGTGGCGGCCGTGACCGGCTCGTGCGCGTCCTCCAGCGGCGCCACGTGGTTGTACAGCGTCAGCCTGG
>Ga0070658_10003658_pt1 | contig 12592 bp, 14 predicted proteins | sample KBSC13metaG_FD_64664 | JGI IMG/M metagenome (GOLD analysis project Ga0070658, IMG submission 64664) | Corn rhizosphere microbial communities from Kellogg Biological Station, Michigan, USA - KBS C1-3 metaG | ecosystem: Host-associated > Plants > Roots > Rhizosphere > Soil ... | reverse complement strand
TGCGGGCTGTCGGAGGGCCTGCCGGTCGGCCTGCAGCTGATCGGGCCGCAGTTCGCCGAGAACACGCTCTTCCGGATCGGCCACGCGCTCGAGCAGGCGATCGGCTTCGATCCGGTGCCCGAGAGGCTGCGATGACCATGCGGTTCGAGGATCCGGCCGCCGACTTCGTGCTCGCCGTCGAGCGTGTGTTCGGCGAGCAGCCACGGGTGCTCGACGGCTCACGCGCGCTCCTCGTCGGCGACGTGAAGCTCCAGCTCGAGGCGGGGGAGCGCGAGCTCTGGCTGATCGAGACGCACGGCCCGCTCGAGCACAGGCTCGGCATGGTCGAGGTGCACGAGGACGTCGAGGCGGCGGTGCGCGAGGCCAAGGAGAAGCTCCGTGAACGTGCCGCCTGAGTGGGAGCTGATTTGCGGGCTAGAGGTGCACGTGCACCTCAAGACGCGCACGAAGATGTTCTGCCGCTGCGAGCTCGAGTACGGCGCCGCCGAGAACACGCACACGTGCCCCGTCTGCCTCGCGCATCCGGGCGCGCTGCCCGTCCCGAACGCGCGCGCGATCGAGATGACGATCCTGCTCGGCCTCGCCCTCGACTGCGAGATCGCCGAGCGGGCCGTCTTCGCCCGCAAGAACTACTTCTATCCCGACCTGCCCAAGGGCTACCAGATCAGCCAGTACGAGGCTCCGCTCTGCGGCACGGGCCGGTTCGTCCTGCCCACGGAGGACGGCGAGCGTGAGATCGGCATCGTGCGCGCCCACCTCGAGGAGGACGCGGCGAAGACCGTCCACGCCGGCGGCGCGACCGGCCGCTCGGTCGGCGCCGACTACAGCCTCGTCGACTTCAACCGCGGCGGCACGCCGCTGCTCGAGATCGTGAGCGCCCCGGATCTCCGCTCGGCCGACGAGGCCATGTCTTATCTCAGGCTTCTGCGCCAGACGATCCGCGAGCTCGGCGTCTCGGACGCGGACATGGAGAAGGGAACGCTGCGCGCCGACGTCAACGTCTCGGTGCGGCGCGCCGGCGAGGAGGGGTTCCGGCCTCGCTGGGAGATCAAGAACATGAATTCCTTCCGCTTCATCGGCCGCGCGATCGAGGCGGCGTTCCGGCAGCAGGTCGCCGCGCACGAGAGCGGGGAGGAGGTCCTCCAGTCGACGTACGACTACGACGACACCACCGACCGGCTCACGGTGCATCGCTCGAAGGAGGAAGCGGACGACTACCGCTACTTCCCGGAACCGGATCTCGTCCCGGTCGAGCCGCCGGCGGAGCTCGTCGAGCGGTTGCGCGGGCGGGTTCGCGAGCGGCCGGGCGACCGCATCCGGCGGCTCTCGGCCGAGCTCGGCTTCGCCGCCGCGGACGAGCTCGTCATCACCGGCAACGAGTGGAAGGCGGAGGCGCTCGCGGCCGAGGGCCTCGACTGGAAGACGGCCGCCGCCGTCGCGATGAACCGCGGCGACTTTCTCCCCGAGAACGCGCCCGCACTCGCGCGGATCGTGCGGGCCAACGTCACGCGCGAGGCCCTGGACGAGGCGTTCGCGGCCGCTGCGGAGGACCCTATCGACGCCGAGGACTACCTCTCACGCACGGCGCTGGGCGACGAGAATGCGCTCGCGCCGGTAATCGACGCCGTCATCGCGGCGCATCCGGAGCAGGCCGAGACCTACCGGGGCGGCAAGGAGGGCGTACTCGGCTTCTTCGTCGGCCAGGTGATGCGCGAGACGCAGGGCAAGGCCGACCCGAAGGTGGTCAACCAGCTCCTGCGGGAGAAGCTTCAGCAAGGCTAGGCAGGTCGCGCAGCGCGGAGCTGGCCGTCCCGAGCGCCGCGGCGATGACGACGGGTGCAGCGAGCACTGCGATCGCGATCTGCGGCGTCGTGTGCGCGAGCAGCAACCCGGCGAGCAGCGGGCCGAGCGGCGCCGACCCGGCACGCAACGTGTTCGACGCGGCCATGGCCCGTCCGAGCAGGCGGTCCGGGATGAGCGCGTACGAGTAGGCCTGGATCGCCGAGTCGGTGTTGGGGAACCAGAACGCGTGCAAGGCGGTGCATGCAGCGAGCACCCAGACGTTGGGGTAGATGACGAAGGCGACGTAGACGAGCGCCATCCAGAACTCCGAGAGCAGGATCAGGCGCATCGGGAAGAGCCGCCGCAGCAGCGGAGACACCGCCGACCCGGCGAGCAGCATCGCGCCCTGGATCGCGATGAAGCCGCCGATCGCGGCACTCGAGAGCCCCTCCCGGTGAGCGAGGATGATGACCGCGATCGGCGCGCCGACGGCAACGACGTTGCTGGCCGCGATCATGCCGACGGTCGTGCGCAGGAACGGAATGCTCCAGAAGTACGCGAGACCTTCCCGGAACGGGGTCCGCGTGCCCGGCACACGCTCCTCCTGGAACGGTGTCTTCATAAGCAGCAGGGACGCGGTCGAGAAGAAGTAGGAGACGGAATCGACGAGGAACGGCAGTGCACGTGAGACGCCGAAGAGCGCCCCGCCGATCGGCGGAGCGACCAGCCGCACCGTCGACATCCGCGCCATCGTCACGCTCGACGCGTCGGCGAGCTGCGGCTGCGGGACGACCGCCTTCATCGCCCCGCTCGAGCCCGAGCGGTAGACGACCGCGGCGCTCATGTCGACGAACGCGACGAGCGCGACCATCCAGAACTCCGCGTTGCCCGTCAGAACCGCCGCGGCCAGCAGCCCGAGCGCCGTCGCCCCGACCGCGTCCGAGACGATCATCAGGAGCCGCCGATCGAAGCGGTCGGCGGCTATTCCGGCCGGCACGCTCAGCAGCACGAGCGGCGCGAACTCGATCGCTCCGACGTATCCCGTCTTCGCGGCCGAGTGCGTCAGCGAGAGCGTGAGCAGCGGGTACGCGATCTGGGAGATCCCCGACCCGAAGGTCGAAAGCAATCCGCCGCTCTGGTAGAGCAGGAAGTCCCGGTTGCGCCGCAGGGGGACGAGCTCGGTCACGCCTCCATCGTCGCAGGCGCCGGGGTCGGCCCCCGCCGGGTGAGGAGGTATCCGGCGCTGGCCATGACGACCGCCGCCATGACCACGAACAGGATTCGGTAGTCGACGAGCGTCGAGAGCAGCGCGCCGGTCGCGATCGACGTGGCCTGCGCGACCGAGAGCGTGAGGTCGGCGGCTGCGGAGACGCGGCCCTGGATCACGAGTGGCGTCCGCGTCTGCAGCGCCGTCGAGAAGCCGACGATCGCCCAGGCGACACCGACGCCCGCCACCGGGCCTGCCACGAGCACGACTGGGAGCGACGGCGCGATCAGGCAGAGGTCGGCGAGGGCGAACAGCGCGAGCCCCATCCCGACCAGATGCCCCTCGCCGACGCGGCGCAGGACGGCAGCGGCGGTAACGCCGCCGGCGATCGAGCCGACTCCCTGGATCGTGGCGAACACACCGAAGAAGGAGGGCGGCTCGCCGAGCGCCGCCATCACGGCGAAGATCAGCGTCTCGGAGAACCCGACCACGAGGAGGGCGACGGCCACGCCGAGGACCACCTGGCGCAGAAGCAGCGTCTCCCAGATGTGGCGCAGCCCGGCGGTCACCTCGCGGACGAAGTGGTGCTCGGGCGGGGCGGGCTTCACCTCCGGCACGCGCATGCGCGAGAGGAAGAAGGCCGACGCCGCGAAGGTGGCGGAATCGAGCACCGCTACCGCGCCCCCGCCCAGCACGGTGTACAGCCCGGCGCCCGCGAGCGGCGCGATGATGCGAAGGCCCTCTCGCGTGGCCGTGAGCGCTCCGTTGGCGTCCGCGAGCAGCTCCTCGGGGAGCATGACCTTGAGCAGCGCAGCGCGGGCGGGGAAGAAGACGGTGCCGAGCGCTCCATACACGAACGCGACCGCGTAGATCAGCCACGCATCGCTGCGATCGTGGACGAGCAGGAGCACGAGCACGAACGCTCCGAGCACGCAGTCGGCCACGATCATGAGCGGCCGACGGCGCATCCGGTCGGCCAGCAGCCCTCCGAGCGGGGCCAGCAACGAGCCTGCGGCGAAGACGAAGAACGTCAGGCCGGCGAGCGCGTTCGAGCCGGTCAGCGACTTCATCCAGACCGCGAGCACGATCAGCATCGCCCAGTCGCCGAACGCCGAGAGCATCTGGCCGGCGAGCAGCAGCCGTGCGTCGCGGTAGGAGAGGAGCGCGCGCATCAGCCCGCGCGGAAGACCTTGACGTCGCCGCTGACGGTGCGGCCGCGGAGGACGACGGTCGGAGCTGGTTCGCCCTCGCCCGGCATAGGCTCGCTGGCCAGCGGAACCTCGGACGAGAGGTCGCCGGAGGTCGAGCCCGCGTCGACGTCGAGTGCGGAGCCGTTGGCGATCCCGATCTCGATGTCGCCGGAGACGCTGGAGAAGCGGACGTCGCCGACCGTGACCGACTGGAGCCGGAGGTCGCCCGACACCGTCTTCAGGTCCGCGGAGCCCGCGATCGGGCCGATCCGGAGATCGCCCGAGACCGTGTGCGCAGAGAGGTCTCCTTCGACGCGGTCGAGATTGGCGTCGCCGCTGACCGTCTTGATGTTCGCGCTGCCGGCGATCTCCCCGCGGGCGCGGACGTCGCCGGAGACGGAGTTGACTCCGAGCGGGCCGAAATGGCCGTCGAGCCTCGTATCCGCCGATGCCGTCTTGACCTTGACTCCGGCGCCGTGCGGGATGCTGGCCCGGACGGTGAGCTCGCTGCCGAACACGAGCGTGAGCGGGGAGAGCGAGAAGCCGAACTTTCCCTTGCCGCGGTAGGCGACGACGATGCGATCGCCGTCGTGGCGGATCTCGACGTCCTCGAGGAGGCGGTCGTCGCCGTCGACGACGATGTTCGACTCCTCGCCCTCGGTGGTCTCGACCTCGACGCCGCCGGAGGGTATGCCGACCTCGAGCTCGAGAGGCAGAGGAGTATGGAAGGTGCGCTCCAGCATCTCAGAGGTACACCCAGGTGCGGCGCTTGACGCGGAGCCGGATCTCGCTGTCGCGAGGAGCCTGGCGCCGGTCGGGGCGGATGGGCCGTTCGCGGAGCTTGAGGATTTCCTGGTAGTCGGGGAACATTGCCTCTCTCCTTTCAGTTGCGGCCGTAGCCGGTAAGGCGGTTGCGACTTCCGGAGGACGACGAGCGGCGAGGCTCGACCGCGCGCTGGAGCGCCTGAACGAGCCACGTGTTGACGGACGCGCCTTCACGGGCGGCGGCGGACTCGACCCGCTCCTTCAGGCTCTCGGGGAGCCGGAGCGTGATGCGGGCCGAGAAGGCCTCGTCGGCCTGCTCCGGCGTCCCGCCGTCCTCGCGGACGAGCACGAGCTGGAGGTCGTGGCCGGCGATGCGCAGCTCGACGTGCGAGGACTCGAGCTGGTCGTTGAGCTCGAGTGCCGCCTCGGCGAGTGCGTCCTGGATCCTTCTGCCGAGGGAGGACTCGATCGCGACCGAGAGGAGCTCGGCCGCGCGCGACGTGTTCTCGTCACCGAGAGCCGCCACGCGCCCGAGGTCTTCCCGAAGCGCCTGGATGAGACCGTCGATCTGCATGGCGGCACTATGACATCACAATGATGTCTTTGTCAAGTCTAAATGACGCCAAAATGACGACGACCCGCGTCAGCGGGCCGTCGAAATGCCGCAAATGCAGGGAAAACGCTAGTACACGCCGCAGCTACGCGCGGTGTTCGGCCACGGGGAGAAGCCCCGCGAGCGTGCCGCGCGCACCGCGACCCAGATTTGCTCGAGCGCGCTCCAGTGGTCCGCGGTTCCCTTGTGCTGGAGGAGCCAGCCGCCGTAGGTCTGCTGGAACGAGAGATCCATCTGGAGACCGCCCCAGTACGGGCTGCCCGGATCGGCCCAGCTGCCCTCGTAGCGGTGGATGCAGAGCCAGGCCTGGAGATAGGGCGGGTGCTTGGCGCGCCACCAGGCCTGGTGTGCGCGCTGCCGCCAGCGCCGCTCGATCCGCTGGAGCCGGGCGAGCGAGCGCGTCGCGAGCCTGCGCGAGGCGCTTGCCGGCGGCCGGCCGTTCATCACCGTCAGCCAGTGCCGCGTATCCCGGCGGAAGCGGCGAATGTGGCGCCGCCACATGGCTGCCGTGCGCAGCTCCCAGCGCGAGGGCCCCTTTGCCGCTTCGGTCGTGGTGACGGATGTGGTGGTCGTCCCCGCCGTGGCGGTTGGAGTCGCTTCGCTGTTTTGTGAAGCCGCGGCCGCAGCCGCCGCAGTGGTCAGGCCTACGAACGCGAGCAGGAGCCCGCAGGCCAGGATGGAGCGCCGCAATGCGTTTACCTCCCGGAGGTCGATTGCAAGTCGGAGGCCGAGCGGGCGGGAAGACGCCCTGGGCGAGCACCGCTCGGCGCGGCTTATGCGATCGTTGTGCCGACGGTAGCTACAGCTGGCACGTTAGTGCGCAGGTGAGGCAACGCTTGTGACTCAATTGGGGGCTATTTTCGGCCGAAAAGCCGCTCGAATGTTTGACAAAATGCTTACGGGATTTACGAAGCCCGCATAAAGCAACAGCGCTCCCAGGGCAATTCCGACGGCACTTCCTGCGGCTCCCAGGCCGGACAGGGCGCTCCCGGCAGCCGCCGCGGCAATGCCCGCGATGATCAAGCTGTTCCCGAGCGGACGGCGCCGGAAGGAGCGCAGGGCGACCCCAACGACGGCCAGCGTCCCGGCGATGTTGGCGGCGATCGCGAGCAGCCGGGCCGGCAAGAAGTCGAGATGGTCTTGTGCCGCCGGGATCCCGTGCGCGGCGAAAGCCCCGTGCACCGGCACCGCGAGCGCGATGCCGACCGCGAGCCCGACGTACACGAGGGCCACGGGGCCGGCCCGGCGGCGACCGGCGAGCAAGAGTGAGCCCGCGCCCAGGAGCGGTGCGGTCAGCAGGGCTCCGGCCGCGTAGTACACGCGGAAGGTGCGCTCGTCCCAGCCGGCGGCCTCACCCCAGGCGATCGCGGCGGCCGCGACCGCATAGGCGGCGAGCCCGGCCGACCACGCATAAAGCTCCGGCCGCCGAGTCCCCCGGTACCGCGCCGCCAGCAGCCCCGCGAGCCGGAACGCGAGGAGCGCGGCGGCGAAGGCAACGAGCGCGTCCACGCCAGCAGACTAGAACGCTACGCTCGGGCCATGGCGACGAAGCGCTACCTGTTCACGCCCGGGCCGACGCCGGTGCCGCCCGAGGTGCTTGCTGCGGTCGGTGCGCCGGTCATCCACCACCGCGCCCCCGAGTTTCTGCCGGTCTACGAGCGCGTGCTCACCCGCCTGCGGGAGGTGTGCCGGACCGATAGCGACGTCCTCCTCTTCGGGGCCTCGGGAACGGGCGCCTTCGAGTCGGCCGTCGCGAACCTCGTCTCGCCGGGCGAGCGTCATCTCGTCGTCTCCGCCGGGAGCTTCGGCGAGCGCTGGGTGGCGATGACGACCGCGTTCGGAGCCGACGTGGACGTGCTGCGCTACGCCTGGGGCGAGACTCCGGATCCCGACGACCTCCGGGCGCGCCTGCGGGAGCAGCAGGCCAAGGCGGTCTGGTTCGTGCAGTCCGAGACATCCACCGGGGTCGTCGCCGACGTCCCTGCGCTCGCGGCCGCCGCGAAGGAGGCCGGCGCGCTTGTCGTGGTGGACGCGGTCTCGAGTCTCGGCGCGGTGCCGTGCGAGACCGACGCGTGGGGCCTCGACGTCGTGGTCTCCGGCTCGCAGAAGGCGCTCATGTCCCCACCCGGGCTCGGCCTCGTTGCGGTCTCCGCAGCGGCGCTCGCAGCGACCGGGTCGTCGCCGCGCTTCTACTTCGACTGGGAGCGGACGCGCAAGGCGCAGGAGACGCTCGACGCACCGGTGACGCTGCCCGTTTCGCTCGTGGCCGGGCTGGACGTCGCGCTCGAGCTCCTGCTCGAGGAGGGACTGGAGGCTGCCTTCGACCGTCACACTCGTCTCGGCCGCGCTGCCCGCGCAGGCGTGAAGGCGCTCGGGCTCGAGCTCTTCTCGCCGGACGAGGACCGGAGCGCCGTCGTGACCGCGGTCCGCGCCCCCGCCGGGATCGACTCCGGCGACGTCATCCGGGGAGTCCGCGACCGCTTCGGGATCACGATCGCGAACGGCCAGGGTGAGCTGAAGGGAAAGATCTTCCGCCTCGGTCACATCGGCTGGTTCGACGTCTTCGACATCACGACGCAGATCGGAGCCGTCGAGCTCGTCCTTGCCGATCTCGGCGCCGACGTCGAGCGCGGCGTGGCAGTGACGGCAGCGCTGGAAGCCTTCAGCACCGAGCCGTCTCGCACGTGACCGAACGCGTTCTCGTCCGCGAGGCGATCTCGGAGGCCGGGATCGACCTGCTCCGGTCGCGCTTCGACGTGGACGTGGATGCCGAGAGCGCGCTCGACGAGATCATCGGCGGGTACGACGCGATCGTCGTCCGCTCCGCGACCAAGCTGACCGCCGACGTGATCGAGCGCGCCGAGCGCCTGAAGGTGATCGGACGGGCCGGCGTGGGCGTCGACAACGTCGACGTCGACGCGGCGACGCGGCGCGGAATCATTGTGGCGAATGCGCCGGAGTCGACGGTCGTCTCCGCTGCAGAGCACACGATCGGCCTGCTCGTGGCGCTCGCCCGCAACATCCCACAGGCACACGCCGCGCTGAAGCAGGGCCGCTGGGAGCGGAGCGCGTACGGCGGGATCGAGCTCGCCGGCAAGACGCTGGGCGTGCTCGGCTTCGGCCGCATCGGCCAGCAGGTTGCCCGCCGCGCACTCGGCCTCGGGATGCGCGTCGTCGCCTACGACCCGTACGTGACGGCCGAGCGCTTCCGCGAGCTCGGCGCGGAGCAGGTCGAGTCGCCGGACGACGTCTACGCGGCCGCGGACTTCCTCACCCTGCACTTGCCGCTGACCCCGGAGACGCGTGCCTCGGTCAACGCCGCCGCGTTCGAGGCGATGCGCCCCGGCGTGCGGATCGTCAACGCCGCGCGCGGCCCGCTGCTCGACGAGGGCGCGTTGCTGCAGGCGCTTCGTTCCGGCAAGGTCGCCGGCGCGGCGCTCGACGTCTTCGCCGACGAGCCCTACTCCGGCCCGCTGCTGGAGCTCGACAACGTCGTCGTCACGCCTCACCTCGCGGCATCGACCGGCGAGGCGCAGGACCGGGCGGGCTTGATCGTGGCGGAGCAGGTCGCCGCGGCGCTCGAGGGCGGGCTGGTCTCGAACGCAGTCAACATCCCGGTGATCGGCGCCGACGACCTCGAGGTGCTCGGGCCGTACGTCCCCCTCGCCTCGCGGCTCGGGCGCATCGCGATGGAGCTTGCGGACACCGCGCCCCAGGAGATCGTGATCACGGTCTACGGCGCCCTGGCGGACTACGACGCGCGCCTGCTGACCGTCGCGGCGCTGAACGGGGCGTTCCAGGGCCGGGCCGACCGGCCGGTGAACTACGTCAATGCTCCGCTCATCGCGGCCGAGCGCGGGATCGCGGTGCGGGAGGAGCGCTCGCGCTCGGCCCGCGACTACACGAACCTCGTCCGCGTCGAGCTGCGGAGTGGAGGCTCGCGCTTCCGGGTCGCCGGCACGACGATCGGCAGCGACCACCGGCCGTGGCTCGTCAACATCCTCGGCTTCGAGATCGAGCTCGAGCTGGCGCCTCTCTTCGTCCTCTGCCTCTACGACGACGTGCCCGGAGTGATCGGCCGGGTGGGAACGCTGTTCGGCGAGGCCGGCGTCAACATCGCCGGCATGACGGTCTCGCGCAGCCGGCGCGGCGGCAAGGCGCTCATGGCTCTCACGGTCGACTCGGCCCCTTCACCGGAGCTCGTCGAGCGGTTGCGGGAGGGCGAGGGCTTCGACGAGGCTCGCGTGCTCGAGCTCGGGCCGGTCGCGGACTAGAGCTCGCTCGGCCGAGGTCGATTCCGCGGGTCGAGCCGGATCACGGTGGCCCGCACGACGTCCTGCACCTTCTCCACGATGCGGAAGCGGCCCCGGTCCGCGATGACACGCTCGATGTCGCCCTGTTCGTGCCCGGGCACGACGAGGAAGGTCGTCGACTCGTCGCGTACCTGCTCGTACTCCGCGAGGCTCGCCTCGACGCGGTGCGTGCAGTTCGGATCCGAGCACTCGCAGACGAACTCGGTTCCGCTGGCGTCGAAGCGCTCGGCCGTCTCTGCGATGCGCTCGTTCACGTCCCGGAAGAGCGCTTCGTTCGTCGCACGGCGCTGCTCGTCCAACTCCGTCTCCCTTCGACCGTTGACGTCTCCCGACCCAAGAACGCGCGAGGGGTGCGGCGGGTTTCGCGTTACGGTCACGCCGTGGAACGCTGGCCTGAGCCGGTCGCACGGGTCGCCGAGGTGCTCAAGCGCGCGGGCATCGATGCCCGGGTCGAGGAGTTCCCCGAGGGCACGCCGACCGCGGGTGCCGCCGCCAAGGCCGTCGGCGCTGCGCGCGCACAGATCGTCAAGTCGCTCGTCTTCGTCTGCGACGGCCGCCCGACGCTCGCGCTCGTACCCGGGGACCGGCGCGCGGACGAGACCAAGGTGGCTGCGGCCGCGGGCACGCGATATGCCCGCGTGGCGCGGCCCGACGAGGTCCAGGCCGCGACGGGCTTCGAGCCCGGCGGCGTCGCTCCCTTTCCGGCGCCGGGCATCTCCCAGGTGCTGATGGCGTCAGAGCTCCTGGCGCACGACCGCGTCTGGGTCGGTGCGGGCTCCGAGCGCCACATGGCCGGGCTCTCGCCGCTCGACCTCCAACGCCTCACCAACGCTCGCACTGCTGATCTCAGCTAGGGGAGAGCCTGGCGGGCAATGGCTGTGCCGCAGCGCCGCGCTGGACGCCACGACTCCTCGCTTCGCTCGTCGCCCGGCTACGCCGGCTGCTGCGTCCTCGGTCGCGTCGATAGCACACCGCTACCGCTATCGACGCTCCCTGCGTCCTTGCCTCGCGACGACCATCGCACCGCTGCCACGAGCACCGCCCACCAGGCCCTCCCCGGCCGCACGGGTACGATTCCGGATGCCAGCACCCGAGCGAAGGGACGAGCCGCAGATGCGCGAGACGAAGAAGATCTGGATGAACGGCGAGCTGGTCGACTGGGCGGACGCGACGGTCCACATCGGCACGCACGGCCTGCACTACGGCTCGGGCGTCTTCGAGGGGATCCGCGCCTACGAGACCGACCGCGGCACCTCCGTCTTCCGCCTCACCGACCACCTCGAGCGGCTGCACCGGTCGGCGCAGCTGCTCTACATCGACCTGCCGTACTCGGTCGAGGACCTGAAGACAGCCGCGTGGGACCTGGTCGCCGTCAACGAGCTGCCCTCGTGCTACCTCCGGCCGATCGCCTTCGTCGGCTACGGCGAGCTCGGCGTGTCCTCGGTGGGGAACCCCGTCGACGTCGCGATCATGTCGTGGCCGTGGGGCGCGTACCTCGGCGAGGAGGGACAGCGGAACGGGATCCGCGCCAAGGTCTCGAGCTGGCAGCGCGTGGGGCCGAACGTCATCCCGCACGTCGCGAAGGCGACGGGCGTCTACCTCAACTCGATGCTGGCCGTGGGGGAGGCGAATCGCGCGGGCTACGACGAGGCCATCCTGATGACGGCGGACGGCTACGTCGCCGACGGCTCCGGCGAGAGCATCTTCCTCGTCCGCGACGGCGTGATCTACACCCCCGACCTCGCCGCCTCGATCCTCGTCGGCATCACGCGCGACACCGTGATCCAGATCGCACAGGATCTCGGCCACCGCGTCGTCGAGAAGCCGATCATCCGCACGGACCTCTACCTCGCCGACGAGGTGTTCATGGTCGGGACGGCTGCCGAGGTGACCCCGATCCGCGAGATCGACGACCAGCTGATCGGGCCGCCCGGCCCCGTCACCCAGGAGATCCAGGAGGCGTACCTCGACACGGTGCACGGGCGCAGCGAGCGCTGGAGCCAATGGCTCGAGTTCGCCCCGGCCGCGAATCACGCCGAACAGGCCTGAGGTGAAGCAAGAGGTGCAGTCGGTCCCGCTGTCGGGGCCGTACCTCGGCGAGCGCGAGGAGGAGCTCGTGCTCGAGGTCCTGCGCTCGGGCCGGCTCTCGCTCGGGCCGGCGGTCGACCGCTTCGAGGAGCTCGTGGCCGAGCGCGTCGGCGCGCCCTACGCGGCGGCCGTCTCGTCCGGCACCACCGGGCTGCATCTGCTCTGCGTCACCGCCGGGATCGGGCCGGGGGACGAGGTGATCACGTCGCCCTACACGTTCGCGGCGAGCGCGAACTGCTTCCTCTACGAGGGCGGGGTCCCGGTCTTCGCGGACATCGACGCGCGAACGCTCAACCTCGACCCGGCCGCCGTCGAGGCCGCGGTCACCGAGCGGACGAAGGCGATCGTCGCGGTCGACATCTACGGCTATCCGTGCGAGCTGGACGAGCTGCGGGCGATCGCCGACCGGCACGGCCTCGCGCTGATCGACGACTCCTGCGAGGCGCTCGGCGCCGAGTACCGAGGCGCGCCGCTCGGCTCCCAGGGCACCTCGAGCGTCTTCGCCTTCTACCCGAACAAGCAGCTCACCACCGGCGAGGGCGGGATGGTCGTGACGCACTCGGAGGAGGAGTGGCAGCTGATTCGCTCTCTCCGCAACCAGGGCCGGCCGGAGCCGGGGGGCTGGCTGGAGCAC
>Ga0070658_10003657_pt1 | contig 12592 bp, 10 predicted proteins | sample KBSC13metaG_FD_64664 | JGI IMG/M metagenome (GOLD analysis project Ga0070658, IMG submission 64664) | Corn rhizosphere microbial communities from Kellogg Biological Station, Michigan, USA - KBS C1-3 metaG | ecosystem: Host-associated > Plants > Roots > Rhizosphere > Soil ... | reverse complement strand
GCCGTCCCCCAGAGGATCGACGCGCACGCCGTCTGCGCCGCGAACCCCTGCGCCGGGTCGATCTTCGCGATGCGCTGGCCGAGCGTCTTGATGATCCGCCAGCCGCCGGCGTACGTTCCCGCGGCCATCGCGAGCGCCGAGGCGGCGATCACCCACGTCGGAGGGCGCTCGAAGTTCGCGTCGAGGTGACCCGAGGCGACCAGCGCCAGGGCGATGATGCCCATCGTCTTCTGCGCGTCGTTCGTCCCGTGCGTGAACGCGACGAACGCCCCCGAGACGAGCTGGGCCTTGCGGAAGCCGCGGTTCACCTTCGTCGGCGCCCGTCGTGCGACGAGCCACGTGATCCCGAGAATGAGCAGGAAGGCGAACGCGACGCCGAGGAACGGCGCAATGAGCGACGGGATCAGCACCTTGTCCTTGATCCCGCCCCAGTTCACGACGCCCCAGCCGGAGGCCGCGATCGCGGAGCCGATCATCCCGCCGATCAGCGCGTGGCTCGAGCTGGAGGGCAGTCCGATGAGCCACGTGATGAGGTTCCAGGTGATCGCGCCGACGAGACCCGCCATGACGATCTCCAGCGTGATCGCGTCCTGGTCGATGATGCCCTTCGCGATCGTCGCCGCGACCGCGACCGAGACGAACGCTCCCGCGAAGTTGAGGACGGCCGCGCTCGCAACGGCCACCCGCGGGCTGAGCGCGCGCGTGGACACGCTCGTCGCGATCGAGTTGGCGGTGTCGTGGAAGCCGTTCGTGAAGTCGAAGAACAGCGCGATCGCCACGACCGCCACGAGGGTGAGGTTCATCTACGCGCGCCCCGTTCCGGTGTCGGACTTCAGTCCGACACCTGCCGGCGAGCGGCCGGCGGTTGGTGTCCGCCTGAAGTCGGACACCGGGTTTCCGCACTGCTCTGCAGGCATGTTGCCTCAGGCGTTCTTGACGACGATGTTCGCGATCACGTTCGCAGCGGTCTCGCAGCTGTCGAGCGCCCGCTCGAGCCGGTCGTAGACGTCCTTCCAGCGGATCACCATCAACGGGTCGATCCGGTCGTCACGGAAGAGAGAGGCGAGACCGTCGCGGAGGACACGGTCGCCCTCGTCCTCGAGCCGCTTGAGCTCGAGGAGAGCCTCCTGGACGCCCGCGAAGCTCTTGAGGTTGTCGCAGGCGATCGAGAGCTGCTCGGTCGCCGCCACGATCAGCCCGGTCTGCTGCACGGCGTGCTTGGTCGGAAGCTCGATCCCGTACAGGCCGAGCAGGTCGGACGCCTCCTCGAGATCGTCCACCACGTCGTCGATCTCGATCGCGAGCATGTAGATGTCGTCGCGGTCGAACGGCGTCAGGTACTGCGTATTGAGCAGCGTGATGAGCTCGCGTGTGACCTCGTCGCCCGCGGTCTCGGCCGCCTTGACCTGCTCCTGGGTGATCCCCGAGTTCGGGTGCTCGCGGAAGCGACGGTCGACGAGCCGGGCGACTTCGAGCGCATTCTCGCCGGCCCGCGAGAAGAGCACGAAGAACTCGCTCGTCTTCGGCGTGAGCGACAGACGCACGGGCGCGCACGCTAGCCGAAACCGTATGTTCACAATGCGCCACGCGACGAGCGTCCCGCCCCGGGATACGCTCGGGGGATGAAGGAGACCGTCGAGCGGGAGCTGAAGCTCACACCGGGCGAGGGGTTCGTCCTACCCGAGCTCGGCGGCGAAGCGCAGCCGACACGGGTCTTCGTCTCGACGTACCACGACACCGGCGACCTCGTGCTCGCGCGGCACGGGGTGACGTTGCGGCACCGGGTCGAGGACGGGACAGGCCTCTGGCAGCTGAAGCTTCCCCGCGGCGCCGCTCGCACCGAGCTGGAGCAGCCCGGTCCGCCGGCGAAGCCGCCGCTCGAGCTCTCCTCCCTCCTCGTCGGGTTCCTGCGCGGCCGTGAGCTGCGGCGGGTCGCGCGGCTGCGGACGCGGCGCGAGGTCGTGCGCGCGAACGGTGCGGAGATCGTCGACGACTCCGTCGCGGTGCTCGAGGGCCAGCGCGTGACGCGGCGGTTCCGCGAGCTGGAGGTGGAGCTCGTGGGCGGCGACGAGCGGACGTTGCGGCGGCTCGTGGGGGAGCTCGAACAGGCCGGCGCCGCACCCGGTGAGCTGCGCCCGAAGCTCTATCGGGCGCTCGATCTCGAGGTTCCGAGCGGCACCACGGACATTCCTCGCGGGACACCCCCGGTGACGGCGGTCGGGCTCGCGCTCGGAGCGCAGGCGCGCCGGCTCCTGCTCCACGACCCCGGCGTCCGGCTGGGCTCCGATCCCGAGGATCTGCACCAGCTTCGCGTGGCGGTCAGGCGCCTGCGGGCCTTTCTCCGGGCGGGTCGCGGTCTGCTCGACGCGGCGTGGTCCGAGCCGCTCCGCGACGAGCTCGGCTGGCTCGGGAAGGCGCTCGGCCCTGCGAGGGACCTCGACGTGCTCGCCGAGCGGCTGGAGACGGACGTCGCCGGTTTAGGCAACGATGGGGCAGCTGCCTCCGACCTGCTCGGCGCGCTCGACGCCGAGCGCGCAGAGGCGCGCGCCACCGTCGTAGCCGCGCTCTCGAGCGATCGGTATCTCGCGCTTCTCGATCGCCTGGAACAGGCGTCGGAGCCCGAGGCAGGGGACGCGGAGCCGACGCTCCGCGACGTCTGGCGGGCGGAGTGGCGGCGAACCCGGAAGGCCTTCGCGCGGCTCGACGGCTCGTCGAGCGACGCGGATCTCCACGCAGGGCGGCTCCGCGCGAAACGGGCCCGCTACGCGGCAGAGCTCGCGTCCCACGAGCTCGGGAAGCGAGGGAAGACGTTCGTCGCCGCCGCGAAGGAGCTGCAGGACGTGCTCGGCGAGCACCAGGACGCCGTCGTGGCGGAGGCGAGGATCCGTGCCTGGGCCGCCGGCGGCGCCGACGCGCATGCCGCGGCGCTCCTCGCGGCGCACGAGCACGAGCGGATGGAGAGTGCCCGGAAGGCGTGGCCGCGCGCGTGGAAGTCGCTGCGCCGCGCTGCGAAGCCGCTCACGTGAGCCTCGTCCGTGCGGCGGGCGGCGTCCCCGTCCGCGAGACGCCGAACGGGCTCCAGGTGCTCGTCATCCACCGCCCGCAGTACGGCGACTGGAGCTTCCCGAAGGGAAAGTGCGAGCCGGGGGAGAGCGACGAGGCCTGCGCGACCCGCGAGGTGGAGGAGGAGACCGGCCTCGTCTGCTCGCTCGAGGAAGAGCTGCCGTCGACGTCCTACACGGACGCGAAAGACCGGCCGAAGCGCGTGCGCTACTGGCGGCTCCGCATCGTCGGGGGCGAGCTCCGCTTCGTCCACGAGGCCGACGATGCGCGCTGGGTCTCGGCGGCCGAAGCGGAATCGCTGCTCAGCTACGACCGAGACCTCACGGTGCTCCGCGCGACGGTCGGTATCGGGCACCTGCTCGATGCCGGGGATCCGGAGCGCCTCGCGCAGGCACTGGCCGCCGACCCGAGCGCCGGGCGGACGCCGGTCGACGGCCTGGTCCCGCTGCTCTACCTCCTCCGGCGCTCCGCCGCGAGCGGCGCCGACATCCGGGAGTGCACGCGACTGCTGCTCGAGGCCGGCGCCGACCCGAACGCGTTCACGCACGAGGTCGAGGAGTGGGGCGACTGGGACTTCGCCGCCGTTCGGAGCGCCGTCGATCGCGACGACGCGGAGCTCGTGCGGCTGCTGGTCGACCACGGCGCGGAGCGCGACGACGACGCGATCTACCACGCCTGTGAGCACGGCGGCACCGCGTTGCTCGAGGCGCTCTGGAAGCCCGGAGCCGAGGACTACGTCGGCCACAAGGTCGACTTCGAGGATCTCGAGGGACTTCGCTTCTTTCTCGAGCGGGGCGCCGACGTGAACGAGCGCTGCTGCCTCCACCACGCGATCGCGCGCGGCCGCACCCTGCGGTTCATCCAGCTGATCCTCGACGCAGGTGCCGACGTCGACCGGCCGTGGACGTTCTGGGACGTCGGCCGCAGGCCGCTCGCGCTCGCCGCGCGGTGCGGGCATCTCGCGGCGTACGAGCTGCTCGAGTCGCTCGGCGCGACGGCCGAGCTCGACGAGGTCGACGCAGCCGTGCTCGCCGTCGCGCGCGGCGAGTCGGTCGTGCTGCCGCGCGCGCGGCCGCCCGCACTCGGCAACCCCGACACGGACGACTACGGCTGGATCCTCGGCCAGTTCGCGCTGCTCGACCGCACCGAGATCGTCGCTGCGCTGCTCGATTCCGGGCTGGACGTCGACACGCCGGGGTGGAGCGGCTTCACGCCGCTCATCCAGGCGGCGGCGCACGGACGCCGGGCGACCGTCGAGCTGCTGATCGAGCGCGGCGCGAACCTGACCGAGCGGGCCTGGGAAGATCGTGGGCCGCGGCCGCTCGACGCCGCCATCTGGGCGATACGCAACAACCACGCGCACGACGGCGACTACGCCGGCACCGTCGAGGTGCTCGTGACGGCAGGCGCGCCGACGGGTCACCGGCCGCCGAGCGGCGACCCGGCCGTCGACCGCGTCCTGGAGCGACTCGGCGTCTGGTGAGCGGCCGCGCCCCGGCCGTCGCGTGTTGCTCAGGCCATCCGCCGGAAGTCTCGCTCGAGCGCGTTCTCCAGCTCGTGCAGCTCCCGACGCAGCGGCATCTTCGACGCCTTGCCTGTGCGCAACGTGTCGGCCGCACAGGCGAGGAAGCACGCCGCCCCGAGCGACGTGTTCCAGTTGGCGGCGGCCAGGTCGAGCACGGAGCCGCTCGAGGGAACGACGTATCCGGCGACGGCCGAGATCCCGAAGAAGACGCAGCCGAGGAGGTTGACTGCCGGCTGCCACCATCCCTCGCCACCTCGCGCCGGCAGCCAGCCGTGCCACCCGTGGCGAACGGAGGCCCGGTAGGCGATCGCGCCCGACACGAGGAAGCAGATCGACCCGCGCCAGTCGGGTCGCCAGACGAGCCTGTCGTAGTCCGAGCTCGTCTGGGCCACGTGCAGCGCCTGGTACGTCGTGACATTGAAGAAGAGCGTGCCGGCCGACTGGACGATGGCCGACCACCACGCGGCGCGGCCGCCCGGTGAGCGCCGTTCACCCCAGGCCAGCCCGCTCTGAAGCGCTCCACCGACGGTGAACAGGATCGAGCCGACGAAGAACGTGATCGCGTCGGCCGAGTCGCCCACCAGCTCTGTGTATCCGGGGAATGGGCCGACGAGGAAGCACGCCGAGCCGAGAGCGAACGAGAGAGCCATCCAGCGTCGCGTTGTCACGCAGGGATCCTCGCCCATTCCGGCGGGCGGCGGGGACTGAGATGCCGGCCCTACACTGGGCGGCCGTGAGTTCAGAAATCGTCTACACGATGCACCGGGCCGACAAGTTCTACGGCCCCGAGCGGCAGGTGCTCTCGAACATCTCCCTGTCGTTCCTGCACGGCGCGAAGATCGGCGTGCTCGGGCCGAACGGCGCCGGCAAGTCGACGCTGCTCCGGATCATGGCCGGCCTCGAGGAGCCGTCGTCCGGCGTCGCCGAGCTCGACCCCAAGGCGACGGTCGGCTTTCTCCCTCAGGAGCCGGACCTCGACCCGGCGAAGGACGTGCGCGGGAACGTCGAGGACGGCGTGCGTGAGCTGCGCGACCTGCTCGACCGCTTCAACGCCGTCTCGGCCGCCTTCGCCGAGCCGGACGCCGACTTCGACGCCTTGCTCGCCGAGCAGGCGGTGGTGCAGGACCGGATCGATCGCGCCGACGCCTGGAGCCTCGACCAGCACCTCGACCGCGCGATGGACGCGCTGCGGCTGCCCGAGGGTGACCGAGACGTCACGACGCTCTCCGGCGGCGAGCGGCGGCGCGTCGCGCTCTGCCGGCTCCTGCTCTCGGCGCCAGACCTGCTGCTTCTCGACGAGCCGACGAACCACCTCGACGCCGAGTCGGTCGCGTGGCTCGAGCGTCATCTCGAGAGCTACAAGGGCACCGTCATGGCGGTCACCCACGACCGCTACTTCCTCGACAACGTCGCAGGCTGGATCCTCGAGCTCGACCGCGGCAAGGGCATCCCGTTCCAGGGGAACTACTCGTCGTGGCTCGAGCAGAAGGAGGCCCGGCTCGGGGTCGAGGAAAAGCAGAACGCTGCTCGCCGCCGCACGCTACAGCGCGAGCTCGAGTGGGTGCGGATGAGCCCGACGGCGCGGCACGCGAAGTCGAAGGCGCGCCTCACCGCGTACGAGAAGCTGCTGGCCGAGGACCAGGCGGCGCGGCTCGACATCGTCGAGATCCACATCCCGGCCGGCCCCCGGCTCGGCGACGTGGTCGTCCGCGCGGAGCACGTGGAGAAGGGCTTCGGCGACCGCCTGCTGATGGAGGACCTCACGTTCGACCTGCCGCCTGGCGGGATCGTCGGCGTGATCGGCCCGAACGGCGCGGGCAAGACGACCCTCTTCCGGATGATCGCCGGCGAGGTCGAGGTCGAGGGCGGCACGCTCGAGGTCGGCGACACCGTCGAGCTCGCGTACGTCGACCAGTCGCGGAGCGCGCTCGACGGCAAGAACACGGTGTGGAAGGAGATCTCGGGAAACCAGGACGTGATCCAGCTCGGCAAGCGCGAGGTCAACTCGCGCCAGTACGTCTCGTGGTTCAACTTCCGCGGCGGCGACCAGCAGAAGCTCGTCAAAGACCTCTCGGGAGGAGAGCGGAACCGCGTCCACCTCGCCAAGCTGCTGCGCTCGGGCGGCAACCTGCTCCTGCTCGACGAGCCGACGAACGACCTCGACGTCGACACGCTCCGCGCGCTCGAGGAGGCGCTCCTCGACTTTGCCGGCTGCGCCGTCGTGATCTCGCACGACCGCTGGTTCCTCGACCGCGTGGCGACGCACATGCTCGCGTTCGAAGGCGACTCGCAGGTGACGTGGTTCGAGGGGTCCTACGCCGAGTACGCCGACTGGGTCCGCGAGACGCGCGGCCCCGAGGCCCTCGAGCCGCACCGCATCGCCTACAAGCCGCTCGTCCGCCCGTCGTAGCGGCTCACCCTCCGCGTCGGCGCCGTCCGGGGCGCGGGGCAGGCTTTCGCGGGTGCGCGTCGCGGTCGTCGATGTCGGCTCGAACACTGCGCGCGTGCTCGTGGCCGACGTCTTTCCGGACGGTCGCGTCGAGGCGGTCGAGGAGCGGCGCGAGCGGCTCGGCCTCGGTGCGGAGATCGCGGCGCGAGGGGCGTTGTCGCGCGACACGGTCGGCGTGGTGGCGCGGGCCTGCAAGGGGTACGCGAAGCTCGCGCGGGCACTCGGCGTGGAGCGTGCGGAGACGATCGTCACCGCTCCGGGTCGCCAGGGGCGTGAACCCCAGCGCCTGGTGTCCGCACTGTCCGACGCGACGAGGCTGCCGGTGCGTGTCCTCTCCTCCGACGAGGAGGGTCGTCTCTCGTACGTCGGAGCCGTCGCACGCGCCGCCTCCTCGCCCGGCCTCACGGCCGTGGTCGACGTCGGTGGCGGATCGACCGAGATCGTGCTCGGGGACAGGTGGCGCGGACCCGTCTGGATTCGCTCGATCGACCTCGGCTCGATCAGGCTGACGCGCCAGTACCTGCGCCGTGACCCGCCGGGAAGACGCGAGCTGCGGAGGGCGCGCGATGCCGTTCGCGACGGGACGGCGGGGCTCGAGCCGTCCCGCCCCGATCGCGCGCTCGCCACGGGCGGGAGCGCACGCGCGATAGCGAAGATCGTCGGCCCCGTCTTCGACGCCGAGGACGTCGAGTCGGCCGTCGACACGTTTACGCGTCGCTCGTCGGCCAAGGTCGCGCGTGCCGCGGGAATCCATCCCGTTCGCGCGGCGTCCGTGCTCGGCGGTGCGCTGCTCCTCTCGGAGACGAGCCGGCTGCTCGACCGCCCCCTCGAGCTCGCCCGCGGCGGGGTGCGCGAAGGCGCGGCGCTCGCGCTCGCCGGGGTTCAGTCGTCGGCTGCCGCCGCCTGACTCGGAGGTCTACGAGCGGGCGCGGCGGGCGCGGAGCTGGGCGCGGCGCATCATCGCCTCCTGATGTGCGTGCGCCTTCTTGGCCTTGGCCTCGCGATGCGTCCACTCGCCGTCGGCGCCGAGCTCCCAGGTGTTCCTCGTGTCGGCGAACGCGCTGTCGAGGATCGCGCCGATCTCGGCCTTCGCACGGGCGTTCTCGACGGGAGCGAGCACCTCGATCCGGCGGTCGAGGTTGCGCGGCATGAGGTCCGCGCTGCCCATGTAGACGTTCGTCTCGTCGCCGGCATCGAACCAGTAGACCCGGCTGTGCTCGAGGAACCGGTCGACGATCGACGTGACGCGGATCGTCTCCGAGAGACCCTTCACGCCGGGACGTAGCATGCAGATCGAGCGCGCCTGGATCTCGATCGGGACGCCGGCGGTCGAGGCCGTGTACAGCTCCTCGACGACCGTCGGGTCGACGAGCGCGTTCACCTTGAGCCGGATCCGCGCTGGCGCGCCGTCGGCGGCAGCCGCAGCCACCCGGCGGATCTCCTCCACGAGCCGGTCGCGCATGGTGAACGGCGCGACCAGCAGCTTGCGGAACAGCTGCGGGCGTCCGAAGCCGGTCACGTGGTTGAAGAGGTCGGCGACGTCCGCGGAGATCTCCTCGTCCGCGGTGAAGAGCCCGAGATCCTCGTAGACGCGCGCGGTGGACGCGTTGTAGTTCCCGGTGCCGATGTGGACGTAGCGCCGGAGGCCGCCCGGCTCGCGCCGCACGACGAGGGTCATCTTCGCGTGGATCTTGAGGTCGGGGAAGCCGTGGACGACGTGGACGCCCGCCTCCTCCATCTCGCGCGACCACTCGATGTTGCGGCGCTCGTCGAACCGCGCCTTCAGCTCGACGAGGCAGACCGACTGCTTGCCCTGCTCCGCGCACTCGATCAGCGACGAGACGAGCGACGACTCGTCGCTCGTGCGGTACACCGCCGTCTTGATCGCAATCACGTCGGGGTCGCGCGCCGCCGCCTCCGCGAACGCCTCGAAGCTCGCGCGGAACGAGTCGTACGGCTGCTGGACGAGGAGGTCACCGCGCCGGATCTCGTCGAACACCTCGGCGCCGCTCGCCGCGCGCGCCCAGCGCGGTGGGACGACCGGCGCCCACGCCGGCGGTTTCAGGTCGGGGCGGTCGAGTGCGACGAGCTCCCAGAGCTCCGACTGGTCGAGCAGGCCTTCGATCTCGTAGACCTGACCGGGTCGCACGTCGAGACCCTGGATCAGCCGGTCGCGCATATCGCGGGAGGCCGAGCGCGAGAGCTCCAGCCGCACGACGTCGCCGAAGCGCCGGCGTCGCAGCTCGGACTCGACTGCCTCGAGGAGGTCGTCCGCGTCGTCCGACAGCTCGAAGTCGGCGTCGCGCGTCACGCGGAAGAGCGCCCGCTCGGCGATCTCCATGCCCGGGAAGAGCATCGGCAGGAAGTGCGCGATGACCGACTCGAGCGGAACGAGGCGCTTCCCGACCGGCACGAACCGGTCGAGCACCTCGGGCACTTTCACGCGGGCGAACCGCTCTTCGCCGGTATCCGGGTCGACCGCGATCACGCCGAGCGAGAGCGAGAGCCCCGAGACATACGGGAATGGCTGGCCCGACCCGACTGCCAGCGGCGTGAGGATCGGGTAGACCTCGCGCTCGAAGAACTTGCGGAGCTTCTCGCGCTCCCGCTCGGAGCAGTCGTCGATCGTCGCGACGTCGATGCCTCGAGCGGCGAGCGCCGGCGCGAGGTCGCGCTTCCAGAGCTTTCCCTGGCGCGCGGTCAGCTCCGACACGCGCTCGCGGATCGCCTCGAGCGTCTGGCCGGCGCCGAGCCCGTCCGCCGAGCGCACCGGCACACCCGCCTCGTCGAGCTCGAGCAGGCCGGCGACGCGCACCATGAAGAACTCGTCGAGGCCCTGCGAGAAGATCGCCGCGAACTTCAGCCGCTCGAGGAGCGGCAGACGGTCGTCCTCGGCGAGCTCGAGCACGCGCGCGCCGAACTCGACCCACGACAGCTCGCGGTTGAGAAGACGTGAGGGGGCAGGCTCGGTGGCGGTCGCCATTGTCGGATCGTACGCTGGAACTTGGTGTCGGACTTCAGTCCGACACCTGACGCCCTACGGGGAGGTGGTTCGCAGGTGTCCGACTGAAGTCGGACACCTGGAGACCTCAACCGTCGGCACCCAACGCCTCGACGACGAGGGACTGAAACCAGGCGATCAGCTTCTCCGACTCCGGGAGCAGCGTCCCCGCCTCGAGGCCGCCGCTCGCGACGCCGCGCTGCACGTTCTCCACGAGCACGCGATCCTCCGCGCCGACCTGATCGTCGAGTGCGAGGTAGTCGGCGAGCCACTCGTCGTCCGTGTCGGGACCGACGAAGTAGTCGAGGAAGCGGTAGGTGCGGTCCGGGCCGCGCGGGATGACCGGGCCGATCGACAGGTTCGGCTTCCCGGGCATGACGTTCACGACCGTGCCGGGGAACAGGAGGTGGAACTGGCCGCGGGCGACCTCGCCCTCCGAATACGTGGAACCTGTGTCGGTGCCAGGCTGAATCCAGGCACCGACGCTGTTCTTCTTCGGCGGGCCGAACTGGCTCGCGACCCGGCCGCGCGCCTCGAGCCCGTAGGCGTCGGGCGAGACGTCGAGCACCTTCGAGAGGCTCGGGTGCGCGACCGCGCAGTGGTAGCACTCGAGGAAGTTCTCGACGCAGATCTTCCAGTTGCACGCGTACTCCTCGGACTCGGCCCGCGCGTGGAAGCGGAGCGCGCCCACGTCGATGCCGTCGGCGGCGAGAAGGTCGGGAAGCTCGCCGAGGTCGTCTGCGAGCGGCGCGGCCTCAGGATCCGCGTTGACGAAGACGAACGGCCCCCACGTGTCGACCGACACACCGACGAGACCGAGGCCGGACATGTCGAACCCGAGCTCGCGATCCGAGCGGGGCGCGCTTCGCAACGCGCCGTCGAGGCCGTAGGTCCACGCGTGGTACGGGCACTGGATCGTCTCGCGGCGCGCGTCGCCGTCGCAGAGGATGTGCCCGCGGTGGCGGCAGACGTTGACGAAGCCGCGGAGCTCGTCGTCCCGGCCGCGCGCGAGCAGGACGGGAAGCGATCCGGCCCAGGCCGTCGTCAGCTGCCCGGGCTCGGCGACCTGGTCGAGCCGGGCTGCGTACTGCCACGAGCGCGCGAAGATTCGCTCCTGCTCGAGGCGGAGGACGGCCGCGTCCGCGTACCAGTCGTATGGAAGCGTTCGGACTCCGGCGACGGCCGCCATCGCTCGCAATCTACCCCGGTGGAGGCCGCTGACCGCCTCGCTCCAGTCGATGTAAGGGTTCCCTTACACGCGACGTCGCAGATCTGTACTCTCCGCGCGTGCCCAACCGTATCCGGCTCTCGCTCCTGGTCGGCGTTGCCTGCCTCGCGATCGTCGCGGCGCTCGCGTCGACCGCCGCCGCGTCGCCCGCTCGGACAACTGCGACCGGCGCGCCGAACTACGCCGGCGTGAAGACCTACCTGCTTGCCCGCTCGAAGCAGCTCGTCATCCAGCTGGCCGGGATCCAGGCGCGCTCCGAGCGCTACTACGCGCTCGCGAAGAAGGAGCGGTTCTCGTATCCGAACCTGTGGCGGACGCACCGCGCCGAGGTCTCCTCGATCCTCCTCGGCCTGAAGCCGGCGTTCAGCCGCGCGCACAAGGCCTACGAGGAGGAGGAGGGGATCATCGCGGGGTCCCGTCGCTTGCGCAGTTCGACGTGATCATGGACTCGGGCACGAGCGCTGCGGACGACCCGCAGACCGTGGTGCCGTTCGACCTGACGCTTCCGAACGGGAAGGTCTTCGCGAAGCCGGGGAACTTCTTCCATGCGCTCCTCGAGCCGACCATCTGGGGCACGGACAGGCGGTTCGTCGCGCCGGGTGGCGTCGAGGCCGACCTCGACCGCGACGGCACGGTCGAGTTCGGCGACGTGCTGCCGGACGCGAACGTCCTAGTGGCGACGGCCAGGAGCTTCGTCTCGTACGCCAAGAAGAGCGACGCGGCCGCCCGTGCGTGGAAGCCGAACGCCTCCGACGTCCTCACGGCGCTCGTCGTGATGGTCCCGACCGTCGAGGGGTACTTCGGCGAGTGGAAGAGCTCGCGCGCGATCGCCGGGTCGGGTACGAAGGAGAAGGCGTTCGTCGCCCACTCGCGCCTGGTCGACGTGCACGGCATCCTCTGGAGCCTCCAGAACGTCTACAGGGGCGTGCGGCCGCTCGTCGCGAAGGCGGGCACCGCGCAGAGCGCGCGGATCGGCACGGCGCTCCAGCAGCTGACGCGGTTCGTGGACGAGATCTACGCGCAGGAGCGGGCCGGCAAGAAGTTCACGCCGAAGCAGGCAGATCTGCTGGGCGGCCAGGCCCAGCAGCGCGCAAACGCGATCGCAGGACAGATCTCGCAGGTCGCAGGCGTCCTCGGCATCGAGCTCAAGGCCTGAGTCGGGCGCGGACTGGACGAAGGTGAGGGAGGTGCGACGCTGCGGAAATGGGGCCGGAGGCGGTGCGCTTCTCGTCCTCGCCGTCGCCGCCCTCGTCGCGGCCCTCGTCGCCAGGCCTGCTTCCGCAGCGGACGGCGGCGCGCCGTGGCAGCAGTTCGACGCCCTCGACT
>Ga0070658_10003654_pt1 | contig 12597 bp, 22 predicted proteins | sample KBSC13metaG_FD_64664 | JGI IMG/M metagenome (GOLD analysis project Ga0070658, IMG submission 64664) | Corn rhizosphere microbial communities from Kellogg Biological Station, Michigan, USA - KBS C1-3 metaG | ecosystem: Host-associated > Plants > Roots > Rhizosphere > Soil ... | reverse complement strand
CTCGCCAACAATTGGTCGATCGGTTCGACCGAATACGGGACTGCTGAGTCCGAACCGGTGGACAAAGCCGCGGTCAACGCCCAGGCGCGGATCAGTCCACATTACGACCTAACTGAGGAACTAACCGCATAGCGGCGACCCGTGTGCCGGCTCCACCGATCACGGTCGTGCGTGGCTTTGGCCGAAATGGCGAAAAACTAAGCTACTATTCTTTGCTATCGGCCAGCAGGACTCGAACCTGCCACCGGACCGTTATGAGCGCAGCGGACCATCGGGAAGCCCGCATAAATGCTCGGCAAATAGAAGGCAGACATGTAGTTTCATCTGCGTTTGTTCACGGGGTTTCTGTGGGGTTTTAGTGGGAACGCATTTACGGAAGCGAGCGTCGGTCCCCTATCCATGTATCAAGCGCCTCGCACGCTTTGCCTGAATGCAGGTCCGTAATGATCTCGGATTTGCACCTCTATCTTACGCCTAGCCGCTAGTTTGCCGATGCTTGCATTTCGACCAACCGGGCACGACTCTTGTGAGTTCGGTCTCCAAAGGCCCCGGACGAGCACCCGAAACCAACCCGCAATCCGAAAACGACAGGTTTGAAGCGGCAGCAGATGAGACGTCTACGGGCGCCGGAGTCCCACAGCCATGAACGTAATGTTTTGCGGAATGTCGTAATCCGATCAGTTCGCGCGCCGTGCAAGATAGGATGCCGCGCGACTGCAGAACAGGCGCTTGACCACTGATCCTAAAGTGGGGAAGCAAAGCGATGCGTAGCTTGCTATACCGAGACGAGGCATCAAGCCTTGATCAGGAATTGGCACCGTGCCTCAACAACACAACAAACCCGATACTTTCAATGAACGTTTTGCCCGTGCGGTTCAGCAAAATCTGGATCACGCAAATAAGCTTGTCCCGGGCCCCAAACGCGATGCCTTGCTCGCGAAAATCCGCCAGCTCGAAATGGCGGCAGATCTGGGCTTTAAAACCCCCACCAAAGCCGATACCTAGGCTGCTTGCGATGCGCGCTGGATGTGCCGCCCGTAAAGACCGAGCACGCTGGCAGTCGAATTTCAATCCGCAGTCCGTAACCGTCGCATCGTAAACTGGATTTCGCCGTCCGGCAGCTCCCGCCAGCTTTCGACTCCCGACATGTATGCTGCGGCCGGCCAGCGATCGAGGAACGCCCTCGCCGCCTGGCGAGCGTCAGTACGAGGCAAAGTGAAGGTTTCTCGCACGAAACCGTCGTCGTCCCGCCCGAGCTTGCGCGAGCGCATCCGCTGGGCGAGTTCACGAGGCGACTTCGGTGCAGACACGGCTGATACTCGTCACTGGCGATTCTCATTATTTGGCGGCCGGGCTTTGACTTGGCAACGCCCCGATAAGCTGTACGTGCCGAGAGTTCCAACGCATCATCTAGGACGATTTGCCTATCGACCCGTCATCGGCTTTGATACGCGCATGTCACCTCGTGTCATCCAGATGCCTCTCTCCGGCGGCGACCGTAAGCACTACGTTCGTGAGCGCGTCGAAGAATTGCACCGCGGCCTCGTGCGCAAGGCGGCCGCGGCTTACGCGACGGCCGAGGACTATCTGCGGCTGGCGCACTACATTGCGTGCGAGGAATGGAACGCGCGACAGTTTCTCGGCGGTGATGCTGATCCATCGCCGCAGATCTGGCACGCGGTCGCCGCCGGCTGCACGTTGCTCGAGGCGCGATGCCCGCAATGCCGGACCACCCGATACGTGAATCTGACTGAGGTGATTTGGCCGCGCGACAAGCCGGTGCACACCTTGCGCGGCGTGCTGTATTGCGAGCCTTGCCGAGCCGCGTCGGGCCGGAAATCGCGGCCCGACCTCGTCGCGCTCTGTATGCCGGCGCCGACGGATCAGCCGCCCGTCGCGGCGCGTGCAGCCAAGAGGACATGATGCGGAAAATCCTTCCGATAGTCGCGATGGTCGCCATCGCCGCCACCGCGACGGCCCAGCAGCCCAAGACCGTGCGAACCGTTCCGATCCAGCCCGCGCCGATCGGGGAAGGCGCGCTCTATGTGGTCGCCGATGATGGAGCGGTGCAAATCGACTGGAACGCCGTCGAGCGTCTCGCGACCACGCAGTCCGACCGCACCCGGCTGCCAATCGCCCGGCTGATGCTCGCCATCCGTGATCGGACCTGGCAGCCGATGAACTGAGGCCGACGCCATGTGCAACCTCTATTCGATGACGCGCAACCAGGACGCCATTCGTCGGCTGTTCAAGGTGACAAAAGACAGCGCCGGCAACCTGCCGTCGTTCCCGTCGATCTTCCCGAACAATCTGGCGCCGGTTGTCCGCAGTGCCGGCGATAAACGCGAGTTGCTCGATGCATTGGGGAATGCCCAACCCGCCGCAGTTTGGTGGCTACAACACCAATATCCGCAATGTCGCGTCGCCGCACTGGCGCCGCTGGATGAAACCGGAAAGCCGGTGCCTGGTGCCGGTGACGAGCTTTTCCGAGTATGCGCCCGAACCAAATCCCGCAACCGGGAAAAAGGACATCGTCTGGTTCTCGATCGACGACAGCCGGCCGCTGTTTGCGTTCGCCGGGATCTGGACCGAATGGGACGGCGCCCGCGGCCCGAAGTCGAAGCCAACCGTCGCCGGCAACTATGCGTTCCTGACGACCGAGCCGAATGCCGTGGTCGGGCCGATCCACCAAAAGGCGATGCCGGTGATCCTGCGCGAGGACGATTGGGAGACCTGGCTCACCGCGGACGCCAAGGATGCGGGCAAGCTGCAAAGGCCGTGGCCGGATGACAAATTACAAATCGTAGCGCGTGGGCCAGCAAAGAGCGACCAGCACCCAGATCGATGTCTAGAGGGAGGTGATCCATGAAGGACGCTAAGGCCTGGCTAGACCTGGCGGACCACCTAGCAGTACGAGCTTGCCTTCCGGAATCCGGCCACGCCAAATCCAAACCAGCATTTCTGGCTTAGACGCAAGCCAGCACTACATCGTTGGCGTCCGGTCATCGACCATGCGCAAGCGCGTGTTTCCGCATGGAACGTGGCTTTTTGACAAAAAGACCTCGCGAAGCCGGTCTCTCTGGCTGTCTGCTTTCCTATTGCAACCCGACTGGACCGGAGAACGCGCCGTCGCTGCCGTTAGCTTGGACCTTGTTGGTGCCATAGGAGAGCAGCGTGCCGCCGCCTGAGAAACTTAATCCTATACCGTTGCCAGTGATCGTGCTGTCGCCGGCCCGCACTATAACATTTGGTCCAATCGAACGGATGCCAAAGGCGTTGTTGACCAATTTGGTATTTGTGACCATTACCCCGATGGGTGCGCCGCCCGAAGGCGTGACAGCGAGAACGCCGTCCCGGCTGTTGCCAGATGCCACGCTGTCGCTAATCGTCATGTTGATGCCGCCGCTGCTGCCAGTGCCATCGGCGACGATGCCGAAGACATTTTTCGCCACCGTTACACGGTTGAGGGCCACTTGGGCGGTGCCACCCGATTGGGGGCTAACCACGATGGCGCCGCCGATCGAGCCGAGGATGGGGGTCCCGCTGTTCTTGACAATGGTGTCGGTCACAAAGAGATGAGCGCCCGGCACTGAGGGCCTGAATTTGATTCCAACATAGGGAGAATTATGTGAAAGATTCTGGATCACACAATTCTCGATATGCAGCGCCGCGCCACTTTGAAAATCGATGCTGGTGCCGGCGATGCCGCTGTTGTTGTTGAATGACAGATTGCGAATTGTCACGATAATGCCGGTTCCATTGATGACGAAGGATCCGGTATGAACCGCGCCCATGTCTGCGCAGTCGATCGTGACCGAGATGGCGATGGTGGTCAAGTTACCCGGGACTCCGAAGGGGCCCGAATCGAGACAGTGGATCTCGCCTTCCTCGAGCGTCACGTCATGGGCAGCCTGAAAGTTGCCGCACGGGGCCGCTCGGGTGCAAATCGTGCTGGTGCCTGTGGAAGACACGAAGCTTATGGAATTGAACGCCTGCGCTGGCCCCGCCAGCAGCAAGGCAACGAGCATTGAAGCAAGAGCCGTCAAAAATGGTGTAATATTTTTCATGGCGTCGCCCTTCAATTAATTCGCGAAAAATTGCTCGCCTTCCCGGAGGGAGGCTCGGGCAAGTTTAGCTAAGGACCCGGGAAGTGATAGGGGCATGATCACGATAGGCGTCATCCTGATGACGTCGGGCCAACCCGTGACCTGGAAGGCGCCGACGCGCTGCAGCAATGCGCGGCGCCGAAGCGAATCCCCGCGCCGTTGGCGCGGAGGATGATGTTGAGCAACAAATGGCGTTGGCGATTCCACCGCCATATGCCGGGTGGCGCTGATCCTCGCCGGATATGGGTGACTGCCTTCGGCGAAATTCGAAGCTAGGCCCGCCAATCCTTTGGCTTTCATTTCAGCCTGTAAGCCTCACTGGCGAAAGTCCTCTCCGGTGACAGCGACGGCATCGCGTGAAAACCAAAGGTTTCTTCCAGAGCGTCAGCGCCGGTCGCCGTCGCACCGCTTCCAGCGATGCCAGCACCAGTCACTGAAACAACCCCTGCGCCCGAGAAGCAATGACCCGACGGGCAGACAGGACATATGGCCGCGCCCGACCGAAACGATCGCGGATCAGCCCTCGCGAAAGCTGCCTATATGTCTGGTAGAGGCTTGGCGAACGCCGGCGCGATGCGGCGATTGCGACGGTGCATTGAGGTGGTCCCTAGCCGCCGCGAGGTCGTTTTACGCGGCGTTGGTGGCTTTTGGAATGATTTGGTACCGAGCCTTGTCTTGGCCCTCCCGACGAGGCCGCCTTGACGCTCTTTCGCAACGCATCCTTCAAATCAATCGGAACGTTATGTTTCTGGAGCAGATCCGCGAACGCTTCGTCGGCCAATTCCTGAAACGTTGCCATCCGTGAACGGCCAAGCTCGTTGAGTTTGCTGAGAGTATCTTCGTCAAAGGCGATCAGCTTACCGGGCATGGTTCGACCTTTGGCTTACTGCATCCCATACTCTCACGACCGCTTTACACGATCCGGCCGTTCAGGGCGTTGCTTCTTGTCGTCCCATACTTGGTCGTCAGGCTGAGGCGTCGGCCCGGCGCCACCTTGTTGTCCACCGTGTTTGCCGCCTTGATCCTGAACACCAGGCAAGTCGTTTTCATTTTTCGATTTGTGCACCATGGCTCATCCCGCCTTGCGCTGTCGCGTGGAGGTTTTGACGAGCTTCTTTGCCTCGTCCTTTGATGCTTTCTTGCCGGCAATAGGTAACAGCATTTCCTTTTGGCCAGCCGCCGCTTTCCGTGGCTTCTTTCCCCTTGCTGCCGCGGGAGCCTTCGTCCCGCTGCCGATGCTGCGCTTGAGCGCGTCCATCAGATCGACGACGTTCTCGCCGCGCGGCCGCGGCTTGGCAGCGATGGTCTTACCATTCCGTTTCTGATTGATCAGATCCGTCAGTGCCGCCTCATAGTGGTCCTCGAACTTGCCGGGTTCAAATTCTGCGGTCTTTTGCTGGACGATGTGCTTGGCCAAATCCAGCATATCCTTGGTGACCTTCACATCCTGAATGTCGTCGAAATACTCGTCCTCGTTGCGCACCTCATAAGGATAGCGCAGCAGCGTCCCCATTAGACCTTTCTTCATCGGCTCCAACGCGATGATGTGCTCGCGGTTGGTCAACACCAGACGACCGATCGCGACCATGTTCATGCTGCGGATGGTCTCGCGGATCACCGCATAGGCGTCGTGGCCGACCTTGCCATCGGGCACGAGATAATAGGGCCGAATGACGTAGCGCTGATCGATGTCGGCGCGCGGCACAAATTCGTCGATCTCGATGGTGCGCGTGCTTTCCAGTGCGATGTTTTCCAGTTCGTCCTTGTCGATCTCGATGTAGGTGTCCGTATCAACCTTGTAGCCCTTCATGATGTCATCGGCATTGACCTCTTCGCCGGTCTCGGCGTCGACCTTGAGGAACTTGATCCGATGACCGGTCTTGCGGTTGATCTGGTTAAAACTGATTTTCTCGGATTCAGACGTGGCAGGAAACAACGCGACCGGGCAGGTCACGAGGGAAAGGCGCAAAAAGCCCTTCCAGTTGGCGCGCGGGGCCATGAGGATACTCCGGAACTGACGCAACAGAACCAGGAATCAAGCGTCGATCTGACGATTGGTTCCGGGAGCAAGTCTCTTTGGCCAAAAGAGAAACCCGCCTTTTGGCGGGTTAGTCAGTGAGGATAGCGACCTGACCGACCAAACAGGCCAGGCGGAGGCTTAATCACTTCATGTCGACGATGTTCCGCGAACGCTTAGGAACCTACCAGGTAAGTTCGTGTTGATCGGGCGTGGTAAAAGGGAGGTTCAGATGGCACTCGCTGACAATGAAACCGCCGACCTGATCGGCAGCGACAAGGTAGAAGGTACGGCGGTCTACGGTGTTGGCCGAACTCAGATTGGCTCGATTGAGCGGGTAATGATTGACAAGCGGAGCGGCAAGGTGGCTTACGCCGTGCTCAGCTTCGGTGGCTTTCTCGGCATTGGTGACGATCACTATCCGCTGCCTTGGCAATCGCTCGATTATGCACGCGAGGCGTGAACGATTACTACGGCGTGCCCTTCGTCTAACGCAAGCCCGGGAAGCCGCGAAGAATCAATCGCAAACCGCATCACGCTGCTTCGCGACAGCAACGGGGATGGCGTGCCCGACATGCAGTCGGTGTTCCTCGACCATATGAATTCGCCGTTCGGTGTGGCACTGGTCGGCAACGACCTTTACGTCGCCAACACCGATGCCATCGTCAAATATCCGTACAAGACCGGCGAGACCAAAATCACGGTGCCCGGAGAAACCTTGACGCCGCTGCCGGGTGGGCCGATCGACCACCACTGGACCAAGAGCCTTGCCGCCAGCCCGGATGGTTCGAAACTCTATGTTGGTGTCGGCTCCAACAGCAACATCACCGAAAACGGGATGGAGGCCGAGAAGAATCGCGCCGACATTCTGGAAATCGATCGTGCGAGCGGGCGGTTTCGCGTCTTTGCAAGCGGACTCCGCAACCCCAACGGGTTGAGCTTTGAACCGCAAAGCGGTGCGCTATGGACCGTCGTCAATGAGCGCGACGAGCTCGGTCCCGATCTGGTGCCGGATTATATGACCTCCGTGAAAGATGGCGCATTCTACGGCTGGCCCTACAGCTATTACGGTCAGCATGTCGACCCGCGCGTGCAGCCGCAACGGCCTGACCTCGTGGCGAAAGCCATTCCGCCCGACTACGCGCTGAGTTCGCACGTCGCGCCGCTCGGGATGACGTTTTATACGGCGGAAAATCTTCCTCAGGCCTACCGCGGCGGAGCATTCGTTGGCGAGCACGGGAGCTGGAATCGGCCGAATCCCAACGGCTACAAGGTGATCTTCATTCCCTTCGCCGACAGAAAACCCAACGGTGAGCCTCGCGACGTCGTTACGGGCTTCCTGAACAACGAGAGTCAGGCTCGAGGGAGGCCGGTAGGACTTGCCGTCGATAAAACCGGCGCGCTGCTTGTCGCGGACGATGTCGGAAATACTGTTTGGCGAGTGATCGGTGACACTTCGTACGGAAAATCGGCGTCAGCGCAATAGCCGTTGGCGATTTCCACGGCGGAAACCAGAAACGTCGTCCACATAGAGGAGCCGACTGGCCAACTTTGCGGGCGGCAAGACGCAGGTTGCACCGGCCGGCTAGCGGCCTATCCCATCAATGGCATATGCCCCTTGCGAACGTGGAGCTTCTCACGATCCGTCCTGCGCTGATTTCTGTGAATGCTTATCGATTTTGACCATTCAATTGTTGCACGCGCCAATACACGGCTGATGCGAAAGAAGGCAACCGTTCCATTCCCTCTAAGCTCAGCCCGAAGATCGGTGAACAGAAATTTCCCTCGCTCGGCTCAAATTGCAGCCGCGGGGCGCTGGCTAATGTGGCACTTACTTGTGTTTCGCTTCGGGATATGGACACCGATCGGCGTCGTCACCATTGGGCATAAATCAAATCAAGACTTGAGACTAAAAACGTCGATCAGCTTTCGGCGAATTCCGCAGAGTTGAAAAGATGGATTTTCACTCGGCGCAGACTGATTGCAGTCAAAAGGATCTCACTCCTGCCGATCTCCGTTCTGTCCAAGTAGAAAGCATCGCAGCTTGGTTAGCCGAATGACTCCGGCTGACGCTGCGGCAGTGAGGCCGCTAGTTCTGGCACTATTTATTGTACGACGTTCCATCGCTAAACGAAGACGAGCCCATGCCACCGCCGTGAGCCGGCCGACGACAGCCACGAAACATGTGACCGCGAAAATTGCCAATGCGAAGGCAGTGCCTGAAGGCAACTCTTTATGAAGAATGAACTTTCCGACGGCTTGAGCAAGGTCCCCGCAGTTACGCTCGGATTCTGGATCATCAAGATCCTCGCGACGACGCTTGGCGAGACCGGTGGCGATGCCGTCACGATGACCGTTTTCCACGCAGACACCAATGCTCATAACGGCGGGTATCTGATCGGCACCGGAATATTTCTCGCCATATTCATTGCGGCGGTTGCAGTCCAGATCTCAACAAAACAATTCAGCGCCTGGGTCTATTGGTTCGCCATCGTGGCATCCACGACGGTTGGCACAGCCATGGCGGACTTCTTCGACCGCTCCTTGGGGATTAGCTATACCGGTGGCGCTTCGATTCTCTTTCTTCTTGTATTGGCTTCGCTTGCGCTCTGGTACTTTGCCACGGGAACCGTAGACGTTATGACCGTCGCACCTCCAAAAGTCGAAGTGTTCTACTGGGTGACGATTACGTTCTCCCAGACGCTCGGCACTGCTCTTGGCGATTGGCTCGCTGATACCGGAGGGCTCGGCTATGAGGGCGGGGCGATCGTTTTCGGAGCAGCGCTGGTAATTATCGCAGGGCTCTATTACTGGACAAAAGTATCGCACGTGCTTTTGTTCTGGGCGGCATTTATCCTGACGCGACCGCTCGGGGCCACCATCGGTGACTTCCTCGATAAACCGATCAGTCACGGCGGTGTTAATTTGAGCAGGCCGCTTGCTTCGGCGGTTCTGGCGGCCGCCATCATCGGCTTGATTCTGCTTTTGCCGCAGCGCGCGGGTCGGCATCCTGCATGAGCCCCGGAACGTTTTGCTTGTTGGCAATGATTGGTTGATTTTCGTGCAACCGATCATTCGGAGAATGAGTTAGAAAAGATAGCAATTACGGCGGTGCTTGCCGCCGCCCTGGCGCTCAGAGCGGTTCAAACTTATTCGCCCAAGGCGGGGTGCGGTGGAGGCGCCAACGGATCGGCGTCCGGGATCGGAGCGATCGTCTCGGGCTCCATTTTACGATGATGGACAAGTGATCGAACAAAACTTTGCTATATCTTCGGTGCGAGACGTTGGTTTTCTGGATTGCCAGCTTCAAAGTATCAGCATGAGTGGTCCGGTCGTGCTTTCGGTGGTTGAAGAGGCCAATGCGACGCCGTACTTTTCAAAGCAATCGAAATCTGAGGTTTACCTATGAATGTCGTGAAAGTTCGGACTCGCGAAGCTGGGTTGCGGCCTCGCCGAACAAAGATGGAAATTCCGGGGTGGGCGGGCCAGCGTGAGCCTCGTGCCGATGGAAATCACGAATACGTCTGGCATTGCTTGCCTTTTTCTGAGGGGGCGCAGTACGGGATTGAAATTTTCTATCCTTACAAAAATGAACTGCGCGTCAGCCGAAGAGAGAGTCGTTTGATATTCGACGGTGATTTCGGCCCGTCACCCGACGAAGGTTTGCAATGGCCGCCGTTCCGGGCTTTCGGTGAAAATTTCTACACCTACCAAATTCTTCTCGATTTAAAAGTTGATGCAGGATGGGCAATTCGCACCGAGCCGCATCCACGTTTTTATTCAGATCTAACCAACACCGTCCCTATCGCGGTTCCGGCACTGATACGCAACTGGTGGCCGATGATGTTTTTTATTGTCTTCAAGTCGCCGCCCGAAGGGATGACTCACATTTTCAGGCCTGACGAGCCCTTCGCGCAGGTTATCATTGTGCCCGAGGAAGCCAATTTCATCCTGGAGGATATGAGCGAAGACGAGTGCGCGGAACGGGAGCTGCAAGCGCGACGAATTCACGAGAGTCGTAACACGTTATCAGCCGAGACTCATTGGACTTCGGCTTCAGGTACGGCGTTCGACGGAACCTATCGCAACATCCTGCGCGCGGCTAAGGCCCAATCCCGAGAGGAAAAAAAATAGATCGGGCATAATCCCTGCCGGATCTATCCGGGTTTAATCGTCGTCGCGGTACCGTCGGTAATAGCTGTGACGGTGATGGTGATGGTGGTGGTGCCTGTAGCCCCGGGGAATAACCACCACCCGGGGCTCGGCCCGGAAACGCCTGTAAGCGTGATGATGGTGATGATGATGGTGGTGGTGCTCGACGAAAAACTGTGCCAGCTGTACGTTTGGCTCCGTGCTATCCGCTGCCCGATCGAGCGCTTCTAGTGTTGCGGTGGCATTCGGAATGGGCTTGAGAAGATCGGCATAAGAATGAGCTTGAAGAGCATCTGTTGCATTGACGGGGGTCGCCTGCGCCGTGCCCATCGAAGCCAAGGCTCCAAACGCACCCAGCAGACCTGCTAGTTTATGATCCATATCGATCTCCTAATCCCGGCACATCCGGGTCTGATCTTAACCAATGGCGACCGCAGAGGTTCCGCTTCACGGCGAAGAGACCCGAAGATATTACTTTGCGAAGGGATCGACGTGAAATTCGGTTCTATTGAACTAAGCTCGGCTTTGACCGGGATCAAGCCGCGCACGCAGATACGGAGATGCCCGAATGTCCGCCACCGAAATCGCAGCGCGTCATGTCGCTTCGGCCATCACGGAGGCAGAGGCCGCGGGTCTCGATGCCGATACCGTTTGCCGTGCGATGCTGGGTCGCGTCGTCGCGCAATATCTGGAGTCGCGAGGCGTAGCTGACGTCCAGTCCGAGCTTCGCTTTATCGCCGACAACTGCGATCCCGACACAGACTTCGCATTCATGCGCCCATAGCCGCGGATCGCACGACGTCTCGGTTGGCGCTATCCGACACGACCGCGACTCCTCTGACCAGCACTGAATCGCGGGCCGATTTTGTTAGGTCCGCATTTGATGGTATCCTGTTCGGAAGGAATAGGAGCCGCAGATGCTGGCTGACATGATAGCCGAGATCGATGCTCGAAATGAGGTTCGCCGTGAGGCTGGCTTGCCCCTGCTTTCGGTCACAGCCGAATTGAGGCCGTTCCTTCTCGAAGAAGGCTTCGAACTCGTCCTGTCGCTGATGAGTTTTCGACCGCGGGTCATCGGTCATCCGATGCACAGCAGCCGATATCGACGGATGGTTTGCGCGACCTGTTGGGACAGGGGAAGGGCAACACCGGTGACTTGCAGAACATTCAGAGCGGAAGCCGCACGACGGCCATAGGCGACGTCGGCTCATTCATAGCCCGCCGGGTTTGTCGGTGGACTATGAACTGATATCTTGGGTTGTCGCTCGTTACTTAGAATTGCATTTTCCGCACTATCACGGATGCAATTTTCAGTCGTCGGAATAGCTGTTAGGCCCTCCACTATTCCGAATGCAGCATGACGCTTGAAGCGAAAGCAACGGCATATCAAGTGCGGATGCGTGTAATGGCTCCAGCGATGATTTGCATCAGCACGCCAACGGTCCAACCCAGCATGATTATCGTCGTCCAAAGGATGTGCGGATTTTCATGCCTTGACGGTCTGCAACGTCGGCGAAATGCGGGCTACGACAAAATCGTTGAGGTTGGTGCCGTCGATGGTGGGAAGCGTGACCTGACCACTTCCAAATTGGGTCAGCCGGTATTCGGCCCGCAACGAGATGGCGCTGGTCAACTTGGTCTCGACCCCGCGCCGACAAAGCCTCCCGCGATTTTCGGAACACCCGCCGCGAACGTCATTGTTGTGTTTCGGCGTGGGGTTTGGACGCCGACCGGCGCCGGGGTCACCGTTGTCACGCCAATAAAATCAAGACTTTAGATTCGCGCGTGCGACGATTGAGGGGTCAAAATTCGATCAGCATTCACACCTCGGCAAGCCTGAGTGCTCTTGATCCGAACCCTGGCATCGGCATCACGCCGCGCGGCCAGTTCCGGGCGTGCCAACAGATGGCGCGCGGTCATTTTTGATCCGGTAGACGCGACCGGCGTCACCCGCTTCAGAGATGAGGTTGAGGCCGAGCTTTTTACGAACAACGCCCGCGAGGAATCCGCGTACCGAATGAGGCTGCCAACCGGTCGCACCAGCCATCGTAGCGATCGTCGCACCCGCTGGTGCCCGCAGCATGGTAATCACACCGGCTTGTTTGCTATCAGCTCGCAGCTTGCCAACCAACTTCGGCGCATCCATCGGAGACTGCGTTTTTTGTTTGCTCTCAGAGGCTTTATGCGCCGTATGTCGCGCAGCAACATTGCGCAGCCTCGGCTTGCTCTTTTTGGATCGAGAGGTGGCGCTGCGCTTTGAAACAGTCTTTGTCATCGGGACCTTCTCCGGTTCAGGCAGCGACCATCGCCGCCACCACCGAA
>Ga0070658_10003653_pt1 | contig 12599 bp, 9 predicted proteins | sample KBSC13metaG_FD_64664 | JGI IMG/M metagenome (GOLD analysis project Ga0070658, IMG submission 64664) | Corn rhizosphere microbial communities from Kellogg Biological Station, Michigan, USA - KBS C1-3 metaG | ecosystem: Host-associated > Plants > Roots > Rhizosphere > Soil ... | reverse complement strand
AAGCTGGCTCGCAGGAGTTTTTGCGTGTACGGATGGGCCGGTTTGGAGAAAATCCTTTCCGTGTCCCCTGTTTCCACTATCGCCCCGTTTTGCATGACGACGACGCGGTGCGCCATCGCGCCGATCACCGCCAAGTCGTGACTGATGAACACGAATCCGAGATTGTATTTGTGCTGCAGTGCGGTAAGCAGCGTGAGCACCTGCTGCTGAATAGAGACGTCGAGCGCGCTGGTCGGTTCATCGAGCACCAGCAAGCGCGGCTCGAGCACGAGCGCGCGGGCGATGGCAATGCGCTGGCGCTGCCCGCCCGAAAATTCGTGCGGATAGCGCGCGAGGGCCGTTCGATCCATCCCCACTTCGTGTAGAACGGCGATCACTTTTTCGCGTCGCGCCGCCGCGTCGAACTGCGGGCGGTGCAATGCAAGCCCCTCGCCGACAATGCGCTCGATCGTCTGGCGCGGAGACAGCGAACTGAAGGGATCTTGAAAAACCACCTGCATATTCGAGCGCAGAACCGTCTTTTCACGTCCCCCGTAGCTCGCTAGCGGCCGCCCCTGAAATTCGATCGAGCCTTGCGCGGCACGCTGCAATCCAAGCAATGCCATCGCGAGCGTCGATTTGCCCGAGCCCGATTCGCCCACGACGCCGAGCGTCTCGCCCTGTCTCACGCTTAGCGTGGCGCTGGACACGGCCTCGAAACGGGCCGAACGGAACCACCCGCGCACGCCGGGCACCTTCGCCGGGAACGACACCGACACGTCGCGCGCCTCGAGCAGCACCGGGGCGATCGGCAGTACCGGGATAACGTGCCGCTGCGGGCGGCTCGCGATGAGCCGCTGCGTGTAGGGGTGCTGCGGCGCCTTGAAGATTTGCTCGACGGGACCACTCTCGACGAGCACGCCCCGCTCCATCACCGCGACGCGCTGCGCGAAGCGCCGCACGAGATTGAGATCGTGTGTGATCAAAAGCACCGCCATGCCGCGCTTTTGCGCTTCGTCGCGCTGGATTTCCAGCAGCAGATCGACGATCTGCGCGCGGATCGTGACATCGAGCGCCGTGGTCGGCTCATCGGCCAGCAACAGCCGCGGACGGCAAGCCAGCGCCATCGCAATCATGGCCCGCTGGCGTTGGCCGCCCGAGAGTTGATGCGGGTAGCTAAGCACGCGCTTATGCGGTTCGGTCACGCCCGTGCGCGCCAACAACTCGACGGCACGCAAGCGACCCTGCTGCGGCGATACCCCCTCGTGCGCAACGATCGTTTCGGCAATCTGCTCGCCGACGGTAAAAAGCGGATTGAGCGCGGTCATCGGCTCTTGGAAGATCATCGCGATCTGCGAGCCGCGCAGGCCCTGCATCGCCCGTTCGCTCTTGCCGAGCAGATCTTCGCCCGCAAAGCGCACGGCTCCGCTCACTTGCGCATCGCGCAGCAGCCGCAGCACCGCGAGCGCGGTCACGCTTTTGCCGGACCCCGATTCGCCGACGAGCGCGACACGCTCGCCCTGCCCAATCGCGAGCGTCAGGTCTTCGACGGCAACCGTGTCGCCGAATGCCACGCGCAGATGCTCGAGCGCCAGCAGCGGCTCACCGAGCGCCGCGGCACCGGCGTGGTGCCCCCCCGAGGTAACCGAAGCGGCGGTCATTGATTGCCTCCGGCGCGCATCGCATCGCTAAGGCGCGTATCGAGCGCGTTGCGCAGCGCATCGCCCATAAACGTCAAGAGCAGGAGCGTCGCGACGAGCACGCCGAAGGTCGAGAGCGAAATCCACCAGGCATCGAGATTCGCCTTGCCCTGCGCGAGCAACTCACCAAGGCTGGGCGTCGGCGGCGGCACGCCCAGGCCGAGAAAGTCGAGGCTCGTGAGCGCGAGAATCGAGCCGCTCATGCGGAACGGCAGGAAGGTGATGACGGGCGTCATGCTGTTGGGCAGCACGTGGCGCCAAATGATCTGCCAGTTCGACAGCCCCATGGCGCGCGCCGCACGCACGTAGTCTTGGGTGCGATTGCGCAGGCACTCGGCGCGGACGTAGTCGGACAATCCGATCCAGCCGAACAAGGAGAGCAAAACAACGAGCAGCACCAGGCTCGGCTCGAAGATCGACGCGAAAATGATCAGTAGATAGAGTTCCGGCAACGCACTCCAAATTTCGATCAACCGCTGCCCCACGATATCGATGCGCCCGCCGAAATAGCCCTGCACCGCGCCCGCGAGGATACCGAGCACGCTGCCGATCAGTGTCAGCACTAGCGCGAATTCGACCGACACGCGAAAGCCGTACAACAGCCGCGCGAACACATCGCGCCCCTGCGCATCGGTGCCGAGCCAATTCTCGTGCGAAGGAGGCGCGGGGTTGGGTTCGCGCGAGAAGTAATTGAGCGTGTCGTAGTAATAGTGATTCGGCGGATAGATCGCGAAGTTGCCGGGCAGCGCGAAGCGGCGCCGCACGAACGGATCGAGATAATCGGCCGGCGTGGGGAAATCGCCGCCAAAGGCCGTTTCCGCATAAGTTTTCGCAATCGGAAAATAGAAATGCCCGTCATAACGCACGACGAGCGGCTTGTCGTTCGACCATAGCGGTCCGGCCAGACTCGCGGCGAATGCAACGACGAACAGCACGAGGCTCCAATAGCCGAGACGCTGGGCCTTGAAGCGCCGCCAGACGCGGCGCATCGGGGAGGGTGACGCGAGCACGCTCGGCAGCTCGCTGCGCCGTTGCGCATCGGCGCCGGTACGAGGGCGAACTTGACTCAACGTTAGCGCTCCAGTTGTTCGAATTGAATGCGCGGATCGACCCAGACATAGCAGAGGTCCGACAGCAGCTTCGTCGCAAGCCCGATCAGCGTGAAAATGTACAGCGTGCCGAGCACGACGGGATAGTCGCGGCGCACCACCGACTCGTACGAGAGCAGCCCGAGCCCATCGAGCGAAAACAGCGTCTCGATCAACAGGCTGCCCGTGAAGAACGCACCGATGAACGCCGCGGGAAAGCCGACGACGAGCGGCAGCATCGCGTTGCGAAACACGTGCTTCCAGAGCACGCGTTGCTCGCCCAACCCTTTGGCGCGCGCCGTCAGCACATACTGCTTTTTGATCTCGTCGAGAAAGGCGTTCTTCGTGAGCATCGTGACGACGGCGAAGCTGCCCACAACCGATGCCGTCACGGGCAGCGCGATATGCCAGAGGTAGTCGACGATCTTGCCGCCGAGGCTCAGCTGCGCAAAATTGTCGGACACCAAACCGCGCAGCGGAAAGATCTGCAGAAACGAGCCGCCGCCGAACAGGACAAGCAGCAGCACACCCAGCACGAAGCCCGGAATCGCGTAGCCGACGAGCACGACAAGGCTCGTTGCGACGTCGAACGGCGAGCCGTTGCGCACGGCCTTGGCAATGCCGAGCGGCACGGAAATCAAGTAGGTGAGGAAGAACGTCCATAAACCGATGCTGATCGACACCGGTAGCTTGGAGACGACGAGCGACCAGACGCTTTGATGATGGAAGTAGCTCTGCCCGAGATCGAAGCGCGCAAAACGCGACAGCATCAGCCCATAGCGCGTGAGCGGCGGCTTGTCAAAGCCGTACAGCGCCTTGATCTGAGCGAGCTGCCGCTCATCGATGCCCGAATGCGCACGCAAGCCGAACGGCATATGCTGCCCGTCTTGCGTCCCTTTGCGCAATTCGTAGGCCGCTTGCTCGACGGGCCCGCCCGGCACGAACTGGATCACGGCGAACGTCACCGTCAGTACGCCGATGAGCGTCGGAATCATCAGCAGCAGTCGCTTGAGAATGTAGCTCCACATAATCGGGTACCCGTGGATGAGCGAGGTGCAATCGATTAACGGCCGGCGCGCGTGGCGCCGCCCTCGTCTTCAATGCGGCGCGGCCTGGCTTGGGCTCGCCGATGAAGGCGCGAGCCACCACGTCGAGACGATCCAGTCTTCCGCCGAATAGTACAGCGGCAGGGTCGCGGGATAACGCAGCGTGCGCTTGTAGGCGATGCGATGGGTCGTGCTGTACCAGTGCGGCACGACGTAATAGCCGTGCATCAGCACGCGATCCAACGCACGCGCCGCGTCGACGAGCTGCTCGCGCGTCTGCGCACGCACGAGCGTATGCAAGATCGAGTCGACGGCCGGCGATTTGAGCCCCATTAGGTTGTCCGAGCCGTGCTCGTCGGCCGATTTACTGTCGAAGCGCGCGATCTCCTCCGTCCCGGGTACCTGCACCTCGGGATAGCGCAACGAAGTCATGTCGAAGTCGAACGCGTCGAAGCGCTTTTGAATCACCGCGAAATCCGCTGTGCGGAACGTCGCTTCGATGCCGAGCTTTTTCAAGTTGCGAATGTAGACGCTTGCGACAGGCGCCATCGACGCTCCCGAATCGTCGAGAATCTCGAATCGGAACGGTTCCCCTTGCGCATTGCGCAGCGCACCGTCGCGATAAGTCCAACCCGCCGCGGTCAGCAGTGCACGGGCCTTCAGCAGATTGGCGCGGAGCGAGCCCGGCGGATCCGTGTTCGGCTGCACCGTCATGGGGCCGAACACCGAGGCATCGAGTTGCGCGCGCAACGGCTCTAGAATCGCGAGTTCGCCGGCGCTCGGCATGCCGCTCGCCTGCTGGACGCTATCGGCGAAATAGCTGTCGAGCCGCGTATAGCCGCCGAAAAACAACTGCCGGTTCAGCCATTCGAAATCGAAAGCAAGGTCAAGTGCCTTGCGCACTCGCACGTCTTTGAACAGCGGCCGCCGCAAGTTCATCACGAACCCCTGCATGCCCGCTCCGTTGTGCTGGCGAAATTCGCGCTTGACGAGTTCGCCGCTATCAAAGCGTTTGCCCACGTCGCGCCGCGCCCAATTGCGCGCGATGTACTCGACGAGCGCATCGTATTCGCCCGCCTTGAACGCTTCAAGCCGCGCCGTGCTGTCGGCATAGAGTTTGTAGGTTATGCGCTCGAAGTTGTTGGTACCGACGCGCACGGGCAGCGCCGCACCCCAATACGCAGGATTGCGCCGATAGCTGATCGTGCGGCCGCCGTCGTAATGATCGATCACATAGGGACCGCTGCCGATCGGCTCCTGGAATGCCAACTCGTCGAATGGCACATGCGTGCCATCCGCCTTCATCCCCCACTTGTGGGAAAAAATCGGAATCCCGCCCGCGATCAGCGGCAATTCGCGGTTCGGCTGGCGAAACTCGAAGCGGATCGTCGCCGAATCGACGACGACGGCGCGCGTGATATCGCCGTAAAACACCGAAAACTGCGGCGCGGCCTTCGGGCTCTTGAGCGTATCGAGCGAGTACTTGACGTCTTCGGCCGTCACCGGATCCCCGTTCGAGAAACGCGCATGCGGATTTATGTGAAAGGTCGCCGAGAGACGATCGGGCGCGATGCGAATGTCGTCGGCGAGCAGGCCGTAGGCGGACGCGACTTCGTCCAAGCTGCCCGTGGTCAGGCTTTCGAACAGCATGCCGATGCCCGGCGCGGGATTGCCACGCATCGTGAACGGATTGAACTTATCGAAGCTCGTGAGCCGGTTGGGATTCGCGAGGACAAGCGTGCCGCCCTTGGGCGCATCGGGGTTCACGTAATCGAAGTGCTTGAAAGTCGCCGGGTACTTCGGCTCGCCGAACTGGGCAATCGCATAGACCGCGAAAGCCGGCCGCGCTGCACCGAACGCAAGGACGAACCCGAGCGCGAGCAGCGCACGCCAGGCAAAAAGCTTACAGGCGTTTCGCGGCGCATGCGGGCGCCAGCGTATCGTCGTCGAGACCGTCATCGGAAGATTGGGAGTGGCAATGTGAGAGAATTCTACCCAACTCGTCCCCGCCACCGCCGTGCAGCGTCCGCGCGCACCGCAACCGGCACCGATCACACTAGGAGAATTCATGGGCTTTCTCGCTGGAAAACGCATTTTGCTGACCGGTCTGCTGTCGAACCGCTCGATCGCCTACGGCATCGCGCAAGCCTGCAAGCGCGAAGGCGCGGAGCTCGCCTTCACCTATGTCGGCGACCGCTTCAAAGACCGCATCACCGAATTCGCCGCTGAATTCGGCAGCGAACTCGTGTTTCCCTGCGACGTGGCCGACGACGCGCAAATCGAAGCGCTATTTGTCTCGCTGCGCGAACATTGGCCATCGCTCGACGGCCTCGTTCACTCGATCGGCTTCGCGCCGCGCGAGGCGATCGCCGGCGATTTTCTCGACGGCATGACGCGTGAGAACTTCCGTATTGCGCACGATATCTCTGCCTATAGCTTCCCCGCGCTTGCCAAAGCTGCGCGGCCGATGCTGTCGCCGAACGCATCGTTGCTGACACTGTCGTATCTCGGCGCCGAACGGGTCGTCCCGAACTACAACACGATGGGCGTGGCCAAGGCCGCACTCGAAGCATGTGTGCGTTATATGGCCGGCTCGCTCGGCTCGACGGGCGTACGTGTGAACGGCATTTCGGCTGGCCCGATCAAGACGCTGGCGGCCAGCGGCATCAAGGGCTTCGGCAAGATCCTCGATTTCGTCGCGCAGAACGCACCGCTCAAGCGCAACGTCACGGTCGAGCAAGTGGGCAACGCAGCCGCGTTCCTGCTGTCGGATCTCGCGAGCGGCGTGACGGCCGAGGTCATGCATGTCGACGGCGGCTTCAGCACGGTTGTCGGCGGAATGGCGGCTGAAGCGGCCGAATAAGGCCGCATTTCGCGCCCCGGCGGGGTCCTCGTGCAGCTCCAACACCGGCTCTGACGAGCTAGCCAAACGAAGAAAACGTTATGTAGCGCAAAAAAACCGCCTCGGCAACATGCCGAGGCGGTTTTTTTGCTTTCGGCGGACAGTGCGAACACGTGCGCCGAAGCGCTTCCCTGATTGTCTGCCGTTACGCAGTATCCGAGATACGCTGCGCCAGATGCGAGCGCCTGCCGGCGATCAGCGGTCCCATCCGCGATGCTCGCCGCGCCCGCGTCCATGCCCGCGATCGTGATCCCAGTCGCGGTGATGACGGTTCCATTCGTCGCGGCGCCACCAGCGGCCGCCGTCCCAATAGCGATCACCATGCCATCCGATAATGACCGCTGGCGCGGCGTATACCGGACCCGGCTGATAGATGACGGGTGGCGGCGGCGGTGCGTAGACTGGTGCTGGAGCAACATAGACCGGCGCCGGAACGCCGATGTTGACGCCGATGTCGACCCTCGCCATTGCCGAAGTAGACGCACCGACGGCAAGCGCCGCAAGGGCAGACGAAACGATACGAGCAATAGGCTTCATGATTTTTTTCCTCTTCGAATACGTAGCGTGGTGCGATGCCACTATAGCTCGGCGCATTCGATAGGCGTATTTCAAACTTGTAACTATTGCTGCAGAACATCCCTGCTGTTGCATTTGCGGCAATGCCGTCAGCCTTCTGGTCCCGGACCATTGACCAACGCCGTGGAATCAGGACATAAACATGCCGCCGTCGACGTTGATCGTCTGGCCTGTAATGTACGCCGCGTCGTCCGATGCAAGAAACGTCACCAAACCCGCAACATCTTCGCTATTCCCGGCTCGCCGCATCGGGATGTCGGCAACCCACTCGGCCATCAACTCGCCCGGCTGGTAGTCGCCCAGCAGCTTGCCCCACGCTTCGTCGTTGTACGCCCACATGTCCGTTTCGATGATCCCGGGGCAAAATGCGTTGACGGTAATGCCCGTGGGTGCCAATTCTTTCGCGAGGCTTTGCGTCACGCCGAGCACGCCAAACTTGCTGGCCGCGTAATGCGGCGTGTAGACGAATCCCTGCCGCGCCTGTCCCGAGGCCGTATTGATGAGCCGCCCTGCCTTACCGGCAGCGAGCATGCGGGTCGCCGCTTCCTGGCAGCACAGAAACACGCCTTTGGTATTGACGGCGAGCACCCTATCCCACTCGGCCTCGGTCAAATCCTGTAGCTTGGCGATCGTGATAACGCCTGCGTTCTGCACGGAAACGTCGACTTCGCCGAGTTTGGCTGCCACTTGCGCGTACAGATCTTTCACTTGCGCCTTGTCCGTCACATCGACCTCGATCCCGATCGCATGGCCGCCGTCGCTATCGCGCAATCGAGCTGCTGCATCCACTACGGCCCGCTCGTTTGCGGATAAACAGACCTTGGCCCCTTCACGCGCAAAGCGTTCCGCGATTCCCAGGCCGATTCCGCGGCTGGCGCCGGTCACCACGACGACTTTTCCTTCAAAGCGTTTCACATCGCCTCCGTTTACCGAACATTGACCGTCATTTACAGACGCGCGATCCAGTTCAACCACGTTTCATGATTGCTTGCGGCCCGCGCGCGCCCGATACCGGGCTCGATGTGCCGCAGAACCGTGCGGTCCTTTCGATGCGCGTCGAGACTAGCAATGAGATCGAGCTGAAGCAGTCCCAGCGCCGCCGCGCCCGATGCCGAGATTTCGGTGATTTCCAATGTGCTGACGGGACGATCGAGCGTATCGGCCAGGTATTGCAGAAGAAAGGGCCGTTGCACGAGTCCACCATCGAGAAACAATTCGACGAGCGACACCTGTGCTGCGCGCTCCATCACCGTAATCACATCCTTGATTTGATAAGCGATCGACTCGTAAGCCGCGCGCACGATATGCTGCCAAGACGTCGAGAAGTTCAAGCCGACGATCTGCGCACCGCCGGGGTACTTCCAGTGCGGGCAGCCTATACCGGAAAACGCTGGAATCAGATACACGTCACCGTTGTCGTATTCGGAAAATGCCCGCTCGGCTGCGGCAAAATCGCTGAATAGTCCAAGCTGGTCCTTCAGCCATGCGGGCGTCGAACCCGCACTGACGATGATGCCTTCCATCGCGTAGTCGACCCGATCGGCCGTGGCAAAGCAGAGCGCCGAGACCAAGCCGTCGCAAGCACTCCGCTGCGATGCGCCGACGTTCATCATGATCGAGGAGCCGGTACCTATCGTGGCCTTCGCCAAGCCCGGTGTCAGACACCCTTCGCCCACGGCGGCCGCATGCGAATCACCGATCATCGATACCACCGGCACCGCTGTCCCGAGCACGCCATCGAGGTCGGTCATGCCGAAATGGGATGCGCACGGGCGGATTTCGGGCAAACGCAATGCCGTCAAATCAAATTCGGCGATCAACTCGCGATCCCAATCGAGCGTCTGCAAGTTGAACAACATCGTTCTCGACGCGTTCGTGCGATCGGTCAAGTAGGCTGCGCCATGCGTCAACCGATACAGCAGCCAACTATCCACCGTGCCGAAGTACGCGCGGCCCGCGTCGATGGCCGCCCGTGCCTTCGCATCGTTTTCATGCAGCCAAATGAGCTTCGATGCGGAGAAGTATGGATCGATCAGAAGGCCGGTGCGCGCCGCGATATGCGACGCCAAACCCTTCTCGAGCAATCGTTCGCAAATGCCGAGCGAGCGCTGGCACTGCCACGAAACCGCCGGGACGATCGGCGTTCCATCCTGCTCCCACAGCACGACCGTTTCGCGCTGATTCGAGATCGCCACGCCGGAAATGTCGCGTACGTCGCCGTCGAAACGGGGCAAGCACCGCCGCACGGCACGAAGGACCGAGTCATACAGCGCATCGGGGTCCTGCTCGACAAAGCCCGGGCGAGGATGACTGCACTGCAACGGTTCGAAGCCCTTCGCGCAAATCGCTCCTTTTGCGTCGAAGATCAATGCCTTCGTCCCACTCGTTCCCTGATCGATAGCCAACACGTATTGCATGCCAGGACATCCCTATCAAAACACGGCGGTATGTTGCGTTCCGGAGCGCCCCGAAGACTTCGTGGTGTTCCGGCGTTGGCGCTTTCACCACTGTCAAGTCGTCGCCAGCGCCATCACACGCACGCCATTCGCTTCGCCGCGGGTCAGCACCCCCCTGCATTCGCCGCGCGCAAGCACCATTACGCGATGGGAAAGTCCCAACACTTCTTCCAGATCCGAACTCACGATAATCACTGCCACGCCATGCGCCGCCAACTGCGCAATCACTTCGTAAATCGCCGCGCGCGCACCCACGTCGATCCCTCGTGTCGGCTCGTCGAGAATCACGACCTTGGGCTCGCGGGCCAACCACTTCGCCAGCACGACCTTCTGTTGATTGCCGCCCGATAGTGCCCCGGCTCGTTGCTGAGGGCGCCCCTTCACACGGAGCCGCTCGATGAGCTCGGTCGCGCACGCTCGTATCCGCTGCGGCTTGAGCCACCCGCGAGTACTGAATCGATCGAGGTTTCCATAAGCCAGGTTGTCCTCGATCGTATGCTCAAGCACGACGCCATGTGCTTTACGATCTTCCGGTACAAGGACAATCCCGGCGTGAATGGCGTTCGACGGTCCGCTCAGGCGAATCGTCTGCCCCTCTACGGCGACGCTGCCCGCGGAAGTCTCGTCCACGCCCGCAATCGCGCGCACGAGCTCCGTCCGGCCCGCCCCTACGATACCCGCGATCCCAAACACTTCCCCTGCTCGCACGCAAAATGAAATGTCGCGAAATGCGCCTTGCGCGGAGGTGAGCGACTTGACGGCGAGTATCGTCTCTTCGCGCTGCGCTTTTAATTCGGGAAACAAACGTTCGACGTTTCGCCCGACCATCTGCTCGATCAGCGTGTCGATCGGTACAGCCGCGCTATCGTGGTCGGCAATGAATCGGCCATCGCGCAAGACGACGATACGGTCGGCAATACGGGCGATTTCTTCCAGCCGGTGACTGATGTAGATGAACGACACCCCTTGAGCCTTCAACATCGCGATCTGCTCGAACAAGCGATCGGTCTCAGCGCCCCCAAGTGCCGCCGTCGGCTCATCCAGAATCAACAGCCGCGCGTCGAGCGTAAGCGCCTTCGCGATTTCCACTTGCTGCTTCGCCGCTACGCGCAGTGTACGGACGAGGCGCGTGGCCGGCACGTCTAAGCCCAAGCGATGCAGCTGCTCTTGCGCGCGACGCCCCATTTCACGGCGGTCGATCTTTCCATGCTTCATCGGCAGGCGACCCACGAAGACATTTTCAGCGATCGACAGATCGGGCAAAAGCCGCGTTTCTTGATGAATCAACCCGATACCGCACGCGAGCGCATCGCGCGGCGATTCGGGGGCGTACGGCTCGCCGTTCCAAAACATCCGAGCACCGGGATCGGGCTGCAGCGCACCGGCGACGATCGACGAGAGCGTCGATTTGCCCGCGCCGTTTTCGCCGAGCAGCGCCACCACCGTGCCGGGCCGTACGTCCAAATCGATGCCGTCCAGGACGACGTTCCGGTTAAAGGTCTTCCCAACGCCGCGGACGATCAATCCCCGATGCGCGATCGAGCCGGCGCCCGCGCTATCCATCAGGCCCACGGCATTGGGGCCGGTTACCGCTTCGCTCGCGTTCATCGTGCCTCCGTAGCCAATGAGGTGTGAGAAGGGGCGGGGCACGCACCCCGGTCTTGCCATCGGCGATTACGGATGATCGGCGATGAACGGCCCGACGTTCGCTTTCGTCGTCAGCGTTGCAGGCAACAACTGCTGCGGCGGCACCGCTTTCTTAGCAATCAAGTCGAGCGCGGAATCTACCGCCATGCGCCCCATGCGCTGCGTCTGCTGCGTCATCGTCACGTCGATCACGCCGCCACGCACGGCTTTCAGCCCAGCAAAATCGCCGTCGAAGCCCGCAATCAGTACCTTGTGCCCAAGGCCGGCGATCTTTGTCGCCTGCGCCGCGCCTAGCGCCATGGCGTCCGCATGACCGAAGATCACGTCGATCTTCGGGTCCTTCTGCAGCATGTCTTGCGCGACCGCAAAGCCTTTGTCTTGCGCCCAGTCAGCGGATTGGCGAGCGACGACCTTCAGACCCGGCGCTTTCGAGAGGCTCTTCGTAAAGCCCTTTTCACGCGCCAATTCCGGCGTCGTGCCGAGCTGCCCCTGCAGTTCCGCCACCGTCCCATGCCCTTTCGTCTGGGCCACGATCCAATCGCCGAGTTGCTCCGCCGCCGCTTCGCTGTCCGTTGCGATGAATGTATCGCCGGGCGCATCGGGCGCGTTGCGATCCACGGCGACCACCGGCACGCCGGCGGACTTCGCCGCCCTCACAGGCACACCGGCAGCCGTTGCGCCTGCCGGAATGTAGATCAGCGCGTCGATATGGCGCGTCAACAGATCCTGGATTTGGTTCACCTGCGTGGCCGCGTCACCCTTTGCATCGACGGTAATGACATCGACGCCCTTTTGCTTCGCATAGGCGACGACCGATTGTTTAATCTGATTGAAGAAATCGGCTTGGAGATTGGCGACGGCGAGGCCGATCGTTTTGGTTCCCTCGGCCGACGCGCTCGGGCTAGCGAGTGCGAAACCGAGCGATGCGGCCATCGCGAGCAGCGAGGTACAGGCGAAGCGACGATTCATGACAGTCTCCAGTGTGTTTTTCCATACGAACGAATCACGTGCCGGGCCGCGTGCTGCCCCGCACACCGACTACCCGGCGTTGCGTCGACGCAGCGTGTCCGCACCGACCGCCAGCACAATGACGCCGCCGATCACGACTTGTTGCACGAACGGCGACACCCCAATCAAATTCAACCCGTTTCGCAGCACCCCGATCGTCAGTACACCCACGACCGTACCGGCAATCGAGCCGACGC
>Ga0070658_10003651_pt1 | contig 12601 bp, 10 predicted proteins | sample KBSC13metaG_FD_64664 | JGI IMG/M metagenome (GOLD analysis project Ga0070658, IMG submission 64664) | Corn rhizosphere microbial communities from Kellogg Biological Station, Michigan, USA - KBS C1-3 metaG | ecosystem: Host-associated > Plants > Roots > Rhizosphere > Soil ... | reverse complement strand
CGGGTGCCTTCTATGCAAGCGGCACCCAGCCGACCAGCTTTGGGAATAACACGACCGGTCAGGGAATAACATTCTGTGATGGGAACTGCACATTAAGTGGGAGCGGTGGGGGCATTCTCGTAGTTACCGGAACACTCACGCTCAACGGCAACTTTAGTTTCAACGGGATGATCATCGTAACCGGCTCGGGCGGCGTGACTCGCAGCGGTGGAGGTAATGGGACGATCCAGGGAAATATGGTGGTCGCACCGTACGTGGGCAGCCGCATTCAGGACGGGATCGACCCGGCCACCACCGACACGTTCCTTGCGCCGCAATACGACCTTTCCGGCGGCGGTAACTCGACAGTTGTATATAACTCGCAGACCGTAGCGAATGGCTTGGTAGCCGTGAGTAACTACGTGCTCGGGGTTGTAGAGAAATAATTCGAGATCACGGCCTCGACCTGTGCTCGATGGCCAGTCTCAGGAAGTTTTCAAAGAGGATTCGGCCGTCGCGGCTCTCGTTGGGGTGCTCCCAGCGGGTGGGATTCTTCGACCAATCCTCAAACGACTTCTCCAGGTGAAACTGTACGCAGTAGATCAGCTGACCGTCTGCCCGCTTGACCATCATCTGGTTCTTGCACAGGTAGGAGGTCGCGAGCAGCTTGAAACCATCAGGTACGCCGACAACCTGCACTCCATGATTCTGCCAGACGCGTAGTATGTCGTCCTGCGTCGTATACTCCTGCCACGGACCGGCGCCCGGATCGTCATGCGCCTCAAAGATCGGGTCCGTACGATCAACGATCTTAACGAATCGATATTGATACTCGACCATGCGGTCAGTGCGTTTAGCGGCAAGTTCCAGGTCATCCAGCGTTCTGAGCTGAGCTCCAAAGCTCGTTGCCACCAACTGGTGGGCCCCGCAGATCGCGAGCACGGGGATATCTGTCTGCCGAATGAAGTTCCTGAAAGACTCGAGGTGCTCCGGCCGATAATAATCAAAATCGGCAAACGTGCCGCTCATCACGATCGCGTCCGGACGAAACTGTTTCGCAGCCTGTGCGAGCTCGGATAGGTGTACCGTGAGGGTCTTGGGATTGCGCACAAGCCGATTCACGTTCTGTGCGATATTGTTGCAGGCAAGTCCCGAGACCTTTCGTTCAAAATCAAGCTTTGACTTGATCTCTCCTTTCCAGTCCTTGAATGCAAGGTCTGACAGATCGGACTCATACCTCAGCAGGTCATTTACGATCAGGACCTTCGCCGCAGCTACCTTCTTCTCGATGGGCTCGTACCGGCAGAATGCGGCTTTGTTGTATGGAAAGGGCAGAGTTTCCGGCTCGGGGGCCCTTTTTACGCTATCTAACATCTCTGGTCGAATGGTCGTGCGGGGCTGCACAGGTATCGTGCAACCCCACAACTATATCACCAACAATTAGACGTTAAAAGGGGTTCCACAGGTGTATGCAATGCTACCTTCGCTGCCGTGTCTCCCTGTCGAAGGCGGGCATAACGTCCCCGGGGCCGATCGCATTCAACTCATCCCTTATGGCCCGTACCGTCGAAGAGCGTGCCCGTGTCCGCCCCTGCGCCGTCTTATCACGGGTGCCCTCCTCAAGGAGTAGCACGGTCCGCTGCCATGACAACTCCATCGTGTCCGCCACAGCCGAGATGCGGCTGATATCGTAGGGAACAGCAAACTCGCGGCAACCGACGCGTGCAAAAACTCGCATGTAGCGAGCTGTTGCAAGATCAGGGCAGGAGAATCGCCGTTTTCCGATCTTCAACTCGATCCCGAGCAGCGTGTATTCGATGACAGGTGTATTTTCCCGTTCGGGGATCTCGATGGACAGCGACCGTGTGCGGTCGGAGCGGACCTTTTGAGTATAGATGTCCGGGAGCCAATCGCCGCCCATGGATGCGCGGATGTCTGCCGCGATATCCATAGGGTGCCTACTTACCCACGCTCGCTACAGCCGAGTTCTCAGGCTGCCGCGAGAATTTATCGATAGTGTTCGATGCGAAGATACCGAAATACAGGACCCCAAGAACAGTGATCAACAGAGCCATCGCAAGTCCCGCGGGGATATGCGGAGCATGCCAGTCGGAGACCCGGTCCTTGAAGAACATGACAACGATGAGCCGCAGATAGTAGTACGCGGAGATGGCGGAGCCGATCACCGCGACGACCACCAGCAGGGTCACCAGGGAATTGTTCGCCGCTAGAGCCGGTCCAAACACGAGGACCTTGCCCATAAAGCCGGCCGTCAGCGGGAGGCCCAGCAGCGAGAGCATGAACAGTGATAGCGAGAATGACAGCACCGGTGCTTTGAACCCGATCCCGTTATAGTCCTCAAAATCGGCACGTCGATCGTTCTTCTGCGACAGCAGAGCGACGATGGCGAATGCACCGAGGTTTGTAAACGCGTAAGTGACCATGTAGAAGGCCACCGACGCGATAGCCGCGTCGCGGGTAGCAGCATCCTTCGCCAGTCCGGCACCAATAAAGCCGACCATCGCGTACCCGGCGTGTGCGATCGACGAGTAGGCGAGCATTCGCTTGACGTTATTCTGCATCGTCGCCGCGACATTGCCGAAGATGATCGTGATCATCGCGATCACCGATATCGCAGAGATCCACGAATCGTGCAGATACCCGGAGGCTACAGAACCAGCCGCAAGTGGAAAGCCGAGCACAAAAACACGCAGGAACGCCGCCAGTGCGGAAGCCTTTGGACCTGCCGCCATAAAGCCGGTGATAGGCGTCGGAGCTCCCTCGTAAACGTCGGGCGTCCAAACGTGGAAGGGAGCCAAGGCCACCTTGAAGCCAAAGCCGACGATCATCATTGCTCCGCCGATCAGGATCAGCCCGGGGAAGTTTGGTGCCCCCATTTTTGAGGCGATGATCGTGAGGTTGGTTGAGCCGGTCGCACCGTACGTGAGGGCCATGCCGTAGAGCAGGAAAGCGGATGCGAATGAGCCCAGGATAAAGTACTTCATCGACGACTCATTCGATTTGAGATCGTAACGGCGCATGCCGGCCATCACATAGGTCGCTATTGACGATGTTTCAAGCCCGAGAAAAATGACCACAAGGTCGTTTCCCGCAGACATCATCATCATTCCGAAGGTGGCAAACAACAGCAGGGCGTGGTATTCGCCTATGGGCACATTCTCCCGCTCGACCCAGACCGTTGAGACCAGGACCGTGATGAGACTCACCAGGAGGAATACGAATGAGAAGCTCAGACGGAGATTGTCGTTCGCGATCATCCCGCCCCAGCTTGTTGCCGGAGCTCCGCCGCCCCACAAGCCCGCGAGCATAACGCCCGCAACTACCAACGCGACAATTGATATCGCTCCGGTGACCGCTCGCTGACGCGGCATAAAGCTGTCGTACAGCATTACGATCACGCCCGCCGTCGCGACGACCAGCTCCGGAAGTATGACCGAGACATTTGTGCTCGGTGCTGCGAGTTCTGCTAAAAGAAACGTGCTCATTACTTGTTAGCACCCTCGGGTACTATTACTTCTGTCTTCTCGATCGATCCACCTGCGTTCGGCATCAGCCTGGCCTGGATAGCCTTCACCGCGTCATCTGTACGGGCTAGGAAAGGCTTTGGAAACACGCCCATGTATACCATCAGGACGAGCAGCGGCACCATGATCCCGATCTCACGCCACGAGAGGTCTGACAGCTGCTTATTCTTGCTGTTGGTGACCTTGCCCATAAAGACCCGCTGCACCATCCACAACAGATATACAGCAGCAAAGATGACGCCTGTCCCGGCGAGCATGGTGGCGATGTAGTTCCAATTGACGCTCTGCGTTACTGCCAGTGCGTGCGAATTGAACATCCCGATCATGATCAGGAATTCACCCACAAAACCATTGAGAAATGGCAGCCCGATGGATGACATCGTGGCTATAACGAAGATCGTCGCATAGACCGGCATCACATTAGCGATGCCGCCAAATTCGCTGATGAGCCTCGTATGCCGCCGCTCATAGATAAACCCGACGAGCAGGAAAAGAGCACCGGTCGAGACACCGTGATTCAGCATCTGGTAGACCGCACCCTGCATCCCCGCTTCTGTGAAGGAGAACATTCCCAGGATGACAAAACCCATGTGAGCGACGGACGAGTACGCGACCAGACGCTTCACGTCCGGCTGTACCATCGCGACCAGAGCTCCGTAGATGATGCCGATTATGGCCAGCGTGATGAAGAGCCACGCCCAATCATGGGCTTGCTCGGGAAACAGTCCAAAGTTGAACCGCATCAACCCGTACGTCCCCATTTTAAGGAGGACAGCCGCGAGGATGACCGAGCCCGCCGTCGGGGCTTCGGTATGTGCGTCCGGGAGCCAGGTATGGAATGGAAACAGCGGTACCTTGATCGCAAAAGCTATCGCAAACGCGAGGAAGAGCAGCGTGGCGGTCTGCGGAGCTATCGCGAGCTGACCGGTCTTCATTGCGTTCATCAGAACGACAAAGTCGAACGTACCGGCGGAAGTGCCGCCTGGGATGCCCGCGTAGAGGTAATACATCGCGATGATCGCGACGAGCATCAGCAAGCTGCCGAACGCCGTGAATATAAAGAACTTCACCGCCGCGTAGATCCTGTTCTCGCCGCCCCAGATACCGATCAGGAAGAACATCGGTACGAGCGATGCCTCAAAAAAGAGGTAAAAGACCAGCAGATCGAGCGAGGCAAAGACACCTATCATCGCCGATTCCAGCAGCAGCAGAAAGACGTAGAATGCCGTCCTCTTTTTCTCGACCGCGTGCCACGTGGAGAGTACAGCGATCGGCATGATGAAGGTCGTGAGGATCACCAGCCAAAAGCTCAGTCCGTCGACACCGACGTGGTAGTTTGAGTTGATCGCGCGGATCCAGGGCACGTTCTGCTCAAACGAGAAGCCACCCGGCCCCACGACCGCGGACTTTGAGAAAAGGCCCAGCGAGATCACAAAGTTCAGCAGGGTGAAGATGAGCGTCACCCACTTGAGCTGACCTTCGCTCTTCCAGAACGCCTGATGTGCGAGGGTCAAGACCGCACCGATGAGCGGCAGCAGGATCAGGACGGTAAGTAGGTTGTTATTTATGAGATCCATTTACCCTACAAGCTTCAGCCCGTAATAAATAAAGTACCCGATCACTGCGATCGCACCGACGAGGATGATCGCAGCGTAGCTGCGGACGAATCCGACCTGCAGGCCGCGAACCAGATTGCCGAGCTCCATCACAAAATGGCCGATGCCATTTACGATGCCGTCGACAAAGCCGACATCAAATCCTTTCCAGAGCCCCTCACGAGAGAGGCGGGTGATCGGGTCGACTATGTACCCGTTATAGAGTTCGTCAACACGCCACTTGTCTACAAGGATGCGCGGCAGACGCCTGAGCGGGTTTGAATTGAACAAACCAAATCCGATCGCTATGCCCGCGATAGCAAGCACGACAGAGAGGCCCGCCAGCTTTCGCTCGGTCGAGATCTCTTCGGGATCGTGATGCGGTGCGTCGGTCCCGTGCTCCGCCGTGTCAACCGGAGCCTTAGCCGTTTCGGTCGCCGGCCCTTCATGTGCGGCAGGTGCTCCGTGTTCGGCTGCGGGGGCGTGCGTCGCACCCTTGCCCACCTTTGCGATCACCGGCTCGAGCGTGCGTTCAAAGACATTGACGTCACCGGCACCGAACATCGAGCTGACCGCGTACGGGATACCGACGAGACCGCCAACCGTGGATAGGATCGCAAGAACGATCAGCGGGAACGTCATCACGAAGGGAGACTCGTGCGGGTGTGCTCCCGGAGCGAGCCCATGGTGATGCTCTTCCTCATCGTCCGCTTCATCGTCGTGAGCCGCGTGTGCATCATGCCCGTGTCCGGCGTGCGTCTCGTCGTCATGAGCAGCTCCGGTGGCAAAAGCCGTCTCCTCGGCGTATGACGACTCACCCGCATGTGACGCGTCAGGCAGAGCCTCATGAAAACGCTCAGTTCCGAAGAACGTCATGACCATTAGCCGCGTCATATAGCAGGCCGTCAGCACCGCCGTGAGCAGGCCCACGATCCAAAGGATGTAATTCCAGCCATCCGGCAGACCACTCGCAGCGAACGTGCGATAGAGGATCTCGTCCTTAGAGAAAAAACCGGCCCAGATCGGAATGCCGCAGATCGCCAGCCAGCCCATCGCCATTGTGATGAAGGTGATAGGCATGTACTTGCGCAGATTGCCCATCTTCCTCATGTCCTGCTCATGGTGCATTCCGTGGATGACGGAACCCGAGCCCAGGAACAGCAACGCCTTGAAGAAGGCGTGCGTCATCACGTGAAATATCGCTGCGATAAACGCCCCGACGCCGCACGCGAGAAACATATACCCGAGCTGGGAGACGGTCGAGTATGCGAGGACCTTCTTGATGTCGTTTTGGGCGAGTCCGATCGTCGCCGCGAATATCGCTGTCGCACATCCGATGATCGCGACGATGAACATAGCCGTCGGAGCGTTCTGGTAGATCGCGTTACACCGGACGACCATGTACACACCGGCCGTCACCATCGTAGCGGCGTGGATCAGGGCGGAAACAGGGGTCGGGCCGGCCATCGCGTCCGGGAGCCACGTGAAGAGCGGAATTTGAGCTGATTTACCGGTCGCTCCGATGAAGAGCAGGCAGGCGACAGATGTGATGCCGCCGGCGAAGATAGCCTTCCACGCGAAGGGCTCCTGCGCCATCTGTGCGAAAGCTGTTAGAGCACTATGCACCTGCGTCCCGTCGACAGCCTTGTCGTAGAACGAGATCGAGCCTGTCAGCGTAAATACGAGGAAGACACCGATGAGCACGCCCCAGTCGCCAATCCGGTTCATGACGAAGGCCTTCTTAGCGGCACGGCGAGCCTCGTCAAGCTTGATGTAATAACCGATCAGCAGGTACGAGCACAGCCCCACGCCCTCCCAGCCGACGAACATCAGCAGGAAATTGTCCGCGAGGATCAGCGTCAGCATCGAGAACATGAAGAGGTTCAGGTACGCAAAAAAGCGATAGAACCCCTTGTCCCCGTGCATGTAGCCGGTTGCGAAGATGTGGATCAGCAGCCCGACGAACGTAATAAAGCACGCGTAGATGCCCGACAGATGGTCCATTCCAAGGCCAAAATCCGCCCGGAATCCACCGACCTGTATCCACGTCCAGAGGTGATCAAGTACAGGCTGCTCGATAAACAACGCGCCGCCATTTGCAACGAACGCGACGTAGAAGGCGACGATCGCCGATATCAATATCGTCCCGCACGCGACCACCCCGGAGAACATCTCGTTCTTCAGCTTGCCGCCGATCAGCCAGTTGATCACCGCACCCGCGAGCGGGGCGAAGATGATGATGCTTAGAAGGTTATTTTCAACCATTGTTGTCGTCGATCACGAGCATCATCTCGTGCATCGTCGTGCGAAAACCATTTCGCGTAAAAAGCTTCTGCCCCGTGGCGTTCTTTGCCGCTACAGTGAGCAAGACTTTGTCAGCCGCGAGGCTCTTCGCCTCGTCTTTCACAGCCCGGAGCAATGCACTGCCGGCTCCACTGCCGCGTTGCGAGTCCTCCACATAGATATCGTGGAGCCAGACCACATTCGAGAGGAGATTTACGTAGTCCCGCTCCTCATACTCAAAGTAGGCAAAGCCTACGACTACTCCATCCGCCTCAGCAACGATCACGCGGCCATCAGCCGCCCTCTCGCCGTAGTACCGCGCAGCACCATCAGCCGTCGCAACTTGGGTGAACCGCTGCGGGTCCCACCCGACGTGCAGGGCAAAAAGTGCGATGGCCATTCTCGCGACCGCCGGAGCGTCATCCCGCGTGGCCTTACGGACGGTGATCGCCATACTTTAGGACTCCAGCCTCGGCTCCGGCCATCAAGGCCGCCATGCCGCCAAAAGCGGAGGATCGTGCCCTAGTTTTTCAAAATGCTCGCGTCATCCACATCGATCGACAGCCGATTACGGAAGAACGCGATTATGATGCCGAGCCCAACGGCTGCTTCCGCAGCTGCAACAGACATCACCATAAATACAAAGAGCTGGCCGGTCACATCGGCGTAGTATCTCGAGAATGCGACGAATGTGAGGTTCACAGCGTTGAGCATCAGCTCGATACACATGAACATTCCGAGTGCATTCCGCTTAAAGATCACGCCTACGGTGCCGATCGTGAACAATATTCCTGATAGGGCGAGATAACTCGCGAGACTCGGTTCCATTTGCTTACAACTTGATCCTGTACTCGTCCTCGAGCTCTTCTTCGTTGCGCCGGTCGAGTTCCTGATCGACGACCAGCTCAAGCTGCGGCTGGGCCAAGCGGCGGGCCAGAATGACAGCTCCGATGATGGCCATCAAAAGCAGCACTCCGACGATCTCCACCGGGAGCAGGTAGATCGTGTACATCGACTGTCCGATAGAGAGCGTCTTTCCGACCGTCAGTGCCTGATCCGACGCCTGCTGCGGAGCCCGCATCACCGCATAAAAAATAAAGAAGGTCTGGACCAGCAGCACAAGGCCCAATCCGCCGCCAAGAGCCCAAAGGTATCGCAGCCTGTTCTGCGTCTGCTGATCGTCGAGGTTCAGCAGCATGATGACAAAGACGACGAGGACCATGATCGCTCCCGCATAGATCAGGATCTGCACGGCCGCGATAAAAGGCGCCGCCAGCGTGACGTAGATGCAGGAAAGCGAAATGAAGACACCGACTAGCGAGATCGCGCTGTAAAGCGGATTCTTGTGGTACACCATCGAGATGGCGCACATGATCGCAAAGCCGGCGAAGAGGAAAAATAAGGCTGTTGACGCCATAAAGAAGCTTTAACCACAGATGAACACAGACACACACAGATATCGTGAACCGTATTCACCGCATCTGAGTTCCTCCGTGTTTATCTGTGGTTTCATCTCTTAACGATTCAAAAAGAACACCACTATCGTCGTGACGATCACGTTCGCCAGGGCGACGGGCAGCAAAAACTTCCAGCCGAAATTCATCAGCTGATCAAACCTGAACCTGGGCAGAGTCCCGCGCACCCAAATGTAAAAGAAAAGAAAAGCGACTATCTTCCCAATGAATGCAAAGTGGCTCACAAGCGCGTACGGTATTGAGCCCGGCTCAAAGATATGGCTCAGCCCCGGCACATACCAGCCGCCTAAAAACAAGACAGTGCACATAACGGAGACCGTGAACATGTTCACGTACTCGGCCATGAAAAACAGTGCGAATTTGAGAGCTGAGTATTCGGTATGGAATCCCGCCACAAGCTCCGTCTCTGCCTCCGGCAGATCGAAGGGCACGCGGTTCGTCTCAGCGAAGGCGGCGATCAGGAATACGAGAAACCCTACAAACTGCGGAATGATGTACCAGCGGAAGGGCGATGTCTGCTGAGCGTAGATGATCCCCCCCAGGTCCAGCGAACCGGCGAGCATCACCACGCCGATGACAGACGCCCCCATCGCGAGCTCGTACGAGATCATCTGTGCCGATGAGCGAAGCCCGCCCATCAGCGAGTACTTCGAGTTAGAGGACCATCCCGCGAGAGCGATGCCGTACACACCTACAGAAGTAATGCCGAGCACAAAGAGTACGCCGACGTCGATCTGTGCGATGGTCAGCGGCAGCGTCCGTATCCCTTCTCCCAGACCATACGGCAGGAAAGTCCAATCGACCGTCGTTATCGCCGGGCCAAAGGGATATACCACCATCGGCATAAGGGCACACACGAGTGCCACGAGCGGCGCGAGGAAGTAAATGAATTTCGTGGATTTATCCGGGACGAGGTCCTCTTTGAAGATAAACTTCAGGAGGTCCGCAAAGGGCTGCAGGACGCCCCACGGTCCCACACGGTTCGGACCGATCCTACCCTGAATCCACCCGAGCACCTTTCTCTCGGCAAGCACCGTATACGCCACGATCATCAGCACCATCTGAAAAGCGATGAGCACCGCGACCGCTGTCACGATAAAGGGAAATGCTGTTTTAATAACCGGTTCCATGTTTCAGCAGCCCGAACGTGAGTAAGGGCCATTTTGCCCTCCCTTACGGTCGGGCTACGGAGACATCTCTCTACCTTCCGCCCGGATTGCTCCGGTCTCCGACACCTACTGCCGCTGCCTCGGCAAGCTCTTCCTGACGGGGCTTGCCCTCGAGGTCAAACTGCACGAGCGGCGAAACCAACAGATTCTCCGGCTTCGGATTGCCGTGCGCCAGCAGGTGGAACTGCGGCGTCTTGCTCGTCATAGTCGTCAGGCGGTGCAGCCTGTGGCCGATGCGTGGCTTGTCATCGTTTTTGACGCCGCTCGCAGGCATCGATTCGACCCGTTTTTGCAGTGAGGCCACTTCGGCAGCGAGATCCGTCTTCGCCTTGATCTCGTGTTTTACCTGGACGGGATTCGACTCATCTCTTAACGCGGGGTAACGCAGGCCGGCGTACGCAGGAACAGCGTCGGCAATAGCTCGGAACATACCCGACGCAGAGAATTCCACCGCCACCTCATCGTGTCCCATCGCTCGTGCGATCAAGGCGGTGATCATCCAATCAGGCTTGGACTGATTGAGCGGTTCTATCGCAGCACGCACACGCTGCACATTACCTGCGTTATTCGTATACGTCCCGTCCACCTCGGCAAAGCTCGAGGCAGGGAAGACAACGTCCGCCTGGTCAGTGGTCTCTGTGAAGAAGAGCTCTTGAACGATCACGAACTCCTTGCCGCTAAGAATGCTTGCATCCTGCAGGCTGCCGCCGATCAGGATCGTTTTACTGCCTTTGATCACATCCGCCAGCGGCTTAGCGTCGGGCATCATATCGAGGGCACCGACCGAGTTGTTGTGCTTAGCGAGCGGGTGGAGCAGCACGCGTCGTGATTCCGAGCCGAGGCCGCCGACAGCATTCGCGATCAGCGCCTGTGCCTCACCGGAGAGATCGTTTCCGATCATCACGACGATATCGCCCTGAGTCTCTCCTAAGGCTTTCGCAAACGCATCCGTGACGTCGCTCTTCTGGCCGATCTTCTCCAGAACCGTATCGCTGAAACTGTCGGCAAAGCCGAGGGCGAATGCATCCAGCGACCCCTCATTCAGGTGTATGAAGTCGGTCGCAGACTGCCGTGCAAGGTTCGTCTTTCGGTCGCTGACGACAATGAAGCGTGCCCCGCTATTGCGTACCGCCTGGCGCACCTGTTTTGCCGTAAATGTCTGCTCCTCTTCGGGTTCTCCGCCGATCTGGATGATCGTTTTCGCGTAGCGTATGTCCCGATGCGTGGCGAGCGGTGCCGTCAGGTTTCTGAAGACGGGCGATACATCGGCGTTCTCTGCGATCGCATAGGACCCGCCGGACGCCTCCGCTAAACGCCGAAGCGTGAATATCGATTCGTTGGTGAGGCGGGGGCTGGCGACCACGCCAAGCGAGCCGGCGGCCTTCAGCTTTTCAGCCGCAAACTCAACAGCTTGGTCCCATGTTGCAGGGACCAGCTTGGAGCCCTTGGAGTAACGGATCATAGGCGTTTTGATCCGATCCTCGTGATCCACAAAGCCATGCCCAAAGCGGGCCTTTACATCCAAAAACTCACCGTTAATTCCATTAACGTAGCGGTCACGTGCGACGATGCGGTGAACGCGGCCCATTCTTGAGCCGATCGCGATCTGCATTCCGTCAGAGCCGTAGCAATCCGTCGATATAGTGTTGTCGAGTTCCCAAGGCCGGGTCTCGTGGCGATAGACCCCATCGAGCAGCGTACCGGTCGGGCAGACCTCGATGCAGTTGCCGCACTGCGAGCAGTTGAGCCAGCCGCCGTAGGTTCCGATCACGGTGTTTACGCCGCGGTTGCCCGCCTCGATCGCGTCCTCGCCCATCCACTCATCGCAAACACGGGTGCAGCGTTTGCAGAGAATGCAGCGCTGCGGATCGTTTGCGACGATCGGTGAAAGGAATTTCTCTGGCTTTACGTTCTTACCCTCGGCAAAACGCTCCTCGACATCGCCCCAGTCAAAGATGACCTCCTGCAGCTCACACTCACCGCCGCGGTCGCAGACAGGACAATCCAGCGGGTGGTTAGCAAGCAGGAATTCGCCCATCGCCCGTTGAGCCTTCTCCACCTCTTCACTGTTGGTGGTCACGACCATCCCGTCCGTGACGGTGATCGTGCAGGAGGTTTGGAGCTTGGGCATCTTATCGATGCGTACCAGGCACATGCGGCAGGACGCCTGTAGTGCGAGGTCCTTGTAATAGCAAAACGACGGAATTCCGAAGCCTTGCTCGCGGCACACGTCGATCAGACGAGCACCCTTGTCGACCTCAAAGTCCTGACCGTTGATGGTTACCTTTACCTGTTCTGACATTCGTTGAATGAGAACCTCAACGCAATTCGCTCATCCTTGAGCGGGAGCCCGCGTTGCGTCCGAAACTACAGTTTAACAGGCGATCCGTCGCAGAACGAACCGGAGCCGCCGTCATCTGGATCACTAAAAAGTACAGCTAAGCTGCGGTTTCACCGCCGTCGGCCGCGGGCTCTGACGTACTCGCATCCGGCGTTTCGGCCTTAGCGGGCGTCGCGCTGGTCCCCTCCGTGCCTGCGGAGCCGGATGCGACCGC
>Ga0070658_10003650_pt1 | contig 12603 bp, 9 predicted proteins | sample KBSC13metaG_FD_64664 | JGI IMG/M metagenome (GOLD analysis project Ga0070658, IMG submission 64664) | Corn rhizosphere microbial communities from Kellogg Biological Station, Michigan, USA - KBS C1-3 metaG | ecosystem: Host-associated > Plants > Roots > Rhizosphere > Soil ... | reverse complement strand
CGGCCCGACCCAGATCGTGATGGGGCCGGCTCTGTTATCGAAGAGAACGGGGGCGCTTCCGCCACAGTTCATACTCGTCAGGTAGTAGTTGGCGCCGCCTGCCTTCCCATAGAAGGTCATCCCGTTGTTGCCGCTCGTCGACACGACGTTGTTGCTGATACCGCCGCCGGCAAGCGCGTTGTCGTTGTGCGTGGCCACATAACTGAGACCTTGCGCCCCGAAAGCAGTGACGGCGAGCGCCTCCACCGTGGGCCAGTTGACAGGATTGGGGTTGTGGACGACCGAATACGTGCCGCCGGGCAGGCTCAGCCAATCCGAGGTCGGGCCGTTGAACACGATATTTCCGTTAATGGTCGGATGCCCGTTGAAGAAAAAGGTTCCATCGGTCACGATGTCGCCCGTGACCACCGCTGAGGAGCCGATGATCGTGCCGGAGCCCACTCCGAAGACCGCGTAGTTCGCAGCGCCCACCGTACTGCTATTCGGGGCGGCCGCGACTTTCACGGTGCGTTTTAGATTTCCGACGCCTCCCGTCGAGTAGATCCAGAGATTTTGGCCGGGAACCCAGGGCGTCGTCTCCGAGCCGTCGCTGTTGCGCTGGGTCACGTAGACCGAAAAGGTTCCGGCGGTCGTGGTGTAGGGGATGCCGGGCGCCCCGATCATCTGCTTCTGATCCGCCGAAAGCCCGGAACTGCTGATCTTGCACAGTTCGTAATTGACGCCCGCCTCCGCCACCGCCAGCGAGTTCGAGTAGTTGCTCTCCACTCTTCCGAGAGAGTTGTCCGAAACCAGCAACAGCGCCATGCCCGCGATAATGATGCTCATCACGAGCATGAATACCAGCACGTTCAGCAGGATGGCCCCACGGCGCCTCTGAAATTTAATTTTTGCAATCCGCATTCCAACACTCCCCTCGGTAAGCAGACGATCACGATGCAGACAGGTCTCCCTGGCAGAGCAGCACCAGAATCGAATGCGCCATGGGATGTTTCCGGATCCTATGACCACTATTGTGCAGCCGAACAGAACAAACAACATCTACAGAACAGCATATTTTTTCGTCCCAGTTACAGCAAAAGCCGCTCTCGTACTGAGAGCGGCTTTGCCATATGGAGCATCTATTCATCTTATTTTTGGGCAGCCTGGGGCTTCTGCTTATCTTCAGAGAACAGAGAGGCGCGTATGAGTCTCCTCTGCCAACAGGGCGAGGAAGATGGTCACGATATTGGGATCGAAGTGCCGGCCGGCCTCGGCGGCGATGTAGGCGCGCACCTCGTCTTCGGGCCAGCCTCGGCGGTAGGGACGGTCGCTGCGCAGAGCGTCCCAGACATCGACGACCGCGAAAAGGCGGGCGGAGAGCGGAATCTCCTCTCCCCGGAGACCGTGCGGATAGCCGGAGCCGTCCCATTTTTCGTGATGGTAGAGCGGAATGTCCAGAGCAGGTCTCAGGAAGGGAACCGGAGAGAGCATGTCATGGGCATACGTCGGATGATGGCTCATGATCGACCGCTCTTCGGAGGTGAGCGGCCCCGGCTTCAGCAAAATGCTGTCGGGAATGACCATCTTGCCGACGTCGTGCAGGAGCGCTCCCCAGCGGAGATAGACCTGCTCCTCCGGATTCAGTCCGATGCGCTGCGCCAGACGCAGCGCCATCTCCGTGACCCGCACCGCATGGCCTTCCGTCTCTTTATCCCGCAGGTCCAGCATCCGGGACCAGCCTTCGATGGTCCTGTTGTAGGTGTCCATCAGGTCCGTTGCCGCCCCCTCCAGCATCACGCTTTGGCCGGGCCGCCGGGGGACAAAGCCCGGCCTGTTGGCCCAGATGTCGATCTCCGTCAAAGGAGCGGTTTCACGGGCCATGATATGTGAGACGCGGTTACGTCCCTTGCGTTTGGAGTGGTAGAGGGCGGCATCGGCCTGCGCGATCAGCGTCGCCGCATTGGCTGTCTCCGGGGTCCAGGTCGCCACCCCGAAGCTGGCGGTGATCGCCCGATCCGGCCAGCACGCCTGTTCGAGCGCCAACCGCAGGCTCTCCGCAATCTGGAGAGCCCCCTCCGCACCGGTATGCGGCAGCACGATCACAAACTCCTCTCCGCCATAGCGGGCGGCAAGATCCGCCGCGCGAATGTTGGATTGGAGAATCTGCGCGACCTGTTTGAGCACCTGATCGCCGGCCGGATGGCCGAACGTATCGTTGTACGCCTTGAAACGGTCGACATCGATGAGCAGAAGGGAGAGCGGCAGGTCGTAGCGCGCCGTGCGATGGATCTCTTCGGCCAGACGCTCATGAAACGTGCGATGGTTCTTCAAGCCGGTCAGACCGTCGGTCTGCGCCAGCATCTCCAGGCGGGCATTCGCCATGGCCAGTTGCTGCTGCTGTACCTCCAACTGCGTATTGACTTCGCGCATCCGGTCGATCTGCTCTTCCAGGCGCTGCTGCAGCCATTTACGTTCAGAGATATCGCGAATCGTGACCGCGACACAGTCCCCAAACGGGACCACCTGGGAGTGCATCCAGGTCGGTTTGACGTCCGGCAGCACGTTCTCCGATTCTTCTTCGATCGTCTGCTGCGTCGAAACCGAGCGCCGATACTTTTCGATGATCGGTTCTGAGAGTTCCTCCGACCAGATCTCGGTAAGCGTTTTGCCGATGGTATTCGCGCGGCTATATCCGGTCCATTGGGTCCAGCAGTGATTGGCGTCGAGATAGACGAAATCGAGAATGGCTCCCGTGCAATCCCGTACTCCTCGCAGCAGAATAAACGCATCTGCGCTGCCCTCTACGGCGGCGCGGAAACGGGCTTCGCTCTGACGAATCGCCTCCTGCGCCTGCTTCTGCTCGGTAATATCGCGGCACTGCCCCACCCATTCGCGGACGCTTCCGTCTGCCTCCAGGATCGGAACCGCGCGGACGCTGAAATCATAATAGGCTCCATCATGGCGGCGCAGCCGGTACTCCATCTCATACGTGGTCTTGTGGGCCACCGCGTCGGTCCAGGTCAACCGCGTGCGTTCCACATCGTGCGGATGCAGGGTATCCAGCCAGCCGTTTCCCTGCATCTCCGCCAGGGGTAAGCCGACATATTCCAGGCCCGCCTCGCTGACGCTCTCGAGATCGCCCTGACTATCGGCGGTCCAGAGAATCATCCCGGTCGTCGTGGCAAGCGTGCGAAAGCGCTCTTCACTTCGGCGCAGATCCTCAAGCATCCTTCTGCACTCGGTAGGCGGCGTCGCTTTTCTCCGTCTGCCCTCTAACACCGCCGCCCCCGCCACGCGCGCGGGGGGGAAGGAGTTTTCCGAATCCTCAATACGATCCACTATTTTTGATGGGGTCATCGTGACCTGATTCCTTCGCTCTCCTGCACTCCCTCAAACGGGACAACAGGCAGGAGAGCGCTTACAAGCAGCCCTAAGGCTCCAGGGTAACGTTGTGAAACGGCGGCAGGGTAGTGGCGAGTCCACGCAAATCCCGAGTCTCTGCGGGCAGCGGAGGGGGATCTTTCTGGAGCGACTGGCCGAGTGTCAACGTCACCTCGCGCTTCCCCTGCCTCAAGATCACCGTTGCGGTCTGAATCGCGGCGATATACCAGCCTCCCTCCAGTTTCTCGCCCGCCTTCAAGAATCGCGCCTGTCCGCCGACTTGCAGGACGGCCATCGCCGTCCCATCCTGCACGATCCCCTGCAGAGAGACATCCGGCATCGGCGGCGGGGGAATAAATGGCAGCGTCTTTCCTGGCCCGGACGGCCCTCCGAAGGCCCCTGGGAGCATCCTTCCCGCGGCAATCGGAGGCTGGCCCCCGTTGGGCTTGGTCGGAACGAAATTCGCCTTCGGCGGCTGGAGGGAGAGGGCCAGAGGCCGCCAGAAGGGATCGGTAGACGCGGACGGCGCCACCGGGATCGAGATGATCTCTTCTGTAGACGGCATCAGTGGAGACGCCTTCGCGACCGAATTCGCGGGAGTAATGGTCGGTGCGGACGGCGACACCGCCGCAACCGGCGCAGAGCCTCCGCCGACGAGCAGTTGCCCCTGTGGGCCATGCGGCAGCAGACGGGGCACGACCGTGAAGCTGAACAGGCAAATTACCAGCACGATCGCGGCGCCAAGCAGCATGACTTTCTGGCGGTCTTCCGGATTGATCTTCTGCATCCTGGTCTCCTTACTTGACGATGTGCGGGGTGATAAAGACCATGATCTCACTATGACGGTGGTCGGTCGAAGTCGTGCGGAACAGTTCGCCGAGCAGCGGAATTTTGGACAGGAAAGGGATTTCCGTCACAACCTTCGACATCTCATCGCGAATCAGGCCGCCGATCACAACCGTCTCTCCATCTTTGATGCGCACGGTCGTGTCCGCCTCGCGCGTGCTTGTCTGCGGCAGGTTGTCCGAACTGATGCCGGTAATCGTGCTCACCGCAGGATGCACCCGCATCGTGACCTCTCCATTCGCATTGACGCGAGGGCGTACCAGCAGAATAATGCCGACCGGGAATTCGAAGACCTGCACGGTCGTGCCGGAAATTCCGGACTGGGAGATCTGCGAGCGTACCGTGTCGCCGATGAAGATGTTGGCATCGTCGTTGTCGAGCACCTGGACCCGCGGATTCGCCAGGATCTTCGCATCCTTGCTCTTCACCATCGCACTCAGCGCCGCCTGGAAGGTGAACGGCACTCGGCTGATTCCGCCGAGTTTGTCTCCCTTCACCAGCGTAGACTGCGATAGGGTATTCCCCACGCCCGTGAGCAGGGTACCGGCCGGCGCTTCCAGGAAGCTCAGGTTGGACCAGTTCCAGGCCACGCCCAGATCCTGGGCCTTTTCCGGGGAGAGATCGACGACTTTCACCTCGATCATCACCTGCTGGGGCGCCACATCGACCTCTTCCAACAGATGAATCGCTCTTTCAACATCTGTCGGCATTCCGCTGACGACGATCATATGGGCGCGATCCCCACCGCCGGAACCACCGGACTTGCTATCGGCGGAATCTTCCGCTCCTCCTCCGCCACCGCCGCCGGAAGCGCCTCCAGAACTTGAGCCGCCACTGGCAGACGCCCCGCCGCTGGCAGACGCCCCGCCACCACCGCCGCCGGCACCGCCGGAAGCGCCTCCGCCACCACTACTACTGCCGCCGGCAGCGCCCGAGATGGAGTTGGCGATCGGCCGGAAGCTAGGCTGCGGCGGCGCATACTGCGACGGCCCCGCAACAATAGAGACCGTGGGCATCGCCTTTGTCAAAAAGGCGCAGAGGGTATTGGCGCTGCCATAACGCACATCGTAGATCCGATAGACGGGACCCTGTTGATTTCCGGCCGCATCCCCATCGAGTTTGTGCAGCATCGTGCTGGCGGCATCGACCTGGGCGCTGGGGCCGGAGAGGCCGATCGCGCCCCCCGTTTTGCCCGCACCGGCTACGGCATCGGCTTTCAGGCCGGGATAGACGGTCTGCAGCATCGTCGCAACATCCTTAGGGATCAATCGCTGCACGTTGATCACCGAGGAGACGATCGCGGCTGCCGGTGCAGGCTTCTCCTGGCGCGCCAGCAGCGCCCGAGCCTGGGCGATGTCTTCCTGGCTGCCGATCAGCAGCAACTGCTGGCCCGCGGGCCGTACCGTCAGATAGGGAAAGGCTCCGGTCAGCAGGGTGATCGCCTCGGCGGAGGGCAGCTCATTGCGCTCGATGACTTCGCTCTGCCCGAACGACTCCACCATCTGTTTCAGATCGTTGGCCGGAGCCACGACATAGGTCGGCCCAAGCTGCTTCCAGGTCAGTCCGGCCGCAGAGGCCGCATATCCGATGGCCTCCCCGATCGTTCCGGCGCTGATATTCAGAGAGATAGGCCGCTTGAGCAGCGCGGGATAGACGATATTGGCATGCGTCTTCACGCTGATCGCTTGCAGCACATCGGAGACATCCGTATTGACGAACTGCAGGCGAACCGGAGCCGTCGCGCGGGTCTCCATGGGCGGAGCCGGACGCGGAGCCGGTGTTTTCTCCGGGGTCTTCGTCTGAGCCACCGCCGGCAGAGAGCAGAGTGTCGCCAGCCCTATACAGGCTAATCTCGTTTTCATAAATCGCCCCTTCTCTATTGGCTCACCGGCGGCGGCGGCGCTGCCGCACCGAGGGTGCCTACGTAGCGTGTAATTCGAAAATTCAGTGTCGTGTTGGGGGGATCGGACGCCCGAGCCCATTTGATGCCGGCCAGCGTGACCAGGCGTTCCTGCTGCGTCAGGTTATAGAGCAGCGCCCGTACCTGGTCGTAGGAGCCGGTGACGGTGATCTCATTGGAGATCGGCGTCACCTTCCCCAGGTCTCCCTTCAGTTTCTCCGTGGTTCCGTCCGGCACGGTGATCGTTACCACCGGCGCGGTGCCCCAGCGGGTCAGGGTCACATGGCACTTTGCAGCGGTGGCGCGCAGGGAACCTACGAAGGCGATCTGCTCCTGAGGCGTATCGGGGACGATCGCGATAAATCCGGCCTTCCCGCGTTTCTCGACTCCGGCGATCAGTTGGCGTGCCTCGTTGATCTCCAGATTGGTGGCTTTCAGCTGCGTATCCAGCGTCTGGAGGCGACGCACCTCAAAGATGTTCAGGCCGCTGGTCAGGCCGATACAGGCGATCGGTATCGCGAAGAGACTCAATTGATAAAGTAGCGTTTTCTGCATAGTTCTGCTCTCTGCGGCCCTGCCGGAGGTCGCCGCGGGATTTCAGGAATTAAGGCGTCGGTCGAATCTGAGCGGTGATCTGATAGTGCAGTGTCTCCGCCTTACCCACGATCCCGTTGTTGGTGTTATTATTGCGGTTCAGTGAATCGAGAGAGACCTTGACACACGATGGAAGCTGGCGCAGGGCATCCAGGAACTGCACCAGGACCGCATCGTTGCTGGTCTCTCCAGTCAGACTGACAATCCCGGGTTTCTCCCGGCTGATCTCCCCCAGGGAGGCATCGGGCGGCACCGCTCCCGCCATCGCATCGACGACACCCGGCAGCGGCTCCCCGACCGGCAGAAGAATGTTGAGAATATCTTTCTGCCGACGAACCTCATCCAGCGGCAGCCCGTGATAGGTGCTGAGCGCCACTCGATCCGCCTTCGCGTGATCCAACTGGTGATCGAGGTGATTCGCCTGTTGAGCCACCCGAAACATATTGATGGAGCCGAACAGCAGGATCACGATGGAGGCGGCGAGAGCGAACGCCATGCGCCCACTCACCGCGCTCGCCGCGCGCTCCGCTTTGCGGCTTCCTAAAAAATTGAACTCCGGGAGGCCCTCCGGCAGTTTTTCCAGCCCCTGCATGGCCAGACCGCTGGCACGCAGGAAACGCACCGATTCGGGCGCTTCCAGGTGGGAGCGTAAGGCCGGATCGGTGATACCGGACGTCGGCAGGCTGGCCATGCTGGCTTCGATCTGAAGCTTGTCCGCCATCCACTCCGCCAGAGAGTTCAGTTCGGGCCGGCTCGCGACGATCACGATGGTGCCTACCGGCGCAGCGTCGGGATACTCCCGTTTGTAGTAGTCCAGGGAGCGCTGCAGTTCGACCGTCAGGCTATTCAGAGCGTTGTTGTCGCTGATGCCCGGTGCGGTTCGACCGGAGTCTGCGGCAAGCGATCCGTCCAGATTGTAGCGCGCAGCCGGCATCTCGAAGGTCGGCACCTCCGCAAAACTTTTCGTCGGCTCCGGGTCTTCCCGCTCCGCGAGCAGTTGACGACTTCCAAGGTCGAGGCGGCGATAGACCCGGATCGGACCATGATCCATGATGACGATTTCGGAGAGCGCGGAGCCGATCATCAGGCTGAGACAGGGCGGACGACTATAGGCGAGCACGGAACCGGCGCGATAGAGCGCGACCAGGCCGGGTTCGATCCCCACCACATTCACACCGGCCACCCCGGCCGCCTTATGGTAGCCGTCCAGGATCCGCCCTTCGGCCGCCATCAGCAGAAGCCGCGGACGGTTTTGAGGCTTTATTTCGCCGGTGTCCAGCCGCAGATAGTCGAACTCTCCCTGGGGATTCGGCAGGATGTTCTGATGGATGACCTCGCCCTGGACGACCTGGCGCAGTTCCGGCTCCGGAATATTGGGGATATCCAGCACGCGCGTCGCCACCGCGCCGGAGGGGACGCCGATCACCGCATTCCGGGTGCGCACCGACATCCGAGCCAGAAGCGTCGCCAGCGCTTTTCCCACCAGGTCGGGACGCACGATTTCGGTGCCGCTCATGGAATCGGGCGGGGTCTCGATGGAGTCCGCCTTCAAGATCCGAGGATCGGGCCAGGCGCCTTCCATCTCCACGACGAGAATCTCGGCGGAGGTCACTTCGATGCCGAGAATAGTTCGGCCTTTTTTCATGGTCTTTTTCATAGGTCACCTTACCGCTGTACCGCTCCCTGCGGGAGAGAGCGGTCGAGTCGGCGTGTTGTGCAGAGTCAGTTCCGCACCGAAATCTACTGCCCGGAGATCGCTCGGGAACCGTTTCGCAGGCGCACCGCGGTCGTGAAGGTACGGGAGGTTCCCGCGACGGTGGTGGTGATCGTGATCCCGACCGCCACGATCCTGGACAGTTCCGCTGTCGTTGGAGCGTTCGGGTTCGTGGTCGTCACCCAGCAGGCGCCCTGCGCTACCGTGTTCCCTGTGGCCAGATAGTAGGTATAGGTCAGCGAGTTCAGGCCGTTTGCCAGCATGAGGGTCTGCGTGCCGCGCGTTCGATTCAGTACGGGCGGCGACTGGGTCGAGTCCAGCCAGTAGCGGGATGTCGTGCCGGAACTGTCATCGTAGATAGTGATCGAGTTAATGGAAGCCGCGGAGATGCAGGCGTTATTGGTGACATCAAAGGGATAGGCTTTGCGCAGGTTGTCTGCCAGGCGGTGCATCGGGCGCCACGCGGTCATTTCACTGCTGTGTTGATCCATCGCCAACTGGCGCGAAACCATATGAATACGCACGAACATCAACAGCATCGCTCCGACCAGCAGGCTGAGCACCGTCGAGAGCAGCAGTTGCAGCATGGCGCTGCCGCGGTGGGACCGAAGTTTCATATTCCGTTCCTTACAAGATAGGTCGTAAGCGTCGTCAGGACATTTCCGTTCGACACCAGGGTGACCTTGGCGGTCACCAGGCGAAGCGCGTTCGGAGTCGGGGTCGCAGGGCTGGAGCCGGCCACCAGTGCGTCGCTTACCACGGTCGTCGTCACCTTATAGCGCGCGGCGTTGGGGGTGTTATCCATGTTCGTCGTGTTTACATCGTAATAGTGCACCAGAGGCGCCGTTGAGGGAGCTTCCGGAGTCTGACTGAAGCCGGTCTCCTTCAGCGTCTCGACCGTCTGGCGCGCCAGATCACAGGCCACGGCGTTGTCCGAGGTCTGCACGGTAAAGAGCGTTGAGAAGGCCCAGAGCTGGATCATGATCGACATACACAGTACGCAGATGGCGGACGACACCATGACCTCAACAAAGGTAAAACCGGCGCGTCGCCGCCCGAAAAAACGGGTTCTCATTTTCATTGCCTTTCGCATGGTTCAGTTCACCCCTCCGACTTCATACCATGGTGGAACACAACCGTAAGAGGACACCGTGCCCAGCGGAGAGAAGTAGCCCTGGACCGAGCCTACGTTCGGACTGCCGTTGAAACTGAACGTGTTGCAGATGATGGTTCCATAGATGGCCTGACCGCTGCCACTGAAGATCACGTTTCCTTTGCCCGCATTGTTGACGTTGTAGATCCCGGCATCCAGTTCAGGGCCACCGCTGATAACCACATCATTGATGACCGCCAGGTAGACTTTAACCGGCTTGGTCGGGTCCGCCGTCATTTTGATGTTGGCGGTTCCGCCCCTGATTTGGAAAGTACCGGAGGCGCCGCTCGGTCCAACCCAGATGGTAATCGGGCCGGCAGTATTGTCGAAAATAATCGCGCCACTTCCGCCACAACTCAGGCTCGTCAGATAGTAGTTGGCGCCGCCGGGCTTTCCGTAGAAGGTCATCCCCTTGTTACCGCTTAAAGACACCACGTTGCTTTTGATATCGCTACCGCAAAGCGCATTGTCGTTGGTGGTGGCGACATAGTTCAGCCCCTGGGAACCGAAGGCGGTGACGGCGAGCGACTCTACGGTCGGCCAGTTGATGGCGCTAGTATTGTGAATGACCGAATAGGTGCCGTTGGGCGGGCTCAGCCAGTTCGATCCTGTTCCGTTAAAAATGACTCTCCCATCAATCGTCGGGTGTCCGTTGAAGCTGATATAGCCGTCGGTTCCCATGTCCCCCGTGACCGTCGCGGAGGAGCCGATCACATTTCCGGAGACAACTCCGAAGACCGCGTAGTTCGAGGGAGTCACCGTACTATAAGGAGCCGCTGCGACCTTGACGGATCGGGAGACGCCATTGCTGCCGCCTTTCGAGTAGATCCAGAGGTTCTTACCCGGCGTCCACGGCACTGTCTCCGTACCGTCGTTGTTACGCTGTGTCACATAGACCGAGAAGGTTCCGGCTGCCGTAGTGTACTGCGAGCCGCCCGTTCCTGCGGACTGCTTCTGGTCCCCCAGCGTACCATCGTTGCTGATCTTGCGCAGTTCATAGTTGATGCCCGCCTCTGCGGTCGCCAGGGAGTTCGAATAGTCGGCCTCGATTTTCCCGATCGTGAAGTCGGAGACCATCAGTTGGGCAATACCGGCGAGAAGGGTGCTCATGATGACCAGGAAGATCAACACGTTGAGCATAATCGCCCCATGATTTCGTTGAGTTTGTCGTCGCGAATTCGTCATATTCATGGACCTCGATTCCTTCGATCGTTAGATGGCGCCTCTGGACGCCGTCACTCTCTGCCACATCCATCCTTTTGGGTGCTCTCCGCCCATCCCTTGGCGGTTAGATCAGTACACGTTGCTCACTTCTTGCCAGGGCTGCACACACTGATAGTAGACCGTGCCTCCGGAGGGAGTAAAATAGCCCTGCGTGTTATAGATCGTAGGGGTGCCGTTGAATGTGAACATGTTGCTGATCACCATTCCGTAGATCGCCGGATTTCCGTTAAAGAGCACACGCCCGCTGCCCGCGTTGTTGACATTGTAGATACCGGCGTCCAGCTCCAAGCTGCCATTCAACTGGATATCGTTGCTCGTGGCCACATAGATGCGCACGGCTTTGGTCGGGTCCGTCGAATACTTGGTGTTCGCCGTACCTCCGCTGAAGTTGAACGTGCTGGAACTGCCGCTCGGCCCGCACCAGATATTGATCGGACCTTTAGAATTGTCGAAACGGATCTCAGAACCGCTGTTGCAGGTCAGGCTGGTCACATAGTAGTTCGCGCCGCCGGCTTTCCCCACGAAGGTTTGATTCGAGCTGACCAGTACAAAATTGCCCGTAATAGGCGGATTGGCAAGCGCGTTATCATTGTGGGTGACGAGATAGGTCAAGCCTGTGGCCCCGAAGGCGGTGACTGCAAGGGACTCTACGGTAGGCCATGTGACAGGTAAAAGATTATGGGCAACCGTATAGGTACCGTTGGGCGGGCTCTGCCAGTTCGAGGTGAGGCCGTTAAATACCACGCTCCCTGTAATGCCGGGATGCCCGTTGAAAGTAAAGAAACCGTTGGTTCCCACATCCCCCTGGACGATGGTCGGGCCGCTATTCATGATTCCCTGGGAAACTCCGAAGACGGCATAGTTGGAAGCCGGCGCTGTAGAAGAGGGCGCTGCGGCCACTTTCACGGTACGCTTCAGGTTGCCGGTTCCTCCCGTCGAGTAGATCCAGAGATTCTGGCCGGGAACCCAGGGGGTCGTCTCCGAACCGTCGCTGTTACGCTGCGTCACATAGACCGAAAAGGTTCCCGCGGTCGTCGTATAGGAGATGCCCGGCGTCCCGATCAACTGCTTCTGATCAGCTGAAACCGCGGAGTTGCTGATCTTGCGCAGTTCATAGTTGACGCCTGCCTCCGCAATCGCCAGAGAATTTGAGTAACTGCTTTCTACGACTCCAACGGAGTTGTCCGAAACCATCAGCATCGCCATGCCCGCAATAACGATGCTGATCACAATCATAAAGATCATCACGTTGAGCAGGATGGCTCCGCGCCGCCTGTGAAGTTTTGGTCGAACGACGATCATTCTCATGTTCCCTGACGAAAGCGGCGCTTCGGCTTCGAGCTTCTACATACAGACACGTTCTTTAACATTCACAAAGAGAGAGGTCCGACAGGTCTGTTGAGGGCCTGTCGGAACACGACACCAACCTGATAGCAGGGTAGAAACCCGACGATCAAGAACTAGTGGCTATCGACGCCCGGCTCGAACGAACCATGCACCGTGGCGCCGGTAGAGCAGACGACTTTGAAAGAGGACTTGGCGGGAGTGGCCGTTCCGTCCGCAATCGAGTAGGTTCCGGCGCTCGGGCAGATCGGCAGGGAGTTCAGGTCGGGAATAAGGGTGGTGGTCGGAGTGACACCCACATAGGCCGTGAAGTCGGAGGCGCCGGTCTTGACACGGGCCGCAGCGATCGCATTGGCGATGGTCTGCATGTTGGCGCGGCAGGTCTTCTTCTGGGAGTCGGCGACGGCGCTCAGGTAGAGCGGCAGCGCGACGGCCATCAGGATCGCGAGGATCAGGACCACGACCAGC
>Ga0070658_10003649_pt1 | contig 12606 bp, 16 predicted proteins | sample KBSC13metaG_FD_64664 | JGI IMG/M metagenome (GOLD analysis project Ga0070658, IMG submission 64664) | Corn rhizosphere microbial communities from Kellogg Biological Station, Michigan, USA - KBS C1-3 metaG | ecosystem: Host-associated > Plants > Roots > Rhizosphere > Soil ... | reverse complement strand
CGCTCGAAGCGCGCGACGCAGGATGGTGGGCGCGACAGGGATTGAACCTGTGACCCCACCCGTGTGAAGGGTGTTAATCCGTATCCATGATTGCTTACTACCGTCTAAGAATCGCCCAAAAATGTCTATTTCTGTCTATTGAAGTCCACGCATGTTTTCCGTACATTTTCAGTACGGGACACATTCGGAGTTCGAAGTATGGCAATCGACCTCAGCCGGGTCGGTGCTCGCGAGGCACTAAAGTCGAGGCGCGAACCGCATTGGCAGCGCATTCGTCCGGGTTGCTACCTCGGATATCGCCGTTCTGCGCGCGAAGGATCAGGCACATGGATAGCCCGCGGCTATGACAAGGACGCGCGCAGCTACAAACTGAAGGCGCTAGGAGACTTTGGGGAACTAATTGCTGGTGAGCGCTTCACCGCTGCACGGCGCGCGGCCGAGGCATTTGCCGATATGATCGAATCCGGAGGAATGCCTGAAGAGAAGATTGAGACCGTTGGCGACGCCTGCCGCAATTATCTCAAGCACCGGCCGGGCAGCATCGCCGCAGGCGTTTTCAGGCGCCACGTCTATTCCGACCCGATATCCAAGGTTCGGCTAGACAAGCTTCGCCGGCATCACTTGCGCGATTGGCGCAAGCGGTTGGAAGAGGCCCCCGCCCTACTCTCACGCAACAAGGAAGGCGACAAGCGCACCAAGAGGAGGTCCGCGTCCACCGTTAATCGGGACATGGTGCCTGTACGAGCTGCGCTTCGGGCAGTGCTTCCACAGGGATCACCGGGGACGGATAGCGCCTGGCAGGAGGCGCTCAGGCCGAACAGGAATGCCGATCGACGACGCGGGGTCTACCTGGATCGAAATGAACGGCAGCGCCTTCTCGCGGCCGCAGACGCAGAAATAGAACCCCTCCTGCGGGCTATGTGCGTCCTGCCGCTTCGTCCCGGCGCGACTGCGGCGCTTACCGCCGGAGCCTTCGACAGGCGCACGTCGACGCTGACGATCGGCCAGGACAAGGCGGGCGGCGACCGGAAGATTGCGGTCCCTCCCCTAATAGCCGATTTCTTAATGGCCCATACTAAAGGAAAGATGCCCACCGCTCCGATGTTCAGCCGCAGCGATGGGCGAGTGTGGAACAAGGATGCGTGGTTCGAGCCGATCAAAGACGCTGCGATTGCGGCCGGGCTCCCGAGCGGGACTTCAGCGTACGCAGTGAGGCACTCTGTCATAACGGACCTAGTGCGCGATGGATTGCCTATCCTCACAGTAGCGCAGCTCTCCGGAACCAGCGTCCAGATGATCGAGAAGCACTACGGGCACCTGGTACGCAGCGATGCAGTGCAGGCGCTAGCGAGGTTGGCGGTATGAGCGCCACGGGTAGGCCGTGCTGGCGTAGGTGCGCGTCGCAAGCATTTGATGTGTGTGCTCGCGTGGACGCCAATTCAGACCAATTTACTCGGAATAACCGGCTCGCGCTGGTCAACGACGCCGGACAGACCCTGCCAACCGGCCGCCCGTCTCCATCTCGTCCGTTGCCACGCCGTCCATTGCTAGAGCGCGAGAAGGGGGTGGGGGCGCTCAAGCTCCCACACACTCTCTCTCTAGCGGTAACGGTAACGGGAACGGGAACTAAGCAATTGTAAATCAAACGATTTCTGTCGTCGGAAAATCGGCCATTACCAAACAGATCGGTAACGAAACTTCCCTTTTTATCAGTAGCTTACGAGATTAGTTTCGGTTGCTACCCGCCGTTACTGTGGCCGCGGGAATGGACGGTAATGAGGACGGAGGACATCCGTTGCCGAGCTTGGACGTCGGTGATCACATCGCATTCCAGAGGGAAATGATGACGCTAACTCGATTGAAATCTCGCATCGTTGGAATTTGTCAGGCCTTCTGGAGCCAGCCGCTGAAGCGCATAACGGCGGTGGCTCTGGCCGGATGGGCGGCAATCGCTGCAATTTCCTGGGCGCTGGCTAATGCGCGAATTGAGGTCTGCCAGCGCGCCTCCGGCTACACTGCGGAGGCAAACTGCATCGTCCGCGCCACAGCAGCTCGGGACTACGTGCTGAGCGCCGGCCTAACGGTGGGTCTGATGATTTTCGTCGCGGCTCTCATCGTCAGCTCGCTCGTTCGACCGTGCCGGAATGGCAGAGGGCTTGACCAATCTTTCGGGATGGCGCAGCCTAAGCCTGGCGCTCAAAAATCGGTCATTCAACTCCCCGCCCCCACATCGGCGGAGTCACCTGTACAAGCGAGACAGGTTCCCAAGAGCCGCAGATACTGGCGCACAAAAGCGATTTACATAGGGGTTTTTGGCTTCGGTGGATTGCAGGTTTACCGGACGCTCCACCCCAACCCGTACAATCTGCAATGGGTAGCCGACGTCAGATATCACCCTGCGGCCCCGGTGATCGGAGCGATGACCCCAGTCCTGCTTGGTGCCCCACTCCTTTATTGGATCCTCGGAAAGGTCGCTCCCAAGAGCTGGCGATAGATAACGGCGCTCTGCGCACTGGCCGGCGAGGCGCCGGCTTCCCCATCGGCCCTTTTGACCGCCGCCGACGGGGGAACAGTGTTCATCATTGTGCGTGCGCCGAAAGACGGCGACCGCTAGCGTCCGGTTTCGACCCATTCCTGCCATTAGGCGTGCCCGCCTCAATCGGTCGGAGATTCCGACGCCAGCCAAGAACGACGAGGCCGAAAACTAACCCAGCTGCTGCGCCTAGTATGGCGAGCGTAGCCAAATCTCGCCCTACCAGCTGCCAGCCGTAGAGTGTCCGGCCGCCGTCAATGACGACAGCTTTGCCGCCGACACTTTCCCATCCTGCGCTAGGAGGCAGGACAGTTAGCAAACCCCAAGACAAGATCGGTATCGCCGCTCCAACGAGTGTGCAGTTCGTAAGTGTGGGGGCAACGTGCCGACGCAAAGCGAAATAAGCGGGAACGCCGAGCAGTATGGCTGGAGGGTACGCCCCGATTGCGGCGTAGAGCCACGCCGAGTTCCAAAAGGCTTGGGCAGGCGGCAGCCCATCGTAGCCAGGAAGCCAAGCCGCCATGAGCAACGCGGCGAAGGCCGGTGCGATGATAAAACCAAGCGCCACTCTCCAAGCGGGCGGGTAATCCTGCGTCGGCCATGGCTCATACATGAGAGATGACTACCGCAATTATGTCCACTTTCCACCCGAAGCAGACATTAGCGGCTGGCGCCCCGCAAGCATCAAGACCTCTCTTGGTGACCCGATGTGTGACGACACCGCTCCTCTCTCGCGACAGAGCGGAAACAGGTGACACAAAACAGCCAGGAAAAGCACGCGGGCGAGGCGCGGGGCCAAGCGCTGAATGTGAGCGGCCGCGACTGGCCTTTGACAGGAACCATCGGTCGCTAACCAGCAGCGGAAGCGAGGATCTGCTTCGCAATTTGACGATCGCTACTCTGAGTAGGAGGCGTTCGTTTGCTGCTCGTCGCCTGACTCGCTGTCTATCACGTCATCATTGCTCGGGAGAGCACTTCCGGAAGCTGACTCGTCGTAGTTTCCCTCGGTGTCAGAATTCGAGACCTGAGTGGCGTTTTCGTCGCCCTGAAGATCGGCGATCCTCGCAAGGGCGCCTTGGACTAGGTTGGCGAGATGGGCCCGCATAGAATTCGCTTCAGCCTGATGCTGCGACGCTGACGTCGTGAAACGTGACTCAACCGCATCTTTATCGAAATACGTTGCTTCGCTTCCGGCGTCTTCTGATTCCGACATTGCCACCTGCGCCAATGAATCGAAGGCCTCGCACTGATCCAGCTTGGACCACGAAAAACGCCCATCGAGTGACGCGAAGCAATTCTGGCTGTAGATCATCGCCCCTGAGAAACCCTCTGCATCAAGAGCGAGTTTCAGATGTCTAGTCGCTCGCATTATGGCGGAGGTATCGACGGCCGGCAATTGAACGGTTGCCGGGGTCTGGACATCAGCGGCCGAGTCGGCGTTGAGATCTGAGTTGCTTGCTGGCGGCTGTGCGGTCGGCCTATTTCCCGACGATGAGAGTATGATCGTTAGCACGATGCCGACAGCGAGGACTCCCCAAATCCACGCGCCACCCTTGTTCGACGGTTGCTTCTGAACTGCCACAATCGCGTCCCCTCCCCCCCATTAGCTAGCCATTTTTCGAGTAACCAAAAGAACTTGTCTAGTATTCGCGGTTTGATACCCTTGGGCTCGCCGGGGGGAGAATCGTGGTTTCGGTAGGCGTCACAAAGATCGCTATCAGTGTGGCTCATGCAGACGCAGGCGCGGCCGGACACGCTGTGTCTTCTTTCCGACGATTCTATCCAGAATGCGGGATCGAATTGGCGGGCTCTACGGTCTCCCTCTCCAGCTCCACAATGGGTGACCGCCACCTCCGAACAGCTTGGCTTTGTCATCTTCTGGAAGCGAAGAACCGCGACCAGGCTTCCCGCAGTCGTGAGTCTCTTCTCAGAGACCTTTTCAATTGAACCTCGTCCCTCTCCGTGCGCGCGCAATGTCCAATGGCGACGCGCTGCTGGTCAGCGACACAGGCCGATTTTTTGCTGCTGGCGGAGACTTTCTCGAGCGTCTGCTTGCGACAGATCTAATGAAGGACGATCAGTGCTTCCTTGAGGCAGAAGGTCATGCGTGGGGCCACGGAGACGCGCTGGCGCCTGTGGCGCACGCTTACTCGGCGGCCCAGCGCTACGCGACGGCAGCAACCTTGGACTATCTGGTTCTCGTCCCGACGCTTCGTTGCAATCTTAGCTGTACATATTGCCAAGTGTCTCGAGCAGCTGTCGATCGGATTGAGTATGATTGGTCCGACGAGACGCTCGGACATGTCTTCAGAATCCTGGACGAGCTCACGACCGACTTCGTGAAGATTGAATTCCAAGGCGGCGAGCCGACGCTCCGCCCCGATCTTATCCGGCAGGTTATCGCCCGTGCTGAGTCGGGGCGCGAGGCGGAATTTGTCGTTTGTACCAACCTATCCCAGCTCACACCCGAAATCCTCGACATATTCGACAGGGCGAACGTCTTCATCAGCACGTCGCTCGATGGCGCTGCAGGCACGCATCAGGTCAACCGGACAAAGACGGCGGCACTCACCTCCGAATTTGAGAACAACCTCGATGATGTTCTTCGCCGCTATGGGCCAAAAAAGATCTCGGCTCTGCCGACCATCAACCAGTCGTCGCCCGTAGATCCGACGGACCTTATTGAAGCCTACGCAGCGCGTGGGCTCACGAGCATCTATCTTCGACCAATCAACTTCCAAGGCTTCGCGAGGAAGAAGCATCCAGAATCGCGCGAGCAGAGCGTTCGGTGGCGCTCTTATTATGAAAGCTTTGTTCGGGAGCTGATCGCGAGGAATTGGCGCGATCGGTCGATCTGCATGGATGAGACCTACCTGACGCTTTGCCTTAATAGGATCTTCCGCCCAGGCCTCGACCGGCACGTGGACCTGCGCAATCCCAATCCAATCGGCGCAGACTATGTCGTGATCGATTATGACGGGCAGGTCTATCCCACCGACGAAGCTCGAATGCTTTCCAGATCCGGCATCATCGATCTCGCGATCGGAACGGCAGCGGATGGGTGGGAAACACCGAAGCGAGAGCTTCTCAATCGCTACGCGACCAATACGCTTGATGAAGATTGCTCGCGCTGTGCTTTCCAGCCCTTTTGTGGCCGCGACATCATCGATGACCTCTCGCGATATGGTCGCATCGACTTACCGCGCACCGACACAGCTTTCTGCAGGCGCCACCTGCATCTTTTCGATTTCATCTTTGAGCTGATCCACGCCGAAGATGAAGCAATCCAATACTCCCTGGGACGCTGGCTTCAGTTGCCAGGCCCCATGCCTCGAGCGGCGCGGCACGCATGATCCCGCGAGCGCTCAAAGCGACTGCCGAAGCAGACGCACAATTCGTGGTTCGCCTGAGCAGCGCGGCAAACGACCATTCACAAAAGGACGCCGCGCTTGTCGCAACAAGCGAGGGTCGAGCGCTCTATTCATGTCAATTTGGCCTGTTCGAACTGGAGGGTGTCGACAGTGAAGATCTCGAGGGCGACGTCGTTCTCGTAAATCCGTCAGCCGGCAGAGCCGAAAGACTGATCCGGGCGGGCTCCAGCCACAATTCTCTGCTTGTGACTGAGCGCTGTGATCAGCTCTGCATCATGTGCTCGCAGCCACCGAAGAAGACGCACGTGGACCGCTTCTCGCTATTCACAGAGGCGGTACTTTTGGCTCCGAAGGATTGCGTCATAGGAATCACCGGCGGTGAACCAACGCTGTTCAAGGATCAGCTTTTTGGAATGCTCGAGCATGTCGCATTCGCTCGCCCAGACCTACGGTTCCAGGTTCTTACGAACGGGCAGCATTTCGAGGCAGCAGACATCGAGCGGCTACGGCATCCCGCCTATCGCGCGGTCCAATGGGGAATTCCCTTGTACGCGGAGCAGGCCGAGCTTCATGATGAAATTGTCGGCAAGTCTGGGGCGTTCGCGCGTTTGCAGCAGAGCTTCGCCCATTTGATCATCGCCGGCGCTTCGGTGGAGCTCAGGACAGTGCTCCTGACAACGAATCTTGCTGAATTGCCGCGGCTTGCGAGGTTGGTAAGCTCGCGCCTCAGTTTCGTTGGCGCTTGGTCGATCATGCAGCTCGAGAACATCGGCTTCGCACGCAACCGTTGGGATCAACTTTACGTCGATCATTCAACGAACTTCGCTGCGATCGCGGAGGCCTTGAGTATTGCCGCCCTTCACGGCGTCAATGCGAGGCTGTTCAATTTCGCACGGTGCACAGTCCCCGCCGAGTTTCGCGAATATGCGATTGCTTCGATCTCCGATTGGAAGCGCCGATATGCGCAGGCTTGCTCGGCATGTTCTGAGCGCAGGGCTTGCTCAGGATTCTTTGAGTGGCATCCGGACCCGGACGCCGTGGGAGTATCGCCGTTATGAAGAAGTCCCGCTTTTTGATTTCGACACTTGCTGCCGCAGGATTTGGAACGACTCATCCGCTGCAAGCGGCCATTACTACTGCGACCGGCGCTCGAGGGGGCTCAGGAGACGATCCAAATTCGACGAAACTGTTCCAACTCTTCAAGCAAGATCATCTTTACACTCTGGCGGGCCACGCGAGCCATTCCAGTCATTCAAGCCATGCCAGTCATGCAAGTCATCAGTCGGGCTCTGGTGGAGGCTCCTATCCCGTCTACACGCCTGCACCAGCATACACTCCCCAACCCCTCTACACGGCGCCGAGTTACATCCCCACCCCGAAGCCAGCCCCGGCTCCGGCCGATAGTGATACGCTTCGAGCAACTCCGCCGAGCGCGGACGGCCCAAAACCGCTTAGTAGTCGATCAGAGCTCTTCAACTCGATCGTGAAGAGAGTTCAATTGGGGCTGCTAGCCTACGGCTACTACGACGGCCCCATCAACGGTGTTGTAGGGGCCCAGACGCGAACGGCCCTGAAGCAATTTCAGGCCGCATTTCACATGCCGCAAACCGGCACGATCACACCCGAAGTGCTCGATGCCCTGAAAGTCTCGGCTCAATAACCGTGCTTGGCGCTTGACGTCGATGAGGTCCAAGTGTGTCTTGTCCTTGCTCGGTGAAGTGAGGAGATGCGTATGAAATTGCCGAGCGCCGTTTTGGCGTCTTTATTCTCGGTCGGCTTGGCCGCCTGTGGCACGAGCAGTGATCACTCTGACGAAGAAGTAGATCAGGCGTACGACCATGCAGCGGATTCGCTGGGAGACGCGACCTTCGAGGATGTCGGGGACACCAGCCAGTGTACTCAGGACTGTTCTGGTCACGAGGCTGGCTTCGAATGGGCTCGGGACAACGGCGTCTCTGATGGTTCGGATTGCTCCGGAGACAGCCAATCGTTCGTTGAGGGCTGCCAGGCTTACGTCGATGCCTTGGACGAACAGGCCGAGGACGAGATCTCCGGCGATGAGGACGAATAACGGTGCGGTTTTTAACGAAGCTCGCCATTGCTCTCGTTGGTTGGAATTTCCTTCCTCCTGCAGAGGCTCCCGCTGAAACCCGGATCGTGCCCGCGGGCCAAACGTTCCGCTGCACGCCCACTCTTGTTTGGGATGGAGATGGTCCGGTCTTCTGTGCGGAAGGGCCGAAGATCCGCATTGCTGGTGTGGCCGCTCGCGAAATGGATGGGACCTGCCGGCCAAACCAGCCCTGCCCTCCAGTCAGCGCTCTCGACGCGCGAGACCGTTTGGTGAAGCTTCTCGGGGGCTCGCGCGGGACAACGAATGACGGTCACGTCATGGTGCGCTCCGTGACTATGGAATGCCGATCGGATGGATCGGCGGGCGGATTGCGAACAGCCGCCTGGTGCACATCACCTGCGCTTGGCGATCTCTCTTGCGCGACTGTTCGCGCGGGCGGGGCACTCCAGTGGCCTCGTTACTGGCGAGACCACCGATGTTGAGATCGATGATTCTGACAACGCTCTGCGCTCTATGTCTTGCCGCCTGCGGCGGCCCAAAAGATTCCAACAGGGCGGCAACGTCAAATCCTTCGGTATCCTATGAAAGGCTAGACCCAGGATCCCGGGCGAAGCCGTCGAACAAATATTCTCGACAGGTGTTCGGCATGAATGATCAGCTTAGACTGGCGACCTTTCGCAAGTTCATGACCGAATCGGGTGAGCAGTGTGAACTCGTTACTGGCGCCGTCTTGCGAGGCGGCTACCACCATGCCGACATGTGGCGTGTAGCCTGTTCGGACAGCGGCGAATGGATGATCTCGATTGACCCGGATTCGTCGACCAAGATTCTAAGCTGCGACACAATGAAGCGGCTGGGCGACGACTGTCACGCGGTGTGGAAGCCGCGAAACTAGGCGGTCATTCAACCCATTTGATCCCGTGTTAGGTCGTTTAGCGCGGTTGAAGGGGCACAAAGCAGTCAGAAGTGCAAACCGTCCCCTCGCTCGGATGAAATCCACCACTTGCCTGCAAGGTTACACCATTAGGTAAGCGATACTTTGGGACCTTTTTACCGGCAAAATCATCAGTGCTCTGAGGTACGCTGCTTCTTTTCCTGCCGGCGGCGGCTCTTGCCGATGCGGCATCGTAAATCCGGCTTGTTCCAAGTCCTGCTGACCTGGCTTCGCTCTCAGCCTTTACGCGCTCAGTTTCGGCTCTGATGCGGTCGGTGTTCGCCCGCTGCTGCTCAATGTCATATTTTTCTTTGAGGTACGCGTCGAAGTTTTGGGCTTCAGCAGATGCCGATAACGCGAGGCTGAGCAGCAATGCTGAGTAGCAGAGCAGCTTCAGTTCGCGTGCCATGACGTCCCCCTTGTCAGTTTGCATCTCTCGTCTGATTGCGTGGCACACGTGAGTTACGGCTGATTGAAAGACCCGGCAACTCTTGTCGTGGTCGATAGCGTCCACCTGACGCAGACGAAAGCGGCTTCGTGGCAATTAGCTAAGCGGTCGTGCCGCTCGGTAGTCGGCCAGGCGAGGTGCGCTTCGCGCCTGGAAGGGGCAGAGTCAGCAGCCGTTTACGTGCATCAAAATGCATCAGTGGCCCCCCTCTCGTGCGGTAGAGCGAATTAGATGCGTCAAAACCGACACGAAAAGCACGTGGGCGAGGCGCGGGGCCAAGCGCGGCGCGTGGGTTTCAGCGGCGACCGCTAATGTCTGCTTTCGACCCAAAGCTGACATTGGGCGGGCATGCCAAGGCGGCGCTCTTGCAACACTAAAGTGGTTACCGTTGCGCTCCGATCCAACTATAAGCGGGGCATGAGTAGGGACGGCGTATTCGAGCTGCTCGTTCAAAGCGTCACTGATTACGCAATCTATATGCTCGACGAGAACGGGCGCGTGAGCAGCTGGAACGCCGGTGCTCAACGCTTCAAGGGATATGCAGCTGAGGAGATCATCGGCGAGCATTTCTCGCGCTTCTATACCGATGAGGACCGCGCGGAGGGCGTCCCCGAACGCGCTCTAGAGCAGGCGAGAAACGAGGGACGCTTTGAGGCTGAAGGCTGGCGGGTACGGAAGGACGGCTCCCGGTTCTGGGCGATGGTTATCATCGATCCGATCCGCAACGATGAAGGGCAGCTCATCGGCTACGCCAAGGTAACGCGCGACATGACCGAGCGACGAGCGATCGAGGAGCAACTTCGCCAATCGCAGAAGATGGAGGCAGTCGGACAGCTGACAGGAGGTCTCGCCCACGACTTTAACAACCTGTTGGCGGGTATCAGCGGCAGCCTTGAAATGATGCAGATGCGCGTCGCGCAGGGGAGAACGAGCGAACTCGACCGTTACGTCAATGCCGCCCAGGGGGCGGTGAAGAGGGCTGCCTCCCTAACTCATCGCTTACTGGCATTTTCGAGAAGACAAACGCTCGATCCAAAGGCGACCAACGTCAACCGCCTTCTGGCGAATTTAGAAGACTTGATAACACGAACCGTCGGGCCCGGCGTCGAAGTCGAAGTCGTCGGCGCAAGCAGCCTCTGGTCGATTTTTGTCGATCAAAATCAGCTCGAAAATTCCGTACTAAACCTTTGCATCAACGCCCGCGATGCAATGCCGGATGGCGGCAAGTTGACCATAGAAACCAGTAACAAGTGGATCGACGACCGTGCGGCCCGGAAGCATGATTTGCTGATCGGGCAATATGTTTCGCTTTGCGTCACCGATACCGGCACAGGCATGACCCCGGACGTGGTCGATAAGGCTTTCGATCCTTTTTTCACCACTAAGCCCATCGGTGAGGGAACCGGCCTTGGTCTCTCAATGATTTATGGTTTCGTTCGGCAATCAGGCGGGCAGGTTCGGATTTACACCGAACTGGGACAAGGCACCACAATGTGCCTCTATTTCCCCCGCCACAGTGAAGACGCGGAAGACAATATTGACGCCTTCGAGAACACGCCAATGGGTGCTACAGGCGAGGGCGAAGTCGTGCTGGTCATCGACGACGATCCCACCATTCGGACGCTGGTTGCGGAAGCGCTGAACGACACGGGTTACTCGGTCATTGAGGCGGCGGACGGGCCGGCGGGCCTGCGCATTCTCGACTCCAATACGCGGATCGACTTGTTGATCACCGACGTGGGCCTCCCAGGGGGGATTAACGGCAGACAGGTCGCAGACGCGGCGCGCGGGGGTCGGCCCGGGTTGAAGACTCTGTTCATTACTGGCTACGCTGAGAATGCAGTCATTGGGAAACGAAGGCTGGACCCTGGTATGCACGTGATTACGAAGCCGTTTCAAATCGAGGCCCTGACTCGCAGAGTACGCGAAATCATCGACTCCTGAGAGTGGGCGAGTGAGAGTGAAGCCCCCGCGATTTGGAGCGGCAGCTTTCCACCCATTCTTGACACAAGACTTCCGGAACCCTGTCCCTCGGAAAGCGTCGCCTTCCTGTGATACGGTCAGTTCTCATGACCAGCATCGTACTGCTCATGGCCGGATGCGCCGCAACCGCGCCGGACCCGCGACCTGCCCAATCACAATGCGCACGCACGGTCGTTCCGGCGAATGAGCGGATCGCCGTATGGTCGGTTGACAAATTCGCAGGCCGCTACGCTCGTGGAGCAGACACAATTATTATCTGGCGCGATGACCACCGGTTATTCATCGGAGGATGGACCCTCGGGACGCGTCAGCTAACCTCGGACACTGTCGAAAGCTGGACTTGGCGCGACGGGTGCGGCGTGCGTTATGAGTTCACGCTGCCACCCGATGGACCCGGCGCCTGGCTGAAAATCGTGATGCCGAATGGCATGGAAAGCGATTGGCGCCGCTAAGGATGGACCCAATTGGCCGCGCCCGCAGATATTCAGGCAGGACTAAGTATCCTAACTGGGCGCCCCTTACAGGTGGAGGTAGGCGCTGTTCACCGGGCCGAGACCTATGCCTGGGGCGGCTCCAAATGAATCGTGACCGGCACGCTCGCTCCGCTTTCAAGGGTCCGAACATCGGCTTCAATCTCGTCAGCTGTCCGCGTTACGATCTCGACGATACGCGGATCGTGCGCCATTTCGGCTACCCATCTCAGCCTCGCTGCGCGTTCGCGCATGTTCTCCAGCAGAGCCATGAAGCTCAAAACCGCGCTCGATTTGTCGTGTTCCCGACATTCCTCCGGCGTCTCGAAATTCAGTGATCTTGGCGACCAGGCGATTGCGCTGCCACAGTTCACATCGCCGCAAGCCTTCTAACGCCCGCGCCTGCTCTACTGCTTCCACGTCATCTCGTGCATTGATCAGCTGCACGTCCACACTCCTGCCCTCCAGATCAAGGCAGTAAACCCTATACTCTGACATACCCCGGACCCCGCCAAACTACGGCGTTCAATGCCAGTAAAACGCCTAGTTTCAACGGTGTAGCCTCCAGATTGAGACGCCGCCCTAACCTAGATTATGATAGCGTCGACCTTCACCGGCCGAAGTCGTTCGGCTCCTCCGAGCGGCCAAGACGCTAGCGTCCGGTTTCCACCCATTGCGGACATTTCAGCGGTTCATCGCAACGCACATGAAATCAGCGAGGCCTAAGCGTCTGGTCGCTGCAGTCTCCCCCGAGCAGCGCTCGGCTTAGTCCTCGGTCGACGAAGGAGGTTTGTTC
>Ga0070658_10003647_pt1 | contig 12610 bp, 4 predicted proteins | sample KBSC13metaG_FD_64664 | JGI IMG/M metagenome (GOLD analysis project Ga0070658, IMG submission 64664) | Corn rhizosphere microbial communities from Kellogg Biological Station, Michigan, USA - KBS C1-3 metaG | ecosystem: Host-associated > Plants > Roots > Rhizosphere > Soil ... | reverse complement strand
AGGCCAGAATGTACCGGCCCGGAAGCTGAGGCGCGCGAGCTTTTGCACTGATCGTGGCGTCGGCCTGCCCCGCCGCCAGCGCAACGTTGATCGGGGTGCCGCTACCGCCGTCCCACTGAGCCTCGGAGCCATCGAGATAGTACCAGTGGTACCCAACCTGAAGCTGGCCCTTCGTCCATCCGGTCATGCCCATATTGCGAACGGCGACGCGGCTCGTGAAATCCTTGCCGGCGCCAACGGAACGAGAGATATCCGAGAGGACGAATGCGGGGTGAACCGCCGCATTGTCGATCTCAAGTCCCTCATCATAGCTGCCGGCGACGTCGGTGGCTCCCTCGACATACCAGTGCAGTCGATAGAGGCCTGTAGCGAGCCCCTGTGTCGGGATCTTGACGGTGGTGCTGGAGACGTCTCCTGGCTGCATATCCGGTAGAGCGACGCCCTCCCCGGTAGCGGCCACTTGTGGACCGCCCGGCTGGTCCTGGACGATCTTGTAGACCAGCTTAGGTGAGGTCCACGCCGCAGTGCCGTCATTCCGGACGGTAACGGAGGTCAACGCCGTGTCACCTGAGTCGATGGCGGTCGGCGTGGTCGACGCTATGAACGTTGCGACTTTGGTATCGGCAGCGGCATCCTTGGCGAGAACGGTCACCGGAACCTGGAGCGGCTTATCGGAAGCGTACGAGAACCACTTATCCGCGCCCTGGACGAAGTCAAAGACGAGGACGTAGTCGCCGGGATCGAGATCATCACCGTACCCGTTCATCGCTACAACGCCGAGGTTGACATTGGCCGACTGGCCTGGGAAGACGTCGTGCGACAACGGTATGCGAGGCGCGCTGTCGTCGAAGAGTCGACCGTCGTGGTACCAGCGAGCGCAGAGCGAGTAGCCCTCACCGGCGCGCCAAGGGAGCGTACCCGCATTCTCGACGCGCACCGTAACCGTGTACAGAGTGCGCGGCTTGAAAACGTGCGGCACCGAGTAAGTCAAATACTTCGCGTGCCACTGGCGACTGCCATTGTAATCGATGGTGTGGATGCGGGTCTGGTCCGTGTACTTGTAGCCGTACTGCCGCGATTCGCCGAGTTCCGTACCGCGGCTGTAGTCGTTCCAACTGTCCAGGACGACGGCCGGCGCGGCCGCGGCGGCCGTCCACGAGTCGCTGTAGGTCTGACCTGCCTTGCGGCCGCTGATCGTTCCGTGCCAGTCCGAGCCGCCACCGGTGACGACGGCTGCGTCGGTCGCTTTGAGGACAGCAACCGGCGTGTTGTCGGCGAGTCGATCCGGGGCGGTGTCCGCGCCGTAGACGAGCGCACCGAGTTGACCATCGTCCATCGGCCATTTTGCGCGAAACTCGTCAGGCACTCGGTCGAGCACCATGCGGATGTGGCCGGGCGCGTTGCCGGTGGCGTCGACTGCCACCAGTGGATAGTCGACGCCGCTCGCCTTCAGGTCCTTAAGCGCGGCCACGAGGGCATCGATCTCATAGGGAAGACGCTTGTCCCCGTCGATCGGATGGATGAGCGCGACATTGACACCAGCGCGACGCATGTCGAGGAGCTGCTGTCGATGCCACGTCGATCGCAGACCGGAGAACCACGGCCCCGCGCCCTCCATCGGCTGGTCGATCAGGAGCGTCTTACCGCTCGCGTCCCAAACATTCTGTCCGCCGGCCTTGCGTGAGTCGGCATTGAGGTCTACGCGGTAGATTGCCATCACCAGGTTCGGCTTTGTGGGCGTGCCGAGGTTGAGCGAACCGTTCAGCATGACGCCGGCCGGGGGCGGGGCATAGTCTCCGCCCGTTTTCGCCGTCAATGGGTTCCGGCCGGTTCCGGAGTTCGCCTGTACCGGATTGCTGAGTCCGGTGGGGTTCTTGATGCCGCCGGGAACGATGTGGATCGATCCACCGCCCGGCAATGGGATCGCCGCGGGAGCGGTTGGTGTGTTCGGGTTGGTCGCTACGGTCGGAGGCGTCACGGGTGTCGGCGGCGCGGTCGTCGGTGGTGTCTCCGGGGTATTCGGCACGTTCGCAAACGGCGAGTCGGAGGTGTTCGGCTCGTCGGCTGTCGTCGGCGCGGGGGCGTCGACGGGCGTCGCGCCAAAGGCGACTTTGGTAAATGACGGCCATTCGCCGCTCACGATCGAGCCGTTGATGAGCGGAAAACGCGTGGCGACCTGAGGACAGATGACCGTCGACGGGGCGGGCTTCGCCGCATCGTCTTTGTCGAAGATGATCTTGCCCCACTTCGAGGGGTTCTGGACATCGGCAGCGGATTGGACCCTGTCCGAGAACGAATAGAGACGATTCGGAGGAAGATCCATCGAATTACGGTCGCGAGAGACGACGTTAAATCCCCACTGCGTCCCTGCGTCCGGAGGCCCGGACAGTCCCAGTTCCTGCCAGGGTATCGCTATCTCCACCGTGTAGCCGGCATCGGGAGTGCCCGGGTCATTGAGAGTTCCCTCGACCTTGGCGGCGTACTTGTAAGTGTATACAGCCCGGGCCTTGGGGACCGGGCTGTTGTCTCCGACGCTAAAATAGGCTCCGTTGTCGGCCGAGATCGCCATCTGATAGGTATGGGGGGTTCGGTGGTCGGCCCCGGCGTTGTCGGTCTCGAAGAAGACCTCGACGTCGTCGTCCTGTTGAGGCTGGGAAACGGGCGTCGTGTTGGTCGATATGACGTTGCGGTCGTTGACCTCGAAGCCCGCGTAGAAATAGTAACTGTCCCACGTGGTATACATCGCACTCACGCGGGGCGATTGGGTGTCTGCGTAAAGTTGGGGGGAAAAGGCGGCGGCAAAACCGAGCATTGCCACTACTGCCGGCACATGTCTAACCATATCGGGATTATACCCACGTATATGGACCCGAGGTTCCCGACGGGCTGGATCGATGGAAAAAGCCCCGCCGACCAAGAAGTCAGCGGGGCTGTTGCATTCGCTAGTTCACAGCCCACTGCTGGGCGTTGGTGCCGTTGCATTGCCAGAGTTGGACGATTGTGCCGTTAGCGCTGCCGGCGGCGTTTACGTCGAGGCAGTAGCCGGAGGCGGATTGTGGGGAGAAGGTGAACGTGCCGTTCCCCTGTTTCGTCGCATTCCACTGCTGGGCGGCGCTGCCGTTGCACTGCCAGATCTGTACCTTGTTGCCGTTCGAGGCGCCGGCGGCGTTGTCGTCGAGGCAGAAGCCGGTGTTGACGTTGACGGCGAGCTTGTAGCCGTTGCCGCCGACGTTGGTGAAGGCCCACTGCTGAGCGGCGGTGCCGTTCGACTGCCAGATAACGACCTGGTTGCCATTCGTGGTGGCGGCCGCCGAATCGTCGAGGCGCGAACCGGTGGCGCACTGGGGCGTCAAGGAATGGACACCGTTGGAGATCGTGCCGCCGGTGCTGCCGGTTGTCCCGCCAGTTGTGGTACCAGTGCTGCCCGTTCCGAGCCAGGTCTTGACGTAGGTGCCGAACCAGGAAGTCGGGCTGTAGGTCGTCAGGTCGTTGAGGAGCTGGGGTGGAGCGCCGTTGAAGAAGCACCAGGCGGTGCCGCTGTAGTTGTGGGAATCCATCCAGCCGAGGATCGCCGGCATCCAGTTGGTATAGTCGTCGGACTGATTGTCGCCGAACTCGCCGATCAGGATGGGGTTCGACCCACCGGCGACGGTGACTTTCTGGTCCCAGTTCGCCTTCCAGGGGTAGATATGTGCGCCGTACATGATGTTGCTGCCGCTGATGGCGTAGCCGGCTGTGATACCAGTGAGGTCGTATGCCCAGTCGAGCCCGCCGACCACGATGACATTATTGGCCCCCGTGCCGCGGATAGTGTTGACGATCGACTGCATGCCGGGCGTGTTGTACCCGACGCCCTCGCTGACCCATCCGCCGTTGCGCCATGTGCCCCAGCTGACATCGTGCGGTTCGTTATAGGCATCGAAGAGGACCGCGGGGTTGTTCTTGTAGTGAGCGGCGACATCGTTCCAAACGGTCGCCGTATTGTTATCCGGCATGTTGTGCTGAGCCAGGTTTGCGCCCCACACGCCTTCGTCCGACCAGTGCATGTCGATAAGGACGTAGTTTCCGGCGGCGGACGCCGTGTTCACCACATTGTCGACCGCGGTTCGATAGGCCGAGGCGCTGTTCGATCCGGTGTAGTCCGGCGGCGCCGCGCCCCACCATCGATCCTGACAAATCGGCAATCGGATCAACTTGGCGTTCCACGATCCCATCGCCGCATTCAGCGACGGCATCACGTTCTGACCGAGATTGCTCCATTCCAGACTGGGAATGTTGACACCCTTGAGCCTCACCACCGTGCCACTCGCGTTTACCAAATTACTGCCGCTCGTGTGGAGCGCCGACGGAGCTGCGGAGGCTGCCCCAACAACATTCAGCATGGTGAGAACAACCGCGGCATATGTTCCCACCTGCCGTCGATCGAACTTCGATCTCATTTCGTTTCGCATTCGCACCTTTAGTTTCCCTTCATTGCAGTGTACTGAATAGCATTCATAGCTATAAAACCTGACGTCTTGGTGATTACGCTGCGGTTCGCATTCGCCAACTCCAACTGATTAGCGATACTATCTATTAAACTATAATACGAATCGCACTCGCAATGTAAACGAACTTTAACGTTAAGGCTCACCTATTTTATCACCGCGTTCGCATTCTGTCAATATGATTTTGATAGAAAGTCTAAACGTTTTATGAGCAGGCGGATCTCAAGTAAAAAAGCCGGCTCCGTGTTGATGCGGAGCCGGCCATATTATCAATCGGTCGAGTTAGTCTACCGTACTTTCCTCCGGGGATATATCCTTGACCTCGGGCAGCCCGGTCTCGATGTCCGGCTCGACAAGGAGCGGCGGCATGAGGTCGCGGTCGGATCGGCGCAGTTTGCGGGCGAGGTCGTCAAAGAGCGTGTACACGATCGGGATGATGAAGAGCGTGAGGAACGTCGATGTCATCAACCCGCCGATGACCGCAGTCGCCATCGGCGCCTGGGTCTCCGACCCTTTACCAAGACCGGTCGCGAGCGGGAGCATGCCGAGGACGGCGGCGCACGCTGTCATCAGGATCGGACGCAGCCTGGTCGGCCCGGCTTGCAGCACAGCCGTCGTGCGGTCCAGGCCTCGACTCCGGAGGACGTTCGTATAATCGACAAGCAGAATCCCATTCTTGACGACGATACCCACCAGCATCAAGAGGCCGATGAACGCCGTCAGGCCAAATGCGCGCCCGGTAAGGAAGAGAGCGAGGATGACGCCGACGGCCGACAGCGGCACGGAGGCAAGGACTGTCAGCGGGTGAACGAACGACTCGAACTGCGCGGCGAGCAAGATGTAGATCAACCCGACGGCCAGCAGCACCGCAACACCCAGTCCGCTAAACTCGTCGACGCGCTGCTTCTGCGTGGTGCCCCAGTCCCAGTAGTAACCCCTAGGTAGCTTGACGGTCGCCATCGCCTTGGCGACATCGGCCTGGATATCACCCGCAGATCGCCCCTGCGGCTGGCCTGAGATCGCGATATAGCGGCGGCGATTGATTCGGGTGATCTCGCTCGGGCCGTTGCGGAAGACGGGCGACGCCACCTGCATGAGTAGTACATCGCGGCCGGCGGTATTGGTGACGGCCCCGGTCGACGGGTTGTCCTCCGCCGTGGTCGTTGGCGTCAGGCTGGGCGTGATGGGAAGGTAGCTAAGCGCCTGTTGCGTCTTGCGGACACCCTCGGGCATCTGCACAACGATGGGATACTGGAACCCACTCTCCTGATAGTAGCCGGCGATGTTGCCGTTCGTCGCAGTGTTGAGCGTGTCGGCGACGTCGGAAAAGCTGACGCCGAAACGCAACGCCTTGTCACGATCGACCTGCCACTGCATTTCGGGAGACGATTCCTGCCAGTTGACGTCAACACCCTCCAGGCCGGGGACCGTCTTCATCTTATCCATGACGTCCTGTGCGCTCTGGTAGAGTGTCGTCAGATCGTCTCCGAAGATGTCGACTTCGACATTCTGGTTGCCACCGCTAATGATATTAGACACGATATCGGTTTGATTGATCGACGTACGTGCTCCGGGAATCCCGGCCGTCTTCTTACGCAGACCGCTAATGACGTCGAGGGTGCCCTTTTTGCGGTTGTCCTTGAGCTTGACCATGACCGCACCAACATTGGCCTGCGAGGTAGTCGACGTTCCGCGCAGCGAGAGATTAGTGCCGGCAGCTGCAAAGGCGGTTTGCACATTGGGGTCGCTACCGATGACGTGTTCGATCCGTTTCATGGTATCGTCGGTGGTCGCCAGCGATGTCCCTGGCGGCATCTTCACGCGAACCTGGAAGTCTCCGCTGTCGGTGGCGGGCATCAGTTCAGTGCCGATTTGAGGCAGCAGCAAGAAGCTGAACAACGTTACTCCCACGGCAATTCCTATGACGGCGATACGGTGCTTGATCGCCCATGTCAGGTTGCGTCGGTAGCCGACGTCGAGGTTGTCGAGCCAGACGCCGAATATGTCGAAAACCCGCTGTGTGCGAGTGCGGGGCTTGCCATCCTCATCGGTACTGCCGTGATAATCGAGACGGTGAACTTCTTCCTCTTTAACAAGACGGGACGCCAGCATGGGCACGACAGTGGTCGCGTCGAGGAGCGACACGGCGATGGAGAAGATGACGACGAGGGCGAACTGGGCGAACATCTGCCCCGCCTGTCCTTTGACCAGAAACATCGGGATGAAGACGACGATGACGGTCATCGTCGACGCCATGACCGCCGACATGATCTCAGTCGACCCCGTGACGGCCGCCTCCATCGGGCGTTTGCCGTGCTTCTCGATGTGCCGGAAGATGCTCTCCAGGACGACAACGGCATCGTCGGCGATCAGACCGGTGGCGAGCGCGAGGCCGCCTAGGGACATGGTATTCAGCGTGAAGCCACAGACATAGAGAAGCGCGAAGGTCGAGACGATTGACGTGGGGATCGAGAGGGCGACGACCAGCGTACTGCGGATATTGCGCAGGAAGAAGAGGAGGATCAAGACCGCGAGCGAGCCGCCGACGATTGCGTTGAGCTTGAGGTCGTCCACGGAGTTCTGAATGAACTGCGACTGATCGTAGGCCATTTCGAAATGTAAACTCGGGTACAGCTTCTTGATCTGTTCAATCTTGTCCTCGACACTCTTGGCCGTGGTAACCGTATTCGCTCCGCTCTGCTTGCTGATGATAATGCCGACGGCCGGATTGCTGTTCAGGCGGGTGTAAAGCCGAACCTCTTGACTAGAGTCGCTGACTTTAGCAACATCGCCGACCGTGATCGTCTGACCGTTGACCGCCTTGATGGGAACTTTGGAGATCTCAGCCGGAGACTTGAACCAGCCCAGGCTGCGGATCGTGAACTCGGTGGCGCTCTCCTTGGCGATTCCGGCCGGCTCGTTGACGTTTTCCGCGATAATGCGACTGGAGACGTCGGTGATGGCCAGGTTGTAGGCGCGCAGCTTGACAGGGTCGACATCGACGATGATTGCGCGCTGGGTGCCGCCGGTGACGACGGCTGAGGCAACTCCATCGGCCGACTCAAGCATTGGCGTTACTTCATTGTCGAGTGTCGACCTGAGCTTGACCGGGTCCGACTCCCCGCTGACGCCGTAGATCATGATCGGGAGTTGCGAAGGATCGAATTTGTAGACGATGGGCGTCTGCAAGGTCGGGTCACTGGGGAAGCGCTGTCGGGCGCGTTCGACGAGCTGAAGGACGTCGACTGCGGCCTGTCCAACGTCGGTGCCCCATCGGAACTGAACGCGCACACTTGAGCTGCCTTCGGTGCTGCTGGAAGACACCTGATACATGTTCGGCGCCGCCGACACAGCCTCTTCGATCGGACGCGTGACCTGGGTCTCGATCTCTTCCGGTGCAACGTTAGGCCAGGTCGTGTTGACTGAAACAATCGGCAGCGATACGTTCGGCAGGAGGTCAAGTGGCAGTTTGGTCGCGCAGACCGCACCCAACAGAACGAGTGCGGCAATGCGCATGGTAACGGCCACGGGCCGCGTCACCGATAGTCTTGCTATGTTCATAAAGTTCTTACTTTCGAACTTCGAATTGAGGATGGCTGATGCACGTGGCAGCCGAAAGACGCCGTTTCACGACGCGTGCTTGTGATGTTTGCGAGTGCCGTCCGAACTCGACGAATCGCCGGGCTTGCCTATCTTGATCTTCTGGCCGTCACGGAGAGGCTGCGCTGTTATCGTCACAACCTGCTCCCCCGCATTCACACCGGAAAGAATTTGATAACCGTTGGCGTCGCTCGCCCCCAACTTGACGGGACGCTCCGCGACGGTGTTGTCGGCATTCGCCACGAAGACCGTGGGATTGGTGTCGGACTGCTGAACTGCCTCACGGGGCACAGTGAGCGCGTTATGCACGGTGGCCGTCACAACCGAGACATGTCCGAACATTCCAGGTTTGACCGTGTAAGTGGAATTGTCGAGTGTGATCCGAACCGAGAACTGACGGCTGGAAGGATCCGCAGATCTGTTGACCTGAGTCACCTTTCCGGCAAAGCTACGCCCCGGAAGTGCGTCGAGGGTAGCAATGGCAGGCTGCCCCGGGTACACGCTGGCCGCAAGTTCTTCCGGAACGGCCATGGTGACCCAAACCGGATTGAGCTGCTGAACGGCGATGACGGGTTGACCGGCGGTGGCGACGGATCCCGGGTCGACATAGCGGGCAGTGACGAAGCCGTCGATCGGCGACCTCAGTGTAGCCTGCGTCAGCACGGCCCGGGCATCGGCGAGCTGGGCCTGAGCGGCGGTGACCGCGGATTTCAGAGCCGCCAGGTTCGCTTCGTAGGCGGGCTTTTGCGCTGTGTTCGCCTGGGCACTCGCCAGTGCCGCGCGCGCCTCTTTGACGTGGGCATCGGCGGCGGAGATGTTGGCCTTGCCGGTCGTCCTCGCAATTGCGACCTGCTGCTGTGCGGAAGCAAGCTGAGCCTTCGCCGAAACGAGCGCGGAATTCGCGCCGCTGAGCTGGGCCTCGGCGACGTCGACGGAGGCCTTCGCGACGTCGACCGTCGTCTTGGCATCGTCAACGGTTTGCTGAGCAACGAAGCCCTTCGCGAGCAGAGAGTTCTGGCGGTCGTACTTGGACTGCGCGTTCGCAAGATTCGCCTTGGCGCTCGTCAACGCGGCGGCGGCATTCGCAATCGACGACTGCGCCGACGACACGCGCGCCTGCGCGTCCGTTGCGGCGGATTGCGCGGCTGCGATTGTACTGGCGGAGTTGCTCTGAGCAGAAGTGTAGTCGGAGAGCGAGCTGTCGAGCGTCGCCTCCTGCTGCCGGATCGCGGTCGTCACTCCGACGTTTGTCGGGTTCTGAGTGATCTGCGCTTCCGCCAGCTTCTGCTGGGCCTGCGCCACGTTCGCCTCCTGCTGGGCGACGTTCGCTTGGGCCTCACTGGGGTCGATGCGAACGAGCACCTCGCCTGCTGTCACATGATCGCCTTCATGCGAGGCGACGAACAGAACCTGTCCGGCGGTCTTGGGCGCGAGTTTGACGCTCAGCGGAGCCTCGACATTACCGACGGCGTCAAAACTCTGTATTACATCCCGAACGGCCGCCGACGCTACGGTGACCGATGCCGTTCGACTCCCCTTGCCGCCGCGCTGGTTCGTCTGCGCCTCGGCGGCGTTATGGTTGACTATCAATCGCCACACAATGAGGATGGCGAGTACCGCGACAAAGCCCAGCGGGGCTATCCATCGTTTCAATCTATCCCTCATTCACCTACCATTATATTAGTCTAGACGTATAGATAGTTGACTTGGTTCTAGCAAGCGAACTCGCCGGCGACTAACCCACATCAGCAGTAGACCTATGGTTCGTACACAATTAGATCGATAGATTTATTGTACGGTAACACCCGAACATTATTTCACTCGGTATGCTACCCCGATTTAAAACCGATGTTGTGGGAAAGGGAACGTGGGTTGACCGGTGCGAAGCGAACGTTCCGGTCTCGATTGACTTACTTCGCCATCCACTCCGGAGACGACGGCAAGCGCCGCTGCTCGAGGATGACAGTGGTACCGGAAGGGCCGGTGAGAAGGAAGGTGCAGTCGATCATTCGCAGCATGATCCAGAAACCGTGCCCGAGTGTGCCGCTGGTGGTCCACCCTCGTTCTAAGGTCGCATGATGCAGCTTGTCGTCTTCAATTCCAGCGCCTCGGTCCGTGATCCAGATGTACACACAGCCGGCTTCGGGAACGGAACGGATCCAAATACTTCCGGTTTCATCCGCGTGCATGATGCTGTTGGCAGCCGCTTCGGTGGCGCCGGTCACGAGATCGTCGCATCTGGACTGAGAAAAGCCGCAATCGAGAGCCGCCGAACGCGCTCGATTTCTCAATTCCGCCATTGTCGCCCGGGTTATCGGCAGCCATTCGTCTGCCGCCGGGCGCGGGTGCGGCAAATCGTCGAAAGATCGACAGAGCATCAGATGCCCCTCGGTGACCATCGCCAGCGATTCGGCAAGGAACGCGCGGCGGCCCGAGTCGACGCGGTCGCGCTCGATGGCAATCCTCGCGAGATGGACGGCGGCGTCAACCAATTGTGACTGGACCGGGCTAGTCAACGGATTGGGCGGCAACTGTCGAGAAAATAGCCCAAGTGTGCCCAGGACGTGGTTGCTGTTCCCAAGGATAGGCGTTGAAGAGCAAGCGCAAAATCCGGCGGCAAGGGGCAGTTCCCGCGCATTCAGCCACCTCGGGTCCTCGCCGATGTTTGCCGTGACAACGACTTCCTTTCGATACGCTGCGGCGGCACATGAGCCATTACCTTCGCCAATGCGAACCCCGTTGGAAAGGCGCGCCGCGTATTCCTGCGGAAGTCCAGGTCCCGCTGCGAGATGCAGCTCGGCGAGATTAGGGTCGAAGATTGAGATCGTGGTACACGACTCCGCGATCTGGGAATCGACGAGGAGCACAATCGACATCAATATCTCGTCGATCGGCTTCCCATGTGCAATCGACTCAAGAATGCGGTTTTGGCTAACGGCTAGTGCCACGGTTCGCTGTCGTTCTTCCGATTCTTCGCGGAGTAGAGCTACTGCTTCCTCCACGGCCGCCCGCGCGGACTGCGCTTCTTCATAGAGACGGGCACGGGCTAGGGCCTGTCCGCACAGATGGGCCAGAGACGACAGAAACTCGACGTCGGCAATGTCAAAGACTTGCTGAGTGGGGAACGTGAGATAGACACCGCCGATGGCGCGCCCTTCCGCGAGCACCGGGAACGCCGCAGCCGCCTCGTCTTCCTTCTTGTGAATCGCATCGGCGAGGGCTGGATATTTCAATCGAAACGCCGCGCCATCCGACATCAAAACCGGCTTGAGTTCGCGAACCGCGTCGGAGAGTGGAAAGCTGTTGTGGAGAGGAAACGTCGACCATCCAACGATGATCGGGTCATCGTAGCCGATTTTGTGCGCAATTTCGAGATTGAGACCGTCGTCCGTCAACAGGGCGACGAGTCCCGCGCGGGCGCCAAATGACGAGACGAGGTGCTCGGTGACCGCCTGTATAACCTGCCCTGACGTCAACGATTCGGAGAACACCGACGTCATAGCCTGCAAACGAGCGATGCGGGAGTCAACTGTGGCTGTCCCATGTTGGTAATCTGGCATGAGGGGTAGCTGCTCACTTTGCCGGGATTAGACCACCACGTCCATTCCGCCGACGATTGGTCCACTTGTCGTCGGCGCCCAGGATATCCGATGAGGTAAGTACCTGCGCAACCAATGGATTGTACCGTACTCATCCGTTCGTTTCCCGGCAATTGTCATCGATTTTCGTCTGAATTCGACGCTATCGAGGGAACCGCCAGCCACACTGCGCAAGGCGGTTATTGCGTAAGCCAGGTTGACACGCATCTACTGAAGGCTTATAATCTACCGGCCGATTCAGCCGTGGCGATTGGTCGCCGTCGATTGATCAGTTGGACGATTTTTGTGGAGGATGGACATGCCGTACGAGGGAAGAGCCGCTGTATTGAACGACCCTGGGAGTTCTGTCGAGGTGATCGACATCGTGGTGGACGATCCCGGACCGGGTGAGGTACTAATTCGACTGGCCGCTTCCGGCGTCTGTCACACAGACCTTCACGTCAAGAACATGGGCGGCCTCGGCATGGCCTTCCCTATCATGCTCGGCCATGAAGGCGCTGGCTACATCGAGGCCGTGGGCGATGGTGTCACCACACTGAAGGTCGGTGATCCCGTTGTCATTGCGTACAGAGCTCCTTGCGAGCACTGTCCCGCCTGTCTGCGCGGCGACCCGCGCCGCTGCTGGATGGCGCTGCGCCCCAAACAGCGGGTTCACCGCAAGAGCGACGGCGCCCTGCTCACGCAAGTGCTCCGCTGCGGAACTTTTGCCACGCATACCGTTGTTCACTCGAAGGCCGCTATTAAGATGCCCGCCGAAATGCCGCTGGACCGGGCGTGCCTGCTGGCATGCGGCGTCATTACGGGTGTCGGCGCGGCGCTCAACACGGCACCTGTATTTGCCGGCGCAAATGTGGCGGTATTCGGCTGCGGCGGGGTTGGCATCTCGGTGATCCAGGGGGCAAAGCTCGCCCATGCCAAGCGGAT
>Ga0070658_10003646_pt1 | contig 12611 bp, 11 predicted proteins | sample KBSC13metaG_FD_64664 | JGI IMG/M metagenome (GOLD analysis project Ga0070658, IMG submission 64664) | Corn rhizosphere microbial communities from Kellogg Biological Station, Michigan, USA - KBS C1-3 metaG | ecosystem: Host-associated > Plants > Roots > Rhizosphere > Soil ... | reverse complement strand
CGGATCGCGGTAGCCGCCGCCGGTATCGAGCAGGGGAGCAAAGCGCGCCTCGAGTTCGACGTCGAACTCGAGGCGCGCTTTGCTCCCCTGCTCGATACCGGCGGCGGCTACCGCGATCCGAATGTCATCTTCGCATCGGACATCACCCTGCTCGGCCTCTCCGGCCGCCCCGTGAAGCAGCTCTACTATCCGGAGCAGGCCGCCGATCGTGTCGTATTCAGCCGCCAGGCCGCGCCGGGCGACGTGAAGAAAATGGGCCGTGCCGAAGGTGGCGTGCCGGAGTCGCTCCTGGAAAAGAGCAATCGCGAGATGTGGGAGAAATTCGGCCTCGCCGTGGGCGGCACACTCGCCCCGGCTGACGCCGCCCCGTCGCCCCGCCTCCACGCGCTCCTCGGGAGCCCTTCCAAGTATAGCGACGATCTTCGCCTGAACACCGTCCGCACCACGCAGCTTGCCGCCTTCCAGCCCGTCTGCATCGGTGCGGAGAAGCAATCGATCACGATTCCGTCCGTGAATCTGCAGCCGGGATGGAACCTCGTCACGCAGTTGATCGACCAGCGGCCTCGTTCATTCCTGCTCTTTGCCGGGGACGCGCCGAACGCGAGCAAGAACAAAGGAAAATACTGACCCGAGGAACGCCATGAAGTCCGCCCTCACTCGACTGTGGCTGGCCATGCGTGCCCGCCTTCTCCTGCGCGCCGCGGTCGTGGGCGTTATCTTGTTTGCCGCCGATTCGTGGGCTCAGGACAAACCCGGCAAGGGCGTGATGAAGGAAGCGCCGCCCGACATGACTGCGAAGGGAGAGAAGATCGACAAAATGGACAAGTCGCCCGGCTTCGACCCCTCCGCGGGAAAGAAGCTCGCGGCGAAGCCCTGGGTGGAGGAAGTGCGCCCTCCACGCGATGTCATGCGGATCGCCGGGCAAATCGACCGTGTGGCCGACGCCATGCTCGCCAGGGCCGCGATTCCCGCATCGCCTCAAGCGGACGACGCCGAGTTTCTCCGGCGCGTGACGCTCGACCTCATCGGGCGGGTGCCCACGATCGACGAGGCATCCTACTTCCTCGAGAGTACGGACCCGGAAAAGCGCGCCCACTGGATCGATGGCCTGCTTGCCTCGCCCTCCTACGGGGAGCATTTCGCGACGATCTGGCGCGAGCTGATGCTGCCGCGCGACAATGGCGTCAAGGGCGGGCGCGACGAATTCATTCCGTGGCTCACGGAACAGTTCTGCCGCAATCGCGGATGGGACCGCATCGTCACGGACATGCTCACCGTGGAAGGGAAAATTCGCGAGCTGCCCCAATCCGGATTCATCACGGCGAACAGCGAAAACTTCGAGCCACAACCCGCCCTGCTGGCGGACGCCACGGGGCGTCTCTTCTGGGGCGTGCAACTGCGCTGCGCGGAGTGCCACGATCATCCGTTCGCGCACTGGACGCAGCAGGATTTCTGGGGGACGGCGGCCTTCTTCAGCCGGCTGCGCAAGGGATCGGTCGATGGGAAAAATCCGCTGGGCTGGACGTTCACGGAAGCGCCCCCCGAACCGAATGCGGTGCCGAATCCGGACGCCACGCCCCTGGCTGCGGCGCCGGGCGTCTCCGGGCCGGCGATCGTCATCCCCGTCGCGGCGGGGAAAGTCGCGGGCAAGGTGGTGCGAGCCAAATTTCTCGGCGGCGCGGAGACGGGCTGGACGGATGCCGGCCCCTTCCGCGAACGCTTCGCGCAGTGGGCGGTGAGCGGGCAGAATCCGTGGTTCGCCAAAAACACCGTGAACCGGCTCTGGGCCCACTTCTTCAATCGCGGGCTCGTCATGCCGATGGATGGGTTCAACGACGAGAACCCGGCGTCGCACCCGGAGGTGCTGGAGCTGCTGCGGAAGGAGTTGGTCGATTCAGGATTCGACCTCAAGCACATCGTGCGCTGCATTTGCAACAGCCGCGCCTACCAGCGGAGCAGCCGTGTGGCGGCCGGCAACGAACGCGATGAAAAGCTGTTCAGCCACCACTTGGTGAAAGTCATGCGCCCGGAAGTGCTGTATTCCTCGATCAGCGCTGTGCTCCAACCGGTCGGCCGCAAGGGCCCGCCCGGCGCGCCGAGCTTTGAAAAGGCGCAACCCCTGCCCGGGCTGCCGCGGGAGGAGTTTGTGCGCTTCTTCGGTTCGCGCCCGGACGAAAACGCCGGGAGCATGGTGAACCAGGGCATTCCTCAATTCCTGCGACTGATGAACAGCCAGCTCTTGAATGCGACCGAAATGACCGGCGCACGTTACGCCAAATCCGGCATCAAAACCGAAGGGATGACCGACGCGCTCTACCTCGCGGCCTACTCGCGCCGGCCCGCCGACGACGAGCGCCGCCTCGCCCAGGAATTTCTCGCCTCGGCCCAGGCCGGCAGCGACCCTGCGTCCGGCCTGCTCTGGGCGCTGCTGAATAGCTCTGAATTCGTCACCAACCACTGACCTGCCGCCATGCCAAGTAATCAGTATTCAGTGTTCAGTAATCAGTGGGGAGGCTCCGAATGCACGACGTACTCCCGCTCGTTGACCGCACGCGGATCCCACTGATTACTTCTTAAAACTGATTCCTGATTACTTCCCCCCCATGCACCTCCCGAGATTCTCCGAAAACCACCCGAGTCGCCGCGAACTTCTCAAACTCCTCGCTGCCGGGGTTGGCGGCGCTTCCCTTTCCGGCTGGCTGGGTCCGCTTGCGGCCGCGGCGCAGCAGCAGCAAGCGCCGGCGCAGGGACGTGCCCGGGCGAAGTCTTGCATCCTGCTCTGGATGGACGGCGGTCCCAGTCACGTGGATACCTTCGATCCCAAGCCCGAAGCCGGCGCGGACATCCACGGCGATCTCGGCGCGATCGGCACCTCGGTGCCCGGAATCCAGATCGGCGAAAAGTTTCCGCATCTGGCCAAGCTCATGCAGCATGGCGCCATCCTCCGCGGCATGAGCACGGCCGAAGCCGATCACGGCCGGGCGCGCGTCTACATGCACACCGGCTATCGCCCGGGCGCCGGCGGCGTCACATATCCCGGGCTCGGCTCGACGGTCTCCGACGAACTGGCGCGGCCCGATTCGCCATTGCCCAATTTTGTCGTGACCGGCACGCCGCTCAACAAACACGACGTGATTCGCGACCCCGGCTATCGCGGGCCGCGCCATCAGCCGCTCGTGCTCACGGACCTCAGCCAGGGCCTGGAGTATGCCACGCCCGCGAGCGGTTCGGAGGATTTCGACCGCCGCACGCGCCTGCTCGGCACGCTCGAAGAGCGCTTCGCTCGCACCACCCAGTCGCCGGCCGCGGTCGCGCACGAGGCCGGCCTCGCCGCGGCGCTGCGCCTCATGCGCTCCGATCGCCGCGATTGTTTCGACCTCTCTCTCGAGCCGGCCGCCTCCCGCAGCCGTTATGGCGAGACGGACTTCGGCCGCGGCTGCCTGCTGGCCCGCCGCCTCGTCGAGGCGGGAGTCGGTTTTATCGAGGTCTACCTGGCGAACTGGGATTCGCACGTGCGCGCCGTCGCCGACAAGACGCGCGATCTCATGACGCAGGTCGACCTCGGCATGTCGGCGCTCGTCAGCGATCTGCACAGCCGGGGTCTCCTCGAGAGCACGCTCATCATCTGGATGGGTGAGTTTGGCCGCACCCCGCGCATCAATTCCACCGGCGGGCGCGATCACTTTTCACGCGCCTGGTCCACCGTGATGTTCGGTGGCGGCATCCGTGGCGGCCAGGTCATCGGCGCGACCGATGCCACGGGCAGCGAAGTGAAGGACCGGCCGGTGTCGGTCGTGGATTTCATGGCGACGACGTGCCATCTCCTTGGCATCGATTACAAAAAGGAGGTCGACACCCCCGCCGGCCGGCCCGTACGCATTGTGGACAAAGGCGAGCGGCTCATTGCCGAGTTGCTCGGCTGAAGATTGAGTCATACGAAACCACCTTTTCGACACTAATCTGGAAATGCATGGCTTCGCCTCCCGAGTTGATCGATCAAGTTTCCGCCTTTCACGCGGACGCTTTCGGCTGGGCGGTGGCGTGCAGCGGCGGAGACCCGGAGGCCGCCGCCGATACCCTGCAGGAATGCTACGTCAAGGTCGCCACGGGGCGCGCCGCGTTTTCCGGCCGGTCATCGCTCAAAACATGGTGGCTGGCGGTGATTCGCCTCACCGCGTTCGAGCAACGCCGTGGGAAGCAACGCTGGCAGCGCCGAGTGGATGCTTTCCGCGACTGGCTGGCGCTCTTTGGCCGCGAATCGCCCGAGCCGCCAGAACAAGCCTTCGCATCGCCGGATCCGGATCACCTCCTGGCAGCCCTGGCACAACTTCCAGCGCGACAGGCCGAGATTCTGCGCCTGCATTTTCAGCACGACCTGAGCGTGAGCGAGGCGGCCGCAGTGATGGGCGTATCCGTGGGATCGGCGCGCCAGCATTACGAACGGGCCAAGAAACGACTCCGCGTAATCCTGGCCACCAACGCCCAAGAAGCCCTTTGCGATCATGCCTCCTGACAACGAACCCGATTTGAAACGCGCCTTTGCGGAGTTGCATCGTCGCGAGCGCGATCCGGCGCCGCCGTTCGCGGCGATGCGCGAGCGCGCGATGAACCGGACTGCCGGCCGGCAATCCTCCGCGGCAACCAATCGGACCATCACCCCACTGCTGTGGATATGGGGCGCGCCGGCCGCGCTCTGCATGGCGATGGCGATTCTGTGGTGGCACAACCGGCCCCCCGTGCCCGACTCCGCGATTGCCCAGCAACCGGACTCTTCGCAACGCGTGGAGCAGCTGCTGACGCAGATCGAGCAGCAGTTCAAATTCGACGAAGCCATCTCGTCTTCCACATACCCCACCGACGCCCTGCTCACCCAGGCCGACGCCACCGAGATCCCATGAAATCCACTCGCGGCGCCCACATTCAGAGATGGATTCTCATCGCCTTCATCGTCGCGGCCATCCTTGTGTCTCCGGCCTTCGCGGGCCAGCCACCGGGCAGCGATTCCGCTGCGGCCAAGCTGATCTTCGTCCCGTTCGATTTCTATCCCCGGCACCGTGATGAACTCGGCTTGAGCGACGAGCAAACACGCGAAATGCAGCGTCTCTCGGATCAGATGCGTGACTCCGCCGTGGCCCTGGAAGCGGAGCGGCGCGAGCGGACCAAGGCCCTTCAGGAAGCGATGGGACGCGACTTCATCGATCCGAAGATGGCCATGGAGCTCTTTGAAGCCGTCCTGAAAGTGGAGAACGAATTGAAGGCCCTCCAGTTTCGCAACGGAATCGCCATGCGCAATCTGCTGACTCCCGCGCAGACCGCGAAACTCCTGCCCCTGGCGACGAAGGACAAAGCTTCCGGCATCGCCGCAACTTCGGGAGTGCTCGATCAAAAACTCGACCAACTGCGAGCGGAAATCCGTAAGCGTACCAATGGCGGTGAACCGACTCGCGAGGTCGTGGCCCGGGTCGAACGAATTGAGCAATTGGCTCGGCAAGGCCGCGTGGCCGAGGCAAGAACGCAGATCGACGAAATGTTACGCGATCTGCGGAGCGAGGCGGGCATTGCCCCCGCCGCCGGCGGCAAGGGCGCCGTCCGTCCACCTTCCGCCGGGCAGGATGGCCTCGCCCCGGCGCGCAAAGAATAGAAAGACATACTTTAGTGACAACTCTTTCAGCCACGAGGCGCTTCTGCCATCTGGCGGGTCCCCTCACCCCTCATTCCGAGGAACGAAGAACCACTGATCTCTTCCTGCATCTGACGCCTCGCTGGTGAGGAAAGGCAGAGATCACAGGTTCTTATCCGCATGCGGGATCAGAATGTCTGGGACGGGGACCCGCTCAGTAAATTCCATCTATCCCCAAAACTGTCTTTCCCCGCCCCATGAAATTCCCCGTCAAGACCCTCACCCTCGCGGCCTCCCTTCTCGTAACCACTTTCAACAATGGCATTCTCGCGGCCGAAGAACCCATCGATCGCGCCAAGGCCAGGGCTTTGTATGAAAAGTCGCAGACCGGCGCCAAACTGACCGGTGAGGAGCAGGCCTATCTCGATCGTGCGCGCGCGGAGATGAGGAATGCGAACGCGAAGCCTGATGCGCCGCAGAATCCCACCGCCGCTGTTCCGGGAGAAGTTCGCCAGGAGCAGTCGACCACTGGGCTGAAACCACTGTCGGAGATGACCGCCGGCGATCGTTACAAGGACGAAGACGGCGGACTGTATGGAGGCGGCAACAATGAGCCGCCGCCGATTGATGGCTCGCCGGCGGCCGCAGCGTTGCAGAAAATCACTCCGTTCGATGCGCAAGGCAAGCCATCGGCGGACGGCAAAATCGTTTTCATCTCGTTGGGCATGTCGAACACCTTCGGCGAATTCCGTATGTTCAAGGAGATCGCCGATCGCGATCCCGCCAAGTCCCCGGCGGTGCTGATCGTGAACTGCGCGATCGGCGGCGCCGGTGTGTCCAGCTGGGCGAAGGCACAGAGCGGCACCTGGCAGCAGGTCGACGGCCGGCTCAAGGAAGCATGCGTGACACGCGAGCAGGTGCAGGTCGCCTGGATCAAGCACGCCGAGCCGGGCCCGTCGCCGGATGCCACGGAACTGCAGTACGCGAAGCAGGTCAGCAAGGACCTGGCCTCGAGCCTGGCGATCACCCACTCGACCTTCCCCAACATGCGCCTCGCGTATCTCTCCAGCCGCATCTACGGCGGCTACAACATCGCGGGCATTCGGCGCGTGAATCCCGAGCCATTCGCCTACGAGACGGCGTTTGCGGTGCGCTGGGTCATCGCGGATCAGATTGCCGGCGAAAAGTCCGGCAAGCCTTCGAGCCCGGTTCTGCTCTGGGGACCGTACCTGTGGGCGGATGGCATCACGCCGCGGAAGAGCGACGGCCTCGTTTGGGAGCGAAGCGACTTGTCGAATGACGGCGTGCATCCCTCCCCCAAAGGCGGTGAGAAAGTGGCGAACCTGCTCTTGAACTTTTTCAAGGCCGATCGCGGGGCCCGGGCGTGGTTTGCGAAATAGCCGGCTTTCAACCTCCAAGATATGAAGTCGATCCATCTATCGCTACTCCTGCCTGCATTGTTGACTCTGGCCGCGGCTGGCGCCGTCGCCGCCGGCCCTTCACAGGAACTGAAGGTGCATGTCGCCCAGGCCAACAACAACAGCCCCTACACGTTTGTCCGGGCGAAGTTCGAGCCGGGCGAGGTCACCGACCCTTGGGCGGTGCGTTTCTTCGACGAGGCCGGCCACGAGATTCCGTATTTCGTTTGGGATGCTGTCTCGTGGCGCCTGGCCCGCGAGGGACGGGACGATTGGGGAAAACGATTCGCCCTGATCAACCACGCGCCCGGCGATGCTCCGGAGGTCCTCGCGGCGAGACAACAAAAGCTGGATTGGGCCAAGGCCCGGCTGCCCGCGCTCGGCGCCAGGCTCGAAGCCCAGGATCTGGCCGCAGCCCAAAATCCGGAATCGCTTTGTGCGGCGATCTATCTTTTGCGCCACCACGTGCCGCCGTTCGGGAAGGTGCGGCTGACGATGCGCACCTTCGCCACCCGGCAGATCGAACCCGATCATCAACAGTGGAGCGGACAGAAAGTGGAGGAGCGCGTCACCATTCAACAAGGCGATCTCACGCTCAGCGGTCTGCCCGACCGCATGGCTGTGGCCGTGAAGGGAACGGAGATCTTTCGCTACGCGGCCTTCAACGCGGGGAACGTCCCGGACGAATCGAGCCACGCCGATCCCTCGCGCCCTTACACCATCGAGAAGCTCGCCGGCATCATCACCAAAGTCCACATCACTGGCCAGACCGCCGGGCGCAATGGCGCGCCGATGGATTGGCAGTGCACTTACTGGCTGTTTCCCGAGGGCGGCTACGTCGGCCTGGAGGGATTCAATATGGCGGACCCAGCGGGCTACAAAGGCGGACCGCAGAAGCTCAGCATCTGGGAGTCGCCGGCCGATTTCAACGAGGCGCACAAGCCGTCGTGGGAGGCCCCATGGTGGCTCCATCAAGCTGGCCCCAACGGATTTGTAGCGACCCATCTCCTCTACGCCACGTCCCTCGCCACCGGATACGGCAACAACCCGTTCACGATCAACGCGGAGGGGAATGGCAAGGAGCCGGACATGCAGTGCGCCGGCCACCGGTTGACCCTCGGGTGGACCTGTCAGCTCAATGACCCGGCAATCGCGCGCGTGCACTCCCCGGAGCCCGCACCGCGCCGGGGCCTATCTCCGGAGGCGATGCAACCCGCCGCCGTGGAGTGGAAGCCGAAAATCGACTGGCTCTACCGCCAATACCTTGCCGGCGTGGGGCAGAGCGCCGAATCCTCGGAGAGCGCCCTGCGCGACGTGCTCGGGGCCGCCGCGGGTTGGATCGATCGCCCGCTCGATGAGGAAGCGGTGGCCGCCACAGTCGTGGAGATCATCAAGAAAATGCCCGTCGCTCAAAGCGGTACGGAGTTCGATCAATTGATGGTCGCCGCCCCGATGGTCAATGGCGATACCGCCGCGGCGAAGGACTATCTCGCCCACGCGCGGAACCAGGCGGAGAAAGCCGATTTCTATATCGCGACCATGCGCGATTTCGTCGCCCGCGGCGGCAAGCCCGCCGCCGGCAGCCACGTCGACCCCGACGGCGTCCGTCGCGAAGGCTTCACCGGCAACCCCTGTTACTTCGCCCATCTCCTCCCAGCGTATCTGCGCGTCTTCGATTTCTTCGAACTCCCCTACCCCCGCGAACAGTACCGCCTCGCGCTGGGTCGGTTCGCCGATTTCACGATGGAATCGCTGGGTGGCAAACCGTTCGACCTCCAGCGCTGGAACACGACGCTCGGGGAACAGTGGCCCAGCCGCTCCGTCCCGGCCATCCCGCTCATGATCGGCGCCAATGCCGAACGACCCGACCAACAATACACCCAGGCCGCGACGATCCTCTTCGATGACCTGATGCATCTCGTCGAGCAAAACCCGCATGGCTATTTCCCGGTCTGGACGTTTCATCCCGGGGCGGATCGTTGGGATACCGTCTACAACCCGGTTTCATACTCACGCGGGTTGTCCTCGTTCTGGACGGAAGAGAAACTCGATTGGATCGGCCGGGAACGCGCCTCGCACTTCGTCGCTGCCCAGGTGCGGTGGATGGTCTTCAGCGGACAATTCCTCGATACGCTGGAGACGGACAACGTTTGCGCGATCCGCGCTGCGACCCACCACGGGCACACCAATTCACGCACCCAACTCGGCCTGTATCTCTACGACGATTTCGCGTTTTACCGGGGATTGGTCGGTGGCGTCATCGATTGGTCGGCGGCGACATGGCAGGACCCCGAACCACTCTTTCCCTTGGGCACTGGCCCCTATCGCAGCCTCACAATTGAGACGCCGATCCTGCGGTGGGCGCTGGATATCCGCCCCGGTGGCAAATGGTTTGAATCCAAAGTCGAGCCGCTTCCCACGCAACACGGCTTCAAGTTGCAGGCCTGGAATCGAATCGCCACCGCCAGGCCTACCTTCGGCGTGAGTGGAAAGGAAGCTGGACTGGAATCCCCCGCGGAAGTGCTGCGCGTCAAACTCAGCGGAGCGTCCTATCGTGTTCCCTCGGAGTATTCGTTCACGCGCGAGGGCGGAAAGGTGATCGTGAAAGTGAGCAAAGCCGCGGACATCCATCTCGCCTATCGCGCGCTCTGTCCCGATTGGCCCGCCGACCGGAAACCAACACTGCGCCAGCACGGCACCCCTGACTCAGCCGCCAAGGGGGCAGATACCGCGGTCGTGAGCGACGGCGCCATCGACTGGCACGCCGTCCCGGGAGAATACGAACTGGCCAATCCCTAGCTTGCCTCGCGTGCCATGAATGGCATCCTCTCATGTCGTGACCCCTCGTTTCATCGCTGCTCTCACCGTCATGCAGTTGTTTGTCATCTTCCTCGGGGTCTGCGTGACGGGTGGCTTCCTGCGCCTCCACGGCTTTGACGTTCCCCACCCGTTCTATCCTCGGATCGCGCGGGATTACGGATTCTGGCTGGCCCTCCTGCCGCTCGCCTGGGCGCTGGCGTCGGTGCTTTCCGCACGCCCCGTGGATGCCTCGCCCACTGCCAGCTCGCTCCATGGCGTCGCGGGGTTCGTTCTGCTCGCCGGATTGATCCTTGTCTTCACCCTGGCGGCAACCGCGGCATTTCATTCCGCCTACGGCGGCGGGCGCTGCTAGGTGTCGATGTCGAAATGAACGGGCAGAATCTCTATGGCGCCGAGATATGGCGTTTGCCGATTATCCATCCCCGATGAATATGTTCCATCCATTGCGCCTTTTGCTCTTCTTCGGTCTTTGCGCCACAGCCCGCGTCGCTTTTGGCCAGGCCGAACCCGTGCCTTTGGACAAGGTGGAGGAAGGCGTTTACTCGCTCTACGACCACGAAAAGATGACGGAGGAGCAACGCCGAGGGGCTGGCTATTACCAAACCACGATTGTGGAATTGAAGGACGGTCACTTCCGATATTGGTTCCGTAGCGACTTGAAATCGCCCGGAGAGGAACCTCACTATCCGCTCACCGGCGAGTACAAGGAGGAGGGAGGAATCATCACCATCGTGGTCTCCACCGGCTCATGGAAGATCAGTCCAAGTCAGCCGCCTCGCGACTTCCAGAAAACCGAAAAATGGCAGGTCATGAAGTATGATGGCCAGGTGCTCCTCTGGCCGGTGATGTTGCGCGGCGTTCCCGTCGTCGCCGGCAGACCCCCGCATAACGTCCTACTGCGCACGACCCGGACTCCTGAGGAAATCTGGAAGCAGGAGGGATGAAGGGGTAACAACTCCATCTCTCGGTGGGCCGCGGCCCCCGCTCGCTGGTCGATCGTTATGCCGCCTCGGCCGGCAAGTGCGGTGGAATTTGGCCAGACCGTCCTTGGGGCGCGTCCCGGCGAACGCTCCGCAGGTCCTGGCCAGACCATGGCCGGCGGTGACGGTCGAGGACCACGCCCGCCAACCGGACGAGCGCTTCGGAGGTAAACGGCTTCGCGAGAGTGGGCATGCCGCCGAACAGACCATGGAGCGCCGCTTCACTCCGCGACACCGACCCGGTCACAAAGACGATCGGCACCGACCCGAGCACGGGATCGACTCGCAATTCGGCGGCGAGTTCCCCGCCATCGGTGCCGTGAATATCGCGGTCCATGAAAATGAGATGCGGGCGAAACTCGCGGGCGGCCTGGATGGCCCGCTCCGCGAAATTCTCCTCCTGGACGATGTAGCGCCCCGTGGTTTCCAAGACGTCCCGCCAAAGATTGGTCAGGGCGACTTCGTCATCCACCAAAAGCACGCGATCCCTTTCCTGAAGCCATCGGATCGGTTCCATCAGAGTGCAAGGGCGGAGTCACAGCGAAGGATCGGCGATGGGATGGTGCGGCAGGGCGCGGGAAGAGTTGGCATGGGGTCTCTCAAGAGCCAATACAATGCCAAAGTGCGCGGAAATACGGTCTGGCATTGAGGCGAGTGATTGGGAGCAGTCGCCTTGTCGCCCTCGGCGAAGGTTTTGGCAGAACGCTGGCGTTCCTGGAGTGCGCCACAGCTGCCACAAGCATTGCCCAACACCTTCCGAGCTCGACGTGAGCGCAGGCCCGTAGGGCCGACATCGTTATAGAACCCACGCTCCGCACGCATTAGCTCCGTAGGAGCGGACTCAGAACAAAGGAAGTGATCGGTGCCAGCGTGGTCTTTTATGCCGCTCCTACGGAGCTGATCGTTCTTTTTGCGGGCAAAGATATAAAGATTGGGCTCCTACGGAGCGGGCGCAGGCACGCAAAAGATATTGGGTAATTCTCAGACGGCTGCTGTCTGCCAGCTCCGAAGGAGCCCAATCAAACACTCCTAGGGGCAGCCACAAGTCCACAACTCGCTGATGCGGCGATATCAGTGGCATGAAGACTATCAAGCATCTCACGGAACAGGCCGGCGGCGTCGGCGGATATGCCCTCCTCTGGCTTCTCGGCATCCCCCTCCCCATCCTTCTCATCATCTTCCTGGTCCGCGGCCACTAGCCCGCCCGCCCATGTCCCTCAAATCCCCAGTGTCCCAAACAAAACTCGCGAGGCGCGTCACGAGGAGGCGGACCGTCAAAGACTGCACGCCCGCGCTGAAATCCACGGGTGCAGCCACAAAGACCATCACGGCCGACTCCATTTTTCTTACATTGCAGGAATTCCAGCGCGGCTGAGTCCGGACTTCCGCTTGGCGGCCATCCAAACGCGGCATCGACTTTCATCCATCGCCATGCCCGCGCTCCCTGCAAAAGCCAGCATTCGGCGGCCCAAAGACTGGTTCGCCGTGCTCCAGACCACCCGCCGCAGCCAGACTGCCGTCATGACCCTCGGCCCCGGCCAGGCCACCGGCTCCAAGCCCGAAGCGCATCGCGGGAGCGAGCAAATCCTCCTTTTGGTCGAAGGAGAGCTGACCGCGGAGATCGGCGGCAAACGTTCCCGCGTTAAAGCGGGCGATGTGGTCATCATCCCGCCGCGGGTGAAGCACCGGTTTATTAATCGCGGCGACCGGCCCGCCCTCACCTTTAACGTTTACACCCCGCCGGAATATCCCCCGGAGACCGGGGCGCGCAGC
>Ga0070658_10003645_pt1 | contig 12614 bp, 18 predicted proteins | sample KBSC13metaG_FD_64664 | JGI IMG/M metagenome (GOLD analysis project Ga0070658, IMG submission 64664) | Corn rhizosphere microbial communities from Kellogg Biological Station, Michigan, USA - KBS C1-3 metaG | ecosystem: Host-associated > Plants > Roots > Rhizosphere > Soil ... | reverse complement strand
ACGCGGGCAAGGTCCAGTTCCTGGCTCCGGCCGCCGACCCGCGCCCTGGCAAGGAGGGCACGGTGTACGGCGCAGGCCACATCACCACCTACGACGCGAGCGATAAGGAATTCATCGTCGCGTGCTACCTCGACGGCAAGATCGCCCTGCTCCCCGCCGAGGAGCCGCCGCCGCCTGAAGCCCGTCGCAAGTAGATGATCACCCTCGCCCAGCTGGAGCGTGAGGTCGCGCGCCGGACTGGGCCCTACTTCACGGCCGCCCAGGACCAGGGCATTCCGACGTCGTCGACGACGACGAGCGCGATCATGCCCGTGCTCAAAACCAACGCACTCCTGGGCGGACCCGAGAACCTGTGGCTCCTGCGGCGAGGTGTCGATAGCAACGGCACCCCGCTCGCAGTCGCGCCAGCTGACCGTGAGCGCCTGGTCCAGGCATTCGATTCGGGCGCGGGCCGCGTGCTCGTCGACCGCAACTGGCGCGACCCGATGTTCCCCTCCGAGGTGGCCGAATTCATCCACCTCCACCCGACCCAGGAATTACGCGCGGCGGTCCTGGCCGGGTTGCGTCGCTGCTTCATGGAGCAGCGCTTCGGGGCAGCTGTCACCAGCAGCTACGGCGACATGGACCTGACCTACCAGCAGCCGTGGCTCACGTCTCCCGAACAGGTCCAGCGGGTCCAGTACGGCTACACCAAGCCAGTCGGTGAGGCTCCCTTCGAAGCCGTCATGCAGGACGGGCACGTCATGCTGACCGGGGCCTGGGGCGGTTACCAGCCCGCCAGCGTCTGGGTAACCGCGCTACGCCCAGCTGGTACCTGGGTCAATGGCGCGAGCGCGAGCGGCCCGACCGAGGACAGCGATCAGCTGGCGGTCGACCTGGATTACGCGGCAGCTGCGGGTCATATCGAAGCCTGGCATCTGTTCCCGTCCAGGATGTTCGCGGCAGCTGCAGGCAATCTGCAGGCGACCCAGGAAATGGCCGCCCGCGAATTCACGCGCCAGGCCCTGATCTGGGGCCCGACCGCGAGCCGCTACATGGGCTTCTCCGAGGTCGTCGGCCTGCCGCTATGAGCGAGATCGTCAACTGGAACCCCGTCAACCTGACCCCCCTGCCGCCGACCTGGTCGCAGGGGCCGACAGGTCCAGCTGGTCCAGCGGGCCCCATCGGTCCTCCAGGGCCGCCAGGCGAAGACGGCGACGAGGGTATCCCTGGCGACCAGGGGCCGAAGGGCGATCAGGGCGACCCAGGCCCCATCGGTCCTCCAGGCCCAGGCGGTTCGCAGGGCATCCAGGGGGCAACCGGACCGCAGGGTTCGACAGGTCCGTCCGGGCCGGCGGGGCCAGCCGGACCAGCCTCTACCGTCCCTGGACCGCAGGGGCCGCAGGGTGACACTGGGCCTCAGGGCTCGACCGGACCGCAGGGCGCGACCGGCGCGGCCTCTACTGTTCCTGGCCCAGCTGGGGCAACCGGACCGCAGGGTCCAAAGGGCGACACGGGTGCGACTGGCGCGGCTTCCACCGTTCCTGGTCCAACTGGTCCAGCTGGCGCGACCGGCCCGCAAGGGCCGCAGGGCAATCCTGGCCCGCAAGGCCCGCAGGGGCTGCCTGGCACGTCTGGCTCGCTCAGCACCTCCCCTGCGACCAACCCGTCGATGCCAGTGTCTGGCGACCCCGATACGGGCATCTACGCGCCAGCGGCGGATCAGGTCGGGCTGACGGCGGCAGGCACCGGCGGGGTGCTGGTGCGGGCGTTCGACGTCACCCTGTCCAAGTCCCTGTATGTCAACGGCCAGGTGCGAGCCATCAACGGTGGCTTCGACTTCATGCCCGATAACACCGCCGACATCGGGCAGTTCGGCAACAACCGCCCGCGCACGATCTACGCGGGGACGTCGTTCATCGGCCCAGGCGCGGCACCGGCTGGCGGCACCGCCGGCCAGATGCTGAGCAAGGTCGACGCGACCGACTACAACCTGGCCTGGGCAACGCCGTTCACCCAGGCGGCAGCGGACGCACGCTACCTCACGCCGGCGACGGCCGCCTCGACCTACCTGCCGCTGGTCGGCGGCACGCTGAGCGGCGACCTGAACATCAGCACCGGCTCGCGGTCGCTGTTCGTGTACGGCGTGGGTCAGCCAGGGGACGCCAACTACGAGCGTCTGCGGATCTGGAACTCGGGCACCGACAGCTACATCCAGACGGAGCAGAGCGGGACCGGGGTTTCGCGCAACCTGATCATCGGGATGCAGGGCAACGCCGGCTCGCTGATTGTCAAGACCAGCAACATCCAGCGGTGGAACTTCAACAGCGCCGGGCACATGCTGGCCAGTACCGACAACAGTTACGACATCGGGGCCAGCGCTGCGAGTCGGCCGCGCTATGCCTACGTCGGCACTGGCGTCATCACGCCCACCGTAGGTACCTCGCTGGTGCAGTCGGCCACAACGCTGCAACTGGGGGCGAGCAACAACCCCAAGTGGCGGATCCACACGACCGGGGATCTGTGGGCGGAAGTCGACAATGCCTACGACATCGGCGCTAGCACCGGCGTTCGCCCGCGCGACGTGTTCATCGCCCGCAACCTCGATGTGAAGGGGGTGACCACCCACCCCGACCTGGGCGCGGATACCCCCGCGACCAAGTTCAGCGGCATGACCGCCTTCGGGGGTCGGCTGAATATCGGGGGCCTGGGCGGGGCAGACCGGATCGGCTTCATGGTCACCGGGATCAACACCCCGTCGACCACGCTGATGAGCGGCTCGACGCAGACCCTGTGGTACGCCGAGTACTGGTCCAACGACGCCAACACCGGCGTCCTGAATGGGATGGATTTCGGGGTTATCGGCCCGCCGTCCGTCAAGGTTCAGGACATCAACCTGATGCGCCTGCGGGGCGTCGGCTCCAGGGCGCTCGGGCCGAACATCGCGCGGGGGCTGAAGGTGGAGACGATCACCAACGGTACCCAGGCCAATTTCGGGATCGAAGTCCTGGCCCCTGGCACGACCGGCTCGTCCGAGAACTACGCCATCAAGGCCGCCGGCAACAGCCTGTTCCAGGGCGATGTCCGGATCGGGAACCCGTATCAGGGCTACCTCACCGCCGTCTCTGGATCTAACCCCGGCGTGGGCCTGGCAAGCTTCAGCGGCCAGACGGCGCTGGCGGGCCAGGTGGCGCAGCTAGCAGGGAACGCCTGGTGGACCGGCAACGCCTGGAGTCGGATGGTCACCGGCGCGTCGACCGTGCTGAACCTGACCGGGGGTAGCTTCCAGTTCTACTCCGCGCCGAGTGCGGGTGCCGCTGTGCCGCCCGCTTTGGCCGTGGTGGCGAGCATAGATGCGGCTGGCAACATGGACGTCGCCAACAACTTTGTCGCCCACGGCGTGGTGACGGCTGGCTCATTCCGCCAGGCGTACTACGTGGCGCAAGCGGGCGGCACCTACTCGGTCCCCGCCTGGTCGTCATTTACGGTCGTCACGGCCGCCGCCACTTCGGTCTACCTGCCCGCTGGCGGCGGCCGTGCCGGTGACTCGGTGATCGTCAAGAACTGGAGCGCCGGGAATATCACCGTCTTCCCCCAGGGCGGCTCGGTGATCGGGCTGCCCGACGGCACCGCAGTGGGTGCCGTCACGTTGGGGCCGGGCAACGCATACACCTTCATGTCCGATGGGGGTGCCGGCATGATGGTCGTTTCCCGCGCCCTCTGAAAGGAACCTCCAATGACGCAACCAACGCCTCAGCCGCCGGCCACAATCGGCACTCAACCGCAGACCGCTGCCGAGGTCAACGCCCTGATCGGCACGCATCTGAGGGACTTTATGAAGATCCGCGCGACGATCAATCAGGACCAGAATTTCCTGGCTGGTGCCGATCTCAAGGGTGCCCCGTACTACTTCGCGGCAGCCCAGGAGACCCTGATGAAGTCCGCCGTGGCCGACCTCGACGCGGACCTGGACGCGGTTGACCTGACGTTTATCTCCCAGATCGTGGGGATGTAGCGGCCAGCTTGTGAGCCTCCTCTCCTCGCGGCGGCGGCCGTACCCCTACCACATGCGCCTCGGCTCGATCATCGGCTCCGACCTGGACCGGATCGGGCTGATGCTGCTGGCCAAGGAAGGCTCGGGGATCCTGGTTGGCCGCAAACAACAGATGTTGGATGCGGTCGTGCCCAGCCAGCAGGAGTACGGCTCGGCCCCCGTCTACCGCGAGCGCACCTGGACTGGGCGGCCCACGGGCGGCTACGGCGAGCGGGTGCAGTCCAGCTACGGCGACCGCCGCTACTACTGGGGGGTCAACGTCCAGGTGAGCGGCGGCCTCTTTGGTCAGGGCCCCCTGGTCCACCCCCTCGTCCCGACGTCGCCAGCTGGCGGGATGGTCACCAAGTTCATCGACGCGCCCACTGCCACCGGCACCTTTCAGCAGCTGATCCTGGCGGGCACCAAGGTCTACCGCCGCCAGGACGACATGGACGCTGGGCAGCTGCTCGACAAGGACTTCGGCGCGGGTGTCTTCGTCACCGACGCCCAGGTCTATAAAGGCGGGTTCCCTGGGGCGGGGCCCAGCGTGTACGTCTCGACCTCGCCAGCTGGCGCGCTGTGGGAGCGCACTCCAGGCGGGACCTGGACCGCGTGCGCCCTGCCGACAGGCTTCGTCGCCAACTACCTGGAGGTGGTCGGCACCGAACTGTGGGCCGCCGACCGCGACAAGTGCGTCCTGCGCAAGGTCACCAGCGACCCCAAGGTGGCCGCGAACTGGTCGGGCCCCTTCTTCATCGGGGACCCGAGCGTCGCCATCACTGCCATCCGCGCCACCTCCAACCAGCTGGTCGTCTTCAAGGCCGATGGCACGCTGTACACGCTGAACGCGGACGGCACGGTCAACGACCTGTTCCCCGGCGTGGCCGTGCCAGTCGACGCCGACAACGCGCGCACGGCAGCTGCCTGGCTCGGCTCGCTGTGGTTCCGCGCGGGCCCCAGCTTCTATCGCCTGGACATGCCTGGGGCGCAGCTGATGCCGATGGGCCCAGGGCGCATCCTGGACAACGCCTCACCCGTTCGGGGTGAGAGCAGGGCCTTCTGCGGCTGGGGCGGCTACATGGCCTACCTGGGCCTCCACAACCCGGTCCACAACACCAGCTACCTGCTCAGCTACGGCAGCTGGGAGATGCGCGATACCGAGGACGGCAGCATGCAGTCCGTCTTCGACGACCAGTGGGACGGCGCGCTCGCAGCCTGGCCTGGCCGCAAGATCAGCTGCCTGGGCGTCTCGGGGGCCTCGGGCGCAGACCGGCTCTACATCGGCTTCACCGATGGGGGCTGGGACTGGCTCAAGCTGGTCCAGAACCCACTCGCCGCCAACAGCGGGGCCGAGTACACCACCCAGCCGGCCGAACTGGTCTTCCCCCTGCACCACGCCATGTTCCAGGCCGACCTCAAGCACTGGCTGGGCTTCTCGGTGTTCGGGCCGGTCCTCCAGGTCGGCAACGAGGCCACGCTCTACTACCGCGTCATGGCCTCAGCTGGCGCACCAGGTGACCCGCTGGGCGACTGGCTGCTCCTGGGCGAATTCGTCGCCAACGGGCAGCGCATCCCCGCCCCGCCCAACCTGGCTGGGCACGGGCTCAGTCTCAAGGTGGTCCTGACCAACGAGGACACGACGACGACGCCAGTGATCGAGACGGTGGCCATCCATGAGCGGGTCGTGCCCGCGTTCAAGCGGGACATCCAGGGCACCGTCGACGGCCGCTGGGTCACCTGCCGCCTGGACGGGGCCGCCTATCGGCCGAACGTCGAGCGGGTCCACCAGGCGATGATGAACGCAGCTGCCCTGCCTGGCTCGATGGCCATCGAACTGCCCGACGAGACGGTCAACGAGGTGGCCTTCTTCGACTACTCCGAGCGCCTGCTGCCCCTGGAGAACGGTGGCGGCCACAGCTGGCTGATCGACTTCTCGGCCACCCAGTTCCGCATCCTGACCCGCTACGGGATCATCCGTCGACTGCGCGGCACCCGCATCGGAGACTTGCGCGGGTTCACCGTCGCCAGCCTGAGGTACCTATGAGCAACTACACGCCCGAACTGAACCTGGTGGTGGCCGAGGACGACGACGACACCGCTGACTACCTGACCCTGACCGATGGCCTGGCGGGCTCGCTCAACATCCTGGACGGCCTGTTCAACCAGGCCACCGGTCACAGTCACGGCGGGGCTCACCAGGGCGGGGTGCTCGGGCCCAACGCCTTCCTGGACAACACCATCCCGGGGGCCAAGCTGGTCGACCACTCGGTCTACCCGGTCAAGATCGCCATCAACACGCTCAGCATCGACCAGCTGGTGACCGACATCCTGGAGAAGATCTTCACTGGCTCGGTCTATGTGGCGAGTACGCACTACACGGTGCCGCTGAATAGCCCGATCATGTGGGTCTGGTGCCCGTCTCCGATTCAGGTGACGCTGCCCACCGGAGCCAATCGCCCGATCACCGTGCGGGCCTACGGCGGCGACTGCAACGTCAACGCCACCAGTGGCGTGGTGGTTGGGGGGTCACCCGACCTCGTCACGGGGACGGTCACCAACGGGCACATCACCAATGGTGACGCCATCACCTTCAAGTGCGATGGGACGAACTGGGCCGCCGTATGACCTACATGGGTGGGACCGTCGCGGCGCTCGTCGCGGACCGCAACGCCTGGCACACGCGGGCGAACCAGGCGTGGGGGACTAGCCGCGTCTGGAATAGCGGGTCGTCGTTTGAGACCGACCTGGCGGCGATGACGGCCGACCGTAACGCCTGGCAGGCGTCGTCCAACACCTGGCAGGGGCGGGCGAACCAGGCGTGGGGCCCGTCGCGCAACTGGTCCAGCGGGGAGTCCTGGGAGGCGGCCTACAACCGCGTCCTGCCCGCTGGTTCGGGGGCCTCGCCGGTGATCCTCGACGTGACGTCTGGCTCCACCGAGAGCAACGCGAACAGCAGCTACAAGAACTATTTCGCCTGGACGATCCCGACGACGGGCTACTGGTCGATCCATCTGGAGTACAGCTACGACAACGGGGCCGGTCAGTCCGACCTGTACACCCGCTGGCAGGGGCCCGACGGTTCGCTCACGGTCGACACACCCTATGTCTGGACCTCGCGGACGGGCGTGTTGCAGGCGAACTACACCCTGGCCTGGGGAGCCGGGGGCATCGTCCGTTACCAGGCCCGGTCAACCAATGGCGGGCCGTATCTGGCCCGCCACGGCTGCACCGCCACGTTCGTTCCGACCCCGACCTATCCCCACTGAGGAGCGCCCATGTCTGTCACTCTGCGACCCACGACCCTCAACCGACTGCGCCAGCTGTACGCCCAGGCCGAGGGAGCCAGGGCAGCTGCCCAGGCGGCGGTCGATGCGCACACCCAGCTGGCCCAGCGGCTGGACGCCCTGCTCACCGACGCCTGCGAGGACCAGGGCCTGACCATCCCAGCTGCTCGCCGCGAGGCCGTGCAGATCGACTGGGACACGGGCACGGTGTCGCTGCCGGAGTCGCAGTCGACCAACGGACACATCCCCCAGGAGGCCCTGGCATGACCGAGTACGCGATTGGACCTGGCGTCCAGAACGCGATTGCCGAGAACGGGGACGAACCCCGCAGCGATGAGCAGTACGTGATCCTCGACGATGGCCACAAGGTCAGCCAGACCTTCGGCCGCGACGCGATCTACTACTGGATCCAGGAGGACAATGCGGTTCGCCGCAGTCCCTTTTGAGGCGACCAGCGACGGGGGCTGGGCTCCCGAGGGACCCTACTGGAACCAGGGGCTGTACATGGCCCCCCAGTACTACGACTGGACGTGCAGCTGCTGCGCCCTGGACTGGGTCCTGGAGGCGACGGGCTGCCGAGGCAGCGACCGCTACCTGACGACCATGGAGATCGGGTATCAGCACAACGTCAACCCGATGTACGGGCTGATGGATGGCTCGGGCTCGGCCCTCCGCGACGTCCTGTCCAACTACGGCCGCAGCAGCGACCAGGCTTGGCTGGGGTTCGACGAGGTCTACAACCTGGCCCAGGACACAACGGGGATGATGTCGGGGCAGGCTTGGTACCACTGGGTCGCCCTGCGCGGCGTGGATGGGCCGAATCTGTGGATCGCCAATTCCGCGCCTGGGTACAAGGGCATCCACGACTCGCTCAGTCGGAGCGACTTCAACCGGCTGGGCGGCTTCAGCGTCGTCTGGCTCAACTAGGAGGCACCGTGCAAATCAGCGCTCCCGTTATCACCATCGGTTGGATTCTGGCCGTGCTGGCCCTGCTCCTGGCCATTCTCGGGATGGTCGGGGCCATTCCGTTTAGCGCGCTCGTCGTGTTTGGAATGATTGGCCTGGTCGCGGCAGCCCGACTGTTGTGAGCCACGACAGCTGGCACGAAGCCGCGTCGGTCACGATCACGCGGATCGTCTGCCAGCTGGTGCTGTCGGTCGGCATCCTGGTGGTCTGCCTCTGGCTGGCCCTCGTCCACCCCGAATACAACGGGGCGGTCGGGCTGCTGGTGGGCACCATCCTGGGGGCCTGGTTCAGCTTGATGTCACCTCGATTGTCACCTTCAGGGTCGTCCAGAGACGGGTAACGACAGGTGTCGACGTCCATCGTCTGAGATCAAATCGGCCCGTAAGAAGGGGCTGTACATTACACGGCTGGAAGTATGAGAAGGCCCCTCTCGCATCTCGCGGAGGGGCCTTCGGCTGCTGATTGTCACCTCGGTTGTTATCTACGCTCCTCTCTGAGCGTCGCTACCCGTCCTCGCCCGTCCCTCGCTGGTAACGAAACCAGCGGCTCACCAGCCAGGTCACCAGGACCGAGAGCAGGGCCCAGCCGAGGGCGAGCAGGCCGCACGTCATTCCCCTGGGTACACCAGTCCGTAGTAGAGGATGGTCCCCGCCTGCACGCCGATGACCGTGGCGATGAGGGCCACCAGGAGCGTCTCCCCGTTCATCCGAATAGCATCCGCGAGCCCTTCCTCGTCTGGAGGAATCTGTTGAATATGCGCCAGGTCTGGGTCTCCGTATGCTTTCGCTCGGCCTTGGTCATACGGTAGCCAGGGACGACGGCGACGACGTCGGCCAGGGCCTGCGGCAGGGCCTTGTCGAGCATGCGCTTGACGACCTGGTCGTTGAGGCGGCGTTCGATCAGGTCGGAGCACTCGGTGCAGGCGGTCCAGCCGCCCGAGGAGCCCCAGGCTAATTCGGCCACGTCGAACGACTCAGCTGGGTAGACCCACTTGGGGTCAATGGTGCTGCAGAAATCACACTTAGCGGTCATGGTCCTGTCCATCTGTCTGTCTTGCTATGGCGGGTCCTGGGATTTCGCCAGGCGCGCCAGGACGTCTTCCAGGGTCTCCAGTTCACTGGGCGGCCAGGCGAGATCCCAGCGGTCCAGGTAGCGGTGCAGCGTGCGCCGACTGATGCCCATGGCTTTGGCCAGATCGGCGCGGCTGCGCTGGTCGGGCGGTTGGGCACGGTAGCGCTCAAAGAGGTCCCTTGCGAATACCTGCTCATCGAAACGAGTGGAGCCGCGAGGTCGGCCGGTCCTCGCGGCTCCTGGGAATCTGCGGACTACGGCCAGGGAGGCCAGGCCGTAAATCTTCGCCAGCCTCTTGCGAAGCATGGCGATCTCATCCTCCAACCGACGTATTTCAATTTCCAGTTCCTGTTCTCTTGGTGTCACTCTCGCCCTGCCTCCGGTCTTCTACTCAGACCGAGTAGACCGGCGATGGCTCAGTGGAGCCTTAGGCATCGGCGCACGATGGAGACCACCCCATCCGCCCGCCCGTCCAACATGTCGAGCGCGTGGAACCCGATTGGTACGGCCGCGATCAGCAGTCCATAGATGCCTCGTCGCCAGTCTGGGTCGTTCCCCCCGACCAACTTGCGCACCATTTCGTCGTGGCCTCGCAAGGCTTGCGCCTGGTTGATGTACAGCCAGGCGTCCAGGGGCTCGGGAGCCTCATCCTTCTTGCGGAAGAGGAGTGCGGAGGTCTCCCAGAGCGGCGGCGGCTCGGCCCCCGGCTCGCAGAATCCAAGGAACACGGTTATGACTTCAATGTCGCCCTCCTCTGCTTCCCAGGCTGAATTCTTGACGTGGCGACGCGAATCGCTCTCCATCCATTGAGACCACCGTCGCTCGTCTGGCTCGGGCTGCGGCCGGCCGCGCGCGTCAAGGATGTAGAAGTCCAACCCCGATCCCCCTTCGCTATCACGCGCGTTGCACCTGCGCGACGTCGATGTCCTCGCCGTGCTCCGCGCGGATGGTGCGGAGGGCCTCGTCGACAGAGGCAGCGGCGACAGTCACGGTGCGGGTGACCATGACGCTGAAGCTGACGGTCCACTGCCGCTCCTGGCTGGCGACGGGTGCGGCCAGGGAGGCCAGGACGGCCCGGTCCAGGCGCGGGGCGGCCACGGGCACGGCCGCTGCCTTGTTGTAGCGTTGAGGAACCCCGTGCTCGCGGAGGATGCGGTACAGACGGTTGTCGGTCAGGCTGTATGCGCTGCGGATCTCGCCCACGGGCATGGCGGGGTCCTGGTAGAGGCGGATGACCTCCGCGACTTCGTCGAGGGTCAGCACCCGAGCGGGTCGACGGCCTCGGCGGACTGGCTCCTGGTTGCGGGCCACCTGGGGCTTGCGCTTCCGCGTGTTGGGTCCCGACTCACCCTTGTACAGCCGCATGTACGCGGCGCGCTCGGGCGTGCCCCTCGGCGGGATGCCCTCCTGGCGGATCCGCTCGCGGGCAGCTGGCTCGTCTTCCTCGGGCAGCGTGCCCGCGCGCAGCTGGGTGAAGAGATCCGACAGGCTTGTCGCGGTCCCGTTCTGCTCGGCCACTGGCTCGATCACCGGCAATTCCTCCTGTATTGCAAGGGCCTCGCGGGTGGCACGCTGATCAGCAACGTGCGCCTCGACGGCCCGACGGAGAGCCCGACGCTCCTTGATATGTCGCCAGGACTCACGGATAGATGGCTTCGTCTCCTCCCAACAGCGCTTGCACAAATTCAAGCGCGCAATTTTGTGGCGGACCTGGCCGCAGCTGCGGCACTTGCCATGGGATGTCGTGACCAACGCTTGCTCCGTAAACCAAAAATGGGCCGGGGTTTCCCCCGGCCCGCGTGTCATGCCGCCTGCTCGGACTGTCGCAGTGCAGCCATGAAGGCTTGCAGCTTGTCGGCCGCCTGCGACTCGGCAGCGGTGGCGTGAAGGTAGTACTTGAAGAGGGTCTGCTTGTCCTTGTGTCGCGCCCGGTCCGAGACCTGGTCGGGCGGGACGCCCAGGTGGACCAGCGTCGAGATCATGTCGTGGCGGCCCTTGTGCAGGGTCATGTGCTCGGCCCCGGCTGCCTCGCGGATACGGCGGAACAGGAGGTCCAGGGTCGACGGGGCCATCATCAACCCGTCCAGGGTGAAGACCCAGTCGCCCGCCTGGCGACCACCGTTGCGGTGGAAGCGGTCGTGCCCCCACTTGGGCCCGCGCTTGAGGCGCGCCTCGTTCTGGGCCGCCTTCTGGGTGGCCAGGACGGCCGCCAGGTCAGGATCGACCTGGAGGCGGCGCAGGGTGACCTCCTCGTCGTGCTCGCCCTTCGGCTGGCGCACATGGTTGGCCTTGCCAGCATGCTGCCCCTGGCGGCGGATGTGGACCCAGCCAGGCTCGACGTCGAAGTCCGACCACTGCAGCCCGACCAGTTCCCCGCGCCGCAGGCCGAGGACCGTGGCCACGTTCCACAGGGCGCACATGGCTGGCGGCAGGACGGTGTTGCACGCCTCGATCAGGCGGCGCGTGACGTCGGGGTCGGAGACGTACTGCTTGACGCCCTGCCTGGTCTTGCTCGCCCCCTTGGGGTACTTGAGGTGCTCGGCCGGGTTGACCCGCATGCCCGAGCGGGACGGGTGCTCGATCATGGCCTTGCCCAGGGCGTGCATGAATTTGATGGCCGCCACCTGGGTCGGGCGCGGCACGCCCGCCTTGATCATGCGGCGCACCCACGCCTTCAGGTTCTCGTCGTTCAGCCGCTGGTCGGGCTGGCCCTTGGTCCCCAGGCGCAGCCAGCTGCAGCCGTAGTCCTTGTGGCAGACGTGCTTGCTGAAGGCCACTCGGTAGTTGGCCAGGGTCGCGGGCGAGCGCTCGCCGGCCAGGACCATGGTCTCCAGGACCTCGTCCAGGTACCACTGGCCGAATTCCAGGACGGTGGCCATCTCGCTGGCCTGGTTGGCCAGGCTCGGGTCCGGGTTGTCCAGGAACCACTGGTCGTAGGCATCGCGCAGCTTCTCGACGGTCTCGGCCCCGATGGCGACCTTGACGGCCTTGCCATCACGGTAGAAGGTGGGCGACCAGACCTGGTAGCTGGTGATCTTGCCCGTGACCTTGCTGACCCGAGGGCGGGGCTCAGGCATCGGGCGGCGGCCGGCAGCGGCACGCTTGCGGGAACTAGACTGACTGTGCATCGGTAGCTTGCTCCTATCGGTGTACGGGGGCCCGCTCTGGCAGGAGCGAGGTCCCCACTTTTGTGCCCCCGATGGGGCGGGGCTGGGCGAGTATGGCGTGCGGGCCCGGTTGTTACCAACAAAGGCCCGGCCCCAGTTCAAACTGGGAAGTTT
>Ga0070658_10003643_pt1 | contig 12617 bp, 7 predicted proteins | sample KBSC13metaG_FD_64664 | JGI IMG/M metagenome (GOLD analysis project Ga0070658, IMG submission 64664) | Corn rhizosphere microbial communities from Kellogg Biological Station, Michigan, USA - KBS C1-3 metaG | ecosystem: Host-associated > Plants > Roots > Rhizosphere > Soil ... | reverse complement strand
CTATGATCCGGTGACGGGCAAGAGGCTGTGGCGCACCTTCACAATTCCCGCCAAGGGCGAGCCGGGCAACGACAGCTGGGCAGGCGACAGTTGGAAGACCGGCGGCGCGCCGACCTGGTTGACCGGCAGTTACGATCCCCAATTGCATCTGCTATATTGGGGAACCGGCAATCCCGCGCCCGATTACAATGCCGAGAGCCGCAAGGGCGACAATCTTTATTCCGATTGCGTGCTGGCCATCGATCCCGACACGGGCAAGATCAAGTGGTTCTACCAGTTCACGCCCAATGACGATCACGATTGGGATTCGACGGAAGACTATGTCCTTGCGGATATGACCATCGGCGGCAAGCAGAAGAAGGTGCTGCTGCATGCCGACCGCAACGGCGTCTATTATGTGATCGACCGCACCAATGGCCAGATGCTGCTCGCCAAGCCCTTCGTGAAAACCAACTGGTTCACCGGCTTTGACAAGAAGGGCCGCCCCATTGTCGATCCCAAGACCGTTGCAACGGCTGCGGGTCAGGTCGTCTATCCGGCGGTAGGCGGGACCAATTTTCAGGCGCCGTCCTACAATGCCCAGAGCGGCGTGTTTTTCCTCGAATACGTCTCTTCCCAGGGCTTCGCTCAGAGTGCCCCGGTGAGCTACGAAAAAGGCAAGCTCTATCTCGGCCGTGGCGCGGGCCCGGCGCCTGCCGGGCCGCCACCGGAGCAAGGCGTGATGGCGATGGAAGCCTCGACCGGCAACATCCTGTGGAAATATCCCATGGCGCGCGTCGGCCTGGGCTCCGGCTTGGTGGCGACCAAGGGTGGGCTGGTATTCGTTGCCGGCGCGGGCGGCGAGTTCATTGCCCTGGATCAGAAAAGCGGCAAGCCGCTTTGGCATTTCCGCACCAATGGGCAGGTGAACACCTCACCCATGTCCTATGCGGTGGACGGCAAGCAATATATCGCCATCGTTGCGGCAAATGACGTTTACAGCTTTGCGCTGCCGGATTGATTACTACAAAGGTTGCGGCGGTTTTTCGCTCCGTCAGTCCGCAACGAGTCCTGCGTCTGATAACCAGGAATGGACAACTTGCCATTTGTCGGGATTGGGATGCCTGAACCCCAGCAGATGTTGCTTGTTCGCCCGGAGATAGGTGTAATAGGCGCGGCTCTCCACAGCCGTCGCAGGCGTGTCCGCACGGGTTTCGGCCCAACCACCAAAGTTCGCAATTATCGCCGCCTTGGCGTCACTCTGAAGAACAATCGTCACTGTCATGCCACCCGTCTTTTGCGCATCGGTATCTGACGACGAATACATTAGCAGACGCTTAAGCCCGGGCGGTATCGTCTCACTTGGTACGAGTCCCCCCTGACCACGGGCATGTACCGCCGCGCCTCATTTGCCAGGGCGGGGGCGATGGAACTCGGCCGAAATGCATAATATCCGGTGCGGCCAAGGCTATGCGAAGCGGTCGCGGCCGCTTGCGGTAAGCATCTGCCCGATCCTGGTCCTGACTAGGAAAGCAATATGCGCCGCACGTCCGCCTGCGGATCGTTGGCCATCCGGCAGTGATTGTCGAAGATCATGGTCTGCATCGTGCCGCGGTCTGCCGCCGACCAGGAAAGACCCGGTTGGCTGGGATTTCCGGTTGCGGCGAAGTTGGCCCAGGCGGTCGCCATCTTTTTCGCCAAAGCTTGCGCCTCTTTTGTGTTGCCGGTGCCTTGTTCGCAGCGTTTTGTGTTGTCGAAGCAAAAGGCAAGCTCGGCGGTGTGCCAAGCACCCGCCACGCCGTCTAATTGGGGCGACTGCCAGGTAAACCAATATTGATAGACCGGCGCTCCGCCGATGGCTTGTTTGAGCCGGACCATGCGATCCACGTTATTGCGTTGCGCCAAGCCTGCAACGCCATAGGACAGGGTGCGGATGGCTTTGCCGGGATTGGCGGTCTTCATGGCGTCGACCAGGCGGTTCGCCTTATCGGCGCCGTAGGTCTTTGTCAGATTGGACCGCCATTCGGTTTCGCTGGGATTGGCGCGGTAGCTGTAACCTTCTTCGCTCACCGATCCGATAATCAGCGGAATGTCCTTCGAGATTTCAGGAGCCGCGTCAAAGAAGGGCCGGGTGGGAACGGTACGGCCGTCCATGGTGGGAGCCCAGCCGGCGCGCCGCACGGCGCCCGGCGGGAAGGAATTGGGCGGAAGGCCGGCATTCACCTTGGCGATCGCGGCCTGACCTGCCGCATAGAGCTTCGACCATTCCATCTGTTGCAGCGCAGCCATGTCGTTGGCCTGCAATCCCAGCTCGACCATCAGCTGGCGCGCCAAGGCCCGGGACTGGTCTGCATCGGCGAAATTGCCGCCGCCGCCCGACTGTACTGCGGCGCAGTGAAACAAGCCTTTGGCCGACGGCATGCCCATCAAGCAGGTGACCTTGGAGCCGCCGCCCGACTGGCCATAGATCATCACCCGGTCGGGATCCCCGCCGAAGTTGGCGACGTTATCGCGAACCCAGCGCAGTGCCGCCACCAGATCCGTCATGCCGACATTCGCGGAGTCTGCATAGTCCGCGCCGCCGATCTCCGACAGGTCCAGGAAGCCAAGGGCATTGAGGCGGTGGTTGACGGAGATCTGGACCACATCGTGATGCCGCGCCATCTGTGCGCCATCGTGAGAGGGCAATTCATAGGCGGACCCGAAGGAAAATCCGCCGCCATGAAAATAAACCATCACCGGACGCTTGCCGCTCAGGCTGGGAGTCCAGATGTTCAGCTTGAGCATGTCCTCGCCGAGATAACCGTCGTCCCAGTCGAACAGGAATGACGTTTCGATCGCCTTGAAATCGTGCAGTGTTTGCGGGCAATTCGGACCGTAGATCAGCGTATGGCGCTCATCGGTCCAAGGCGTTGGCGGCTTGGCGGGCAGCCAGCGATTGGCGCCGCCGGTATCCTGGCCATAGGGCACACCCTTGAAGGTGAAAACGCCTCCGTCCAGATAGCCACGCACCTTGCCATATTGGGTGTTGGCGATCGCCGACCTGGGTGTGCTGCAATTCCCCGGATCCTGATGCGCGCCGATTTTTGTGCCATCGGCGGCCTGTGCCGGGTTGACCAGGGCCGCGCTCGCAGCTGCGGAAAGTGCAAGGGCAGTACGACGGCTGAACGAAGCGCTATCCTGGTCCATGTTTTTTCATCCCCGCCAATTTCTGTTCAGGCTAGCAGCGCTTGCAGGAAGGAGAAAGCATATTGTCTGAGAATAGGACTCGCGTAGGATGACGCTGGCGCTTGCTGCAGTGGCGTTCTGTATACAGCGGCTGATCCACCATCTGAAAAGCGGTGACCGCCAAGATCGATGCGGAGAAATGAGGACATCATGCTGAACCGCGCCACGGCCTCCTTTCTGGGAATTTTCCTTGCCCTTCCTCTCAATGCTTTGGCGCAGCCCGGCACTTTGCCGGCGGTGCCGCTCAATCCGCCGCCGAATGCAGCCTGGTTCAATACGAGTTTGCCGGTGGGACAGCGCGTCGAAGCTCTGGTCTCCCAGATGACACTGGAAGAAAAGGGCAAACAGCTCGTCAACCGTGCCGGCGCCATCCCGCGTCTGGGCGTGCCGGCTTATAACTGGTGGAGCGAGGCATTGCACGGCGTGGCCATCCCGGGCGCCACCACGGTCTTTCCGGAGCCGGTCGGGCTGGCTGCCAGCTTCGATCCCGCCCTGGTGCACGAGATGGCGGTTGCGATCTCCACCGAGGCGCGTGTCCGGTATAACCGGGAACGGCGCGAGGGGCTTTATGCCGGGCTCGATTTCTGGTCGCCCAATATCAACATCTTCCGCGATCCGCGGTGGGGCCGTGGACAGGAAACCTATGGCGAAGACCCCTTCCTGACGGCGCAAATGGGCGTCGCTTTCATCACCGGGCTGCAAGGCGACGATTCCGAGCATCCGCGCACCATCGCCACGCCGAAGCATTTTGCGGTGCATTCCGGCCCGGAGCCAACCCGCCATACGATGGACGTCACCATCAGCAAGCACGACCAGATCGATACCTATACGCCGGCTTTCCGCGCCGCCATTCTTGACGGCAAGGCCGGTTCGCTGATGTGCGCCTACAACCGGGTCAATGGCCAGCCTGCCTGCGCCAGTGATTTCCTGCTGACCGATCTGCTGCGCAATGCCTGGAATTTCCAAGGCTATGTCACCTCGGATTGCGCCGCCATTCGCGATATTTATGAGGGTCACCATTTCGTCAACAGTCTGCCCGAGGCCGCCGCGGTATCCTTGAAGCATGGGGTGGATACCGACTGTGCGGACTATGGCGAGGGTCCGGTGGCCGCCGCCAAGGCCTATTCCGATTCCGTATCGCTGGGCCTGGTGCCGCAATCCGTCATGGACCAGTCGCTGACGCGGCTGTTCACTGCCCGCATTCGCATGGGCATGTTCGATCCGCCGGAAGCATCGCCTTACGCGAATATCCCCGACAGTGAAATGGATTCTCCTGCTCACCGCGCGCTGGCGCTGCGCGCCGCGCGCGAAAGCATGGTCTTGCTGAAGAACAATGGATTGTTGCCGCTGAAAAAGTCCGTAAAGCGCATCCTGGTCGTCGGCCCGTTGGCCGATCAGGTCCCGGTTCTGCTCGGCAATTATAACGGCCAGCCCAGCCATGCGGTGACGGCGCTGGAGGGCATCAGGGCTGCGTTTCCCAACAGTCAGGTAAACTACGAACCGGGCACAAATTTCCTGCGGCTGGCGGACGCGGTGCCGGCCGCGGCGTTGAAGACTCCGACAGGCGAGCCGGGCGTGAAGGCGGAATATTTCGCCTCCAGCGATCTGTCGGGCATGCCGCTGCTCACCAAAGTTTACGCCCGGCTGGATTTCAATATTCGAGGATCGGGCTTGGCCCGCGCCATCGAGGCGCAAGGCGCCAAGTCGTCCCGCTTCAGCGGCACCCTGACGCCGGACCAGAGCGGCACCTATGAGATCGGCATGGGCACGCCCAACACCAAATTGTGGCTGGATGACAGGCTGATCGTGGACAATACCATCGGCCAGGATACCCAGCGCGGCCCCAAGACCATCCAAATGCCGCTGCAGCAGGGGCACGCCTATGTTTTGCGCATCGAGCAGACTCCCAGTATCGGCACGCCGGTGCGTCTGGTCTGGCGGCATGTCATCGCCGACCCTGGAGCCGACGCGGTCAAGGCGGCAAAAGACGCCGATGTGGTGATCGCGGTGGTCGGCATCACTTCCGCGCTGGAAGGCGAGGAGATGAACGTCAACCAGCCGGGCTTCAAGGGCGGCGACCGCACCAGCCTGGATCTGCCCAAGGATGAGGAAGACCTGCTCAAGGCGATGAAAGCCACCGGCAGGAAGATGGCGGTGGTGCTGATGAACGGCTCGGCCCTTGGCGTGAACTGGGCGGCGGCGAATGCCGACGCCATCCTCGATGCCTGGTACCCCGGGGAAGAAGGCGGCACCGCCATCGGCCAGACATTGACCGGCGACAACAATCCGTCGGGTCACCTGCCGGTGACTTTTTACACGGGCGTGGATCAGCTTCCGGCGTTTGACGATTATTCCATGGCCAATCGCACCTATCGCTATTTCAGCGGCAAGCCGCTTTATCCCTTTGGCCATGGCCTGAGCTTCACGCGCTTCGTTTACAGTGGACTGAAGATGGCGCCATCCCTCAAAGCCGGTGATCAGCTTGGCGTGGACGTAACCGTCAAGAATAGCGGCGGCCGCCCCGGCGAAGCCGTGCCGCAGTTGTACCTTGGATTCCCCGGTGCGGCCGGCCAGCCCTTGCGCGCCTTGCGCGGTGTCAGCCGCGTATCGCTTAAGGCGGGCGAAAGCCGCAATATCCATTTCGATTTGAGCCCTCGCGACGTATCGAGTGTGACCGCTGCAGGCGATCGCATCGTCGCGCCGGGCGTCTATCGGATCACTGTTGGCGAGGGCCAGCCGGGCACTGGTGCGGCGATTGCGGAAGGAAAATTTACCGTGGAGGGGATTGCTGCCTTGCCGCAATAACTGCGACAAATCTTGGCCGAACGCTTGTTGGCGTGGCCGGGGCGATATCGAAGAAAAAAATCAAGGGGAGGATGTCATGAAACCGCACAGTCTTTTCACCGCTTTGCTGGCAATGGCCATCGGCACATCGGCGGTCACCGCTCCGGCGGCCGCACAAATACCGGCCAACGAGATCGACACCCATATTGCGGCGGCGAAAACAGCCGCGGGACTGGATTACCGCGCCACCTTCGTCAATCTGTGCTTTCCCACGCCATTGCCTGGCGGCCCGCGCGGTGCGGCCGCGCTGCTGGTCCCACGGCCCGCGCCCGACCGGGGCATCTGGTACGCCTCGCCCTATAAGGTGTTCGACAATCTTTATTGGCTGGGCACGCGGCAACATTCCTCCTGGGCGCTGAAAACCAGCGCGGGGCTCATTATCATCGACACCAACTTCGCCTGGGCGACACAGCCGGAAATCCTGGACGGCTTGGCCAAGCTGAAGCTCGATCCCAAGGACATCAAATATGTGATCCTCAGCCATGCCCATGGGGATCACGACCAGGGCGTGGCCACCCTGCAGAGCAAGTTCGGCGCCAAGGTGGTGATGGGTGGCCCCGACTGGGACGCGACCCTGAAGCGCGCCCCCGATGTGGCGGGCGGCGTGCCTGTGCGCGGGCCGGGCGATATTGCGGTGGGGCCGGAAGGCACCAAGCTGAGTTTGGGCGACACGACGGTGGACATTGTTTTCACACCCGGCCATTCGGTCGGCACCCTGTCCTATGTGTTTCCGGTCAAGGACAAGGGCAAGACGGTGATGGTGGCCTATTCCGGCGGCACCCTGACCGGTGCATTCGGCACCGACGGCAAGCGCTGGGATGAGTATATCGACTCGCAAAAGCGCATTGCCAAGGCAGCGGCGGACGCCGGCGCCTCGGTCATCCTGTCCAACCATAGCGAGTATGACAACGCATACACCAAGGCGCGGTTGGTGGCGTTGAAGCGTGAGGTTGGGGAAGAAAATCCCTTCATTGTCGGGCCGCAGAGCGTGCAGAATTACTTCACCGTGATGGAGGAATGCGCCACGGCGGCCAAGCTGCGTAACGGCGCGAAATAGGGTTAGAGCGCGGACGCGTAGCCGCTTATTCGAAGGAGCATCTCATGCCTTTCTGGAATCGCCGCCGCACGCTGGCACAGCTGGGCGGCGCCGCCGGCGCGGCGTTATGGCTGCCACCTTCGGCCGACGCGCTTGGCCTTGCGTCCGACAAGATCAAGGTGATCCGCTATTACACCAGTTCCGGCGACGCGCAGGGCCGCCAAGGCCAGCCCATGGTCAACCAGTCCGCCAATGTGGTGATCATCGAGACCGAAAGCGGCCTTATCGGTATCGGCGAAGGCGGCGAGCCCCGCACCATGGAGGAATGCGCCGCCATGCTGATCGGCCAGGACGCGCTGCGCATCGAAAATATGTGGCAGCGCATGATGCGGGGGTATTTCTATCCGGCGGGGCGGGAGAAGATTCATTCTCTGGGCGCGCTGGACCTGGCGCTGTGGGACCTCAAGGGCAAGGCGGCGGGCTGGCCGGTATGGCAATTGCTGGGGGGCAAATCCCGCGACCATGTCGAACTTTATGCCACGGCCTTTCCCCGCCCCAATCCCAAGGCAACCATCGGCGACACCGCGCGCGCTTGCCGCGATGCCGGCTTCCGTGTCTATCGCAGCGCCACCGATATCGGAGGCGGGCGCGAGGTGGACCGTTTCGCCCTGGTACGGCGGATGTTCGACGATTGCGCCGCCATGCAGAAGGCGGCGGGCGATGGCGGCTGGGCGCTGGATTTCCACACCGAACTGGATCCACCCGATGCCATGCGGCTGTGCCAGATGATCGAAGATGCCCAGCTTGCTCCCTATTTTTGCGAGGACCTTATCCGCAGCGAGAATGTCGACGCCTATCAGACCATGCGCCAGCGCACCAAGGTCCCGATCGCGGTGGGCGAGCAGTTCGGCTACAAATGGGACGTCAACACGCTGATCGAGCGGCAGCTTATCGACTATGCCCGCGTCACGCTGCCCAATGTCGGGGGCATCAGCGAATTCATGAAGATCGTGGCCATGGCTGAGACCCATTATGTCGGCATGATCCCGCATTTCACGGGACCGATTGCGGAGGCGGCTTTGGTCCATTGCCTGACCGCCACATCGGTTCCGGCTCTGATGGAAATGCTGGGCGATGGCAGTCGCGCCTGGCCCCACCTGCCGAAGGTTTATGACTTCAAGGATGGCAAGCTGTGGCCCAACCAGCGCCCCGGCCTGGGCGTGGAGGTGGATGTGAGCAAGCTGGTGAAGATCGGAGAATACGCCACATATCGCGCCGGAATGCTGCTGAATCACCGGCCTGACGGTTCCTTCACCAATTGGTAGTCACAAGCGAAACCAGCGTCCCTTCGCGGATGCCTGCCGACCGGCAAAGGATCCGCCGATGAAAGCAACGCGCCGGCATTTTCTGCAGGCCGGGATGGCCATCGCGGCCACCCCCGCGCTTGGTGACGTCGGGCAGGCGGCAGATGCCTTGACCCTTTGGTACCGCCAGCCCGCGGCACAATGGACAGAGGCGTTGCCCCTGGGCAACGGGCGGTTGGGCGCCATGGTTTTCGGTGGTCCTGTCGAGGACCGCATTCAAATCAATGAGGCGACGTTGTGGGGAGGGGGCGTGCATGACTATGTCAATCCACAAGCCCATGAGCGGCTTGCCCGGTTGAGGGCGTTGATATTTGCCGGACGCGTGGCCGAAGCCGAAACGTTAAGCGGCGAAATGATGGGCCTGCCGGCCCTGTTGATGCCATACCAGCCATTCTGCGATCTGCGGCTCACGATGGAAGGTGTTGCCGCGGCCACCAACTACCGCCGGAGTCTTTCGCTGGACGAGGCTGTCGCCGCCGTTACCTTTGACTCGAATGGAACGCAGTTTCGCCGCGAGGTCATTGTTTCTCATCCCGATCAGGTTCTCGCGGTTCGTTTGACCGCCGATCGAGGTGGAAAGCAGAATGTCTCGATCGGCTTGGACTCGCCCCAACCCAATGCCGTGGCGGAAGCTTTGGGTTCGAACGGGCTGCGCCTCACCGGCCAAATTCAGCCCCGCGACAATCCTGCCGGTTCCTGGTCCGGATCATGGAAACAGGCAGGCTTGCGTTATGCGGCGGCAGTACAGGTTTCCGCCGATGGCGGCAGCGTGACCCTGGAAAACGGCGCCATAAAAGTTCGAGACGCAGACGCCGTCGTTATTCTGTTCAGCGGCGCCACCAGTTTTCGCAGCTACAAGGACATTGGCGGCGATGCTCTGCGTCTGGCGCTGGCTTCCCTCAATCGTGCGGCGGAGAAGTCCTATGAGGTTCTGCGCGCTCGCCATATTGCCGACCATCAGGAGATTTTTCGCAGGGTCGATCTCAACCTTGGACCCGGTACCGGCGCAAGCTATCCGACCGATGTCCGAATTGCCGCGGCCAAGACGTCCGACGATCCGGCACTGGCGGCGCTCTATTTCCAGTTCGGGCGCTATCTGCTGATCGCATCCTCCCGGCCCGGAGGCCAGCCCGCCAACCTGCAGGGTATCTGGAACGAACGGTTGCTGCCTCCCTGGGGCAGCAAGTGGACGACCAACATCAATTTGCAGATGAACTATTGGTTGGCCGAAAGCGGCGGGCTGTGGGAGACATTGCAACCCCTATGGGACTTGGTTTCCGACCTGCGGGAAACCGGGGCGGAGACGGCGCGCGTGCATTACGGCGCCCGCGGCTGGGTGCTGCATCACAATACCGACCTTTGGCGCGCCACCACGCCGGTCGATGGCGCCTGGGGCCATTGGCCGATGGGAGCGGTCTGGCTGGGCAATCAGATGTGGGATCATTATCGCTTCAGCTTGGACGAGCGCTTCCTCCGGGACCGCGCCTATCCCGCCATGCGGGGAGCAGTGGAGTTCGTTCTGGACACTTTGGTGGAAGCGCCGGCGGGCACGCCGTTTGCGGGCAAGCTGGTCACCAATCCGTCCTTCTCCCCGGAGAACAGCTATTTCCTGAACGGCCAAAAGGCCTCGCTGACCTATGCGGCGAGCATGGATCTGGAATTGATTGGGGAACTGCTTGACTCCTTTGTTCAAGCCTCTCGCAAGCTGGAGAGCGACGCACAACTTCGCGACGCCGCGCTTACGGCAAAAAACCGTCTGCCGCCCTTGCAGATCGGTTCGCGTGGCCAGCTCCAGGAATGGATCGAAGATTACCCGGAGGTCGAACCGGAGCACCGGCACGTTTCCCACCTTTGGGCGCTTTATCCCGGCCACGGTATTTCGCCGGAACGGACGCCTGGCCTGGCGGCGGCGGCGCGCCGCACCTTGGAATTGCGGGGCGATGGCGGCACGGGTTGGGCCAAGGCCTGGAAAATCGCGCTATGGGCGCGGTTGCTCGACGGGGACCATGCGCATCTCATGCTTCGCGGTCAGCTGGCCGACAGTACCCTTCCGAACATGTTTGATACCCATCCGCCATTCCAGATCGACGGCAATTTCGGCGCTGCCGCCGCGATTGCGGAAATGCTGCTGCAAAGCGACGATGACGTTGTATCGCTGTTGCCGGCGCTTCCATCCGCCTGGCCGCAGGGACGGGTCAGGGGTTTGCGCGCGCGCGGCGGCTTGAAGGTGGACATGGAATGGGCGCATGGAAAATTGGTCCACGCCGCATTAAGCAGCGACGTCGCCCGAAAAGTAATCGTGCGCAACCGGGGGCGCAGCGCGGAGCTGTCCCTGTCTACCGGCAAAATCTTGCGCCTGGACGCAAATCTGAGCCCTGCGGCTTGAAGCAAAAACGATCATCGAGCATCGATGCTAGCGGCGTTTTTTTGCCGGTTCGGGCTTTGAATGTTTGAACACCGAAATAATTCCAGGCCATTTGGGGCGGTGGTGATATCGATCAGCGCCAGATTGACCAATTGCGCCATGGCGAACCAGGAGGGTGGATCCGACATATCGTCGAAGCGCCCATTTGTTGCGACGGTTGCCATCGCGACCGAGCTGGGGTTATGCTTGTCTGAGTAATTCAAAAAATGCGCGGGATTTGTGGTGGGCGCTTTCGCAGTTGCAGCATTGTTAGCGGTCTCATCTGCGATCAACGCCGAGAGACGGTCTTGAAGGGCAAGGCAAACCGCACCCGCAAACGGGAAAGTGGTCGGCGGATCACGATTCTGGATGTTGCGCGCCATGCCGGCGTTTCGCACATGACCGTGTCGCGGGTGATAAACGGTGATAGCAATGTTCGGGACAAGACCCGTAGCGCGGTGGCCGCGTCGATCAAGGCGTTGCGCTATTCGCCCAATACGGCCGCCCGGAATCTTGCCAACTCGCAAGGGTTTTTGATTGGGCTTTGCTATGCAAATCCGACCGATACCTATTTGGCGGAGATCCTGCTCGGTTGTTTCACGCAGGCCAATCTCAGCAGATGCCAACTGGTGCTCGAGCCGCGAAGAGAAACGGAAACGGAGCTTTCAGCGCTGAAGCGATTGCTGGAAAAGGGTGTGGACGGGATTATTTTGACGCCGCCGCTCTGCAGTTCGAAATCCGCCTTGAAGGCCATTTCGGCCGAGGGAATTCCCGCTGCCTTGGTGACATCGGGACGTCCCATGGCCGGTTTCTCCGCGGTCTCCATCAACGATCGCAAGGCATCGCGGGAGATGACGCAACATCTGCTCGCATTGGGGCATCGCCGTATCGGCTTCATTGCCGGCGATCCGAGCCATAGCGCCTCGGAGGAAAGATTGCGCGGTTTCAAGGATGCGATGACCGCTGCCGGGCTTCCGGTGCGCGCAAATCAGGTTGCCCGTGGCCTTTTCACGTATCAATCGGGCCTGGAAGCTACGGAGCGCCTTCTGGGCAGCGGCTTGAAACCGACGGCCATTTTTGCATCCAATGAGGAAATGGCGCTGGCGGCGATCACGGTTGCTGGCCGCATGGGCCTTGACGTGCCCGGGGATATTTCCATTGCGGGATTCGACGACACACCCGTCGCCACGATGATGACGCCTGCGCTTACGGTCGTGCGCCGTCCCATCGCGGAAATGGCCCGGGAGGCCGTGCGCATTCTGGCCGAACAACTAAGTGCAAGCCGCGCCGGCCTGTCTTTGCCGACGCCGCACAGGATACTGGATTTCACCATCGTCAAACGTGCTTCAACGGACCGGGCGCCCGGTGCCAAGAGACTGAGCGCAACCGCTGCCGAATGCCGTGATCTTGGATAGCTTTTGACTTTGGATGATTTTTGACTGGGGACTGGAAATAACTTCGCGTAAGAGGGGCGTGCATCCGTGATCGATCGTAGAGATTTCCTGGGAACCGCATCGGCTCTTGCCTTGCTGGGCCAGGGTGCTTGGGGCCAAGCCGCCTGGGCCCAGGCCGCGCCGCCCGACACCGACTGGCTGCACTACGCCAATGACCTGTCCAGCACGCGCTATTCACCGCTGGATCAAATCAACGCCTCGAACTTCAACAAGCTGGAACTGGCCTGGCGTTTCAGCACCAATGCCCTGGGCCCGCGCCTGGACGCGGACTATCAGTCGACGCCGCTGGTGGTGAAGGGCCGCATTTA
>Ga0070658_10003642_pt1 | contig 12620 bp, 7 predicted proteins | sample KBSC13metaG_FD_64664 | JGI IMG/M metagenome (GOLD analysis project Ga0070658, IMG submission 64664) | Corn rhizosphere microbial communities from Kellogg Biological Station, Michigan, USA - KBS C1-3 metaG | ecosystem: Host-associated > Plants > Roots > Rhizosphere > Soil ... | reverse complement strand
CGGGAGAGCTGACCCGCCCCGTCTCCTTGCCGGTGGCGTCGAGCGACACGACGGCGCCCACGCCGCGGGCGATGACGTAGGCCGTCCCCGACGCTCCGACGACGATCGGGCCAGGGCGGTCGCCGCTGACGAAGGCGTGCAGCAGCGTCCGGGAACCCGGGGCTCCGCTGCTGGTGACCGACAGCCTGTAGAGGCCCCCGTTGCCGGGGTTGGCGATGTCCAAGCTGGTGCCGGTCGTGAACAGCAGCCGGCCGCTGCGGTCGAACGCGAGCCCTGCCGGGCCGTCGCCGGTGTCGAGGTCGGCGCTGCTGTACCAGACCTGCGGGACGCGGTCCTGCGCCCTCAGCCGCCAGATGATGCCCTGCCCTGCATCTGCCAGGTACAGGGTGCCGTGCCGGTCGAGTGCGAGGCCCGCCAGCTGCACGGGTCGGTCCTGCAGGCCGGGCTCGCAGGCGCCGCTGCCGACGGCCGGGACGCACGGCGGCACGTCCGGGACAGTGGCACGGACCAGCGCCGTGTCCGCGCCGCGCGGCAGCGTGACCACCCGGCTCGCCGACGCGTCCAGCATGGTGACAGCACCGGTCCCGTCGGAGGTCGCGGCGACGAGGCCGGCGGGACGCCGGGTGATCGGCACCTGTCGACGCAGCCGGCCGTCGCGGGCGTACTCCATCGCGACGCCGGGGCGGGAGGGGTTGCCCGTCGTGATGATGATCGACCCGTCGGGCAGGTAGGCGACACCGGCCGGTGAACCGGGGCTCCCGACCCGCGCCACGACGGTGATCGTGCCCGGCGGCAGGGCGGTCGGCAGCGGTGCTGAGGTCGGCTCGGGTGAGGGCGACGGCCCGGCGACCGCCGGTTCGTCGGCCACCGGTGGGGCGACGGGTCCGACGACTGGAGTCGGGGGACCGAAGCCGGGCGAGCTCGTCGGGACGCTGATGACGGGCTGGGGCGCATCAGTGGGTACTGCGACAGCCGGAGGGTGCGGGGCCGCCTGAGCGGCTGCGGCCGCCGGGTAGTGACGCAGCGTCGGCGGGATGCCGAACACCGCGAACGGAAGCGCGATGACCAGGCCGATGGCGACCGTGTAGAGCTGCCCCTCGGTGCAGTCGAGTCGCTGGGCCAGCGACTGCAACCGCGCGCTCACCCCGTCTCCACGAGCACCGGCGCCGCCGCACCGCTGCGGGCGATCGCGCGCTCGTCCGTCCCCAGGTACGCGGCGACGACGACGGGGTCGTTGCGCACCTCGTCGGGCAGGCCCTCCGCGATCTTCTCGCCGGCCGACAGGCAGTAGACGTAGTCGGAGATCGACATCATCAAGGGGATGTCGTGCTCGATGATGAGGATCGTCGCTCCGAGCTCGGCCTGGATCCGCCGGATGAGCGGCCCAAAGGCCTCGGTCTCCCGCTGGGCCACGCCGGCGGTGGGTTCGTCGAGCAGCAGGAGCTTGGAGCCCTGCGCGAGCAGGCAGCACATCTCGACGATGCGACGCGTCCCGGTGGAGAGGTCGGACAGGAAGTGGTCGCTGTACCTGCCCAGCCCGAGGAAGTCGATGTAGGCACTCGCCTCTGCGCTCTTCGTGCGCTCGGCACGGCGCGACGGCGGCAGCGACAGCAGGGACGGGACGAACTCGCTGCGCTCGTGCGCCTCCAGGGCCACCTTGACGGTCTCGCGCAGCGTCAGGTCCCCGAAGAGCCGGGCGTCCTGGAAGACCCGACCCACGCCGAGCCTGGCGCGCTGGTACGGCGGCAGCCCGAGGACCTCGGTGCCCGCGATCTCGACGCGTCCCGAGGAGGGCGTGAGGAAGCCGGTGACGACGTTCATGAGGGTCGACTTGCCGGAGCCGTTGGAGCCGATGAGGCCGACCACCTTGCCCTGCTCGGCGCAGATCGAGACGTCGCGGAGGGCCTGGGTGCCGCCGAAGGACATGCTGACGCCCTCGACGAGCAGTGCCGGCACCTCGGCGAGCTCCTCCGCCGCCGCGCGTCCCTCGGTACGACCGGGCAGCTGGGCCGCGGCGACGCCGGCGGTCACCGTCCCGGGACGGCCGAAGCGCGCCCGTGCCCGCAGCAGCAGCACGTCACGGCCGCGGTAGACGAGCTGCATCAGACCGCCCGGGAGGTAGAGCAGCAGCAGGAGGAGCCCAACGCCGGAGGTCGCAAGGGAGACGGCGAAGCCGTCGCCGAAGGCGGCGGGCAGACCGACGATGTAGAGCGCTCCGATGACGGCGCCGGGGACGGACCCGAGCCCGCCGATGACGACCATGGCGATGAGCGACATCGACTGGTCCGGCCCGAACGGCGCGGCGGCGGTCGGGTACGTCAGCTGGTACTGCACGAGCACGCCGGCGAGCAGCGCACCGGCGAGCCCGGCGAGTGCGCCGGAGAACGTGAAGGCGCTGAGCTTGGCGAGAGCAGGCGACACCGTGAAGCTCGCGGCGGCCTGCGGGTTGTCCCGCGCGGCGATGATGATGCGCCCGATGCCGCTGGCGCGCAGCCGGCTGACGGCCATGACGGTGAGGCCCAGGAGCAGGAGGATCAGCAGGTAGAACTGGCGCTCGTCCTTGAGGTCGACGAACCCGAGGACGGTGCTGCGGGGCAGCAGGAAGATGGAGTCCTTGCCGAACACCGGCAGCTGGTAGAGCCAGTCCTGGCTCGCCACCGCGAAGGCGAGGGTCGTCACGGCGAGGAACGGCCCCTGGACGCGCAGCGCGGGCGCCCCGACGACCAGTGCCGCCGTCGCCCCGGCCACCGCCGCGTATCCGCACGCGAGGTCGTAGCGCATGCCGTGGCCGACCAGCGCGGTCGCGGTCAGCGCGCCCACACCGACGAAGGCGAACTGGCCGAGGGACAGCTGACCCGCCCAGCCGCAGAGGATGGTCGCCGACAGGCCGATCATCGCGAAGACCAGGACGCGCATGTAGAGGTAGGTCTGCGAGTTGCTCGAGACGAAGGGCAGCACCACCGCGATGGCGAAGGCGCCGCCGCCGATGAGCCGGCTGAGGTGGCGTACCCACCACACCCCGCGCAGCGCCTCGGGGACGGCCTTCACCTTCGGCGTCAGCGACCACGACCCGCCGCGGTCGTCGCGCAGGTCGGTGCGACGCAGCACGAGGACGAGCACGAGCCCGAGCAGGAGGGCGGACGACAGACCTGGCGTCGTGCTGTTGGCCCCGACGACGGCCTCGACGACGCCGATGGCGATGCCGCCGAGCAGCGCCCGCGGGAGCGAGGTCAGACCGCCGATGAGGGCCGCCGCGAGCGCCCGCAGCATCAGGTCGGGACCGAGTGCGCTGCTGGGGAGTCCCACCACGGCGGCCTGGATCGGGTTGAGGAGCACCACGGTCAGGACGGCGAAGGCGCCGGCGATCGACCAGACCGCGGTGGAGACCCGCCGGATCGGCACGCCGACCAGCTCGGCGCGGTCACCGTTGTCCGCCGCTGCGCGGATGGCGATGCCGAACGGCGTGCGGTTCAGGAAGACGGCGAGCCCAGCGATGGCGGCGGGCACCACGGCGAACACCATGAAGTGCTGCGACTGCAGCAGGAAGCCACCGACCTGGAGCTGGCGGTGCAGCGGAGTCGGGTAGGACCCCGCGTTCTTGAAGTCGGGCAGCAGCAGGCGCCCGACGAAGACCACCTGCGAGACGCCGATCGTGGCGACGAGCAGGATCAGGCGGGGCGCCTTGAAGAGCCGGCGAACCACGCCCAGCTCGATGAGGGCACCTAGGGCGGCTCCCATGGCGACGACCACCACGAGCGCCAGGTAGAAGTTCCAGGAGTAGTCGAGGACGAGCTTGGCCAGGACGGCTGCGCCGAGGGCACCGATCTCGCCGTGCGCGAAGTTGATGACCTTCGTGGCCCGGTAGACGAGGACCAGGCCGACAGCGAGGATCGCGTACGTGAGACCGGTCGCCACCCCGATCAGCAGGGAGTAGCCGGCGACGTGCCAGCCGAGGAGGGGAAGGGTCATCTCAGCCCCCCTCTCCGCCGAGGAACACGGCTCGCACCAGGTCGTCGCGCTCGATCAGGTCGGCTGCCGGGCCCTCGAAGCGGACCTGGCCCTTCTCCATGAAGACGGCCCGGTCGGCGATGGACAGCGCCACGTTGACCGACTGCTCGACGATCACCATCGTCAGCCCTTCGGCCTTCAGCCGGGCGACCGTGTCGAGCATCTGCTGGACGACCACGGGAGCGAGACCGAGCGAGAGCTCGTCGATGAGCAGGATGCGAGGTCGCAGCAGCATCGCCATGGCGAGGCCGAGCATCTGCTGCTCCCCGCCGGAGAGCGTTCCGGCGGCCTGGTCGAGCCGGTCACCGAGGACGGGGAACAGCGCCAGGACGTCGTCGATCCGGCGCTCGAGCCCGGTCGGGTCGGCGATCATCGAGAACCCGCCGATGACGAGGTTGTCCTCGACTGACAGCGACGGGAACACCGACCGGCCCCCGGGCACCTGCACGACGCCGAGGCCCACGCGGGTCGGAGGGTCGGCGTAGGTGATCGTGCGGCCGGAGAGGCGGACGACCCCGCGGTCGATCGGGTCCAGGCCGCTGATCGCCCGCAGCAGGGTGGACTTGCCCGCGCCGTTGGTGCCGAGCAGCGCGAGCACCTCGCCCTCGCGGACGTCGAGGCTGACGTCGAACAGGACCTGCAGCGACCCGTAGGAGAAGTCGAGGTGGCGTACCTGGAGAAGGGGAAGCTCGCCGCCGGCGGCGACCCGCGCGCGCTCGTCGCGCTCCTCGACCACGTCTGCTTCGGCCGCCGCGATGTCACCGCGGACGAAGCGCCCGGCGTACACCAGCAGTCCGGCGGCGACGAGCGCGGATCCGGGCGCGACGAGCGCGATGGCCGCTCGGGTCCCGAGAGGGCCGACCAACGAGGCGACGAGGATCGCGCCGCCGAGCCCGCCCACCAGGCTCAGGTAGAGACCGACGAGGGCGAAGCCCATGCCGCGGAACTGGAAGGGCACGATCGCGGCGACCACGAGGCCGATCGGCACCAGCCCGGCGAAGAGCAGCCCCTGGGAGACGATGCCCACGAGCGTGAAGACCCAGACCGACGGAGCGTAGGCCTGCAGGCCCAGGCCGATGCCGAGGGCCGCGATGGCGCCGGCCATGAGCCACAGGCACTTCTCCGGGCTTTCCTTGAAGAGCCTGTCGCTGGAGCGGCCGCCGAGGACGGCACCTGTCACGGCGCCGACTGCGCTGATGCTCCCGATGAGGCCGCGGTCCGCGGAGCTCAGGTGGAAGGTGTCGGTCAGCAGGACGTTGAGGTAGATGGGGATGGTCGTGACCCCGAAGCCGAAGGCGCCCAGCGACCCCATGATGAGGGAGAAGGTCCGGACCTTCTTCAGCCGGGTGAAGGCCGCGCCCATGGACACGCGCAGGTCCTCGGGCGAGGCATCCAGCTCGGAGCCGAGCACGTGCAGCTGCTCGAACCGGCCGCGCCTGGGCTCGGGGAGCAGCAGGGCGACCAGGCCGAGCCCGGCGGCGGGCACGGCGAGGGCCGCGAAGGACCAGCGCCAGCCGTCAGGGCCGCCCGCTGCGGACGCGATGCCGCCCGCGAGCGCCGGTCCGATGAGCAGGCCGAGAGGCCCCGCACCCCGGTAGATGCCGAAGATCCGACCGCGCCCCTCGGGTGGGTAGGCGTCGGACAGCAGTGATCCGTGGATGGGGCCTTCGTTCGCCTTGCCCAGGCCGGACACCGTGCGCACGCTGACGAGCTGCCAGGTGCTCTGGGCCAGGCCCGTGCAGACCGCGGCCCCGGCCCAGACCAGCGTGCTCACGCCAGCGACGGCGGTGCGGCGCGCCCGGTCTCCGAGCGCGCCGAAGGGGATGGCCGCGAGCGTGACGGTGAAGCCGGCGAGAGCGCCCACGATGGCGAGCACCGTCGTGCTCAACCCCAGGGACTTCTGGATGTTGGGGGCCAGGATGCCGAAGGCGCCGTTGTCGAGGGCGTCGAGCAGGGCCAGCAGGGAGAGCACCGTGACGGTGCTGCGGCCGCCCTGGCGGAAGACCTCCCGCAGCGGCATCTCCTGCGTCGGAGCGAGGACCTCGTGCTGCGGCCCTGCCGTGTGCTCGGCGTCCGTGACCTGCCGCCGGTCCTCCTCCCCGAGGACCAGGGCGGCCAGCTCGTGCGCGTCCTCCTGGCGACGCTCGTCCACGCTCGTCATCAGTACTTGACGTGCGAGGGCGGGCCGGCGCTCGCGTAGCACTTGCAGGAGTAGTGCCAGACCAGCGGCCGGATCTGGTCCCCGAAGTCGGTCTTCCCGGGCGCGAAGCTGCCCTGCCCGTAGGACGGCAGCTCGAGCGCCCCGAGGTGCTGGATCGTGTCGACCATGCCGGCCCGCGTCAGGGTCGGACCGGCCCCGGTCAGCCCGCGCATGACGATGCGCATCATCATGCAGATCGGGTAGATGGGGCTCTCCTCGCCCCAGGCGAAGTCCTTGCCGCTGGTGCCGTTGTTGTACTCCGAGCGGCACTGCCTGTCGACGGCCGGCTCGGGCTGGACGACCGGCGGCTCGGAGATCGCACCGGTCACCGCGATGGCGCCGTCGAAGCCGGACGACATGTTCTTCACCAGCCCGTCCGAGGACAAGGTGCCGAAGTCGCTCGTGAGGTACTGCGGCTTCCAGTTCTGGTTGTCGGCGTTCTGGACGAACTGCAGCGCGGTGACGAAGTCGGTGAAGAGCATGACCGTGTCCACACCCGCGGCCCGGAACTGCTGGACGGCGACGGCCAGCTGCGAGGCGTCGCCGCTGCTGTCGAGCTTCTTCCAGTACGTGACCGGGTGACCGAGCTTCTTCAGGGTGTCGACCGCGACCCCGGCCGGCCCAACGCTCGGCTGGATGTTGGACGACAGGACACCGATCTTCGCCTTGCTGAGGTTGAGCCTGTCGACGATGTAGCCGGCCCAGTCCTGTGCGATGCGCTCCAGGGTGGGGGAGCCGCCGACGAGGTAGTTGTGGCTCTTGGTGTACGACTCCTTCAGCGTGCCGAGGTTGAACACGGCGGGCGTCTTGTACTGGACCGCCGCGCAGGTGGCAGCGTCCCCGGCGTAGCCCGTGACGGCGAAGACCTTGTCGTCCTCGGTGAACTTGCGGCAGATGGCCGGGGCCGAGCCCGAGCCGTTGGAGTCCAGGGGGTTCAGCGTCGCGTAGTCAGCGATGATCTTCCGGCCGAAGAGGCCGCCGGACCTGTTGGCGTCCGCGATGTAGGTGTCGAAGGCCGCGCGCTGCGTCTTCAGGTCGTAGTTGTCGAGACCGAGCCCGAGCGGCGTGAGGGCGCTGAGGTCCAGCAGCACCACGCCGAGCTTGATGGTCGTGGGCGTGACGCCGACGTCGCTCGCTGTGAGCCCTCGCCCACCGGAACCCTTGACCGCGGCAGGGCCGCTGCCCGGCGCAGCGCCGCCGCTGCCGCTCGCCGCACCCGACCCGGGCGCGTTGCCGACGGCGGCGCCGGGCCCGCTACCTGTCGCGGCCGGGCCGGTGGGAAGCGCGACACCAGGCGGGGCGCCCGCGGTCGCCGTCGCTTCCGGAGCCAGGACGGAGCCTCCGGCGTCCGGAGACGTGGCCTTCGCTGCCTGCGGGGAGGTGCCGAACGCCAGCGGCACCGCCAGACCCGCGAAGAGGGTGCCCACCACGACCCCCACGAGGAGGCTGTAGGCGTGCAGTCGGCTGTGCACGGCGATCTTGGGCATGCGGTCCTCCGCGGGGCGCTGGGTGAGACGCGACGTCGACGCGATGCAACAGGACGACCAATCCTATGTCAATAGACATAGGCATGGCCAGCCTGACGGGTCACGCGGTACCGTTGACGTGTGACCACCACCGCGACGAGCACGCCGACGAGGCAGCGCCGGATCGACGAGATCTCCGACGAGACGCGCAAGCGCATCCTCGACGCCGCCGAGGAGCTGTTCGCGGAGAAGGGCTTCGACAAGACGTCGTTCGTCGACATCTCCCACCGCTCCGGCATCAGCCGTGGTTCGATCCCGTGGCACTTCAAGAACAAGGACGGCCTGCTGATCGCGGTCGTGGAGCGTCACAACCAGCGCTTCCTGGCGCCGGACCACTTCAGCGAGCGGCCGGCGCTGCGCGAGATCCTCGCCCAGTACGAGCTCATGGCCAGCGACTCCCGCGGTCGGCTGATGTTCACGATCCTGAACGAAGCCCTGTCGTCCTCCTCCGAGATCCACGACGAGTACCGCGGGCACTACCGCGAGCAGCGCCGGCGCGTCGCTCACTGGCTCAAGGTGATGGGGGTGGAGTCGGCGAAGGAGCGCAGCGCACTGGCGATGGCCATCGTCGGGGCCATCAGCGGGATCACCATGCACTACCACGTCGACCCTGAGGACGTGGACCTCGCCGCGGCTTTCAGAGCCGTCGCGACGATCGTGGAGGCGCACCTGCCGACCTGAGACTGTGTTGGTTGACATAGGCTTGATCGTGGTGTTGCATTCGTGCGCATGCCGAGCCTGACGCACACCGACTCCACGGCGCGCACTCCCGAGGACCTCCCTGCCGACGCGCAGTGGCTGCCCGCCGTGATCCCCGGCGGCGTCCACGAGTCACTGCTCGCCGCGGGACTCGTCCCGGACCCCTTCGTGGACCAGAACGAGGACGAGGTCCGGTGGGTCGAGGACCGCACCTGGTGGTACCGGATCCCCCTTGCCTGTGCCGACATGCCGGGCCCCGAGGACACGGTCTCCCTGGTGCTGCCGTCCCTCGACACGGTCGCCACCGTGTGGTTCAACGGCACGCTCCTCGGCGCGCACGCGAACGCCTTCCGGCCTTTCGTGGCGGACGTGACCGCCTTGGTACGGGACGACAACGAGGTGGTCGTGCGGCTCGCGCCGCCGCTGGAGGGCCTGGAGCAACCGGTCGAGCCCCAGACGACGCTCGACGTCCTGACCGGCTTCATCACCGCGCAGACCGGCGGCGAGGTGCAGGGCGACGCCGTCGGTCTGCTGCTCGGGGACACGCGGCTCACGCGGCGTCGCAAGCCGACGTACAGCTGGGGCTGGGACTTCGCACCTCGCATCCCCTCCGTCGGGGTCCTTGCCGCCCCGAAGCTCGTGACACGAGGTCCGGCAGCGCTGACGGGCAGCCACGTGAGGACCGTGGCTCTCGCCGGCCGCACGGCCCAGGTCGCCGTCGACGTCGAGGCGGTCGGGCCCGCCGGGCTCACGGCGGAGGTGACGCTGACGTCGCCGAGCGGAGCCGTCATCTCCTGCGTCATGCAGCTGGGTCAGGCCGGCAGCACGCTGCGCGGCTCGGCGGTCGTCGAGATCCCCGACGCGGAGCTCTGGTGGACGCACGACCTCGGTGCGCCCGCGCTCTACGACGTCGCCGTCCAGCTGCATCGAGGCGAGACCACGCTCGACACCGACACCTTCCGGGTGGGGCTGCGCACCGTCGCCCTCGACCGGCCCGCGGACCCGGAGGAGGGCGGCCGGCTCTTCCGCTTCCTGCTCAACGGCGTCCCGGTGTTCGCCCGCGGCGCCAACTGGGTCCCTGCGTCCATGCTCCGCGGCTCGGTCACTGCCGACCGGGTGACGGAGCTCGTCACCCTCGCTCGTGATGGCGGGCAGAACATGCTGCGTGTCTGGGGCGGCGGCGCCTACGAGCAGGACGCCTTCTACGACGCCTGCGACGCTCTGGGCCTGCTGGTCTGGCAGGACTTCATGTTCGCCTGCTTCGACTACCCGAGCGCCGACTCCGAGCTGCAGCAGGAGGTCGCACTCGAGGCGGCGTACCAGGTCCGCCGCCTCCGCAACCACGCCAGCCTCGCGCTGTGGTGCGGCAACAACGAGGTCGAGACGCTGCACCTCGCCTTGCGGCAGTCGCTGGAGCCCGGGGACTGGGGCTGGCACCTCTTCCACGCAGTGCTGCCCGACGTCGTGGCCAGCGAGAGCCCCGGTGCCGTCTACTGGCCGGGCAGCCCGTGGGCGGACAGCGACCCAGAGGGCGTCAACGGCCCGCTCGACGGCGATCGGCACTTCTGGGACGTGTGGCACGGCTCGACCGACGACCCCGACAAGCCCGCGGCGGAGGGCTTCCACTGGCATCGCTACCTCGAGGACCTCGGCAAGTTCTCCAGCGAGTTCGGCATCCAGTCGGCGGCGCACCTCGACACGCTCGAGCGGTGGCTCACCGAGCCGATCGACATCAACAGCGAGACCTTCCTGCGGCGCACGAAAGAAGGCCGACAGCGCAAGAGCCTTCGGCTGGCGAAGTACGAGATCGGTCTCGTCAGCAGTCCCGAGGAGTACGTGGACTACAGCCAGGCGTGCCAGGCCGAGGGCCTGAAGTTCGGCATCGAGCACTACCGGCGCCGGCAGCCGCACTGCAGCGGGACGCTGGTGTGGCAGCTCAACGACTGCTGGCCCGGCATGTCGTGGTCGCTCATCGACTTCGACCTCAAGCCGAAGGCCGCCTACTACTTCCTGCAGCGTGTCTTCCAGCCCGTCATCGCGTCCTTCTCCCGCACGCCCGACGGCGTCGAGCTGTGGGTGTCGAACAGCTCACCCCACGACGCGCGCCTCGACCTCGTCCTCGAGATCGGTGCCCTGGTGGGGCCGACGAGCCGCCAGTCGCTGGCGTACACCTCCAAGGCACAGTCCTCGGAGGTGGTGTGGCGCTCGGCTGTCTCCACTGATGACGAGGCCGCGTTCGTCAGTGAGCTGTCGGGTGCCGTTCCCGCGAACCGTTGCTTCCTCGGCCGGCTCAAGGACCTGCCGCTGACCGTGGGCCGGGTGCAGGCCGAGGTCGTGAAGCAAGGACCGGGTACGGCGACGGTGCGCCTCACGGCGAGCGGCTACTGCTACTTCAGTCGCCTCGCCACCGATCGACCCGGCATCCGCTTCAGCAGCAACTACGTCGACCTGCGCGACGGCGAGCACGTCGACATCGAGGTGACGGGTCTCCCTGAGGGCGGCGTCGAGGCCCTCCAGGCGGTGTCCTGGGGCCAGCCGCCCCAGCCGGTGGGCTAGAGGTGCGCGACCACGGCACGCAGCCCGGCCGAGAGCTCCGTCGCGGTCTCGTGCCCGCCACGGAAGTCGCGTGGTGACATCCCGAACATCGCCTTGAAGGCCCGCGTGAAGTGGAAGGGGCTCTCGTAGCCCGCCACCGCGGCGACCTGGCCAACCGCCAGGTTGCTGCGGGCGAGCAGGAACGCGGCCCGGTACAGCCGCACCGCGCGGAGCGCTGCCACCGGGCTCATGCCGACGTCCTTCGTCCAGGCACGGCAGAGGTACTCGGGGCTGACGGCCGCCGCGTCGGCCAGCTGCTGCAGCGGCACGGCGTGCCACGGCCCCTTGGCAGGCCATACGGCTCGCACGGCGTCGAGCGAGGCCATCACGACCGGGGAGAGCACGCGCTCGGCCGAGGCTCGCGGGACAGCCAGCGCGCGGAGCGAGACCTGGAGGGCGTGCTGTGAGTCCTCGTACCAGCCGTCAGGCCGCGTCATGTCGAGGTGCACGAGGTGGCGCAGCAGCGCCGGCACAACGTCGCCGGTCGGAAGGTCGACGCTCATCCGCGCCTGGGAGACGCCGCGGAAGAGGACGAAGCCGTGCCGGGTCGTGACCTTCGGGTCCCAGACGTAGTGGGCACGCGCTCCGAGCGGCGACACGACGACGCTGCCCGGCCGCAGCGCGACCGTCAGGTCGTCGATGGTCACTCGCGCGCTGCCCTCTTCCACCCAGACCAGCTCGTGCGCGGTCGTCACGTGCGGCCCGTAGCTCGATCGGGGCGGGTAGATGGAGATCCCCGCGAAGTCAATCTCGGGTAGGTCTACGTCACTCAAGACCATGTCCTCCAGGCTCCGTCGGCGGCACGATATCAACATGAGCCAGTTCCTGACGGACGAGGACATACTGGGCTGGAAGCGAGACGGCTTCCTCGTCAAGGAGGGCTTCGCGGACGAGGCGACCCTCGAGCTGCTCCGGGACGCCTACGACGAGGTGCTTGCGGGCGATGCGGTTGGTGACCGGATGCTCGGCGGCATCACCCGCCAGGTGATGGTGCCGTCGATGTCGCACCCCGTCTTCGAGGACAACCTCTTGCTCGAGCGGGGCCGGGAGGTGGTCCGGCACCTGTACGGGACGAGCCACGCGGTGCGCGTGTTCGACATGCTCATCTACAAGCCGCCCGGTCATCCGCACGAGACGCCATGGCACCAGGACATGAGCTACGCGGGGATGCCCTTCGCGCCGGCGGGCGTGCAGCCGGTCGACGGCCTCGTGCAGTTCTGGGTGCCCCTCGACGACGTCGACGAGCGCAACGGCTGCATGCAGTTCCTCGCCGGTCAGCACACCAAGCCACTGCTGCCGCACACCGTCGCGTCCGGGGAGCCGGAGGATCCGGAGCGCCTGCTCGCCATCGTCGACCCGGAGCAGCACCTCGACCTGACGGCGCGCACGGTCGCCGCGCTCCGGGCAGGTGGGGTCACGATGCACGGCTACGGCACGCCGCACTACACCGGCCCGAACCGCACGACGGACCGTCCGCGTCGGGCGTACATCTTCAACATGGCCACCGTCGAGGCCCACGAGGCCCTGATCCGGACGTGACGGGGCCGGACCTGCAGCCGCGGACCTTCCGTCACGCATCAGGGGTTGTCAGG
>Ga0070658_10003640_pt1 | contig 12623 bp, 9 predicted proteins | sample KBSC13metaG_FD_64664 | JGI IMG/M metagenome (GOLD analysis project Ga0070658, IMG submission 64664) | Corn rhizosphere microbial communities from Kellogg Biological Station, Michigan, USA - KBS C1-3 metaG | ecosystem: Host-associated > Plants > Roots > Rhizosphere > Soil ... | reverse complement strand
TCACCGGCGGCTTCGACTTGTCGTCGGTGACCGGCCTCGAGCTCGTCTTCGACGAGCGTGCCGACGCCGAGGCCGTCGCCGCCGAGTTCCGCACGGAGCACTACGAGATGGTCATGCACGCGGGCGACATGAGTTGGGTGATGCCCGAGCTGATCTGGCACCTCGAGGATCTCCGCCTCGGGATGGCGTACCAGAACCACTACATCGCCCGCCTCGCTTCGAAGTTCGTCAAGGTGTGCCTTGCCGGGGCCGGCGGAGACGAGTTGTTCGCCGGCTACCCGTGGCGGTACGCACTGATCGAGGGCGCGACTTCGCCTGCGCAGTTCGACGCCGCGTACTACGACTACTGGTCGCGGCTCGTGCAGGACGACGAGAAGCCCGCGTTCTTCGCCAAGGGCGTGTGGGACGAGATCAAGGATCACCGGACGTTCGACGTCTACCGCTCGGTGGTCGCGCAGGCTGACGACTACGACCCGATCGACCGTGCGCTGTACTTCGAGGCGAAGACGTTCTTGCACGGGCTACTCGTCGTCGAGGACAGGTTGTCGATGGCCCATGGGCTCGAGGATCGCGTCCCGTTCCTCGACAACGAAATGGCGGACGTGGCACGGCGGATACCCTCCCGCTTCAAACATGCGGACGATGAGGGCAAGAAGATTCTCCGCGAAGCGATGCAGGGGCTCCTGCCCGAAGGGATCACCGCGAAGCGGAAGCAGGGCTTCAGCCCCCCGGACGGGTCGTGGTACCGCGGGCCGACGATGGACTACATCCGCGAGACGCTGCTCGACCCGCGGAGTCTCGAGCGAGGCTATTTCGAGCCGACCTACGTCGTTCGTGTGCTCGAGGACCATCTTCACGGCAAGGTGAATCACCGGCTCCTGATCTGGTCGCTCCTGTGCTTCGAGTGGTGGAACCGGCTCTTCATCGACGGCGAGCCGTCGCCGCGCCATCGGGACTGGCACTCGGCGCCCGCTCCCCACGTCGCGGGCTGAGCATGCACTCACTCAAACGTGCGGTGCGCCTCTCGGTTCAGTGGGCCGCTGGCATGGTGGCGATGACGATCTACGCAATCGTCGTCATCCCGTACTCGCGCCTGGACCGGCGCCGGCGGGCCGACCGACGGCCCCGGGTCGTCTGGGGGCCGATCCCGATCGTGAACATCCACTACTGTTCGCTCGCCGACCGCGCGTTTGGCTACCCGAGCGAGACGCTCGTCTACTCCGTGTACTCGATCAACGCACGCCGCAATTTCGATCGGGTGCTCGACCGGTTCGCGCGCGTCCCGCTGTTGCGTGAGGTCGTCCCGTTCTTTGCCTTCGTGGACGCCGGTCTTCGCTACGACATCTTCGGGTTCTTCTATGACGGAGGGCTGCTCTGGGCCACACCGTTCTGGCGCATCGAGCTCGCGCTCCTCCGCCTGGCCGGGAAGTCGATCATCGTCTACCCCTATGGAAGCGATGCCCGGCTACCTTCCGCTACCCGAGCGCGCGGCGGATGGCACGCGTACACGGACGTTGTTCCGGGAGAGGAAGACCGCGACGAGACCGAGGTGCAGAGCCGAATGGCTGCATTCGCGCGGTACGCGAACGTCATGCTCGGCTGCGCCGATCTGTTCGAGGATTTGCCTCGCTGCGACGGGATCATGAGGTATGCGTTCGACGACACGCAGTGGGCGCCGATCGACGCGCCGGACGACGGAATCGTTCGCGTTGTCCACGCGCCGAATCATCGGCACTACAAAGGCACCCGGTTCCTGGTCGACGCGGTCGACGAGTTGCGCAGGGAGGGCCTTCCGGTGGAGCTCATCCTGATCGAAGGCATGCCGACCGACGAGGCCCGCGAGCACTACGCGCGTGCGGACATCGTTGCCGACCAGTTCCTCATCGGCGCCTACGCCCTCTTCGCCATCGAAGGAATGGCGCTCGGCAAGCCGGTGGTCTGTTACCTGAACGAGCGGTTCTACGCCGCCCACCCCGAGTGGGGTGAAGCGCCAATCGTGAGCGCCGATCCGGATTCGTTGAAGGCCAAGTTGCGAGATCTAGTCGAGGACGCGGACAGCCGCCGTCGGCTAGGCGCTCGCGGGCCTGAGTACGTGCGCAAATACCACTCACTCGCGAGCGTCGGCGCGGACCTCGACCGGTGGTACCGGGAGGCGTGGAGCTGAGGGTCCTCCACGTCCCTGACGCGGTCGGAGGGCAGGCTGCGGGCCTCGCCCGGGCGGAGCGCGCGGTGGGGCTAGAGAGCGTCTCGGTCGCGCTGGAGCCCAGCCCCTTCGGCTACGAGATGGACGAGACGATCGCGCGACCCGGGCGGTCGCGGTTGTCGTTCGAGCGCGAGCGCCTGAAGCTCGTGGTGCGCGCGTTGCGGGATTTTGACGTCATACACTTCAATTTCGGCCGCACGATCCTGCCGCCACCCGCACGCGGGCCGGCCGGTTTCCGCTACCGGGCGTATGCGCGACTCCTCGGCCTGCGTGACCTGGCGCTCCTCGATCGTGCGGGTAAGACGATCGCCGTTACGTTCCAGGGGGACGATGTGCGGCAAGGTGACGTGCTCCGTCGGAGATATGCCTTTTCGGTCGCCGACGCCAACCCCGCCAACTACCAAGCGGCGGCCGACGACGCGAAGCGGCGGATCGCGGCTGCGTTCGACCGCCACGCGGACCTGATCTTCTTCCTCAATCCCGACCTCGGCTGGGTGTTGCCGGCGCGCGCGAGGTTTCTGCCCTACGCCAGCGTGGATCCGCAAGAGTGGATGCCGCAGCCATCCAGGCATAGCGAGCGACCGCTCGTGGTACATGCTCCGTCCGATCGCCTGACGAAAGGAACAGAGCACGTGCTCGCCGCGGTCGATCAGCTTCGGGCCGACGGTGTGCCGTTCGACTTCCGCCTGGTCGAGGGACTCTCTCACGCGGAAGCGCGGCGACTCTACGAGGACGCCGATGTGTTCGTCGATCAGCTCGTCGTCGGTTGGTACGGCGCGGCCGCGGTCGAGGCGATGGCACTCGGCAAGCCAGTCGTGTGCTTCCTGCGTGAAGAGGACTTCGCGCACCTGCCTGCCGAACTGGCCGCCGATATCCCGATCGTCAACGCGGACCGCGCGACGCTCACGGATCGACTGCGCGTCCTTCTCGAGGGATCGCCAGACGCGCGCGCCGCTCTCGGTGCCCGCGGACGCGAGTACGTGCTTCGATGGCACGATCCGACGGCGATCGCGACAGGACTCGCGTCGCTCTATCGCGATCCTCTGCAGTCGGGTCATCGCACGTCTGACCTACACTCCAACCGTGGCTGAGATGGCTCTCTCGCTCGACGAGGTCCCTCCCGAAGACGCTTGTTTCACTCGTGACGCCTACCGAAGCATGCTCGACGCGGCGCTCGCGAGCGGCTACCGGTTCGTCGCTTACACCGAAACGGAACCGGACGCCGAGCGCACGTGTCTCCTTCGCCACGATGTCGATGTCGATCCCGAAGCCGCACTCGAGCTCGCACGCATCGAGCACGAGCGCGGAGTGAGCGCGACCTTCTTCGTCATGACGCGCTCGCCCGTCTACAACGCGTTCGGACGCGCGAACCAGACGCTGCTGCGCGAGATCGCTTCACTCGGGCACTGGATCGGGCTGCACTTCGATGTGGCGTTCCGCCCCGACGACGCCCCTATTCAAGAGTGGATCGCGCGTGAGGCGGACGTCCTCGCCTCGATGCTCGGCACCGCCATCGAGGCCGTGTCGTTCCACCAGCCGATGCTCAGCGAGGTCAACCCGAGCGAGATACGTGTCGAGGGCCTCGTGAGCGCGTTCGATTTCCCCGGCTTCGTCTACCTGTCCGACGCCAACAAGGCGCTACGTGAGGGATCCTTCATCCGGCTGTTTCGCGACGCGACGATTCCCCGCATCCACTTGTGCATCCATCCCATCTGGTGGGCGACGGATGACGCGAGCGCCGATCCGATGGATCTTTGGGACCGGGCGCTGGAGCGGACCCTCGGGCGGGCTCAGGCCCAGATCGTGGCGACGGAAAGGGCATTCGGCACGACACGACGCATCTCGATCTCGCGCGATTAACCGCTCGCGGCCTTCTTCAGCGCAGTCAGCATCTGCTTGTACTCCTCGATGGGACGTGCCGGATTTCCCATGAGCTCCGCACCGTCCGGGAAGCTTTTTGCGACCAGGCTTCCGAATCCGATGAACGAGTCGGAGCCGACCTTCAAGACATCACGGAACGACGTGGACGGCCCGACCCAACAACGGTGACCGAGCGTCACACTGCCGGAGAACATCGTGTGGGCGGCAATGATGCAGTCCTCTCCGATGTCGTCGTTGTGGGCTATGTGGCAGCACGAATCTACCTTCGTGCCCCGTCTGACGATCGTGTCTGCGAGAGCACCTCTGTCGACGTGGGTCATTGTCTGGAGCTCCACATCGTCCTCGATCACGACGCCACCAAGGTGCGGGAACTTCTGAACCGAGCCATCGACGTCGCGTTCGAATCCGAAGCCGTCGCCTCCGATCACGCAGCCCGCGTGAATCACGACGTTGGCGCCAATACGGACGCGGTCGTGGATGAAACAGTTCCCAATGATCACCGTGTTCGCGCCGATCTCTGCATCGCCGACATACGTGAACGGGCCGATCGTCGCAGTCGGATGGACGCGCGCCTTCTGGCTCAGTACCGCGGACGGATGGATGCCGGGTTCGGCCTCAGGAACGAACAGTCCTTGGAGAATCCGGCTGAACACGATCTTTGGCCTGGGCACGACGACGAAGCACGGAATTGGCGGGTCAGGGAGCTTCACGCTCTCGTCGCAAACTACGAATGCGGCTCGTGTGCTGACAGCAAGGTCGTGCTTGTCGGCGCGGTGAGCAGCGATCCAGGTCAACGCATGGGCATCGGCTTCGGTCGTTGCGCGGACGTGGTCGAACTGCTTTCCCGACGGATCTCCGATGATTTGCGCGCTACTGCCGAGGAACGGCTGCAGGTCATCGAATGTGTACATCGATCTCTCCTTCGGTACCAGGACGAATGAGGTGGCGGTAGGCATGGAGTTGGAGCTCAAGTATCCGCTCTGTCGAGTGATGTGCGACGAACCATTCGCGCGCTTGGTTGCCGAGGCCGTCCGCATCCAGCGGATCGACGGCGATCCGCGCAATCGCCTCGGCGACCTCGATGTGATCACGTGCATTCAGCAGCGGCGGCATCACGCCGAAGAACTCGGTCACCGTCGCGACATCGAGTGCGGTGATCACGCGACAGCCGAGTGCGAGAGACTCGAACACGACGCTGCCGATCGCGGGGGTCTTGAACTGGTCGACCACTGCACTGTGCTCGCGATACGCGCGCCAAAGCGCATTCTTCCGCATCGGAGGGACCCACGAGACCCAGTCGGAGACGCCAAGTTGCTTGACGAGGTCCTTCGACTCCTGCACATGCCTCCCCCAGTCGACGAGAACGAGCGTGCAGTCGACGCCGCTCTCGATTGCCTGAGCGAACCCGCGCAAGAGCGTGTCGTTGCCCTTATTCCAAAGTGGATCTCCGTCGGCCCAGTCGTGTCGAGTCGGCGAGAAGAGGCGAATGTCTGGAGTACGAGGACGTAAGTCACGGGTCTTGGCCTCGAAGCGATCGAGGCGAGCGCTGTCGACCGCATGCGGTAGGAAAACCATCTGGTCGTCGTCCAGCCCCAGCCGTCGGGCGGACGGAATGACATCGCTGTTGGTCACGAAGACCCTCGGAGCAGCGCGGTAACTGATCGCGCAAAGCCGACCGCGTGCGCTCTGCTCGAACGGCAGGTCTCGCAGTGTCCCATGCTCGTACGCGGTGTAAACGGTTACGCCTGCAAGCAGTGGGTGGAGCGGGTCGAGCGCGTATCCCTGGATCACGTCGTACTCGTCGAACAACGTGCGCCACTCAGCGGAGCCCGCTGCGTAATCGGCGTAGTCCTCGCGGCTCAACTGTTCTGCTGCATTCGGAAAATAGGCCCGCCAGAGGTCGATGACCGGATCCGTGGCTTCGCGGCCTTGCGGTTCTACGAGGGGTCCGGCATAAGCCGCTACAGCTGCCGAAACCAGAGCGTGATGCTCGTCGGTACGCGCGAGGCGAGCAAGCCGCCGTGGGAAGACCATGAGCGCCGCCGTTCGCCACCCGCGACCGCGACTTGCGGCCGCTGCGGCGCGCACAGCTGCGATGCTCTTTCGGCGTCCGATTTGGGCGATTCCGGCGGATCGACCGAGCAGCCGGCGGGCTCGCCGTAGGAGGGAGACTCGAAACCGCCAGACACCCCAGGCAAGCGCGTAGGTGAGAGAACGCCGCAACCAAATCAGTAGAAGCGTCAACCACGTCGCCCAGCCTTCGAGGGCGCTGCGCCTGGACGGCAGTGGCGGTAAAGAGGGACGGTCGGTCGAGCCGCGGATCACCCCGAGAAGGGCGGCCACGAGACGAGCCATGGGGGTCGACCGACATCGGAGCCACTGCTCGAATCGGAGCTGGCGCCACATCACCCGAGTCTCTCTCGCGTCTCCGCGACGCAAGGCAAACAGGTAACGCTGGCAAGTTCGAAGCCGTCCTTGTGCAAACCATCGGGGGCGCTCGAATCCCTTGAGGTCGACAGCCCACCAGTCCGGAAAGAACTGGTCACGGATATCGCCGTCGAAGTCCGAGTCCTCCCACTCGGGACAGCCCATGACGTGGAAGTACTCGTAGCAACACACGTCCGCTTCGATCCCGATGGCGCGCTGAATCTTGGCGTTGATATACGCGTTGTTCGCGATGTTGCCGATGTGGAGAACACGGAGCGGTCGTCCTTCTCGACGCTCGAACTCCTTCAACCAGGCGGTCCCTTCGTGCGGCTCAGGGATCACGTGGCGTCGTCTGATCTACCGGCGACACTCGAACAGGGAACCTGTGGTTCAGGGGCCCGAGCATGAGCATCTTCCACTCGCGTTCGACGGTGAAGCGGAGGAGCGACACCTTCCGGTCGTAGACGCGGCTGTATGGGAAGTTGTTCTCGACGTCGAAGCCGTTCTGAACCTCGATGGTCAGCTCATAGTCACCGGCTCCGATCAGGTTCGGGTCGAAGTCGAAGGTTACGAGCCGCTCGTCCGCGAAGTCCTCCAGGTTGCCGCCCGCCTGGCCGCTCGACTGCCAGAACACGTAGTAGCCGTCGGTGCGCATGATCTTCAGTGAGACATCCGCTCTCTCGACGGGGCGGTGTGCCGCCACGTGCACCTCGATGGAGAACGGCTGCCGTTCGCGCACACGGAACGATGACTCTCCGTCTACCAGCAGGCGCACGCCGAGTACCTCCACGTCAGGCTTGCTCTCTTCGATGATCCGTTCGAGAAGCTCCACGTGCCCCGAGGCGTTCGCCGGCTTCAGAGTGCCGCGATACACGGCCCGTTCCCATTCGCCGTCGATCGCGGCCCGCTCGACGAGGTCGAGGTCGACCCAGGAGCCTGCGTCGACATCGGCCGACTGCACCTTCAGCGGCTCTGCGCGACTTACGCTCGTCGTCTCGAATGTGACCTCGATCGGTGCGGAGCGGCCCTCCGGCCGCCGTACGAGGATGTGACCGCCTCGCAGCGGCCGAGACGACGGTGTCAGAGCGCGGGCGTCGTGCGCCTTGCGGCGGTGCGGACGCGACCACTCCGACCGCGTGAGGTCGAGCGCGCCGAGCGTGCCGGGCTCGTCGAGGTCCGCAAAGCCGAGGTCGACGTTCGCGACGGCTCCATCCCGGGCGAGCCGAAGGCTCCTCACGTAGTGAGTATCCGTCACGCGGCCCGCAGGTCCGGTGAGCCGGAGCCGGCCGATTTCGGGCCGGCCGATCTCCTCGGGGAGCACGCTGTTCACGCGAGCCTCTCCCTCGTCGGCGTTGCCGGGGCGCATGCTCTGGTCCTCCTGCCGTCGGAAGTCCGCCTCGTATTGCCTGACGATCTCGTCGACCCTGCCCTCGGCCCGGATTGCTCCGCCGTCGATCCAGATCGCGCGGTTGCAGAGCAGCTGGACGGCACTCGGTGAATGGCTGACGAAGAGCAGCGCGCGACCCTCGCTGCAGAGCTCGATCATGCGCATCGTCGCCTTCGCTGCGAAGTACGCGTCGCCGGCACCGAGAATCTCGTCGACGATGAGGATGTCGGGAGTAATTGACGTCGAGATGCCGAACGACAGCCGAGCGCTCATGCCGGAGCTGTACGTTCGCACCGGTGCGTGAACGAAGGCGCCGAGCTCCGTGAAATCGACGATCTCCTCCGTCAGCGACGGAATCTGCCGGCGCGGGACGCCGGCCATCAAGAGGTTGAACCGGATGTTCTCGACCCCGGTCTCGTCGAGGTTCAGGAACGAGGTCAGCGAGAGCATCGCGGAGACTTTGCCGTTCACCTTCACTGTGCCGGAGGTCGGTTGAAGGTTCCCGCTGATGATCTTCAGCAGCGTCGACTTCCCGGCGCCGTTCGGTCCGACGAAGCCGACGCGGTCCCCTTCGCCTACCTCGAACGAGAGGTCGCGCAGCGCCCAGAAGACGTCGTGACGCGTCCCTCCGAACAGCGCTTCGATCACGGCGTCCCGAGGCTTGTCGTAGAGGTTGTAGGCCTTCGACAGGCCGCTGACCGAGATGACGGGCTCGCTCACAGGACGTCCGCGAAGAAGGGGCGCACGCGGCGGAAGAGGCGGTAGCCCGCGGTGAAGATGAACGCGCTCCACAGCGGGAACGCGACCCACGAGTACGGGTGTGCGAAGCGCCCGAAGTACAAGGCGTCCTGGTAGCAGTAGACCATGTAGGTGAACGGATTGAGCCAGAGCAGCGGGTTGAACGCGGACGGGATCTGGTTCGGTAGATAGACGATGGGCATCAGGAAGATCAGGACGACCGCGGATAACTGCACGAGGTCGCGGACGTCGCGGATGAACGTGCCGATCGCTGAAAGCACGAAAGCGACGCCGGCCATCGCCAAGAACTGCGACACGAGGATCACGGGTAGCGCGAGATAGGTGAGCGGGAGCGTGCCGTACTCGAAGACCGTCAAGCCCCCGAGGAAGAGCAGGCCTAGAACGAGCGAGAAGCACGCTGCGAAGGCCGACGCGATCGGCAGAACGTCGAGGTTGAAGACGACCTGCTTCACGAGGTTCGCGTTGCCGACGATCACGCTCGTCGATCTCCCCATCGCGAACTGGAACGCGAACCACGGGATGAGGCCGGACAGCAGGTAGACGGTGAAGTTGCGAGGCAACTCATACGTGCCGCCGATCTTCGCCTTGAACACGATGCCGTAGATGAACGCGTACACCGCGAGCAGAAAGAGCGGCTGGAACCATCCCCAGAACCCGCCGAGCGCCTTGCCCGTGTGCTCGGCAGAAAGCTCGCGCTTCGCCATCTCGAACGCAAGCGCCCGCTCGCGCGTAAGCAGGAGGACGAGAGATCGGAACGCCCGGAAATAGGGCGCTGGCTCGATCAGCGTCCGGACACGTCCGCGGCGGGCCGGCGCCTCGCTCGTCAGGCCGCTCACGCGAGTACGTTAGCGGCGTTCGAGCGCATGTTCGCGGCGACCTTCCGCGACACCATGGCTACCCGATCGCACTGAGCCACGCCGCCTGAACGCGGGACGCCGCTAGTTCAGGCGTCGGCATTTGTCCAGCGTGAGCTGCAGCGGCTTCCGCAAGGCGGGTCAAGGCGGCGGGGTCTTCGACGAGTTCCCGCACCGCAGCGGCGATCGAAGCGGCGTCCCCTCGGTCGAGGAGCACTCCCGTCACCCCCGGGACAAGGAGGCCTGCACCGCCCGATGACCCGGCCGCGATTGCCGGAACGCCATAGGCTGCGGCTTCCAGGACGGGACGGCCAAGGCCGACGCCCTGGTTCGGAAAGCAGACGAGATCGAGCCCGCGATAGACGGAGCCGATGTCCGATGTGAACGGAAGCCACGTGACGTGCTGTTGAAGCGCGAGGCGATCGAGCTCCCGCCCAAATGCCAGTTCCTCATCCGGCACGCCGAGCAACTCGAGCAGGCGACCGCGGGTACCTCGAAACGAAGAATGAGGGCGTACTCCGCCACCGACGACGACGCCGTGTACGCGCACGCCGTCGTCAACGAGGAGACGGAGCGCCCGGAGAAACTCCGGCCAGCCCTTTTGCCTGCGGAGGTACCCGACGTATCCGATCGCGAGATGGCCGTCGGGCACGTGAAGGTTGGTTGTCTCGCCAGGCCGGACGACCACCACGTTGGGCACGACGGACACCGAGATGGTCAGTGTGAACGTCTGTGCGACATCTGAGTCGATTGCGATTGCCGATGCGCCGGTTTTGTCGATGAGTCCGCAGATCCATCGCGAACGCCGATCGTGGCCGCCGTTCGGCAGCGCCGATCGAAGGTGCCACACCACCGGGCTTCGCGCACGATGGGCGATCAACGCCGACGCGACGAGGACGGAGTCGTTCAGGTGGACAACTGCCGGGTGCAGCTCGCGGAGCAGCCGCTTGAACATCCGCGCATGTCGCGGAAGCGAAACGAGTTCGCGCAGCGCGACGAGCCAGCGGAAGCCGCGATACTGAACGTCCCAGGTGTGGGTGAACGCGGGGACAGGCACCCGGTGCACCGTCGCCCCGGCAGCGGCGAAGAGCTCGGCCGCACCGCCGCCTGGAACGACCACATGGGCCTCCCAGTCCTTGCCGAGCCCTTCGATCAACAGAGCAAGGCTTTGCGCAGCGCCGCTCGGTTGCGGCCGGTGGTGGACGAAGAGGACGCGCGGCATCGTCAGGACGACGACGACGAGTGATCGCGCAACAGGTCGCGATACAGCCGGTCGACGTCGTCGACGAGCCGGTCGACGCTGTACCGCGGCACGACCCGATCCCGGCCGGCGTCGCCGAAACGACTCCGTTCCTCCGGGCTGACTGCGAGCCGCTCGAGCGCAGTCGCGAGCCCGCTCACATCCCCAGCATCGCAGAGGAGGCCGTCGACGCCGTCGGAGACTACGTCCGGGACCCCGCCGACGCGGGTCGAGACGACGGGCCGGCCGCCGGCGAGGGACTCGATCGCGACGACCGGGGTGCCTTCGTTCGCGGACGCGAGCAGCAGCACATCGAACATCGAGTAGTACGACGACACGTCGCGCTGGTAGCCGACGAACAGCACGTCGCGAGTGACGCCGAGCGACCGAGCTTGAATCTCCGCCGCTTCGCGGTCGGGGCCGTCGCCGACGAGGCAGAGCGTCGCCTTGACACCGCGGCGCCGAAGCTCGGCGAACGACGCGATCACGTCCGGGAGCCGCTTGACCGCGGTCATGCGACCCACCCAGCCGACGACGAACCGATCGTCGGGAACGCCGAAGAGCTGTCGGAGGTGCACGCGACCGTCGGCGCTCGTCACGCGCTTCTCGAGGTCGATGCCGAGCCGAATGACCGAGAACTTCTCTGCGGGAGCGACGCCGAGACCGACCAGGTCGTCGCGCACCTCGGGGCTGACGGCGATGAGCCGGGTCGTATGTGTCGCGAGCTGGCGCTCGACCTCCCGGAACAGCGCGGTGCGCGCAGGGTCGAAGTAGCCGCGCAGTACATGGCCGTGGAACGTGTGCACGATGATCGGCGGGCGCGCGTTGCCCGCGAGCAGCGCCGCCAGACGGCCGACCGCCCCGGCCTTTGCCGTATGGGTGTGGAGGATGTGCGGACGTACCCGCCGGATCTCCTCGACGACGCGCTTGATGCTGATCGGATCGTGGACGGGCGAGAGCTCGCGATGAAGTTGCGGGACGCGCACGAACGAGACACCGGCCTCACGCGCGACGAAGGCCATCGAGTCCTCGCCCCGAGAAAGCGCACCGGCGAGAAGCGTCGTCTCGTAACCGCGTGCCGCGAGTTCGCGCGTCAGGTACGTGACGTGCAGCGCCGGGCCGCCCATGTTCAGGCGGGCGATCATGCGCAACACGCGCACAGGCTCCGGGCCGGCCACGCGGGGACCCTAGCGTCGAGGCCCGAGCAAACCGGCGTCTCGACTCGCCGCCGGGCGCCCCTCGGCGACGAACTCGATCAGGACGTCGGCCGCGCGCTCGCCGGCGCGGCCGTCCCAGAGCGGGATCTCCTGCGCGTCGCGCCGTGCGGCCAGGAGTGCAGGGATCTCGGCGATGCGGCGCGGGTCGGCGCCGAGGACAGTGTTCGTGCCGAGGTCGACGGTGACCGGTCGCTCGGTCGAGTGGCGCAGCGTGAAGCAGCGCACCCCGAGCGCCGACGTCTCCTCCTGCACGCCGCCCGAGTCGGTCAGCACGAATGCCGCCTCCGCCTGGAGCCCGACGAAGTCGAGGTAGCCGACCGGGCCGACCACGCGCACGCCCGCGTCCTCGAGCTGGCGCGCGTCGCCGCTCGCCTCGAGCCGCGCCGCCGTGCGCGGATGCACCGGGAACACGACCGGCATCGCCTCGCTCAACTCGGCGAGCGCCGTCGCCGTCAGGTGCAGCGCGTCGTCGTCGTCGACGAGCGACGGCCGGTGGAGGGTCACGAGCCCGTAGCCGCCGGGCTCGACGTCGAAGGCCGTCCACGGCTCGCGCTCGCGGGCCCGGTCGAGGAAGGCGAACAGCGAGTCGATCATCGTGTTGCCGACGAAGTGGATCCGGCTCGCGTCGATCCCTTCGCGCTCGAGGTTCGCCTGT
>Ga0070658_10003639_pt1 | contig 12624 bp, 8 predicted proteins | sample KBSC13metaG_FD_64664 | JGI IMG/M metagenome (GOLD analysis project Ga0070658, IMG submission 64664) | Corn rhizosphere microbial communities from Kellogg Biological Station, Michigan, USA - KBS C1-3 metaG | ecosystem: Host-associated > Plants > Roots > Rhizosphere > Soil ... | reverse complement strand
TGGGGAATGCTTTCCAGCGCGATCATTCCATCGAGCATGCGCTCGCGGAAGACGCGTGAGCCGGTCGGCGTGTCGAACTCCACGTCGTCGTAGCGGATGATGCTCAGCACGTAGCCAGCCGCCTGGAGGCCGTCGTTGATGCCGAGCAGCGTTTCAAAGGCCAGCGGGTGGACGAAGCGGTTCCGCGGGTTGTTGCGGACAAGCGCGCCGATGACGCGGGTCTTGGAGTTCCGAATCGCCCGGGCGGCCGCGTTGGGGCGGTAGTTCATCGAATCGGCGATCTGCTGGATGGCGTCGAACCGGCGCTTCGCCGACGGCCAAGTCGCCTTGGCCTTGCCGTTGAGTACGCGGGAGACGGTATCTACCGAAACCCCCGCCGCCGCTGCGATATCGCGTAATGTGACCGCTTCCATAGGTCGCCCGCAATTTCAGAACGTTAGCAATTTACGAACGATCTGAAATTGATGCAAGGGAAATCTGCTCTGGACGGGGAGAAACCTTTGAATCGACCGATTTCCGGCAAGTGTTCAGCGCGTCGCAGAAGCCCTTCGCGTTCATTCATGCCGGGGCGACGCCCCGGATTCTGCCCCGGTCCCGGCACGCTGCCCCGGAGTGTCGCCCGAGGCGACTTCGGTGCGGAGGACTTTCCCGTCCCGCGTCTCCCTGAGAATCAGGGTGATTCCCCCACCAGCGCCGTCGAGATTCGCAATCGTCAGCTCCTGCTGACGGCCATCCTTCAGATCTACGACCAGTTTGTCCGGTCCGTCTGCCCGGACTGAGTCGACCATCGGCTGATCTTCCGACGGCTCGATCACCGTCAAAAACCGCGCTTCGGTTCCTTGCTGTCGAACGGCGAAGGTCTTGCGGCGCTGCGCCTCGTCGCCGAGGGGGTAGTCGCCGCCGACGGAGGCTTTGAGGCGAGCCGCGTTCACGCCGCTTAAATCGACTTCGATGACGCCGGCCTCGGCGGCGTTCTCCGGCTCCGCGGCGACGCCGTCGGTGTAGCGGTCGCCCCCGATCTTCACCGGCCCGCCGAAATAATCCTGGCCGGGAGAGCGGGCCGGCCGGATGTTTGTCGCCTTCATCGGCAGCGATGCCAGCGGGATCTCGCGCCCGTCCTTCGTCACCACCTTCGCGTTCACCCAAAACAGTGTCGGCTGTTTGGCAAGCTCGATTTTCGTCTCCAGCCGCAGCGTCTTCACGCCCTCGACCGCGACATCGATGTCCCCCCGGCCGAGCAGCCAGCTGCCGATTTTGCCGTCGGCCAATACCTTGCCGTCGCCGAGCACGCTGTACCAAAGCCGCTTCTGCGTCTCATGCGGTTCGGGGGCGGTGGCGACCATGATCTGCTGATCCGCCGGCCAGGCCGTGTGGATGCGGAGGTTCAGCGCACCGTCGTCATTGCCGGCCGTTTTGTTGCCGGCCTGGTCGGTACCTTTGCCGTAGACCTCGCGGAACGTCGCCAGCGACGGACCCTTGAGGCGGTACCAGTCGCAGTCGGTGATGAACTGGCCGCTGGAGCGCGGGTCGATGTCATGCTGGGCGCTGTGATCGCTCGGCTCGGCATTCTCGATCCCTTGGAAGCCGCGGAGCTGCAGCAAGCTGTCGAACGTGTGCGGCCTCTCGCCCTTCAGATAATCGGCCAGCACGACGTAATCGTCGGTGACGATCATCAAGCGTCGCTGCAGCACCGGCTCGGTGAAGTCGGTGAGCGTGCCGTACGCCGGCCTGGTCGTCGGCTCGGGGACGCTGCGGCCTTCGCGCCAGCACTTTTCGGCGAACGTCTTTACCGGCACGTAGTCGTACACCATGCCGCCGTACGGCGGGTTGCTCCACCGGGCTGTCGTTTCGACCGCCGCCGCCTGCATCGCCCCGCCGCTGTAGAACAGCAGCCGCTTACCGGGCGTGGCTTCCTGCATCTTGCCATCGACCACGACCATGTTGTGGTTGACGCTCGTCTGCACATAGAACTTGTACATGAACGGCTCGTAACCCCACCAGATCGCCTCGGGGTTCCAGAAGCTCCGGCCGTAGCGCATCAGGCTCAATAAATCGGTGCGATCGTAATGGCCATGCGCCCAGCCGTGCGTGCCGTAGTGAAGGACGGCCTGAATCTGCTCGCGTGGCGATCGGCCGGGGGTTTGCGAGCGCAGCAGCGCCAGGCCCACATTGTCGGCCGCGGCGTTGTCGCGAAATTGCTCGGGCGTTTGAACCGGCAATCCCGGCACGCCGTACAGCAGGTCGCGCTCGGGCGCCAGCTTCACCATCGCCGCGTATTTCGGGTCGCGAAATGCGTAGTAGGCCAATTCGAACGGGTGCGTCGCGACCTCGGTGCGATAGCCCGTGACGATGTTCTCCGCCGAATCGTTCACGCCGAACATCACGCCCTTGTAATTGATGAACGGCAACAGGCTGTCCCACAGGTCGGCGATCGTGCGATAGCTGCGGCGGTTCGGGCCGGTGATATCCGGATCCATGCCGAACGGCTTCCGCTTCATCGCCGGATCGGTCGTCTCCGGCGGCGTCCCGCCGTTCAGGTCGCTCGTCAGCAACACCTTCGACGAATAGCTGGCCGGCACGCGCTCGTGCAGGAAGTCGTCGCCGAATGCGCGGTACGCCAACGCCGCCTGGGTGAATTCGCTGGCGCACCACATGTTGTAACTGATCGAACATTCGTACCACCAGCCGTCATCCATCGTGCCGATGGCGAGCTGCTCCCTGATCCCGCTCGGCCCGCTGAAAAACCGATCGGCGGCGGCCAGGTCCTGCATCGCCAGCGCGCAATAGAACGCGCCGCACGATTCGGACAGGTTCCAGTTGTTGATCGCGCCGCGATCGAGTTCGCGGGCGATCGTGCCCATGAACAGGCGGAAGGTGACTTCGATATTTCGACGATCCTCATCACTCAACAAGCCGGCGTCATCGATCATGTCGTACGCCATCGCGACGTGCTGGAAGAAGTGTCCTTCCTGCACCTGGCTCTGATTCACGGCGCGCAGCGTCTTGGGATACCCCTCGGCCGGGTCGGACAGGCGGCGCAGGAACGTAGCGACTTTCTCGGCCGACGCTTTATCGTGCGTCAGCTGCCACGCCATGCCGCACGCCAGCAGCGGCGACTCGTTCGCCGTGGCAAACAGGAATGGGCCGTATGTGTCATCGGGATCGTTCTTCGGCGGCCGGGCGATGTCGGGCACTTTCCACGTCGCGGCCTGCTTGACGATCTTGTCCTGCGCGGCCTTGGCCCAGTCGTATTTGGCGACCTTGTCGCGCACCTCCTGCCAACGGCTCGCATCGTGGAGGATGTACGGATGCGGTAACTGCCGCGTCGTGATGAGCGTCAGCCGTTCGGCCCGATCCGCATCGCCGTTCGCGATCGCCTGCAGCGTCTGAATCTCGTGGCCGCCGGGCGCGATGCGGTCGGGGACAGTGACGCGCACCTTCACACTCGCCCCTTCGCCCGCTGCGAGGCGCAGCGATGCCGGCTCGACCGTGGTCTGCATCTCCTCCCACCCGTACCGCGGCAGCGTCAGCGTCACGACCTGCGGCGCATCGCTGGTGTTGCTGACCGTCACGGCGTATTCGGCCGTGCCATCCGCGGGCACGCTTTTGCCACGCACGTCGCACGACAATCCGACGGCGGCGGCGGCGATCGCGTGCGCGTTGCTGACCGTCATCGTGGCCAATTCGCCGGTGGAAGATTTGGCATCGATCATCACCCCGGCGACATATTTCAATGGCGACCGATCCGCCCCCGCCATGTCGAAGGCGTTCCACGGCAGCGTCACGGTCTGCTTCGCCCCGTCATTCGCGGCGAGCGTGACGTGCGCGGTCGTCAGTTGGTCTGGCCCCTGCTGCTTGGGCGTTGAAAGCGTGACAGAGAGTTCGACGGGATCTTTGGCGTCGGAGATAACGTCAAAACGCAATCCATACATGCCCTGCCAGTCGAGCGCGCTGTCGTTCAGCAGGCGGAAGCCGTGCTTGTAAAACCCTTTCGTGCCTGCGGGGCAGCGGTATTCGACGGAACCGGGCAGCGCGGTCCGCTCGCTGTTGACCAGCTGCACCGGCCGCGTTGTCTGGGCGTGTGCGGTCGCTATGAACAGAAGACTGCACATCGACAACAACAGTTCGCGCATCGCCATCGCCGCTCCTCAACCTTGCAACTCGGCCGAGGCGCGGACGGCCTCGACTTCTTCCAGCAACGCCGGCTCTTCCGCCAGCGCCGCGGCCGCCGCCGGATCGATGACGGCGGCGTGTTCGACCGCAATCTCCTGCACGACCGGCTCGTCCCCGTGCTTCGGAGCGCGGCGGGCCAGTGCCAGCAAAATCGCGCCCGTAATCAGAATCGTCCCGCCGCAGAACACGAAGCAGAGCCGCCCCTGCAGCCCGTTCGGCAGCAGAAACAGCAGCGACACGAACGACCCGAAAATCAGAAACAGCACGCCCATCATGCGATAGAGCACGCCGTCGTAATTCATCTGTACTTCTTCCTCGGCCACGACGGGCGTGTGGATGGTTTCGAAAAACCGCTCCACCCGCGCCGAATCGGCGGTGCTGCCGGCGAGCTTCGGATAAAAGATTGTCGTGCCGAAGAACCAGGCCGATCCGGCGATCACCGCGCCGAGGGTGTTCACTGCCAGCCGCGCATCCGGCCATTCGCGGTCCATCGACAACGGTTGCGACCAGCCCATCCAATGCTGCACGTGCTCGGGCTTCAGAAAGCTCTCGGCCGTCATCGCCACGGCGAAACCGACAAGGGCACTGCTCCAGGCGCTCCAGCCGGGCGTCTTCTTGTAAAAGAGCCCCCAAATCAGCGGCACTGCCATCGGCATCAGCAATGTGCCGGCGAGGAGGTTGCTCAGATCGAACAGACCGATCGTTCGCAGCTCGTTGAACTTTCGGCCGATCAGCACGATGAGAATGCCGAAGACGATTGTCGTGATTTTGCCCACCACCAGCAGCCGCTTCTCGCTGGCGTGCCGGCCGAAGACCGGTAGGTAGAACGAGCGGACGAACACGCCGACGTTCTTGTTCAGGCCCGCGTCCATGCTGGTCAGCGTTGCGCCGAGCATCGCGCAAATCAGCAGCGCCATCAGCCCCTGCGGCATCACATCGAGGGCCGTAGCGATGAACGCGGCCTCGTGTGGCTGCTTCATCATCGGAAAATCCGCCGCCAGATTCGGGTGCGTAATGGTGGCGGCCAACGACGGGATGAACCAGATCACCGGCCCCAGCAGCGTGCCGATCATCGGGATCAGCACCGTCCGCTTTGCGTCGCGGTCGCTCTTGCTCATCAGGTACATCGTCGAGGCTTCGAGGTTCGTCGTGTCCGAGAACTTGAACCACAGCTGCACCAGCACCCACATCACAATCACCGATGGCCGGGCCAGTTCGGTCCAGTGGAAGTGCGACGAGGGCAGTTGATGGATCAGCCCGCTCAATCCGCCCACCTGCGGCTGCCGCAGCGTGAGGTAGGCCGTCACTAGCGTAATCGTGACGACCAGGAACATCTGCACGAAATCGCTCGCCAGCACCGCCCACGCCCCGCCGGTGACGGCGACGATCGTGATAATGACGCCGAGAACGACCATCGTGCGATCGATCGGCACGCCGAACACGGCCGCCATGAATACGCCGATGCTGTTCAAGGCCACGCCGGCGAACAGCAGCGACAGCGGCACCTTCACCCAGGTGTAGAACTGCTCGGTGCCCGGCCCGAAGCGCGCCCGCACGGCCTCCATCCAGGTGATCGCCCGCGTGCGGCGGAAGCGCGTCGCGGTGTAGGCGTAGACGCCGAAGTAAGCCAGCACCGATGCGTAGTAGACGACCAGCACCAGCGTACCCGTCTCGTACACCTTGGCGGCGGCGCCGACGAACGTCCAGGCGGTGAAACTCGCGATCCACGCGCTCGTGCCGGTGATCCACCACGGCATCGCCCCGCCGGCGCGGAAGTAGTCGCTCGAACTCTTGCTCAGCCGCCGAAATGCCAGGCCGATGCCGAGAACGAACAGCAGGTAAAAGCCGATGATGCCGTAGTCGTAGGGGCTGAGTGTCATCGCTTATTGCACCCGGTCGTGGTCCGCTGTGAAAGTGAACATGACGCCTTGCCGCCAGGTGAAGCGTCGAACCTGCACGGATGGTATCCGTCAGTTGCGCGGGCGGAAGCTCAATACGCGTTCTTTAGTGATCGGTTTGCGACACAGGCTAACCGCTTATCGGGTGCCGCGGCGTGCGTCGTTGCGCCAGGCGGCGGGCGTCTTGCCGACGCTCTGCTCGAAGGCGCGATTGAAGTTCTGAATGGCCGAACTGCCGAAGCGCTGCGCGATCTCGGCGATCTTCAGTTCCGGCTGCAGCAGCATCCGCTTGGCCGCCTCAATGCGGACGTGCATGATCTCGTCATGCGGCGTTCGGCCGAGACGGGTGACGAACTGCCGCTCCAGCCACCGCCGCCCGACCGGGACATATTTCAGCACATCGCGCACCGAGCACGGGTCGCACGCGTGCTCGCGAATGAATTGGATCGCGGCCGACAGGTGCGGATCGTCCACCGCTAACAAATCCGTACTCTGCCGCTGCACCACGCCCAGGGGCTGCAGCCTTACATACCGCTTGCTGATCAGCAGCTTCTTCCCGGCCAGCATTTGCTCGATCAGCCGTGCCGCTTCATAGCCGACGCGGGCGTAATCGCCTTCCACGCTCGACAGCGGCGGCCAGGCGCTCTCGCAGAGCAGGTCATCGTTGTTCACGCCAACGATGGCGATCTGGTGCGGCACCGCAATGTCGGCCGCACGACACGCCGCCGCCAAGTCATGGGCGGCGGTGTCATCTACCGCAAGAATGCCGGCCGGCTTGGGCAGACTTCGTAGCCAGGTGATAAGCGCCGGCAGGTATTCGGCGCCCGCGGCTTCGATGGCCGTCGACCAGCCCACACCGGCGTCCGAACAGGTGTACCCGTGCTGGGCGAGTGTTTCACTGAACCCTTCGAAGCGCCGCCGCGACAGCAGCGGCCCGCCTTTGCCGTAGAAGCCGAACGACCTCAGCCGCTTGTCCATCAGGTGGACCGCCGCCATTTCGCCGATGGCAACGTCATCGAGACAGACGACGGCCGACAGCTTCGGGTCACCGCTGCCCGAGCAGCGCACGACATGCGGGCAGTTCTCCAGTACGAAGTCGAGAATTTCGGCCGACGTTCCCGCCACGATCGCGGCATCGAAGCGCGGCCACCGCTGCGGGGTAAATTCATTTCGCAGCACCTCCACGATCTGCCACCGCCGCTGCAGATTCGCGAACCGCATCGCCCCGCGCATGATCGAGCGGCCGAAGCCGGTGACGCCGTCGACAAAGATGCCGACCACCGGCACACCAGGTTTTGCTTTCCGCCGCTTTGGCAAACGTGCTCCGCTTCGCAGCCACTCTAGCGACGCCGCCGTCAGGGGTTAAGCACGGGCCAACCCCAATTTCAGCGGCTGTCGCAAAGCGATGTTCTTAATACGCATAATGAGTATTGTCGCAAGAGAGCGATCGCTCCATATTGTTCGTCATCCTTCGGCCGGGCGATTCGAAGGCGGGTTCAAGTCTGGCGGACGACGCGAAAGCGCATTTGCATGCTCAACGGCATTTATATCCTCGATACCGACGCGTTCGACCTCGTCTACGGCGAGTCCGAGCGGGCCGCGATCGCGAAGCTCGTCCACATCGCCGGCCACGTCACCCGGGCCGACGTCCTGGCGAATCCGGGGGTGCTGTCCGACATCGATGTGATCTTCTCGGGCTGGGGCATGCCGATGCTGGACGAGGCACTGCTCGCCGCCGCACCCCATCTCAAGGCCGTTTTTTACGCCGCAGGCGCGGTCGGTTCATGGTTGACCGACGCCGCGATCGAACGTGGCATCAAGGTGACCACCGCCCACGTTGCCAACTCGATCCCCGTGGCCGAGTACACGCTGGCGATGATCCTGCTATCGCTCAAGCACACCTTCCAGCTGGCCCACCAGACGCGGAGCAGCCGGTCGTATCCCGATCGAAATGGTTCGCCGGGCTGCTACGGGGCGACGGTGGGCCTGATCAGCTTCGGTGTGGTCGCCAAGCTTCTGCGGGAACGGCTGCGACCGTTCGATCTGAACGTGCTGGTCTATGACCCATTCCTGACCGCCGGCGAGGCGGATTCCTATAATGTCGAGCTGGCAGATCTGGACGAGGTGTTCGAGCGATCGGACGTGGTTTCGCTCCATACGCCGCTGCTGCCCGAAACCTGCGGGCTGATCACTGGCCGGCACATCGCGTCGATGAAACTCGGCGCCACCTTCATCAACACCGCCCGCGGACCGGTGGTGCGGGAAGAGGAAATGCTCGACGTGCTGTCGCGGCGTTTCGATCTGCAGGCGGTGCTCGATGTCGCCCAGGTCGAACCCCCGGCAACGCAATCGCGTATGTATCTACTGCCGAACGTCCTGCTCACTCCACACATCGCGGGCTCGGCGGGCTTCGAATGCCGGCGGATGGGCCGGCACATGGTGCAGGAACTGGGGCGCTTCCTTCGTGGCGAAGCGTTCACCACGCCGCTCGATGTTGAGCGTCTTAGTCACACATCCAATCGTCCGACGAAACAATCCAGCGGCGTGGCGGCCGCGAGTCATTAATGAGGCCGACCGTTCAGTGTCCGGAGAGTGAGGAACTTATGAAACGCACGAACAAAGCTTTCACGCTGGTCGAGTTGTTGGTGGTGATCGGGATCATCGCCCTGCTGATTTCGATCCTGCTGCCCTCGCTGCAGCAGGCCCGCGACGCGGCCGCCGCCGTCAAATGCTCGGCCAACCTGCGGACGCTGGCCCAGTCCGTCATGATGTACGGCACGGATAATAAGGGCTCGTTCGTGCCTTTTGGCTCGTACGGACGCAGTTCGACATCGACAACCTCGCCCGACCCGGCGAAGTTCGGTTCGCCGACGCTGTGGGAATCGCTGAAGATCCCGGCCAAATCGATGGCCCGGGTGTGCCCGATCACCCTGGGCAAGCTGGGCTACCCGGCCGTCAACAATCCGGCCGACGCGTACGATGCCTCGCCGAACAAGATCTATTTCTCCTACCGCTACAACTGGATCATTGGCGGCGCAGGGCCCAAAGGCGATGCCAATTCGCCCGGCGGCACCTGCACCCCGATGGCCGAACCGGCCGGCCTGGCCCCCAGCCCCGACACGTTCTTCGCCATCCGGCCGTACCGCTCGGTGAAGGATTCATCGAACGTGATCATGTGGATCTGTGCGCCGCAGATCGTCGTCGGCGATGTGACCAACAACGCCCAGATCGGCAACAGCGTCCTCCGCCCGGCCAACCCGCTGATCAAGACGATCAACGGCGAGAAGCACCAGTTCATCACCGAAGTCGCCGCCACGCACTTCAAGCCGGTGCTGACCAACGCCGCCAACAAATACTCGACGACGGGCACCCCGCTGGTGATGGGCTATACCAATGTCGCTTACTGCGACGGTTCGGTCCGCTCGGTCTATGTCAAAGGCGGCGAACACCAGGCCGACCCGAATTCGACGAGCATCGGATCGGCGTGGCCCAACATTTACATTATCGGCCAGTATTCGCGGTCGCGGATCGATGGCAGCAAGCTCGATCCGACCGTCACCCCCTGATCATCGTCGTACGCCAGATCCATCCGGCTCGCGGCCATCCGATCCTCTCGGGTGGCCGCAAGCCATAAGAATTCGAAGAACGCCACCTCTTTGAGAGCAGTACCATGGGATTGCGAGAAACCATCAACAAATCGAAACCACTTGGCGTCGCCCTCGCGTGCGTCATGGTGGCCGCGGCGATTACCCTGATCGTTTGGACGAACCGAAAACCCGAGCGTCTCGCCTCAGCGTTCTATACTACCGACGACGGCGCGACCTACTTCACCGATGACATCAACAAGGCTGCCCCGTTCGATCATGACGGGAAGCAGGCGGTGCGGGCTTACGTTTACAACATCGACAACAAGCCGACCGTCGCCTACATGGAGCGCTACACCGAGGCCGCCCGCCCGACCGCCGAATCGATCCTTCAGAAGCAGGACGGCACGATCCAGGCCCAGGCAGAATTGACCAACTTCCTGCAAAAGGGGAACCCGCTGGAAGTGAAGAAGCCCGGCGAGGCCAAATGGGTCAGCGGCAACAGCAAGGAGGCCGCCCAAATCCGTTCCTCCGCCGGCGGCGGAGCACCGGCGGTCTACCCGTGATCAGTACGTCCGACGGTTCCGGCACACGGGCGCGCCGCCATTGTGCCTCACCTTTTTCCGATCGCCTCTTCGCCGGCACTCGATAACCCCGCCGTTGCGGGCGGACGGGCGGCGACCGCCTTCGTGTCCGCCTCGCTTCGTCGGAACTCCAGTCCTTCGACGTGGTCGCCCACGTAGAACCGCGCCATGTCCGCCGTCGCGAAATGCTTCAGCTTTCCCGGCATCCCGTCCCAGATCACCGCCCCGTTGATGACCAGGTTCTCGAACACGACATTGCGCAGGACACGACCGTCGTCGTAACCGCTGAGGATCGACAGGTTGGCGTTGTGGCCCGTGTAGGTCATGTTTCGGAACATGACATTTTCGATTCCGCGGCCCGGCGCTTTGGCGTAGGTACGGTTGAACGTCACGCGAAGGTTCACGAGCTGGCCCTGCGCGAAATCTTCGACCCGCAGGTCTTCGACAAGAACATTGCGGACCAGGTTCTCGTCGGAGGCGTTGATGGCGAAGCACCCCTGGTAGCCGACCTGCGGCTCGTTCTGATCCAGTACGTCGATATCGCGGAAGGCCAGATCCTCGATGACGTCGGGCTTCTGCGGATCGCCGTGCGTGCCGACGAAGATCGGGTGAGCGACGTCGGCCCACAACGTGGCGTTGCGGACAGTGATGTTCCGCGCGTCGCCGTAGTATGAGCCGCGGTGGCCGTAGATGGCGATGCAGTCGTCGGAGTTGCGCATGAAAATGCCGTCGATGAGCACGTCGGAGCAACTCATCATGTCGATGCCGTCGCTCCACCTCCCGCTGCTGATCGATTTGAAGTTCCGGATGGTGATGTTCCGCGACTGGCCGGCGGCGATCGAATAGTGGTCGGGGTTCAGGACCGTGATCCCTTCGATCGTGACGTTGTTCGAAGAACTCAGCTCGATCCCCTGCGCTGCCCGCCAAACGATGCCGCGGCCGGCGATGCGCACGTTGGAGACGTGGTCGCACACGAGCCGGTTCATCAGCACGGCGCCGCCGGCAAGGTAAACGGTCGTGTTGCTCGGCACGATCACGTCCGACCCGAGCGAATGAACGCCCGGACCGAAATAGATCACGTTCGGGGCGGTCGGGCGCGGGGCATTCCTTTCGATGGGATTTGCGAACAGTTGCAGGTTGTCGAACAGGTCGCCGTTCACTTCGATCGATAGGTTCTGCGGCTTCGCCAACTCGAAGGTAAACGTGTTCCCGATGGGCTCTGGCGAGATGCCCAGCGCATTCGGACGCACGCGCGCCGACTTCAGGACGCCGCCGTGGAAGGTGACTTCGACCTCGGCCTTGTCGTCGAAATCGAAGGTCGCCATTGAGGACAGGCGTGGCCGGTGAAGGTCAACCTCCGCTTGGTAGCACGGTACCGCCTGCCAGGGGCCTCCCGGCGCGCGTACGCGCACCGTAAAGGTCTGGCGGACGGGAACCTGATCGGGAATCGGATAGACGACAACGCCCGACGCAGCCGCAAGGCAAGGCAGAAGAAACAGCAGGCACAGGCCAGGGAGGAAATGTGTCACAATGTATTTGGTTTGCAGATAGATCGGCGTCTAGTTCCCTCTCTCGGTACTCCGGGAGGAGCCATAGACTCGCGGGTTACGGCGAAGGGAACCGTGTCGGCGTCTCGGACCGGACCGATTGCGTCAACTCGGCTGCAATTGCGCGGCGATGCCGACGTCCTTGGAAGTCCGCCGGGGTTGAAGGTATTCATCGAACTCAGTCGCGGTCGATGCGATCCACTTGCGGTCTCCGGGCCGTTGAATCTCGCGCCCGTCGCGCTTGATCTCGTTCACGCGGGCGTCCGAGCTGTTCACCTCTGCGGGCGAGAAGGTTTCGAGCTTTGCCTTCGCTTCGGGCGTGTATCGGATCAAGTACGCGACGAACGGTTTGCCGTTGCCGTATTGAAAGACTCCCGCCAGATAGGCGGTCCGCCCCCCGTGGTCGAAGGGCGGTAGTTTCGATGCGTCGTCGGCGAAGTAGGTTTTTCCGTCGTCGTCGCTGAAGTAAGTCTGCGACGCACCGGCCATGACCGGCTCACCACCGCTTCGGTGTAGGATCAAAACGATCGCCACCGCCAGCACCGCGATCACGACGCCTGTACTCACCGCCGGATATTTGTTGATCGATTCACGGATGCTCATCGTCTCACCATTGAGCCTGGGGATGCTCGGGACGGACGTAGTAGTCTTCGCTCGGGTTGGCCTGCTCGCTGCGGATGGGGATCGCACCGACATGGCCGTCGGCGAAGGTCATGTTGACCGGCCCCTGCCGGAGAACCGCGACCACGCCGCCGAAATTCTTGGCCGATACCAGGCTGAAGTTGTGCATCATCAGGTTCGCACCGTCGAAACGATGGTAATTGCCGCCCAGGCCGCG
>Ga0070658_10003635_pt1 | contig 12630 bp, 12 predicted proteins | sample KBSC13metaG_FD_64664 | JGI IMG/M metagenome (GOLD analysis project Ga0070658, IMG submission 64664) | Corn rhizosphere microbial communities from Kellogg Biological Station, Michigan, USA - KBS C1-3 metaG | ecosystem: Host-associated > Plants > Roots > Rhizosphere > Soil ... | reverse complement strand
AACTAAGATAGGTCTCAACGTTTATACAGAAACATTTTCCACTACCAAACTTCTTCCCATTCTTCAGAGGGTTTCTCTGAATCTCCTACTGTCTTGACTTTATCCAAAAGCTCCTTCCTTACATCAGAGGTTGCTTCTACAGCATTAAGCATGATGGCTTTCTCCTCGTGTTTTCTCTTTGCTACTTTAGCAACATTCTCGGCAACCGTTCCCATACTAACAACGTTTTGTCCAGATTTGATCCCAGGATTAGATATGACAGATGTACGTGGATTCATTTGAGGAGTTTCCGCATTTTTCCACGATTCTTCTGAACGTTTTGTTTCCAGTTCCTTTTGCTTTTCGATAGCTTCCGACATGCCTAAAGATGTGAGAATATCCATTTCGACTTTTGTAAGTGTTCGACTCTCTGCTTCCTTCTCCAAGGTCAGAATATGATTAGAAATGACACTGAATTTTGTTCCATGTTGAAGGTTATCAAGATATCTCGTCCATTTTTCCACTCCATGGCACGCATCTGCGATAGCTTTACATAATGGTTTCTCGTATTCTTTAACGGGACGCACTTGTGTAGCGGTGTACTCGTACAGCATTTTTATAGGAACAGCAACTTTACTCTCTATTATCTCCACTTTCTCGGCAAAAGACGACAACAATTCCCTAGAGGGTTCATTGGTAACCGAGAAGTTTGTTATCTGATTAGATATTTCACGCAAGTTGTCTTCAGCTTGCATTAAGATGAAGTCAAGTGCTGGATTTCTCGATTCCAATTTTCTACGACACGGATGACAGGCATCATGCCGGCAGTTGCAAGAAAACTCCTTGGTGTAAAGCCTGTTGTAATCTACAGTCATTAGTAAGTGCGTTTGAATAATAGTTTCAAGTTTAGTTTGCCGCAGATCACTCAAACGCACTCTTTATAATTAGTTGACCCGCTATCTATCGATAGTTTGATTGTATAAACCATTGTCGAGACTAAACTAGAATGGGTGAAGAAACGGAAAGTGTACCATCATTGTTTGAACTTGCGGCAATGGCTGTACCAAATAAGGTGGTAAAGCGTATTCCAGAAGGACTTCTATCCACATGCATTGAAGTTTGGAAGTTTCGAAAGCCTTGTGCATTCATATCTATCCAATGGTTATATGGTAACAACTGTGACGTGTTGTCAGTAGTTCCAAACAAGGGCGAAGAACGTGTATCATGCTGTACACTAGATGCTTTTCGTTGGCGAGTAAGTGAAGATGGAAAGAGATTTTACATTTGTTCATTGTTTTATGGCTCTGGAAGTTGTTCGCATCATGAAAAAACCATCTACACAGGATGTTGCGTGTATGAGGAAACTGGTGTGACGTACTTTAATGGTTATCTTGAAGATGATTGGAGATGGAAACCTTTACCAAAATTGATCCAACAATTGCGTAAATTAGATGAAAGATAATTTTCTTGAATGCGTTTGGTTTCATTATTAGGTTTAGCTCATCTATCTATCGATAGTTAGAATCTAGTAGGTTATTAGGGATGAGCCGTGTAGTATTGTTGGAACTTGCTGATACAGTACTTGTTGTCGGTAGCCAATCCGGAAGTTTGACCCATATATAGGTTGCTAGTACTCGCTCCGACACCTGCTCCAAACATTACTGCCTTGATTCTTGAAGAAAACATAGTGTCTACGTGACTTTTCCATATAATGGAATTTTCGGAAACCTTTACTCCATCATCTTTCCAGTTGTTACCACTGAAATATGCTAAAGTTGTTGCATCCCATCTTGAGAATTGGGATCCAAAAATGAAACAAGGGCATCCATCCTCTCCTGAAGAATTAGAATTTGGGAGAATTGGAAAAGGCTTACCAGTGTAAGGAGATATCTCCGCACAAGTGTTTACATAACCACAGGGCAGTTGCCAAACGAAAAAGTCAACGTTCAAGGCAGAAGATATGCAATTTAAGAAATAGATGTAGTTGTTGTAAATGTCATTGTTCCAGAACCAACGACTGTTTTGAGGCTCAAGAGGGGCTTTTGCATCAACGAGGGCTCCATCTAAGCCATATCTGTCAGCACACAACAATGATGTTCCGAGATTTACCTCAGCCTCCTTGTAAAATGTCGAGATGATGTTGGCATTTCGCTTAATCAGATCGAGCCCAGCGGTTTGACCGATAAGGGTGGTGCATGGAATTAAACCTTTATCCAGTCCCTTCTCCCAATTGCGTCCAGAAAGTGAACCCCAGAGATCGACCATATGCATAAACTTGACTTGCGGACATTTCTTTGATATCAAGGTATTCACTGCTCGTACCCATCCTCGAACTGTATGTTCCCAGGTGAACCCAGTGAACTGAGGGAGAGCCAACTGAGCAACTTTAGACAGATCCATCTTGATGTTTTGCGGGTGAACAATGTTGTCAGCAGATGGAGGTTCATTTTGTAAAAGATAGGACATCATATCTGGCTCGAGAACTATATATACCGTTTGGGTGGGGGACTCGGAGTTGATAATATCCATTAGGAAATTAAGATCGTAAAAGTAACTCTTCATGTAATCTGCGTTTTCATAATTTTCCTTGTTAGTGTAATAGGATTCCCCTCCAGCAGGAATGTTGTAGTAAATGAATGCAGTATATCCTCCAAGTCTTTGGGAATTTCTAAGAAAATTAAACGCGCGTTTGCCTTCTGGTTCGGAATTGTATTGTGGAGTGGTATAATTTTGTCTCCATCCATAATCGCCAGGACCACCATTTAGATAAATGTAGAATAGATCGCAGCGTTTACCGCAAAGAACCTTGTTTACATTACTGAGATCTGTTGTATTGAATTCAGACCACCATCTCATACCATTGATGGGATCGTGTTCAGAGACCGATCCTAAAAGCATTCTAGAATTGTCAGGTGTTCCAGAGGTGTAGAGACCATACAAACGCACAGATCCATCTGTGAGAATGATTTTACAGCAGGTACTTCCTTCTTTCAAACATTTCACAGTAGTACCTGTAACATTGAAAGCCCAGGGGTTGCTGACATATATTGCGGAAATGTTAGAAAGTGTAATACTGCCACCAACAGATATCTTACCCCAAGTGGCATTCGTTGGTATCCCAGTCACAACAGTTTCTTTTATGACTGGAAGAGTAATATTAGTTGCTGGTGCAGGAGCAGGAGTTGGAGCAGGTGTAGGGGATGGCGCGGGAGTTGGAACAGGAACAGGTGTTGGAAAGGGTGTTGGAGAGGTAGTTGTAGGTGAGCAAGGATCGCGACTGCACACAGAACAGTAATCGCAAGGTTTTCTTTGACCGCTCATCTTTACTATTTTACAGCTTAAAATTTATGACAATTGCGTTTTCGTTTCGGTGTTCCTGTCTAAACTTTTTACCTTGTATTCTATATGATGAAAAAACTTGTGCTTCTCGGTTACGGCACGATAGGAAAATGTGTTTTTGATATACTTACTTTGGATTCCGAGTTCTTGAAAGATGTTTTGGGTTATGATTTATCAAAGCATAACATTGTAATTATTGATAAGACCTTACCAAAAGATCACTTTCAACAACTACGAAATGTTCAAGCCATTCAGTTTAGTTTGAAAAAGGAAAACCTCACTCAGTTATTCAACAGCATACAATTGATTAAAGGTGATATAGTTGTTGATCTTACAAGTTGTACCGGAACCCGAGATATAATTAAGAAAGTGTCTGTCGATCTCGGTGCAAACTATATATGTACCGCGCTAGAAGGTTGGAATGGTTGGATGTATGAGATGCCAAAGATGGTTTCGCATATAGCAACGCTCAAGAAGAGTTTACCACCAGGATCCCCAACTGTTCTATTGACCCATGGAATGAATCCAGGGATGGTTTCTCATTTTGCTTTAATGGGTTTAGGAATAGTTGGAAAGGGGAAGGCAAAAGATTTGAAAATCTTACACATTACCGAAACAGATACCCAAACTATCGCGGATGCTGAAAAGAGGGGTTTGCCAATTGCTGTACCGCGTTTAACAGTGACACGCCCTTTGATGCCCAAAAATATCATAAGTACTTGGGGTCCTCAAAATTTCGTAGACGAGATGAATGCTTTACCAATGTACGTTACAAACGGAAAAATCTCGAAAGGAAGAAACCGTGCATATCGTAATGTAATCCCGTCATTCATTTATAATGCAGATACTGGAAAGATTGAAACATATGAAGGTCATATTGTAACACACGAAGAATCTTTCACACTGAACAACCATCTAAAGACACAGTTTGGATCAAAGTCCGATATTGCATTTGTCTATAAGCCAACAGATCAGTCTTTGAAAAGTTTCTTGAAAAAAGGATGCAAGATGAAACCGGGAGAGAGAAAAGGACTATTATTGAAAGGAGAAAATGTAGTAGGAGTAGATACAGTTGGAGTTTACATGTCATTTTTAGATGGAGACCAACTATGGATAGGAAATGCATGTAGAGCAGGCTATGCTCCTACCGAGCAATTGAGAAAGCGGTTTCATAATGCAACAACTATGCAAGTAGCGGCAGGAGTACTTTCTGGATTATGGGTCATCTCAAAAGCGCCGAATATGGGCATGTTATTTCCGGAAGAGATTCCTGATCAATTAAGAAAAGGTCTACTACAGATATCAGAGCGATACTATGGACAAATAGTGATCAAGCGGGCTCAGAACTAAACTAAGGTTCGTAAACAAATTTGTTTTCATAATTTTGGAAATCTTGGGGGTTGGCTACCAGACTTTTTCCAGTTTGTTCTTTCCCCATAAAGTTTGTCAACTGCTCTTCAAGCTTGTCAAGACGAGGGTCGGGAGTTTGCAATTCTTTTCGTTTAGTATTGACAGCATCGATTATTTTTTGGAAAGAACTTCTGACGCGAGGTGCTTTCTCCACCCGTCCAAGAATTCGAACGATGAAATCTTTGTTTTCACCATCCACATGAGAATACTTTTTGTTCAAAGCTTCCTTCTTTGACAGTTTAACTTCTTCTTCTTCTTCTTCAACTTTCTTTTGTTGTTTCTTGTCGTTTTTACCCATGTTAGTGAAAGGTTTGGTATGCTATGTAAGTAATGAAAGTTGTAGGAATGATTGGATTCTGACAAAAGGTTTGTCAGTTTTATAAAAGATCCCGTGTACTATCGATAGCTGTAATGATTGATAAAATGCTTAACTATCGATAGATGATGACATGATACACAATTTGATTTCCCCCACCACCAACTTCCTGATTTATGTCATTGGTCTCCCATAGACATCGAGCGTGTTGTCCAACAAATTTGCATAACTCGCGATAACACTAGGTGATAATTTATAGTGTACTTTGCTATTGAAGGCTTTCAAAATGTCTGAATGTACTTTTTCCATGGGTGGAATAACATAATTCTTACCAAAATCAGGAGTAAATACTGACATGGCTTTTTTCACAGCAGGATGTACATGGTGATGCAAAACATCGCTTGGTAAACGCTTCAAATTATTGTTGAGAAAGAATAGTTCAGAAACTATCTTTCGCGATTTTAATACTTTTTCTGAGTACGCGAGAAATCTTTCAGCATTTTTGATGAACTCTTTACGTTGGATATCTAATTGATCATGTTCCCTTAAGGCACGATTAGCAAACATTAATGATTCCTCGCGCCACTTCAAGTCTCTCCTGTCAAATAAAAAGAATGTAATGGCTCTCTCCAATGGACCATACTGTTTATAATTGTTGAGACTTTCCTTTTCGTCGTCTAACTTTTGCTGAAGTTCTAAACGTTTCTTCTCGACGTTCCCTTTCATTTCCTGTAGCCAAATATAGCCCCCTTTCCCATCAATGGGACTCCATAGAAACCTATGCCAATGAAAGGGAACGCCTTCATTTCCTGGATAAATATTGAAGTGATATGTATAACAAAACCTGCAACGATCGTTACAGTCGCCACTAGGACCGTAAGCAACAATTGAAAGTAACGATTGCTTCTTGTTCGTGGTAGTTTCTTCCATTTTGATCTTTGTTGCTATCCATTCGCATTTCCTAAATGTCTTTTCTTTATCCATGTAGCTTTGCTATTCAACTATCGATAGTTACTCAAGGATAACAAACCCATTTAAGAAACTCTAAGCAGTCACATTGTTTAAGTAGGTTTATTCTGCCGCCGGGATGCCTTTTTGTTATGGATTCCTTGTGCATAATTGGGAAATATTATCATTTTCCTTCTAATGTCTTGTAAATCGTTTGCAACAATTCATCAATTGCGGCAATCTTGATGCAATACGTCAATGGGTAAGATCCTGACGCACTGCAATCCCTTACAAAAAATAGGTACTCTTATACTAAAAGTTTGAGTATGAGTTCGAAATTGCGGTACTTTTCCTTGTTTTCAGGTATTGGCGCAGCAGAATTGGCTTTCACACGAGTTTTTCCGGACTCCATATGTGTTGGTCATAGTGAAATTGATGAACAAGCACTCCGCATTTACAAAAGCCACTTTCCGAATCATAAAAACTTTGGGGATGTAAGTAAGATTGACACTAACAGTATTCCACCTTTTGATGTTCTTATCGGAGGCAGTCCATGTACTGGTTTCTCTAGCATGAATGCCGATAAAAAAGAGTGGGATGACCACAGGAGTCGTTTGATATTACATTACTTCAGGATTCTGGAAGAGTGTAGACCAAAATTTTTCATTCTGGAAAACGTTGCTAGCATGACTAACGAAGTGAAAAACAGAATTTCCATGACTCTGGGTATTCAACCTGTTTTCATCAATAGTGCTTTCTTCACGGCACAAAACAGAAGACGTTTCTATTGGACTAATTTTACAGTTCCTCCAGTAAACAACGATGTACGTAAAGTTCTCCTGAAAGATATTCTTGACGTCCGAGATGATTACAGAGAGAGTAAAATCACTATACATGGAACTCCCATGAAGGATATTTTGCCTCAAACAAGAGTTCCTTACGCCATGAGACATTTGCAAAATCACAATTACATTGCCAGAGATGACAACAAAATGGGACCTGTTTTAACAACCTATTCAACTTGCAGTGTTGTGTGGGATGGGAAAATTTTCAGACAGTTGTCACCTATTGAACTGGAAAGATTGCAAGGATTTCCGGATAATTGGACTGCTGGTGTGCGAATAGCAGACAGAGTGAAATGTGTAGGCAATGCATTTACAGTACCAGTGATAGAGTACATATTGACAAATCTCAAACTGTTCATTGACGAAAAGAAGGCACCTTTCCCATACTTTGTGAAAGTTTCAATTGAAGAAATTCATAACAATACAGTTAAACGTAACAATCGTACAGAAAAAAGCATCAAAAAAGTAGTCAAAAAAGTTGTACGCAAGTCAAAGAAAATTGCAAAGTCGCTATCAAAGAAAAAAGTTAACGTGAAGAACGTCTAAAGATATTTCCGTATGCAAATCTACGTGGAAAGGTAGGAACATCCCTAAAATCACGCCTAGGATACTCTCTAATTTCTCCAGGTTCTAAATCATCTTCCATTTCAATGGAGTGTTGAGACAGCCCTGTTGAATGATTTAGGCTTTCATTGATAACAGGAATTCGACGTATGCGAGGCATATCACGCAAAGACGGATGCTGAAACATAACCGAAACCGGTTCGATGTTCCTGGTAACGTCCATGTTGTATCTCGCCATCTGATGCGAAGCAGAATTTTCTTGATTCTGGACTTGTTGAGCTCCAGATGATGCGGGAACTTGTTGCACCTGTTGAACTCCAGATGATGCAGGAACTTGTTGTGCCGGGACTGGCTGAACTGGCTGAACTGGGAAATGTTGCGCTGGGACTGGCAATAGTTGAACGGATTCCGATGGAAGACCGATAGGAACTGTTGCAACTTTTTTCTTTCTCACAACTCTCTTCTTTTTCGCAGGTTCCTCCTGAACGACGGGTTCCTTTTCATCCTCTTCTGCTTTCCTTTTTAGGCTACCTCTAGGTGTTCCAGTACAAAATTTGAAAGCCGCTCCTGGATTGAGAACAACATCATCTTCGACACCGATGACGTAATGGAGACTGTTGATTCTGATAATATTATACTTTTTGCTGACTTCTGCGTTCTCCTTCAACGCTTCGATAAAGCGGTCACGAATGCCTTTGATGGCATCCTGCGCCCTTTCGTGTTCTTTTTTCAAAAGAGGGTCGACGGTTTTCTTCATTCTAAGCATTTCTTCAAAGGTCTCCCATTTACACAAAGCATCCATGGAATGTTTAACCTCCTTGTTGATGAACTTTCTTCTTTCGACGTTATCTACTATGTGCTGAGGAACTTTAATAACATGACTTTCAAGAACCGACTCGAGAATGCGAGTATTCAAACCGGGAAGAAATTTTGTTGATTTCTTGCCGATACTGGTAAAGTTCGTGAGGTAGATTTTGAGGAACGTTTCGAAACTCATAACTTTAGAACGGTCATAGTAGGTATCAACGGCGGATATGAAAGACCTCAACAAGCGGTCATTCTGAATCCCTCTAGTAACGGCTGGGTCGGCGATGATGTTTGTTGCAGCATTAAAGATTTCCATTGTGAGGAGGTCGTGTGTAATGAGAAGAGTTTCCTGACTGGTACCTATAGTTATATAGAAAAACAGGTGCGTTTAAAATGTGAAACGTTACGCCATATGTTTTTAGAATTTAGTAACTATCGATAGATATACGTTTCATCTGTCGATAGTTACTGTTGTTATTATTGGAATGTGCCAAATAAAGTAACGCAAGAGACGTCATGACACCAAATGCAAAATCCAATATAAAACTGTAAAGAACCCTTATGAAAACAATCGTATCCAACTACGTTGTACAAGATGAACACTCGATCGAAAAGCTCCAAAGTGCAGGTTCAAGACCTACTATTCAAATTTCAACAGTTTGCTATTTTGAAGAACAATGAGGGTTTCAAGATCAAGGAGTTTGAAAGTTTCTTTGGTTTACCAGAGGATCACAATCGTCTTGTGAAGATTGCCGAAACCGGTGCAACACACGGAAAGTTCTTGATCTTTGGTATCAAGCAACCCTTATCGTCGTCCGTGATCTACCTCGACTATAAGTGGGCTGAAGAATACGAAGTGGAAATGCCTCCGGCACAAGCTGATATTCACAGCGGAGCTAAACGCACCTTTATCAAGAAATATCGAAATGGAGACAATCGTTGTGTGTTAAACGACTGTTCTTCTGAAGCCGATATCTTGAAATGTTGGGTTCATTACTTTTCGAAAGACGAAGAAGTTTCGGTTGCTGATATTGAGCAAGCTTACGAACAATGGTTACTTTCTGATGCTGCACAAATCAGCAGTGCAAAGACGGTCTCGAGAAAACGAAAGGCGTCTTGTGATGAAGAGTCTTCCAACATTAAAAAAGGAAGAAAAGAAAAGAAGAGAAAGATTACACTGGAAGATCCAGTTAGAGATGTTGAGGAAGATCCGGTTGAGGAAGAAGAAGTTCAACTTGATGAAGGAGGTGCCTTTACAACTATTGAAGAGTCGTCGGAGCAGATGATGCCGGATCTTTCGGATTTTGATCTGGATCTTTCAGAATCGTCACCAGATGAAATCATGGAAACCGAAACGATGGATGATCAGAATGACTTTCTCTTTTCCAAAACTCTTTCCATCAAAGACAGTTCTAGTTATACAAGACCGCTAGAACCATATATGGAAACGGACACCGGACTGTTGCATCTCATCAAGTTCCCAAGTGAAAAGTACAGTAGCTTGAATGTTTTCAAGAAGAAGGGTTGTTTAGCCTTCCATCCAGACAAAGGTGGAAGCGATAAAGCTATGAGGATCTTTGAAAGGGCTTACAAATTCTATGAAGACAACTGTGCAGATGAGCGATGGGTAAAAGTATACTCTGACGTTTGTAAAAGATTAGAAGTAGAGGATGGAAACAGTCTGATACGAGATTTAGTTCATTGGGAAGAACTGTAAAGTTGTTTCGATGTACTAGATGCTAATGTTTGTAGTATGCGTTTGTTTATTTTATGATCTCTTACTCTAGTTTTGGCTCCACACGCCATACAGTCTTTAAACAAAGTTTCGTCCTTCTTCTTCGCTTTGCCAAGACTGAACGAAGTTTCGGGATTTTTGCATTCGTTACATAAGACGTGCGTTCGAACAAACGCTGTGATTATATCTTGGACGACGTTTTCAGAAAACGTTCCGTTTATGATGTAGTCATTGTTCTTATGCAGTGAACAAACGGAAAGTTCTGCAGCGAGGTATGCGAGGATATCATCAGCGTTACGATGCAAACTATTGGATACGTCTTGAAGATTTTTCAAGAGGGTCTTAACGCCGTTTCCCCGTCCTTCATGCTTCAAGGTAATCCTTGGCATTTTGTAACGGCAATATGGGTCATCTATTGTGTCGCATAGATTGATGCTCATCTTCTACATTATATCTGACTTACATCTAAATTTGCATAAATATCAGACTTGGTAAGTGAATTTATGAAGTAATCTATCTTCAAACTATCTTTGTCCATATTCACCAGATAGTCGTGTGCTTCTGAGATACGTTGCAAGGTAACCAATTTCGGAACTTCGTCTAGATTGTTGTAGTAGAGTGGGTAATTTTCACCCAAAATTTCTACAATAGCAGGTAAAGGGTTGATAACAATCGGTGTATTACGAACAATACATTCTTGAAGAGTATTAACTGCTGCAGCATCAACCATCTTGAGGAAAACAATGTTCTCTGATAAAAATGTATCATATTCGCTATCAGTCATGGTTGGATAAGTGTTGACACTGTTATCGAAATCTTTCAATAATTCGATTGCACCCTTTACATATTTGTTCAAAGCGAAATCAGAATCCCTGCACATAATGTCTCTACACATCCCGTCTGTGGTACCCGTTTGTACGTCTGATACGATATCTGGAGGGAGTTCACCGTTTATAGATGCGTAATTTGGAGTGTCTACCGTGTCAGTAGCGGCTTTAAGCATGGGGATTGGAACAACATCGCTTGATTTCCATTTCTGGTTACGGAAGTGACGGAAAAAGTCAAACGGTTTGTAGTAATTCTCCATCTTTGGTCCAATTAGTGCGGCTTTGTGAACAGAGGTCCCATTTTCCAAATTGAATTTTGCTTTGCCACCATTCAATCTATAGATTGCGTAATTGTCTCGCAACCAGGCTCCCACCTGCACGATATTCCTTTCCGAGTTATCTTTGAACTTTTTCATGGTGAAACGCGTTTTGACGAATTGTGTAGGATGAACCATTTGCTCGATTGGAATGTTGTAGCCCATCTTTCTCAATTGTTTGTTCCACTTATCCTTAGAAACCGATGAGAAAACGAAAAGTCCTTTACATGTGGGAAGCGATCTCAAAAAGTTTTCGTTTTGGAGTAAGGTTACATTATTGTATTTAGAGAATGAAGTGTCGAAAGTATGATGGATAAAACCTATCCATGGAACGGTATATGGAATGAAATCGTTTTCAGAACTGTTCCATAAAAATGTTCGATCTACATAAGTGTCACAAAGAACTCCCTTATCATTTTGTAATGACATCAAATGTAACATCACAAAAGGCCATCCGCTACGATGCATACCTTGCAGATATGTGATCTGATCTATGTAGTTTAAGTTCAACTTTTTCGCGAAGTTTGCCATGATGGCTGATTTACCAGTAGTTAACAGAAAAATTTGGTTGCGCGCACCTATTTCTTCTTCTGAGTAACGGATTTTCTTTTCGGACGTTTCTTGGCGAGGTTACTACACTTTTTCCGAGTGATGTCTCTAGATTTTAAATATCCTTCCGTACGTCTCTTTGGACGAGACTTGCGTATAGACTTTACCGAAACGCGATGGTATCTAGGGGCGTAACCACCTGTTGTTGGAACGATCAATCCATCTTTGCGCTCTACATTTTTCTTACTCATGTTCGTCAAAGCCCTTAAGAATTACATCGAGAAAATTATACTCTGCAACATTTAAACGAACGTGTGCTCATTAAAGAGTACATTGAAACTCAAATATGACAGACACCGGTGATGGACAACCAAAGAAACGCGGGAGAAAGTCAAAGAAAGATTCTCTCGTGAATGCGACTTCTGAGAAACTTGGAAAACTCAACATTTCGGTCATTGAGAACTCTTCTCCTGTTAACGAGGATGCAGTGGTGAAGAATGTAGAACCTTCTCAGCAGAATAAAGACTTTTTGTGTTTAAGTATAAGCCCTGAACTTATCCATGGTAAACAAACATTGGAAAGATGTCCTGCTTTGGAGAACCGACCAGGGTATTTTGAGATTCTAGAAACTTTTGGAGAAGTTTACCCAAAAACAACTGAAGTTTACTGCTGGTGGTGCTGTCATAGTTTCCAAACGCATCCAATTGGAATACCATTGAAATACGATGCAACACATGACCTTTTCAAAGTAATAGGCTGCTTCTGTAGTTTCAATTGTGCGTATGCATATAGCAAGAAGGAAAAGTTTAAAGTTCATCTGTCAGAATTCAAATTCATGTACGAAAAGTTGATTGGACAAGAATGCGCACATGATGATTGGAATATACCGCCGGCTCCGGAGAGATATGTGTTGCAACGATTTGGAGGTCCACTTACCATAGAAGAATATAGGTCAAGTTTTCACAATACTTTTGATGTGATGTTCGCTCCGATG
>Ga0070658_10003633_pt1 | contig 12637 bp, 13 predicted proteins | sample KBSC13metaG_FD_64664 | JGI IMG/M metagenome (GOLD analysis project Ga0070658, IMG submission 64664) | Corn rhizosphere microbial communities from Kellogg Biological Station, Michigan, USA - KBS C1-3 metaG | ecosystem: Host-associated > Plants > Roots > Rhizosphere > Soil ... | reverse complement strand
TTTCTGTCGGGGTTCGCGCTGACGGTGACGCCCGGGAAGCTGGGCGAGGCGGTGAAGGCGCTGCTGCTGCGGCAGTCGCACGGGATCAACGCCGCGCGCACGGCGCCCATCGTGGTGGCGGAGCGGATCACGGATCTGATCGCGCTGCTGATCCTGACGCTGGTGGGCGTGTTCTCGTTTCCCATCGACCGGCGGTTCCTGGGGGCGGGCGCGGTGGCGGTGGGGATGGGGCTGGCGGTGATCGGCAGCGAGACGCTGGCGGGGCGGATCTTCTCGCTGGCCGAGCGGGTGCCGCGGGCGGCGCGCTTCGTGCCGAAGCTGCGCGAGTTTCATGGGGCGGCGACCATCCTGCTGAAGCCGGGGCCGCTGGTGGTGACGACGGCGCTGTCCATCGGGTCGTGGTTCCTGGAGTGTCTGGCGTTCTGGGTGGTGGTGCGGGGGTTCCCGGGGGCGCAGCTGGGGGTGCAGGCGGCGACGTTCATCTACGCGGCGATGACGGTGGCGGGGGCGCTGTCGTTCTTGCCGGGCGGGCTGGGCGTGACCGAGGCGGGGATGCTGGCGATGCTGGGGTCGTTCGGGCACGGCATCGACCGGGGGACGGCGGCGGCGGCGACGTTCGTCACGCGGGGGTGCACGTTGTGGTTCGCGGTGGCGATCGGGTTGACGGCGCTCACGGTGTATTCGCGGCGCACCGGCAACAAAGAGCCGCTCGCCTGAGTCACCGGCTGTAAGGCAGATCGCTATTCGCCGTTGGCCTTAAAGTCGGCGGTGGCGGCGCGCGCGGTGGTGTTACCATGACGTGCGTGACGACTCCCCCGGTCATCAAGAACGCGCGAGGTTTCTGGTTGGGCAGCTTCGTTGCTGCCGTCGTCGTGTGGGTCGCCGCCTTCGTTGCGGGCGGATCCAGCGCGACCGCGGCGCCGGAGGGCAAGCCGAACGCGTGCGGGTGCTACTCGGACGGTGCGGGCGCCTGCTACTGCGGGAAGAAGACGAAGTGCGGCTGCCCGGGCGAGTGCGAGCCGAAGGGCTGCGAGGAGAAGCGGCAGAAGCAGCTGGAGAAGGAGATCGCCGAGGAGACGAAGAAGGCGACGTCCGGCCAGTCCACGGGGAAGAGCAAGGCCAAGGAGAAGGACGATTCGGCCGACACGGCCAGCGAGGCGCCGAAGAAGAAGGCGAAGCCGCTGTCAGCGTCGCAGAAGAAGGAGCTGGTGAAGCTGCTGGACGCCTATCTGGCGGAGCATCCGGAGGGGCGGAGTCAGACGATCACGGAAGTCCGCGGGACGCTGGGCGGGGAGTAGCTGGGCGGGCCGTCACGCGGCCCCCTGCCCCACCGACGGCGGAGGGGGCAATATCCGCGGTCGTCCCCCTGGGACGACCGCGAGCCGCGGGAACCTTCGAGCGCGCCGGTTGTCTGAGACGCGCGTGCGGCGGATCGGGCACTTGGCGGCGCTGGGCCTTGCCCTCTGCGGCGTGGCGCGTGCCGCGCCGGTCGCCCGCGTACCCGCTGCCGGCGGCGCACCCGGCCCCCGTGGGGCGCCCGGAGCTAGCGGTATACGCGGCGGCGGCGGAGCACCCGGTGCCCCTGGACCACCTGGCGCCAGCGGAATAGCCGGCGCCCGAGGAGCCCCTCCGGCCCCTGGCGCCAGCCGAGCACCCGGCGCCGGCGGAGCACCTGGCGGCGGCGCGGCACTGCCGTTGAGCGGCGCCGGCCGGCCAACGCTGATCGTCGCCGAAGGGGCGCGCCTGGACAGCGTCGACCCGGACACCGGCAAGGTTCTCGGTTCGCTGACGCCCATCACCGTTCAGGGCTTCACCTGGACGCGGTTCCTGCGTCAGGGCCGCTTCCTGCTAGCGGACGGGCAGTCCCCCTGGGTCACGACGCCGGTGCATCACAGCGTGCGGGGGCTGGTGCTGATCGACGACACGGGACGGGTGCGCTGGATCGACACGCACGTCGAGAGCCTGAATCGCGCCAGCCACGCCGTGTTCCTGGATGGCGAAGGGAACGTCGCGTTCGACAGCATGGACGGCCCGACGCTGGTCTTGCGCGACGGAAAGCGGGTGGAGATCGGCGGCATGCCGGCGGGGCCCCTTCTGCACGGGCGGCTCGACATGTTGCCGGTGCGCTCGCTGGGGGCGGGCACCATCGATCACTGGCTGACCGTGGTGCCCGACGGGACGGTCTACGGCGACGGCAAGCTGCCGGCAGACATGGCGCGCCGGCTTCCGCTGCGGCTGACGGCCGACGACGAACGGTGGCTAGGGCTGGTTCAAAGCATCGATCCCGCGCCCGAAGAACAGATGTACGAACTCGAGGTGAAGACGATCGCCCGCCTGCCGTTGCCGCCCGCGTGCCGCAACACCCTGAAAGGGGTCTGGCCGACGATGTCGGCCAGACACTGGATGCTGGGGTGTGAGCCAGAGCCGGACGAGGAGGGGCGGACGTCGCGCCCCATCGGGACGTTCGTCGTCGACGTCGTGCGGAGGCGCGTGCGCCGCCTGCGGCCGCCGGTCAGCGATATGTCGGAGCTGCCGCGCGAGTTTCGTCGGCCGGATGACGTCTCCGCGACCGTGCTACCGGACGGCACGATCCTGGCCTCGGTCTGGAACCACTGCACGACGGACATCGTGCTGTCGAAGCCGGGCGGCGGGTGGAAGAGCGCCGGCGTTCAGGCCCCCTTCGGTCCACAGTTCGCGCCCGAAATGGTGTGCGGCCGTCTGACCCTGCAGCCAACGCTGCTTCCGCCGAACATGGGCTGCGGCGGCGACCGGAAGGGTCCGGCAGCCTACGTGCGCCGCGCGGACGGCTCGTGGGGCGAGCTGCCCTACAAGGTGGCAGCGCCCCGCGCAGCGGCCTGTTCCTCCGACGGCAACGCGGTGGCATCCGTGGCCGGCGGGGCGCTGACGACAACGCGCCTGGACCGTCCCGAGCAAAGGTCCATCCGCGCCGGCCTGAACAACGACGCGCCGGTCGCCTGGCTGCCGTAGGCGGCGCCCCGCCGGTGGGCAGTCGCGAAGGCCGGGGAACGGCCGACACCAGAGGCAAAATTGCCGCCGTTGCCCCGGGAAGGGCACGGAGCGGCGGCGCCAGAAGCAAATTGACCCCGCATCCAGATATTGACGAATTTCGAGAATCGTCCATATTTGGATAATGCGCTCCGAGGTCCAGCACGAATCCGCCCCGGCGGATCCCGGCGCGGAGCGCGTATCGGCCGTGGCGAAGCGCGGCTTCTTCCGCATCGCCGAGCTGTGGGGCATGACGGCGGACCAGATGCGGGTGATGCTGGGGGCGCCCAGCCGATCGACGTTCTACAACTGGAAGAAGGGCGAAGGCGGGCTGCTGCCGCGGGACACGCTGGAGCGGATCAGCTACGTGCTGGGCATCTACAAGGGGCTGCAGGTGCTATTTCCCGACGCGCACCAGGCCGACGCGTGGGTCAACAAGCCGAACCTGGCCTTCGGGGGGCGGTCGGCGCTGGACCGCATGCTGGCGGGCAACGTCGCCGACCTGCAGGCGGTGCGATCGTACGTCGACTACGTGCGGGGCGGACTGTCGTAGGGACGCTGCTGTGGCACACCCAGAGTCAGAAGCCGCGAAGCTTCCCCCGCGGCGGCGGGTCGCGTGGGACAAGACGTACCGGGTCGTCCCCAGCCGCTACCCGCCCATCGATCTGTTCGAGCGCGTGGGCGACCCCGCCGACTGGGAGACGCTGGCCGCCATCGAGAGCCTGACGAACGATCGGCTGCGCGACCAGGTCGGCACCATCAGCGCGGTGCCCCCGGCCGAGCGCATCAGCGGGCCGGGCGCGTCGCCCATCATGGCGGCGTTCACGCACGTGGGCCACCCCTCGCGCTTCACCGACGGCAGCTACGGCGTGTACTACGCCAGCGACCGGCTGGAGGCTTCCCTGCGCGAGGTGGCGTACCACCAGGGGCGCTTCCTGGCGCGCACGAACGAGCCGCGCACGCGCGTCGAGATGCGCGCGTACATCGGCACGGCCGCCGGCTCGTTTCACGATGTCCGCGGCGGCTGGCCGGCGGCGCACGATCCGGATGACTACGCGGCGGGGCAGCAACTGGGGCGCGCGGTCCGCGCGGCGGACGGCGACGGCATCGTCTACGACGCCGTCCGCATGAAGGGCGCGCACGCGCTGGCGGTGTTCAGGCCGCGCGCGGTCGCCTCGCCGGTGCCGGGGCGCGCGCACGTCATCCAGGGCCCCCACTTCTTCCTGGGGTGGGACGGCACGCGCATCGACCGCTACCTGCAGGTCGGCAACGTCACCTGGCACAGCTTCTGACCCCGCGGGCCCGCTCAGCGGTCGCTGAACGCGTCGAGTGCTGACGGGCTTTGCCCGTCAGCACTCATCGCGGGAGGGCTAGGGAACCCTCTCAGGGTTCCCTTTTGCTTTGAACAGCGTCTCGCGGTAGTGGCGAAGCTCGGCGATCGAGTTGTGGATGTCGACCAGGGCGTCGTGGGCGCCGGCGGAGGGCTTCTCGAAGACCGCGCTCTGGCCGTACCAGCGGCTGGCCAGCACCTTCACGCTGGACACGTCGACCATCCGGTAGTGCAGCAGCTTGTCCAGCGCGGGCATGTAGCGGCCGATGAAGCGGCGGTCGACCCAGATCGAGTTCCCGCACAAGGTGGCCGGCGTCTGACACCAGGCCTGCAGCTTCTCCATCAGCGCCGCCTCGGCGGTGGCCAGGTCCGTCGACGAGGCGCGCACGCGTTCGGTCAGGCCGGTGCGCGCGTGCATGTCGCGCACGAACGGGGACATGCGCGCCAGGGCCTCGTCGGGCTGGTGAATGCACAGCGCCAGCTCGCACAGCGGCGTCAGCTCAGCCGTGGTCACCACCAGCGCCGCCTGCAGGATCACGTCGGCGGCGGGGTCCAGGCCGGTCATTTCCAGATCGAGCCAGGCCAGGTTTCCGGGATCGGACATGCGGATGGGTGAGGTACCGGTGGACACCCCCGCAGTTTGCCACCGATGCCGGAATTCACGTCGTCGTTGCGCAATCCGTGGTATCGATAGCGCGCTCATATGAACGACAATCTAGGTGGGGAAGCGGCCATCGAGCCTGCCGCGGAGAGGCAAACGGGGGCGCGCTTCTTCGATGAGCGACGGCGCGATCGGGGTCAGGCCACCAGCGTCATCCGGCGCGTGCGCGCCATCGACGGCCTGACGACGCTGGACATCACCACCACCGAGCGTTCGCTGGCCGAGTTCCTGGGCGGCCTCGACAAGGCGCGCCTGCGCGTCGAGCCACTGGACGCGACCGCCGAGAGCTACTCGTTCACGTGGGCGTCCGGCTACGACCGTGGGAACGTCATCCGCGTGCACGGCTCGCTGGAGACGATCCACGCGCGCGAACCGAACCGGACGTAGCGCGGGAAGCCGTGCCCTCACCCTGACCCTCTCCCGCGGAGCGGGCGAGGGCAATCGGGTGGTGGGGGACACGCGGCGCGGGGATCGGTCTGCCCTCACCCTGACCCTCTCCCGCGGAGCGGGCGAGGGCAATCGGGTGTAGGGGGACGCGCGGCGCGGGGGATCGGTCTGCCCTCACCCTGACGGCAATCGGGTGTGGGGGGACGTGGGTGGGTGTGAAGCGGTTTTATGGCCCGGACGCAAAAAACCCGCACTGTCCGTCAGGACAGCGCGGGTTTCAGGCGAGAATCACACCGGCGCTAGGCCGGTGCGGACCCTCTGGGGGCGACTACCAGCGACCGCCGCCGCCGCCGCCGCCACGCCCACCACGGCCGCCGCCGCCGGCGCCGTTCGAGCGGCCACCGCCGCCGCCGAAGCCGCCACGGCCACCACCGCCGCCGCCGCCGCCACCGGAGCGCTCCTGCGCCTCGTTGACGTTGATGGCGCGGCCGCCGAACTCGCGGCCGTTGAACTGCTCGATGGCCGCCAGAGCCTCCTGGTCAGAGCTCATCTCGACGAAGGCGAAGCCGCGCGGGCGACCCGTCTCGCGGTCCATCACGACCTTTGCGTCGGCGACGGTACCAGCCTGAGCGAAGAGGTCGCGCAGGTCGATCTCGGTCGTGCCATACGAAAGATTACCAACATAAAGCCTTCTACCCATTTTCCATTCTCCTGTTTCGTTCCGACGGAAACTGCCATCGCGCAGAAGCTTCAGACCTACCTAACGATCCTCGTGTGCCACGTTCGAAAAGACAGCGAAGCTGCGACCGCGACGAAACCGGAGACCTTGAAGACTTGCCGGACAGTCTACACGAATTTGGCGCCGCGGGGGAAAAGTGACGAAAGATTTCCTGAGATTGAAACATGGGACTTAGTAACGCAGGATGCTTCAGTGTCTACCCCCGAAATCTCGCCCCCCTGCCACCAGCAGTTGTTGAAGGATTTGCATGCCGAACTGGAGGGGGAAGGCCTGATGGCCCCTTCCCGCCACTGGATCTGGAAGCTGGCGCTGTGGATCCCGGTTTTCCTGGCCTCTTACGGCGGCCTGATGGTCGTTCCCTTCGGACCATGGTGGTTACTCTTGGTGCCAGCCAGCGCGATGGCGATGCTGACCATGGGGTACCTGGGCCACGACGCCGGCCACTACGCCCTGTCCCGCCGGCGCTGGATCAACGCCTTCTGGGGGCACTTCACGATGTCGCTCATGTGCGGCATCAACTTCGTGAACTGGAGGACCCAGCACAACCGCCATCACGTGCACTGCCAGGAGGTCGACGACGATCCCGACATGCAGTTCGGGCTGCTGTTCTCGGTCTATCCCCACTCGCCCAACTGGCATAAGCCGATCGGCCGCATGTTCCTGCGCATCCAGAAGTGGGTGTTCTGGCCGCTGTCCTGCTTTCACTGGCTGTCGATGCGCACCGACGCGGTTCGCGCGCTGATCGAGCGGCCGAAGGAGACGCGCATCGATCGCTTCGTGCTGCCGCTGCACGTCCTGCTGTGGCTGGTGCTGCCTGGCCTGCTGTTCGGCTGGGGACACGCCATCGTGGCCTACCTGGCGATGTCGTGCCTGTCCTCCCTGATGACGGCTTCGGTCTTCACCCCCAACCACATCGGCATGCGGCGGGTCGCCTCGGACGAGAAGCTGAGCTACCTGGAGCAGCAGATCACGACGTCGCGGAACATCGGGAACCCCGCCGTGCTGGACTTCTATTACGGCGGCCTGAACTCGCAGATCGAGCATCACCTGTTTCCGCGCGTGGCGCACAACCGCTACCGGGCCATGCGCCCGTTCGTGAAGGCGTTCTGCGAGAAGCGCGGGTTCAAGTACCAGCAGACGGGCCTGTTCGAGGCGCTGGCGTCGGTGTCGCGCCACCTGCGCGACATGACGACGGCCTTCGTGACCACGCGCTAGCGCCTCGGGGAGCGCCGCCGGGGCGCCGGTTCGGGTCGACGGCACCTTGACCGGTCCCGCCCGCCGCCGCAGAACGACCAGGATGAAGCTGTACTACGCGCCCCACGCCTGCTCGCTGTCCCCCCACATCGCGCTGCGCGAGGCCGGGCTGCCGTTCGAGCTGGAGCGGGTCGACCTGCGCACGAAGAAGACGGCCAGCGGGGAGGACTACCTGACCGTCAACCCGAAGGGTTACGTGCCGGCGCTGAAGTTCGACGACGGCCGGGTGCTGACCGAGGGCGCGGTCATCGTGCAATGGGTAGCCGACCAGCGCCCGGAGAGCCGGCTGGCGCCGCCGCCCGGCAGCTTCGAGCGCCTGCGGGTGCAGGAGTGGCTGCATTACATCGGCACCGAGCTCCACAGCCGGGCGGGCGCCCTGCACGACAAGAACGCGCCCGCCGACTACAAGACCGCCGTCATCGAGAAGCTGACGGCGCGATTTCGTTTCCTGGCCGAAGCGCTGGCGCGGCAGCCGTTTCTCACGGGGGACGTCTTCACGGTGGCGGACGGGTACGCGTTCTACACGCTGCGGAGCTGGAAGCGCGCGGTCTCGCCCACCCTGCCGGCGGCCGCGCTGGAGGACTTCTGCGCCCGCGTGGCCGCCCGTCCCAGCGTCATCGCGGCGCTGGCCGCCGAGGCAACCGGCTGAGCGCCCGCGCTACAGCAGGAACGAGATGCCGACCGTGGCGGTGGGCCAGCCCACGCGGAAGATCAGCGACACCACGTTGTTCAGCTGGAAGCGCCCCCCCAGGCCCAGCGACGGCACGACGCCGCCGTGGTGGGCGGTGAAGTAAAGGTCGATGCCGGGCTCGACGAACGCGGACCAGCGCTCGGTCAGCCAGAAGTTCCACTGCAGCACCAGCGGCACGAAGAGGTAGTTGCGCGGTCCCCCCGGCGAGTCGACCTCGGTGCAGACCAGCGTCCCCCCGGGCGCGGGCGCGCGCGACACGCACGTGCCGAAGTAGTCGCCGTAGGCGCCGCGATAGTGGAGCGCGTCGATGCCGAAGCCGATGGCCAGCGAGTCGTTGGCCGACGGGATGAAGCCGTCGCGCGACACCACGAACGAGCCGCGCAGGCCCGCGCCGCCGCCCTGGTTCACGCCGGGGCCGGGCGGATTGGCCAGCCCCGCCACCAGGTGCGGCTCGACCTCGAGCGTGTAGCCGGGCTGGCCACGGTAAAAGGCGTGCGCGCGGGACTGCGCGTGCGCCACGCCGGGGGCCATCAGCAGCGCCGCCGCCACCAGCCAGGACAGGCGGGCTAGCATGACCCACACGCCAGGACGTTGCTGCCGCACGCGACGGGCAGCGTGCCGTCACGGCAGGTCACGTTGCAGTCGCCGACGCCCGAGCACTGCACCTGGCAGGGCCCGTCGCACGCGACGATGCAGGTGCTGACCTGCGAGCAGCTGACGACGCTGCCCGGCCCCACGCGCACGTCGCACGTGGTGACGTTCGCGCATGAATAATCGCAGCGGGCGCCGCACAGGGCGCCGCAGGTGTTGTTGGTGTGGCAATCGATCTTGCAGTCGTCGCCGCAGTCCGAGGTGCAGGTCGTCGTGTCGTGGCAGGTGTGGGTGCAGTCGTCGCCGCAGACGGCGCCGCAGTTGACGGTGTTGTGGCAGCTCTGGTCGCAGCCGTCGCCGTCGCCGCACCCCAGGTAGCAGTCGTTGCCGTTGAAGCAGTCGCACAGCTCGCCGCGCCGGCAGCCGCCGTCGCCCCGGCAGGAGACGCCCGCCAGCGCCAGGGCCGCCAGCAGCATCAGAAGCCCGAATCGTGGTGGCCGTCGCAGTACAGAAGGCAGCCGCAGTCGTAGGTCGAGGAAAGTCATGGCGGCCGAGCAAAGCATGCCGCGGGCCAAGCGTGAACATTATTCGGTAACATGGCGGCACCCATGCCCCGCGCCCTGTCGTCGTCCCTGGTTGCCGTCGGTTGTGCCGCCGTCCTGGTCACCGCCGCGCCCACCGCCGGCGCCACCGCGCGGACGTTCCGCCAGGCGTCGGCGAAGGACTTCGCCGACGGCGAGGCCACCGGAACGACGATCCTGCCGGACGGCGAGATCGTGCCGGGCCTGCTGACCGAGCGCGCGGGGGTCGAGGCGGCCTTCGTCTGGTGCGCGACGCCCAGCCGGGACGGCGCGACGGTGTTCTTCGGCACGGGCGACGAGGGGAAGCTGTTCGCGCTGCCGGCGAAGGGCAGCGCCGACAAGGACGGCGCGCTGCCGGTGGCGCGCAAGCTGGCCAGCCTGGATGCCGCCTGGGTCACCGCGCTGGCGACCCGGGCCGACGGCGTGCTGCTGGCCGGCGCCACCCCCGGGGGAAAGATCTGGGCCGTGAATCCGAAGGACGGCGCCGCCCGCGTGCTGGGCACCGTGCCGGCGGCCCACGTGTGGACGCTGGCGCGCGACGACAAGGCCGGCCTGACCTACGTGGGCACGGGCGCGCCGGGGAAGATCTTCGCGCTGGATGATCAGGGTCGCGCGCGCCAGGTATGGGACGCGCACGACAAGCACGTGGTGGCGCTGGTGCGGGACAGCGACGGGACGCTGCTGGCGGGGACGTCCGAGAGCGCGATCCTTTACCGCGTGCGGCCCGACGGGCAGGCCACGGCGCTGCAGGACTTCGAGGCCGAGGAGGTGCGGGCCATCGTGCGCGCGCCGTCGGGGCTGTACGTGGCGGTGAACGACTTCGACAAGGCGACGCCGGCCACCGCCGCGCCGGTGCCCGCGAAAGGGACGAAGATCGTGCTCAGCACGGGCGGGCCGCCGCCGTCGGCGGGGGCGCTGCCGCGGTCGGGCCAGCGAAAGGCGCGCTCGGCCGTGTACCGGCTGGAGGCGGACGGGCGGATCGAGCAGGTGTTCTCGCTGGGCGACAGCTACCTGACGGCGCTGGCCGTGGCCGGGGACGGCGCGGTGCTGGCGGCGTCGGGGGCGGACGGCCACGTGTTCCGCATCGCCCCCGAGGGCACGTCGTCGCAGGTGTCGCTGGTGATCGACGTGCCCGAGCGGCAGGCGCTGGCGCTGGCGCGCGTGGGGGGCGACGTCTGGGTCGGGACCGGCGACGCGGCCGGCGTCTACCGGGCGCGCGTCCCCGGCGCGGGCAAGGGGCACTACCTGTCGAAGGTGCTGGACGCCGAGTATCAGGCGCGCTGGGGCACCCTGCACTGGCAAGGGGCGGGCGTGACGTTCGAGACGCGCTCCGGGAACACGGCCAAGCCGGACGCGGGCTGGAACGGGTGGCAGGCGCTGGCCGCGAGGCGCGCCGACAAGACGAATGGCCACGACGCCAGGGAGGCGGACGGCGGCGCAGGCGCCGTGGACAGCCCGCCCGCGCGCTATCTGCAATATCGCGCCACCCTGGCCGCGGCGACGGCGCGGCTGCGCGGCGTGACGGTCTTCTACCTGCCGCAGAACCAGCGCGCGCGCATCACCGAGCTGACGCTGGCCGACAGCGCGCCGCCCGTGTCGACGACCACCACCACGACGACGACAGCCGCCCCCGCGCGCGCGGCGCACAGCGCGACGCTGAAGCTGCGCTGGAAGGTCGAGAACCCCGACGGTGACGACCTCATCTACCGGCTGCACTTCCGGGCGCTGGCCGATGCCACCTGGCGGCCGCTGGCCGGCGTGGTCGGCGATCCGCTGACCAAGGCGGAGTACGACTGGAACACGGATGGCGTGCCCGATGGCCTGTACGTGGTGCACGTGGCGGCGTCCGACGAGCGCGCGCAGCCCGCCGAGCGCGCGCTGTCGTCGGGCTACGACTCGGTGCCGCTGCTGATCGACAATCGCAAGCCGATGGTGCGCGACCTGACCGCGCGCTACCCGGCGTTGCAGGGGACGGCCCAGGACGACGCCAGCCCCATCACGCAGCTGGAGTACGCCGTCGACGGGGGCGACTGGCAGCCGTTCTCGCCTGGCGACGGCATCGCCGACCAGCTGAGCGAGCCGTTCGCCGTGCAGCTGCCCCGCCTGACCCGCGGGACGCACAGCGTGGTGGTGCGCGCCACCGACAGCGCCGACAACGTCGGCGTCGCCGACGTCGTGATAAAGGTGCCCTGACATGAGCAGCGCGCCCGACACGCAACACCTGCCGCCCGCCCCGGACGTCTTCCAGATGGAGGTGGGGCTGTTGCAGAACTTCTGCGAGATCCTGAGCTGCCCCGACACGAAGGAGGCGGCCATCGTCGACCCGGCCTGGGAGGTCGATCGGCTGCTGGCCGAGGCGAAGCGGCTGGGCGTGACGATCACGAAGATGCTGATCACGCACGGGCACAACGATCACGTGGAGGGGATTCCCGCGCTGGTGAAGGCGACGGGGGCCGCGGTGGTGGTGGCCGCGGGCGAGCTGGACAAGGTGCGCGCCGAGCTGGCCGGTCTGGCGGCGACGATCGAGCTGGTGAGCGACCGCCAGGACGTCGCCATCGGCAAGCGCGGCGTGCGCGCGCTGTCCACGCCCGGACACACGGTGGCCGGCACCTGCTTTCTGGCGGACGGGTACCTGATCAGCGGCGACCTGCTGTTCGTGGGCGGCTGCGGCCGGACGGACTTTCCCGGCGGCGACACCACGCTGATGTGGCACAGCCTGCAGCGCCTGGCTGCGCTGCCCGAGGAGACGCGCGTCTACCCGGGTCACGACTACGGCAGCACGCCCACGTCGACCATCGGCCGCGAGCTGCTGGAGAACCCCTACCTGCGCTGCGACACGCTGGACGCCTTCCGCGCCTTGCGCGACCGCGGGCGGCGCTGAGGCCCGGCCGGCCGCACGACAGCCCCGTCGCGGTCCTGTCGTGGTGGAACGCCGCGATGACAGCGTGCCCCCGGCCCGAAGTCCGCGCGTTTCGGCGGCGGGCGCCGCCGTGCCATCGCCGGTACGATTGATGCCTTCAGGCAGTAGCGGGAGGGTCCCATGCGTGCTCGCCAGTCCGTCGCGTCCTTGATTGCCGCCGCCTTGATGGTCGTCGCGGGGGGTTGTGGAGACGGTTCCCATCCAGCCACGTCGGGCACGGGCGGCGCGGGGACCGGCGGGACGACCGTCACGCCAGCCGGCACGCTGTCGTTCCGCACGGCCGACTACGACAGCTCGGCCGAGCGCGACCTGGCCGCGGTGACCGTCGCGGACCTGAACGGGGACGGTTATCTGGACGTCGCGGGAGCGTTGCGCGCGGGGGGCGTCGCGGTCCTTCTGAATGACGGCCGGGGCGGTCTTCTTCCAGGCCCCATGTACGTGCAGGAAAGGCTGGCCCGAAGCATCGTGGCGCGGGAC
>Ga0070658_10003631_pt1 | contig 12638 bp, 6 predicted proteins | sample KBSC13metaG_FD_64664 | JGI IMG/M metagenome (GOLD analysis project Ga0070658, IMG submission 64664) | Corn rhizosphere microbial communities from Kellogg Biological Station, Michigan, USA - KBS C1-3 metaG | ecosystem: Host-associated > Plants > Roots > Rhizosphere > Soil ... | reverse complement strand
CGCCGCAGACGCTCTACAACAAGCTCAATCTCCTGCGCCGGGCGCTGGCCGATTGCGTGACGAAGAGGCTCGCCGAGTCATGAACGACGCCGATCGGGACGAACTGCGTACCCTCTTCGCGGGGATGCATGATGGCCGGCTGTCCGAGGCCGACCACGCGCGGTTGGAGCGACTGCTGGCGGAAAGCGCTGAGGCGCGGCGGCTGTGGTTTTTGCACTGCGACATCGAGACGGGACTCGCCGACTGGGCCGCGAGCCGCGAGTCGAATGCTGCGCTTCCGAAGCCCGCCCCGGAGGTGCACCGCTGGCGGAACTGGAGTTGGCTGGCGCCGCTCGCAGCGGCCGCCGCAGTTATCTTCGGGGCATTTGTGTGGTGGCCGCGCACTCCCGCGGCGGCGCCCGCCGAATCGCCGGCCTACGGGGTGGCGGTGCTGGCGCGCGAGGTCGGCGTGGCATGGGCGGACGGCCAGGAACGCGCGGCCGGTTCGGTGCTGGCGCCGGGTCCGCTCAAGCTCTCAGCCGGAGCGGCGCTGGTGGAGTTTTACGGCGGGGCGCGCGTGGTGGTGGAAGGACCCGCGGAGTTGCGGCTGATGACCGCGGGCGAAGTGGAACTGATTGCCGGGAAGATCAATGCGCATGTCCCGACCCAGGCGCACGGGTTTACGGTTCTCGCGGCCGGGGCGAAGGTCGTGGACCACGGGACTGACTTCGGAGTGATCGTGAACGGGGCGGCGCCTTCGGAGGTGCATGTGTTCACGGGAGAGGTCGAGGTTTCGCGCGCCGGAAATACGCCGCGCATCATGCATGAGGATGAGGCGGTACGGATCGAAAGGGATGCGTTTGCGGCGATTCCCAGCGCGCGACCGGCTTTCTTGAGCGAGGAGGAACTGGCGCGGCGCGACCTGGCGAATGCATCCGAGCGATTCGCGCGGTGGCGCGAGGCCAGCGGAATGCTGAGCGACGATGCGGGGGCGGTGGTGCATTATCTCTTCGATGATGCGGACGGGGCGCAGCGCCGGTTGGCGAATCACGGAACGGGTGCGGCGCCGGACGGCGGCGCGAGTATTATCGGCGGGGCGTGGACCGAAGGGCGCTGGCCGGGGAAACGGGCGCTGGAATTTCGCGGCGAGGGCGATCGAGTGCGGCTGAGCGCCTCATCGCCGAAGATGACGGCCGTGACGCTGCTGGCCTGGGTGCGGGTGGAGGCGCTGCCCCGCTGGCAAAACGTCCTGCTGTCCGCCGATTCCGAACAGCCTGGGGCGCTGCGCTGGCACCTCACGCAGCATGGCGAATTGCGACTGGAGATTGCCCGCGATCTCGGCCGGCCGCAGGTGGATTGGGAGGCGGTGAACAGCGCGCCGTTCGTCACCCCCGACCGCTTCGGGCAGTGGCTGCTGCTGGCGACCACTTTTGACGGCACGACGATCCGGCACTACGGCAACGGCCAGTTGATCGGCAGTGGCGCGTCCTTCACGCCGCCGGAGTTGCACATCGGAACCGCGGAACTCGGGAACTGGCGGGGTGGAACGCAGCGCCACCTGGCGGCGGCGATGGATGAGTTTGCCATCCTCTCCCGCGCCATGGGCGCGGAGGAAATCCGCGCCGTGTATCAGGCCGGGAAGTGACCGCGGATGTGGTTGAGCGGCACGCGGGCCATCCCCTAAAATCTTATGAAATCGACCCAATCCATCGACCCAGAGCGGTGCAATGATAGCAATGGCGGCGTGCTGCACGCCGGGGGGACGCGCTCCTGCGCGCTCCCTGAATTCCGGGGGACGCCCGGTTGCCACGAAAGAGTGGGAGCGCTTTGGGAAAAAGTGGGAGCGCGCGGGGGCGCGTGCCTCCGAGGTGGCCTCGCACTTGCTTGCCTGTCTGTGGGGATGGTTTTCAGCCTGAGTGGCGGTGGGTTGGCGCAGGAGCCGGTGAAGGTCGGGAAAGGCTCGTATGCCTCCTTCCCGCCGCCGGGATTGATGATGGATCAGAAACGCGGCGTGGATGTCGTGGCAGAGGTGGAGAACCGGAAGCTGTATCTGGTCAAAGACGACGGGCGGCCCATCCCAAGTAATGAGTGGTTTCAGAACCTGCTCTTCCAGACCTACGGTACGGGGTTGTGGGCGATGCCGCACAAAGTGGACGCAACGGCGGAGGGCATCGAGGTCTTCTTTCCTCGGGCCTTCAGCGGAGATGGGGTGCGGACGATTGCGGAATTTCCGCTGGTGATCACGGGGCGCGATTTCAAGCCGGTGGATTCGCGGGCGAAAGCCTGGACGGACTGGACGGTCGCGTTCCGGTCGTATGAGAGCGAGTCGCGCTACATGGATGTGACACTCGGGGAAGGCATGCCGGCGGTGTGGTGCGAGTTCAAGGGAGTGCAGCCGGTCATCGCGCTGGGCGGGAGCGCGGGAAAAGGCTCACGAGGCAAACCGGGCGCGGATACGGCGACGTTCTTTGACCTGGCGGGAAAAGCGACGGCGCTCCCGGCGACGGGAGATGCGCTCGGTATCACCTACCAGAATCGCAGCTATGCGGTCTTTGCGCCCGATGGCTCGAGGTTCGAACAAACGGAGGCGGGCATTGCGGTGAATTCTCCAGCGGGCAAAGGGGCGTTTCTCGTCGTCTGTCCGCTGCCGGCGGCGGCGGATATCGCGTTCCTTCACGAGCATGCTTTCGCGGTGCCGCGGGATACGCAGCTCTCGTGGAGTTACGACCGCCCGGCGGGCACGATCACGACGACCTGGAAGGTCATCGCGGAGCCGCTAAAAGGCACGGACCGGAGCGTGATCCAGGGTTTTCTGCCGCATCACTGGCGGGACAATACCAGCGGGATGACGTTTGGCGGTCCGAGTTATGCCACAATCCGCGGGGCGATGAAGTGCGCGGTGGGGAGCGAGTTCACGATTCGCTATCCGTTTCAAGGCATCCTGCCGAATCTGCCCGCACCGATGGCGAAGGGATTTGACGGAGAACGGGTCAAGGCTTTGCTCGCGCAGCACTTTGCCGATCCGCAGCGCAAGCTCGGCGTGGACACGTATTGGGGTGGAAAGGATGCGGAGCGATATGCGCAGGCGGCATTCATTGCGGCGCAGACGAAGGATCCGTCGCTGGGTGCGATCACCGGCAAGTTGCGCGGAGAACTCGAGAATTGGTTTACCTATACGCCCGGCGAGAAGGATCATTTCTTTGCCTACTATCCGCATCGCAAAGGGCTTGGTGGATTCAAGGCGGCTTATGGGTCGGAGCATTTCACCGATCACCACTTTCACTTTGGGTACTTCGTGTATGCGGCGGGGTTGCTGAGCCAGCTTCAGCCGGACTTCGCGGCGTCCTACGGGGGCATGGCGCGTCTCGTAGCGAAGAGCTATGCGAACTATGACCGCAAGGACGTGCGCTTCCCGTTCTTCCGCACGTTCGACCTTTGGCGCGGCCATAGTTTTGCCGATGGGAACGGTTTTCCGGATGGGAACAACCAGGAGTCCACGGGCGAGGCCGTGAATAGTTGGGCGGGGATGATCCTGCTCGGGGAAGCCATCGGTGATCCCGACATGACGGCGGCGGGGGTGATGGGGTATTCGTTCGAGACGCGGGCGAACGTGGAGTATTGGTTCGACCCGCATGGAGATGTGTTTCCGAAGGCCTACGCCCATCATGCGTGCGGGATGATCTGGTGCAGCAGCATCGTGTGGGGTACGTGGTTCACGGCGAGCCCGGCGTGGATCTATGGCATCCAGTGGATTCCCTCCGGGCCGCATGCGGCGTTCTACGACCGCGATCCGGGATTCATCGGGAAGACGTACGCCGATCTGGAGCGGGAGCTGGGGGCGTTTGAGGACAAGGAGGCGGCAAAGAAGCCGGGGTACCAACGGAAGCCCGTGGAAATCAAAACGCTCGGTGGGGAACTTGCGAGCTATCATCTTGGGTTTCTTATGCACGCGGATGCGCCGCGCGTGGTGGCGGAGTTGGACAAGCTATGGGCGGAGCCCGGTGACAAAGTCGCGCACAATGAGTGGATCGCGAATATCTACTACCAAGCCCACACGCTCGCGGAGATCGGGCGCGTGGATTGGTCCGCGCATGGGAGCAGTCCGACTTCGATGGTGTATGTGAATGCGGGGACGAAGAAGCGCACGCTCATTGCGTGGAACCCGACGGGGAAACCGCAGGCCGTGCAGTTCTTCCGTGGCGCGAAACCGATTGGGAGTTTGCAGGTGGGAGCGAACAGCATGGGTTGGGTCACGGCGGCCGAATGAGAGTGCGGTGCGTTTTCGAGCGCGAGCGCCGTCGTCCCGACTTTGTCATCCCCGCTCCGCTCAGGATGACAGGTTTTTGGAGGACGCCGCGCGCGTTTTCTGAGATCGGACGTTCAGGTTTGGCGGTGCGGTGCGCGTGCGAAAAGCGCTTCACGTAGACCGCAGGCGCCCTCCACGGGCGCGATGGTGTCTCACGAAGGCCGCGAGAGCAGCCAGGCGGCGCCGGCGTTGCCGGCGAGGGCGATGCCGAAGAAGGCGCCGATGAGCCAGTTGATGAGTTCGCCCCACGCCTTGTTGGCCATGGCGACGGGGACGGACATCGGCACGGTGACGATCTGGGCGCCGATGATGTCGTCGAGCTTCCAGCCGAAGCCATTGGCGGTGCCGTAGAGCTTGATCATTTCCGGCGGCGCCTGCTCGGGAGTGGTATGGCAGGTGAGGCAACTCACGTTGCCGACCTTGATCGGCCGGGCGAGGACGAGCGCGGGACCGGTGGCCGACTCGCGCTCTTTCTGGAATTCCGTGAGCTTGAGGTTGCCCCGAAATTGATTGACGACATCGGTCTCCCAATCCGTGGCGCGATCGCGGGGATTGGTGGGGTTGAGGGTGGCTTCCTTGTAGTAGTACTCGGGGAATTTGTCCCGCAGGTAGGTGAAGATCTCGGTGGCGGCGAAGGCGGGGACGGATTGCGGATGGAATTCCTTGTCGAGGAGTTCCCCTTCCTTGCCTTTCACGGATTCGAGCAGCTTGTCCTGCGCGGCCAGGAGGCTCTGCTGGCCGAGGGTGTAGGCCTTTTTCGCGCTGGCGGTTTTGAGTTCCTTGGGCAGCGCGGCGTCCACTTCCTTGGGCAGATCTTCGATGGTCTTCTGGAATTCGGCGACAGCGCTCTCGATCTTGAAATTCTTGTGCTGGAGCAGGGGCGCGACCTGCTTGGTGGTGTAGGTGCGGCTGGAGGTGGCGGTCTCCATAATGATGCGCGCGTTTTGATTGATGTGCTCGCGGGCGTTGGCCTGGAGGAGATTGCGCGCGGTGTAAGCGATAACGACGAGCACCGCGGCGAGGACCGGCAGGAAGACGAGATTGAATTTTAAGAGCGATTTCATGGTTCAGCGTTGTCCATCATCGGTCGCGATGACGCAGCGAAAGCCGACATCGTCGTGCCGGAAATTGGGGTCGAAACCCTTGCGAAAGGACAGCGAGAGTTCCGGCAGGCGCGAGGTGGACCAACCGCCGCCGCGCACCACGCACCAGTTGGCGGTCTTGTTGAAGCGGTCCTGGCACCATTCCCACGCGTTGCCGCTGAGATCGTAGATGCCGCGCGCATTCGGGCCGTAGCCGGGCACGGCGCAGGTGCGCGCGGAGGTGTCGTGGTAACCGGCGATGACGGGCCAATTCGGAGGCGTGTCGACGGCGGCCTCGCTGCCGGCGTAGTTGGCAAAATTGGCGCGGAGTGGTCCCGAGCCCCACGGGAAGAGTTTCACCTTTTCGCTGCGCTCTTCCGGGGTGGCGCCGGGTTCATAGGGGAGGCCGGCTGCTTCGCTCCATTCGCGATCGGTGGGCAGGCGATAGAGTTGAGCGGCGGTGAGGGCTCCTTCGGCGAGCTCCTTTTTCGTGAGCCACTCGCAGAAGTACTTCGCGTCTTCGTGGGAGACGCCCACGACGGGATAATCGGGGGTTTGGGGAAAGCCGGGATTTTTCCACGAGTGGCCATGGTGCTGCTTGAACCCATCCTTCTGGAGCGAATACATGCCGCCCTCCGCATCATAGCTGGTGGCGGCGACGAAGGCGGCGAAGTCCTTCACGCGCGTCTCCGTGGTGGAGACGTAGACATCCCCGACCGGCACGAAGTGGAGGTTGAGCGTGTTCGTCCATTCCTTGCCGGGCTCGGGTGGAGTGCGCTTCACGACCGGTGGAGTGACGGCTGGCGGCGCTCCCGGAGTGGCTGGTTTGCCAGGAGCGTCCGCGACCGGGCTGTTGCCCGAGAACGCGAAGATACCCACTGCCACGGCGGCCGCGAAGACGGCGACGCCGCCGATGATGGTCCAGCGATGGCGCTCCCAGAGGGTGGGGGCGGGCTGGACGCGGGGCGCGGTGTGTGGCGACGGTTTGGAAGGTGCGGTCGCAGGAGGTGGAGCGGGAGGAGGAGCGGTGCTGGTCTTTTGGGGGGCGGGTTGAGGCACGGGCACGGAGGCCGCGGCCCTGGCCGGGTCCATCGCCGTCATGGCCTGCGTAGGGCGCAGGGTGGGGTCGCTGGCGGCGTTGCGGCGGAGGGCCTCGAGGAAGGCTTGGGCCGAGGGAAAATGATCGCGCCCGCTGAGGGCGCGCCGCAAGGTTTCGTTGCCTTCCTCGGAGAGGTTGGCCAGCGGAGCGGTGGCCCCGGGCTTGGCGCCGAGCAACTCGTAGCTAAGCCCGGCGAGCTGGGCGATGACTTCGGGCCGGGCGGCCTCGCCTTTCCGCACCATGGTGCGTTCGCAATCGGCATTGGGCGCTTCGAGCTCATCGAGCCCGCCCAGCGGGTCGAGCTTCACGACAAAGGCCGGCCACTCGGCGAGCGGGCAGCGGAGCATGACCTGCTCGTTCGGTTCTTCGAAGCCTTCGGGAAAGTGGATGAAGACGTCGCGCAGATCGAGCGCCAGGCGCAGGCCGAGATCGCGCGCCGTATCGACCGCCGGCGCGATTTGCTCGAGCAGGGTGAGCGCTTCGCGCAGCGGCAATTCGTGGCGCGCCCGCAGGAGATCGATGAGCGCGAAGCCTTCCAGCCATTCGGATACGACGTAGCTGAAAGACCCGGCCTGCTCGGCCGCGAGCACGGTGCTGAAATTGCGATGGGGGCTCTTTTGAAGGCGGGCGACCTGCTCGCGGATACAAGCGAAGGCGGCATCGTCGCAGCGGACGAGCCTGATGCGCACCCGCCTCTTTTGTTGCAAATCCTCCCCGTGAAACGTGCGACCGGGCTGCTCGGGAGCGAGATCTTCGATCAAGCGGTAGCGTTCGCCGAGGATAGTGCCGGCTTGAGGCGCAGGCCGCAGGCCGTGGGTGCTGCTCAGGCCGATGGTTTCGAAGGCCTCGTCGTAGGTCATCGTGGCGGGTGCGGGCGCCGACTGGATGCCCGCGAGCCGGAGCGTTTCGATGCAGCGCTTGAGTTCCGTGCGCAGGTCCTGCGGGCTCTGGATGCGCTGGTCCACGTCCTTTTCCAGCATCTTGCGCAGGACGCCCACGACGCAGGAGGGGAGGACGGCGAGCGACTCAAAGGCGGGCGGCTTGTCGAGATGCTGGGCGATGACGCTGGCCACGGAGCCCATGAACGTAGGCTTGCCGGTGAGCATGTACCAGAGGGTGACGCCCAGGGAATAGATGTCGGAGCGAATGTCCTCGGTGCGTTGGTCCAACTGTTCCGGGCTGGCGTAGTAGGGGGTGCCGACGAAGCCGCTCGAGGTGAGGGCGCCGGCCGTGGAGCCGATGAGCGCGGACTTGACCAGGCCGAAATCGATCAGCTTCACCGTCATCTCGCCGTCGCCCTCGTGGACGAGCATGAGATTGGAGGGTTTGATATCGCGATGGACGAGCCCCTGTTTGTGGGCGGCGATGAGGGCGCTCGCGACCTGGCTGGTGATTTCCAGGGCGAAAAGGGCATCGAGCGCGCCTTCGCGTTTCACCCGGTCGTCCACCGTCTCGCCCTCGATGAATTCCATCGCATAGAAATACGACTCGCTGTGGCGGCCGAGGTGGAAGACGGAGGCCACGTTACGGTGGCGGAGTTGGGCGGCGCCGCGGGCCTCGCGGAGGAAACGCTCCTCGGCCGTAGCGTCGTTCAAATGAGCGGCGCTAATGACCTTGAGCGCGACGTGGCACCGGAGGTTGGTATCGAAGGCCTTATACGTGACGCCCATGGCCCCGTGGCCGAGTTCCACGACGGAACCGTCCTCGTTTTTCAGCAGTTTGTAGTGCTCGAAATTCTCCGGCTGCGGCATGTAGGCGAGCGCCCTGTCACGGGCGAGAGGGGAAAGGTACAGCGTTCTCTGGTGGTCGGCAATCTTTCCGCGTGGGGATTGCGGAAGTGCTTAGTGCTTAAGTGCTCAGTGCTTAGTGGGGAGCTCTCAGGAAGCGCCGCCGCCGGTGAAATCTCAGAACTGAACACTGAGAACTGAGCACTTCGCACTTCCGCGTCTAATTCTCCCCATGGTGGCTGGTTGGAAACCGTGTATTTTCGCCCGCTACCCGCATGAAGCTCCTCTTTGCCGTCACACTGCCCGTCCTTTTTGCCGCCACTGCCTCGGCTGAGGAGAAGGCGGCTGGGCCGGTGACGCTGAAGGAGCACGTGAGACCGCTGCTGGAGCAGTACTGCTTCGATTGCCACAATGACAAGAAGCAGAAGGGCGATGTGAACATGCTGACCTTCGCCGACAATCCGAAGCTGGAGGATAATCGCAAGGCTTGGGAGAAGATTGCGGAACTCGTGGAATCGCGGGAAATGCCGCCGGAAAAGAAGCCGCAGCCCTCCGACGCGCAGCGGGACCTGCTCATCCACTATATCGATGGCCAGCTTTCCAAGGCGGACTGTATCGGCCCGAAAAATCCGGGCAAGGTGACCATTCGCCGGCTGAACAAGGTGGAGTATAAGAATACCATCCGGGACCTGATGGGCGTGCGCTACGAGCCGGACGATTTCCCCAATGACGAGGTGGGCTACGGCTTCGACAATATCGGCGACGTGCTCTCGCTGCCCCCGATGCTGATGGAGAAGTATCTCGCGGCGGCCGACGAGATCGTGCACAAGGCGATCGTCGTGAATACGCCGGCCAAGCCCGCGGCCAAGCGGTTGCGCGGCGACCAGTTCGAGTCGAAGGAGGAATGGGTGAAGCCGCTCGATAGCAAGGCGCTCGGCATGTATCGCGAGGGGGAAGCGACGGCGAAATTCCAGTTTCCCAGCGCAGGCGAATATCTGTTTCGCGTGCGGGCTTACGCGGATCTCGCGGGTCTGGAGTTGCCCAAGCTCGCCTTGCGCGTGAGCGGCAAAGACGTGAAGATTTTCGAGGTTGGCAATGGAGGCAAGAGTGCGACCTACGAGGTGAAGGCGACGCTGCCGGCGGGGTCGCATCCGGTGTCCGTCGCTTACCTGAACAACTACGTTGACGAGAACAATCCCGATCCGAAACTGCGCGGCGACCGGAATGTCTATGTCGAGTACGTGGAAATCCAATCGCCTGCCGGGCCGGCGCCTGCGGCTCCGGAAAGCCAGAAGCAACTGATCACGCGCCTGCCCGAACCGGGTCAGGAGCACGACGTGGCGATGGAGATCCTTGGGCGCTTCATGGCGGAAGCGTATCGCCGGCCGGTGGAGAAGCCGGAGGTGGAACGGGTCGCGAAATTCGTGGAGCTGACGCAGAAGAATGGCGGCCCTTTCCTCGAGGGCATCCAGGCGGCGTTCCAGGCGGTGCTGTGCTCGCCGAATTTTCTCTTCCGTTGGGAACTCGATCCCGCAAATGCCCAGCCTGGCGCCCCGCGCGAACTGAATGATTACGAGATCGCCTCCCGGCTTTCGTACTTCCTCTGGAGCAGCAAACCTGATGGGGAGCTGTTTGCCCTCGCGGCCAAGGGTGAGTTGCACCGGCCCGAGGTCCTCCAGCAGCAGATCGCCCGCATGGTGAAGGATTGGAAAATCCGGGCGCTGGTCGACAACTTTGGCGGCCAGTGGCTCCAGATTCGCAACATCTGGGACCTGGACGTCGACCATGACTCCTTCCCGAGGTTCAAGGACAACTACAAGGGGCTGATGAAACAGGAGACGGAGATGTTCCTCGAATCCGTGATCAAGGAGGACCGGCCGCTCACGGACTTGCTCGATGCCGACTACACTTTCCTGAATGAGGAACTGGCGGGCTACTACGGGATTGATGGCGTGCAGGGGAAAGAGTTTCGCCGGGTAAGCCTACCGAAGGACTCGCCGCGCGGCGGGGTGCTGACCATGGGCAGCGTGCTGGTCTCCACGTCCACGCCCACCCGCACCTCGCCGGTGATCCGTGGAAAGTGGATCCTGGAGCAAATCCTCGGCACCCCGCCCCCTCCACCCCCGCCGGATGTGCCGCCGCTGGGCGAGCAAAAGCAGGTGAATCAGACCGCCTCGCTCCGGCAGCGTCTGGAAACGCATCGCGCCCGCACCGAATGCGCCGGCTGCCACAACCGCATGGACCCGCTCGGCTTCGCCCTGGAGAACTTCGATGCCGCGGGCGGGTGGCGGGACCAGGATGGGAAATTCCCGATCGACGCCTCCGGGAAGCTGACCAATGGCACTACCTTTTCGGGGGCGCGGGAACTGAAGGAAGTGTTGAAGAAGAACAAGAATTTCACGCGCTGCCTCGTGGAGAAGATGCTGACCTACGCCTTGGGCCGAGGCCTCGAGCGCTTCGATAAATGCACGGTGGATGCGATTGCCGCGGAGTTGCCGAAGCACGAGAACCGGTTTTCGGCGCTGGTGACCGGGATCGTGACGAGCGACCCGTTTTTGAAGCGGAAGGCGGATGTTGCCAAGAATTAGCGGTCACAAAGTTCAGGTGATTTGGCGCGGGGAGGGCGCTTCGTTTCGAGCGTCAGCGCCGTAAAAGCTCAGGATGACAAAGAAGGGTGGACGGCGCTCGCGCCTGGACCCAAGACGCTTCTGGATTCCGCATCGTCAGATAGTCCGTGCCCCAGACCGACATGTCCGCTATTCAGCTGCGTTTCCAAAGCGCATTCTGCCCCAACAAATCCGCCCTTCCGGGGTTGACTCTTAAAGCCGCAACCATGTCTAAATCCCTCATCCTTCCCCGCCGCACGTTCCTGCGTGGTCTCGGCGCCGCGATCGCGCTGCCAATGCTCGATGCCATGATCCCGTCGCGGGCCCTGGCGGGAACGATTGGGGCGGCGAAGAAGATCCCCACGCGGATGGCGTTTCTCTTCGTGCCGAATGGAGCGAATATGCCGGACTGGACGCCCACGGCCACGGGGGCGGATTTCGATCTTCCCTACATCCTTCAGCCGCTCCAGCCGCACAAGAGCGAGGTGCTGGTGCTGAGCGGACTGGCCCAGGATCGCGGCCGCTCGAACAACGACGGCGGCGGTGATCATGCGCGCTCGGCCGGAAGCTGGTTGACCTGCGCCCAGCCGCTCAAGAGCGAAGGCTCGCAGATCCGTGTCGGGATTTCGGCGGACCAGGTGGCCGCGGAAAAGGTCGGACGTGAGACGCGTTTCGGCTCCCTCGAACTCGGCCTCGAGCCCGGCCGGCAGGGCGGCAAGTGCGACACCGGCTATTCCTGCGCGTATTCGAACAATATTTCGTGGCGCAATGAATCGACGCCCATGACGCGGGAGATCAACCCGCGCCTGGTCTTCGAGCGGCTTTTTTCCAGCGCGCTGCCGCAGGAAGCCAGCGCGAGCCAGAAGCGCCGTGAAGTGCTCCAGAAGAGCATTCTCGATTTCGTGATGGAGGATGCGGCCGCGCTTCGCAGCAAGGTGGGGGGCAATGACCGCCAAAAAATCGATGAGTATCTGACCGCCGTCCGCGAGATCGAGGAGCGGGTGGAGCAGGCCGAGCGCATGGTGGCGAGCGCCAATCCCTCGGTCGCCGCCGGGTACGAAATCCCCGAGGGGATCCCGGAGAGCTATGACGATCACGCGCGGCTGATGGTCGACATGATGGTGCTGGCCTTCCAGTCGGACACCACGCGGGTGTGCACTTTTATGCTGGCCAACGAGGGATCGAATCGCAGCTACAAGAATATCGGCGTGAGCGATGGCCACCACAGTCTGTCGCATCACCAGGGCGACCGCGCGAAGCAGGCGAAGATCCGCGAGATCAATCACTACCACATGCAGCAGTTCGCATATTTGCTGAGCCGGTTGCGCGCGATCCCGGAAGGCGACGGCAATCTGCTGGACCACTCGATGATCGTCTACGGCGGTGGGCTCGCGGATGGCGACCGCCACCAGCACGACGACCTCCCTCTGCTCCTCGCGGGCCGGGGCGGCAATACGATCCAGACCGGGCGGCATTTGCGTTTCCCCGCCGAGACGCCAATGGCCAACCTCCTCGTCTCGATGCTCGATCGCATGGGTGTCCAGGACAGTTTCTTCGGGGACAGCACCGGGGCGTTGCGCGGTCTCGAAGGGTGATGCGGACGGATTTCCTGCGCGCCCTGGCGGCGGGCGTGATCGCGGGTGTCCTGGGAGTGGCCGGCCAGGCCGGCGAGCCCGCGGCGCCGCCGATCGAAAAGCTGGTTCAGCAAGTGGGTGCGCCGGAGATTCCGGTGCGGCGCGAAGCGGCTTATCAACTCAACCGCCTCGGCCTGGCGGCGAAGCCCGCCATTCCGGCGCTGATCAAGGCGCTCGACGATGAAGACAAGCAGGTGTGGTCTTC
>Ga0070658_10003630_pt1 | contig 12638 bp, 11 predicted proteins | sample KBSC13metaG_FD_64664 | JGI IMG/M metagenome (GOLD analysis project Ga0070658, IMG submission 64664) | Corn rhizosphere microbial communities from Kellogg Biological Station, Michigan, USA - KBS C1-3 metaG | ecosystem: Host-associated > Plants > Roots > Rhizosphere > Soil ... | reverse complement strand
TGTGCTCGATGAAATCATAGTAGGGGCTCTTGGTGGGATCGCCGGTGCAGCTGGTGGCGGCGCCGCACAGGTAGAAATACATGCGGCCCGAGCTGTTCGCCGGCATGTCGTAGGTCGGCTGCTCGGCGATCGAGTGCGTCTCGTTGATGCTGCCGCTCTTGAAGCTCCAGAACAGCTCGGCGTCGGACAGCACCCCGTTCGTGCGATTCAGGAACTTGAACATCATGACGTTCTTCGCCGGGGGGATGCCGCTGGGATCCCAGAAGCCGTCGGGCGCGCCGCCGCCCGCGCCGCCGGTGCCGCGCGCGTCGCCCGTGCCGTGAACACCACCCGTGCCGTGAACACCGCCCGTGCCTGGCGCGCCGCCGCTGCCTCGGCCGCCACCGCCGGCGCTGCCACCGCCGGCGCGAACGCCGCCGCTGCCGTGTGCGCCGCCGGTGCTTGTGCCGCCGGCTCCGGTCATTCCGCCGGTCTCGGTAACGTCGCCCCCTGCGCCGCCGGTCCCCGGCCCGGGCCCTGCGCCCGTGGTCGAGCACGCGCCCGCCAGGCACAGCGCGCCTGCCGCCGCCACCAGCATCCGGGACGTGGGTCTGGCCATGGTCATCTTTGCCTCCCGTATCCCATCGAGAGAAACGGGGGCGCGATTGAATGCGCTCCGGCCGCCGCTATCTGGGCAGCGCGGCCTGCGCGTCCAGCAGGCTGCGCACGCGCCGGGCCAGGTCCTCGGGCCGGTAGGGCTTGCCGATGAAGTGGATCCCGTCGTCGATGATGCCCTGCTTGGCGATGATGTTCTCGCCGTAGCCCGACGTGAACAGCACCGCCACGCTCGGCTCTCGCGCGGTGATCCGTGCCGCCAGATCCTTGCCGTTCATGCGGGGCATCACCACGTCGGTCACCAGCAGCTGCACGCGGTTCTGGTACTCCCCGAACGTGCGCAGCGCCTCGTCCGGGCCGCCGCACGGCAGCACGTTGTATCCCAGGTGCTGCAGGGTCCGCTGCGCCAGCTCCAGCACGGACGGCTCGTCCTCGACCAGCATGATGGTCTCGGTCCCGCCCCGGATCCCTCCGGTGCTCTTGCGCGCGTTCGTCGCCGCCGCGTCGGCCACCGGCGCCGAATCGACCCGCGGCAGCAAGATCCGGAACGTCGTCCCCTTGCCCAGCTCGCTCTCGACGGTGATCGCGCCGCCGTTCTGCTGGACGGCGCCGTAGACGGTGGCCAGCCCCAGGCCCGTGCCCTCACCGACGTCCTTGGTGGTGAAGAACGGCTCGAACAGGCGCGAGCGCTCCACGTCCGACAGGCCGCGCCCCGTGTCTCGCACCGACAGCGCCACGTACAGGCCGGGGTGCAGCGACTCGGGCACCACCGCGCCCTTCTCGGTCAGATCGACGTTGCGGGTCTCGACCAGGATCTGTCCGTCCTTGGTGATGGCGTCGCGCGCGTTCGCCACCAGGTTGACCAGGATCTGTTCGATCTGGCCCGAGTCGGCGTTCACGCTCCACACGTCGGTCTGGCACTGGATGACCAGCGGGATGCGGTCCCCCACCAGCCGCTCCAGCAGCTTGCCCAGCCGTTGCACCAGGGCGCTCAGGCTGATGGGCCGCGGCGAGATGAGCTGCTTCCGGCTGAACTGCAGCAGCTGCTTCGTCAGCGACGTCGCGCTCTCGACGGCCTCGGTGGCGTCGCGCACGGCGGCGGCGGCCTCGGTGCCCTCCCGTACCTGCGCCTCCAGCAGCGCCAGGTTGCCGATGATGCACGTCAGCAGGTTGTTGAAGTCGTGCGCCACCCCCCCGGCCAGCCGGCCCAGCGCCTCCATCTTCTGCGATTGCCGCAGCTGCGCCGCCAGCTTCGCCTGCTCCTGGCGCGCGGTCTCGCACTCGGTCACGTCGACGGCGACGCCCACGGCCCCCACGATGGCCCCCGCTTCGTCGCGCAGGGGCCGGATGGAATACTCCAGCGACCGCCCCAGACAGACGTCCTTGTAACTGGCGGGAATGCCGGCCAGCGCCTTCACGTGGCAGACCAGCGGCTCGTAGGTCGCGTCGTGCTTCCCCCACATGTCGCGGACGTTCAGGCCGATCACCTGCCCGGGGTGCAGCGCCAGCGCCGCCAGGCCCTTCCCCGAGGACGACGTGAACACCAGGTCGCGGTCCACCGTGTAGCAGAAGCCCGGCATCGAATCGAGCATGCCCGCCAGCCGCTGCAGGTCGCGGACCTGGTCGACGGCCGCGTCGGCCGCCGGCCCGTCGGCCGCCAGCACCGATACCGGGGAAAGCCGCAATTCGATCCGGTCCGACTCGTCGAGGCGCGACAGCCGGACGCCGCTGGGCCTGGGGGCGCCACCGTCCGCGGGCAGCAGCGCGACGACACCCGACCAGACGCCCGTGCGGCGGATGCGCTCCAGCGCGGGCAGCTCGCCGGGCTCCAGCGCCACCACGATCTCGTGCAGGGCACGACCGAGCGCCTGAGCGGCCGGCCGGCCCCACACCCCTTCCAGGGTGGGATCCCACGCCTCGATACGCCCCGCCGCATCCAGCTGCGCGACAGGTCCGGGCGCCTCTGGTATGGCTGCCGCCAACGTCACCGGATCAGGCGACATATGCGAGGCCATATCGAAACGGTAAGGCCATATTCGGTTAATTGCAAAACAGACCGCCGCAGCCAGACGGCGTAATTAAGCACTGAATAGTACCCAATTTGCCGCCTCCGACGGAGGCGGCCTGCCAATCATTGCTTGCTGGCGGGGGGGGCGCCGGCCGTCGGGGAAGCCGGCTTCGTGGCCGGTCTGGCGGCGGCGGCCCTGGCGGCGGCGGGCTTGCTGGCCGGTCCGGGACGCGTCTCGTAGGCGGACTCGACCAGGACGTCGCCGTTGATCATCCCCTGTCCCCACCGGGCGTCGAACTCCGCCGTCAGCTTGGCGGCCTTGATCTGCTCCAGCGTCTTCTTCTGGGCGATCATCTTGTTCAGGCGGTCGCGCACCGTGACCAGCATGTCGCGCCACGCCTTCAGGTCGGCCTTCGTCATCATCGGACCGTGGCCGGGGATGATCTTGGTGGCGTCGTCGCACAGCGACAGCGTGCGATCGGCGGCGGCGATGAAGCCCTCGAAGCGGCCTCCGCTGCCCACGTCGACCAGCGGATAGCCGGCCACGAAGGTGTCGCCCGTGTTCACCACGTTCGCCTTCTTGAAGTGAACGATGGCGTCTCCGTCGGTGTGGGCGGGGTCGACGTGCATCACGTGCACCTCGTCGCCGTTCACGTACAGGGTCACGTCGTCCGCGAACGTCACCACCGGCAGCGCCTGCGCCGGCGCGGCGGGGATGGTGTGCGTCTCGCCCATGAACTTCATGACCTGGTCGACGCTCAGGCGCTTGCGGACGTTCTCGTGCGCGACGATGACGGCGCCCGCGGCGGCCATGGTCGCGTTGCCGCCCGTGTGGTCGCCGTGCCAGTGCGTGTTCACCACGAAGCGGACCTTCGCCTTCGGGGCCAGCGCCGTCAGGGCGGCCGTCAGCTTCGGCGTCATCGGCTGCAGCTCGTCGTCGATGACGATCAGGCCGTCGCTGCCCGTGGAGACCGCCACGTTGCCGCCCGCGAACCCGTTCGCCCCTTCGATCATCGAGATGTTGCCGGTGACCGGCGTCGTCTTCAGCGTCACCTTGGCGGGATCGCCCATCGAGGGCGGCGCCGCCAGCAGGCGCGGCGCGGGGAGCAACAGCAGCGAGAGCAGGGAAACGAGGCGGAGGGTCGATTTCATGGACCCCACCATAATTCACGCGACGCCCGCCAGCTACCGTCGATCTGGGCTGCGGTCGTCAGCGCAGGCAGCGGTGCTCCACCTCCTCGGCGGTCCGCGCCGTGGGCAGGCAGGCGCGCAGGTCGTCGGGCACGCGCCGGCCTTCACAGCGGGCCAGGTGCGGCGCCAGCCGCTGGCGGAGCTCGTCGGTCCAGCGGCGCCGCACCACCGGATCACGGAAGCCCGACTCGACCAGCTCCAGCTCGACCAGGCGATCTATCACCGCCAGACAGTCGTCGCGCGTGGCGGGGCGCTTGTGGCAGCCGGCGAGGGCCGCGCAGGCGAGCAGCGCCGCCAGCGCCCCGGCCCGCTCCCATGTCTTCCCTGGCGCGTTCATCGGGAGAAGTGCACCCGGATGGGGGCGGACAGCGCCGCGATGGGCTGCCCACCGGCGTCGCGGGCCGGTTCGAACCGGGTGAGCAGCGCACACGCGCGCGCCGCGGCGCCGAAGCCGAAGCCGGGGTCCGACAGCACGTCGACCGCCTCGGCCCGACCGTCCGCCTTCACGCGCACCCGCAGCACGACCGTCTTCTCGTTCACCTGCTCGGCATCTGCCTCGGCCGGCCAGGGGCACGACCAGGCTGCCTGGTCCAGCGACACCGGGCGGGCGCGGCTGGGGGCGCGCCCGCGGCCCGCGTCGCCCGTGCCCGTCGCCGACGGGTCGGTCGTGGTGCCGGGCCGGACGCCTTTGCCCTGCAAGCTGGTCACGCCGCCGGGGAACGTGGCGGCGCCGCCCACCACGAATGCGCCACCCGTGAAGTCGACGGGATCGTTGGCCACCGCGGTCAGCTTGCCCGCCTGGGCCGGGGGGCTGGGCGCTGCCGCGCGCGCCGGTGCCGGGGCATGGACCGGGTGGGGGGCGCGGACCGCCGCCGGCGCCGGGGCCGGCGGCTCGGCGGCCGGTGGGGGCGGCGGCGGGGGAGGCGGCGACAGATCCACCGCCCGCTCGCGCGCGATCGCGTCGTGGATGCGCGCCGCCATCTCGGCGCTCCAGTTCGCGACCGGTGCGCCCAGCACCTCGGACAGGCCCAGCGCCCCGCCGTAAAGGACCACCACCGCCAGCGCGCAGGCGGCCAGCCGCGCGTCGCGCCCGCCCCGCTCACCCGCGAAGACGACGTCGGTGATCCCTCCCTGATGCGCGCGCGCCGCTTGCTTCATCGGGTCGGCTCGTCGGGCAGGGCGCCGAACGCCACGCGGGTCACCCCGGCGTCGCGCAGCAGATCCAGGATGTGCACGATGCGCCGGTGCGGCACGGCGCCGTCCGCCTGGATCACCGCGCGCAGCTCGGGATCGCTGGCCAGCGCGTGCCGGGCGCTGTCGATCAGCGCGCGATCGTCGGCGACGGCGGCGCCGTTGACCAGCATCGTCCCCTGCACCGGCACCACCACCGACAGCACCACCTGCACCTCCTCACCGTGGGCGGCGTGCGGCAGATCCAGCGGCACCGCCGGGGTGACGATGATCTTCGCCGTGACGATGAAGATCACCAGCAACACCAGCATCACGTCCACCAGCGGCGTGACGTTGATGCCGGCGATGATGCCGTTCTGATCCTGGCCGCTAGACTGCGCCACGGGCCACCTCGCCCCCGCGCCGGGGCGCGCCGTCGTCTGGGCCGCCTCCCCCGTCGCCCTCGGCGATGTACGCCAGCACCAGGTTCGTCAGCACGTCCGTGCCCGCCAGCATCGACGCCACCCGGCGCTGCAGGTAGTTGTACAGGGCCACCGACGGCAGCGCGACGAAGATGCCCACCGCCGTCGCCACCAGCGCCTCGGCGATCGAGGCCATCACCGCCTGTGACGCCACCTGACCCGCCGCCGTGGCGCCGTGTCCCGGGGCCGCGTGCCCCAGCTCCTCGAAGGCGTGGATGACCCCCACCACCGTGCCGAACAGGCCCAGAAAGGGCGCGTTGTTGCCGACGGTGGCCAGAAAAGCCAGCCCGCGTTCCAGCCGCGTGCGCTCCAGCGCCGTCGCGCTCTGCATGGCCTTCTCGGCGGCGGCGGTGCCGCGGTCGGCCAGCCGCAGGCCCGCGTCGGCGACCCGCGCCGCGACCGCGGGGCTCTGGGCCAGCGTGGCGCGCGCCTTGCCGAACGCGCCGGAGGCCAGATCGGCGTCCAGACCGCGCGCCAGCGCCTCCAGGTCGCCGCCGCGCCGGCGCAGGTACAGCCAGCGCTCGGCCGCCAGCGCCAGGCTGGCGGCGGACAGCAGCCCCAGGAACCACAGGATCCATCCTGCGCCCGACGCCAGCAGCACCTGTTTGACGGTCTCGATCGCGTTCATGCGTCCCTCACAGCGGCGACGGATAGTGGCGCTGGATGGCGCACAGCCCGTCGGCGTTCAGATGCCCTTGCGTGCTCTGGTTGTAGGTGGAGAAGTCGTAGTAGTCGTGCAGGCCCGTCGGGTCATCGGCGTTCGCCGCGCGCGGCAGGCTCTCGCGGTCGAACGCCATCGGTCCGGTGAACACGGCGTGCACGTCCGCTGGCGGCTGGATGCAGGCGCGCCAGGCCACCGGCGCACCCAGGCCATCGGTGTACGCGCCGAAGTCCACGCCCCTGGTCATCTCCAGCGTCACCGTGGTGCCGGGCGGCTGGCCCACCAGACGCGCCGCGAACTGATCGAAGTGCATCGGCGAATCGTGCAGCACGCTGTCCCAGAAGGGATGGTCGGTGTGCAACGTGACCTGCGCCAGCGTGGACCGGCTACCGTCCACGGGGATGCCGCGCTGGTAATCCTCGCCGGACAGCGGTTCGCCCGTCAGGTCGGCGTTCTGGCAGTTCAGGTACGTGGTGGGCGACCGGAAGCACAGCCTGAACGGCACCGCGGTGCCTGGCGCCGGCCAGGCCTCGTGCCCGGCGTTGCAATCCGCGTAGCCCGGCAGCGTGCCGCCGCGGAAGGTGGCCGTGCCCACGTACAGCACGGTGCACTGATCGGCGATCATCTGCGCGTAGTCGGCCTGCGCGCCGGCGTCCAGGTTCACGTTCAGCGCAGCGGGCGAGGCGGTGACGACGTCGAAGCCGAACCCGTAGCGGGTGCCGTCGGTGGCGAACGACTTGCCGCCGTTGCGGTTCTGGCCCCGCAGCGCCGCGATGGGCACCGCCCTGACGCCGGGCTCACCCTTGCCGGCCAGATTCTCGGGTCCGTCGTGCGCAAGGTCGACCGCCCACGGCCCGTCGGCCTCGGCGACCACGCCGCCGCCCACAGCTCCTGGCGCGGCCCCGGTCAGCGCCTGATTGCCCGGGTCGACGTCAGGGTTTGCCGACAGCCGGAGCTTGTCGATGGTGGCCAGCAGCCGGGTGAAGCGAAGCTGCCAGCCGTCGACGAACGCGGGCGCGTCAGCGGGCTGGGGCGGAAAGTCGTAGCCGGTCAGCGCCAGCACCTCGCCCGAGACCGCGAACAGCACGCCGCCTGGACCCGGATCGACCGGGGCCGTGAACACGCCCGGCGTGCCGCCGCTGCCGTCGGACGTCGCGCCGTCGCCCGAACAGCCCACCGCCCCGCCCCACAGCAACGCCGCCAGCATCGACGTCACCGATACCATCCCGCTTGCCGGGGTTCGCCTGCGCGTCCTGTTCGTCTTCATAGGTCGTCCGTCCACGAGAAGGTGTACGGCGCGCTGCTGTGCAGGTTCGCGTACAGGTTGGAGGCGGTGGGCGCGTAATCGGCGGCCCCCGGATCGTCGCTGAACTGGTAGGTGCCCGCCGCGTCGCCCGGCGGCAGCGCGGTGAAGTCGATGGCGGTGAAGAATCGACAGGGATCGATCCGCAGCAGCAGCCCCCCCGTCGCGGCCAGCGTCACCGCGGCGGGGATGGGCGTGACGATCCGCTTCTTGCAGATGGGGTTGCCACCCGCGGCGTCGCCGCTGGTCTGGTAGTTGTCCTCCAGGGTGACCGACCCCGTGAACGGGTACGCGTCGCCGGTCGCGGTTCGCGTGGCGCTGCCCGCCACGGTCAGGATGGGCTGGACGGGCGTGCTGCTGGGGACCGCGTCGACCGGCCCGCGCGTCAGCCACACCTCGCCGATCAGCGCCGGCGGCGTGGTCACCGCGTGCGCCAGCGCCGGAAAGGGCTGCAGGGCCGGCGACAGCACGTCCACGTCCAGCGGCGCCAGCTCTTGCGCCACGTAGGTGCCGGTCAGGATGCAGCCCGTCGATTGCGCGCCCGAGACGGGCTGGCTTTGATCCAGGTACACGGCACCGACGTGCAGCGACGCCGCGGTGACGGTGATCGTCCAGGCCGGATCGGCCCCGCACACCAGCGGCTGACCCGCGACGGCTGTCGCAGGGCCCGCCGCCGCGACGGGGATGTCCAGCGTCTGGCCGCCTGTGCTGCCCGCGCAGGACGCGGCGAGCAGCGGCAGCAGCAGCACGCCCCGCCACCATGACACTCGAACCTGGCGCGGCTTCTTCATGACGAGGCTCCGAAGTTGATGCCCAGGCTCAGGAACAGCCCGCGCGGCGCGCCGGCGGTGAACGTGCGTTCGGGCACCAGCGTGGGCTGGGCGGCACCCCGAAAGTCCGACGGGTAGTCGTACTCGCCCAGGCGATACCTGCTGTCCAGCAGGTTCGTCGACAGCAGGCGCAGCTCGTAGTGCGACCACGCCACCATCGCCGAGGCGTCGACGGTGACGATCTGGTCGCTGGTCTCGCCGTAAGGCAGCGGGCGCCGGCCCACGTAGGTGACGCCGCCGTTCAGGGACACGCGCACGGGCAGACCGCGCAGATGCCAGGGCAGGGCCGCGAACAGGGCCGTGTCGGACCGGAACACGGCGCCCGGCACGTACGCCACCGCCTCGTGGTTGTCGTTGAACGTCGCCTTCACCAGCGTCAGGTTCGCCGATTCGTCGAAGAATGCGCCCGTCCAGCGCAGGGCGCCCAGCCATCCCGTGCGCGTCGTGCCCACGCCCAGCACGTTGCGGCCGGCGGTCTGGCTGAAGATCAGGTCCTGATCGACCACCGTCTGGAACACCACGGTGCGCGCCACCAGCGTGGTGTACGCCACCTCGCCCGCGAACGAGGCGCCCGCCTCGTAGGACGTGGCGCTGGCGAACGGCGTCTTCACGTCCTGGCTGATGTAGCCGGGATCGACCGAGCGGATGCCGCGCCCGTAGCTGGCCGAGAACGACAGCCGCCGGAAGGGCCCGACGATCAGCGACGCGCGCGGCAGCAGCGCCATGCTGGACGTCGACGCGCGCTGGTCGGCCAGGCGCGGGCGCCCGCGATCCTGCTGCGTCAGGCAGCTTTGATCGATGGGCGGGTCCGTCGTCGAGGGGTGCGCCACGCTCTGCTGGGCGCAGTTGTTCAGCACGTCGTACGTCAACACCTCGGCGCGCGCGCCGCCCCGCAGCGACAACCAGCGCCACGGCCGCAGGTTGGCGTCGCCGTACAGCCCGACGTCGCCCAGCTGCGACACCAGATCGGTGTCTGTCTGGTAGGGGACGCCGGTGCCGGCCTCCAGCCGCTGCTGCGTGCCGGCGGCCCGATCGCTGCGCGCGAAGTAGCCCAGCGACAGCTCCTGGCGCAGGCCCCGCAGGTCGGCGGCCAGGTGGGCGGCGCCGCGCGCGCCCAGCGTCAGCTCGTTCACGTTCAGGTCCAGCATGTCGCCGCGCTGGCCGTGCGTGCTTTGCAGCGGCTCCTGCACGTCCAGCAGGAAGCCGGTGAAGTTCTCCAGCAGGCGCATGTCGCGCTGGATCACGAACAGCTGCTGCGTCAGCGTCGTGTTGCCGGCGCGCGTCTCGACGTCGGCGGCGATCGACGCGCGCGAGGCGTCGCCCCCCTCGGTCACCTGCTGCCGCGTGGCGGGCAACAGATCGTAGCTGTCGTAGAAGCCGATGCGCCCGGTCGCATAGTCGTCCTCGCGGATGACGCCTGCCGAGTGGAAGTGCGTGCTGTACACCTGTGCGGTCAGGCGGTAACTGCCGCTGGCCAGCCGGCCCTCGTATTGCCCCATCGCCGAGCCGCGCTGGGAGGCGCGGTTCTGCCCGAAGCCGTCGCTCTTGTAGATCTCCGCGCCGCCGAACGTGTGCGTGCTTTGCCCCTCGGGGCCGAACAGGCCCAGTACCCGCTGCGTGCCGAAGCTGCCTGTCGTGTAGTGCAGGGAGAGGCCGCGGTCGGCCAGCCCCAGCTGGTAATCGGCGCTGCCCGCCACCGCGTAGTTGCCCTGCGCGGGATCGAACGGGCCCTCGACCACGCGCAGGCCCTGGATCAGCTCGGGGATGATGAAGTGCGTGTCGGCGTAGCCGTTGCCGTGCAGGTTGCCGCTCTCGTTGATGGGCACGCCGCCCACCGTGAACTCGACGTCCTGGCCCTCGCGCGCGTCGAACCCGCGCATGAACACCTGCTCGGCGTGCCCCTCGCCGCCCTCGTTCGTCAGCAGGATGCCGGGGGCCAGCTTCAGCATGTCGGATGCGTTCGCGTGCGGCACCGCCGCCAGCTGGTCGACGCGGATCTGGAAGTCCGAGGCGCCGCGGCTGGTGGGGGGCCGCCGGCCCACGACGGACACGTCCAGCACGCGCGGCGTCCCGGGCGGGGGTGGCGCGTCGGCGGGCGCCTCGGCCGGCGGGGCGGCGACGGGGGTCGCGACCGGCAGCGGGGCGGCGGGCGCTGGGGCGCCGCCCGCGCCCGACGGTGCGGCGGCCCGCGCGGCCGCGACCTGGGCGGGCGAGGGGGCGTCGAAGTGAAACAGCAACTGGATGCGGCTGGGCACCGGCACGCCGTCGCGTTCGGCCGGCTTGAAGCGCCACCGGCTGGCCGCCTGCAACGCGGCGCGATCCAGCGCCGGTGCCGCGCCGCGGACGATCGCCGCGCCCATGACCTGCCCGGCAGTGTCGATCGTCAGCGCGACCGCCACGTCGCCGGCGGGACCCGCGGCCATCGCCTCGACCGGGTACGCGGGCTGGCTTTGTTCCAGCACGACGGGCGGGAAGACGGCGCCGGTCGCGGGCGAGGCGAGGCGAGGGACGGCGGAAGGGGGAGAATTCGCGGCGCTGGCGTCCGGCGGGGCGTCCGCGGTGGCGGGGGTTCGTGCCCGCGCGACCTGCGCGCGCGCCGGGACGCCGCAGGCCAGCAGCACGGCGCACGCGCCCACGGCCGCCCGGGCCCGTCGAGCCTGCGGGCGCCAGCGGCGCGTGAGTCTGATCTTTTCGGTACGCGACAAGAGGTTCTCCTCGGGAAGAGCGGCGCGGGCGTTCGCGCGCTGCGGACGGATCGTTGTGCTTCTGTTTCGGCGGGCGCGCGCCCGCGGGTGCGGAGGCGGCGCCAGCGGGCGGTCGCATCGCCGGCGCCAGGCTTCGAATGCCGTTCGGGTACCGGTCTTCGGGGCGCGTCAGCGATGCCGGCCGGTGGTGCCGATGATCGCCAGGTGCGTTGCGCGACCCTGGCCCTCACCCCGGCCGCTATCTGGCCGGGCGACACCCGCCGCGTGAAACGGCGCGGGCGCAGCAGGGGCGCCCTGGGGGCAGCCCTGATTCAGGCCGAGGGCGGGGAGGTCTTCGGAGCGCTGGCGAGGACGAACGCCCGGCCGGGCGCGGGCAAGGTCAGTGCTGGTCGCGGCGCGACCACGCTGGGCGGCAGGGTTCGCACCGTGGTGTGAACCGCGGCCGTCTGCGCGCTGCTCTGCACGGTGAACGCGAACTCGCAGTGCTCGTGCTCGGCCGGCGTGCCCGCGTCGCCGCCGTTCAGCGACAGGCGCGCGGCGCCCGCCCGGCGCGCGTCGGCCACGGCGCGCGCGTCGGTGCTGACCGCGACGTGCGTCAGCTCGCCGTGCTCGGCGCAGCGCACGTGCTGCACGCTGGCCTGGTGCCACGACGCCGCGAAAGGGGCCGTGGCGGCGACCACCAGCAGCACCCCCGCCAGCAGCGTCTTGACCGCCCCGGCACGGCGCAGGTGCGCCAGACCGTCGCCCGCCAGAGGCGACGGCAGCAGACGGTGATTGTCGACACGGGCGCGCATGATGGCCAGGGTCCACGAATATGCGCGGGTGCGCGGCCCTGTCAAGCAGGGCAGCCGGACGGCTCGCAGCCGCGGCGGCCCGCGCCTGCCACCGGTGCGTCAGGACTTCGGGGAAGACGAAAGCCCGGCAAGGGGCAGGCACGACAGGGCGCCGCCACGCGAAACGGCGCGAACTTCAGGCGCAGGGGAGCGCGTGAGGTGACCGCTGGCCCGTCCTGCTTCGCCGCGACGTCACTGACACCAGCCGGTGGCCGAACCGTCGGTGTAGCCGTCGCAGACCTTCTCGGGAGCCATGTTGTAGTGGGCCGTGAAGAAGGCCTGGAACGCGACCGGATCGAAGCTGTCGGCGCGCAGGGTCCAGGTCCAGGCGGAGGCAGCCCAGCGCACGTCCAGGTCGGGGTCGGGCGCCATCACCACCCGCGGCGGCGTGTTGCAGCTGGGGTCGGCCGGCAGCGCGTCGATCCAGGCCTGCGCTGCGGCGACCTCGTCCGGGCAGCCGCAGGGGCAGTTGTACGAAAGGATGACCGCCCCGTGCTCCAGGCCGTGGACCAGGAAGCCCCACGGCACCGGCGCGCTGTAGGTCTTGTACACGGGCCAGACGCCGTAGTGATTGCCCGACGAGGGCGGGTTCGTGCCGTAGCAGGTCGTCGAGCACAGCACCAGGTGCGTCTGCCCTTCGTTCGGGTGGGAAGCTTCGCCCAGCGGCGCCGGCGCCACCGCCGGGCAGCCGGCCATCCTGGGATCCACGGGCGGCGTGGTGGGAAGGCACCCCTCGGCGCCCCCGGCCCCGACGCCGCCACCCGCCCCGGTATCACCGGCGGCGCCCCCCTGACCCGTCTCACCCGCCTGGCCACCGGGCACGCCGGCAGTTCCGGCGACTCCCCCCGAGGCGCCCGCGCC